>Ga0308160_10003212_pt1 | contig 18665 bp, 19 predicted proteins | sample PhyFR1_FD_201036 | JGI IMG/M metagenome (GOLD analysis project Ga0308160, IMG submission 201036) | Phyllosphere microbial communities from UC Gill Tract Community Farm, Albany, California, United States - DLSLF.R1 | ecosystem: Host-associated > Plants > Phyllosphere > Unclassified | place: USA...
TGGCCGCGCAGTACGAGAGCTGGACGCTGCCGCTGGCCGTGATCCTGATCGTGCCGATGTCGATCCTGTGCGCGCTGATCGGCGTGAAGCTGACCGGCGGCGACAACAACGTGTTCACCCAGATCGCCCTGTTCGTGCTGGTCGGCCTGGCCTCGAAGAACGCGATCCTGATCGTGGAATTCGCGGTCGAGCTGGAACACCATGGCCGCAGCATCGTTGCCGCCGCGCTGGAAGCCTGCCGCCTGCGCCTGCGTCCGATCCTGATGACCTCGATCGCCTTCATCATGGGCGTGGTGCCGCTGGTGTTCTCGCACGGCGCCGGCGCCGAGATGCGCCATGCGATGGGCGTGGCGGTGTTCGCCGGCATGCTGGGCGTGACCTTCTTCGGCCTGTTCCTGACGCCGGTGTTCTACGTGCTGCTGCGCACCCTGGCCAGGCGTTTCGAGCGGCCGTCGCACAAGACTGCTGCGATCCCGGGCACCGACCATGGTCCCGCACTGGAAGGGAATCACTAATATGAATACGATGATTGCAAGAGGTTTGCCTGCACTGTTCGGGGCATTGCTGCTCGCGGCCTGCTCGACGCCCGAATTCAAACAGCCGGACATCGCCGCCGTACCCGCCTTCAAGGAAGCTCAGGCGCCGGCCACCCGCACCGCGCCCGACGGCACCACCTGGAAGATCGGCCAGCCGGCCGAAGCCCAGGCGCGCGGCGAATGGTGGCGCGTGTTCCACGATCCGTCGCTGGATGCGCTGGTGCTTGAAGCGGCAGCCAATAACCAGAGCCTGACGGTGGCCGCGGCACGTGTCAAACAGGCGCGGGCGATCGCCGGCATCGCCGAGAGCGACCGCATCCCGCAGGTCGGCGTGGACGTCGGCGCCCAGCGCACCCGCCTGTCGCCGCTGGAAGCGCTGCAGGCACCTGGCACGCCGGTGACACCTGGCAACAGCTATTCGGCGCGGCTGTCGGCCAGCTACGAGGTCGATCTGTTCGGGCGCGTCTCGGCCAACGTGGCGGCGGCGCGCCTGGACACCGGCGCGGTGGAAGCGACCTGGCGCTCGGTGCTGCTGTCGCTGCAGGCCGACGTGGCCCAGACCTATTTCAGGCTGCGTGCCCTCGATGCCGAACTGGCGACGGTGGAGCGCACGGTGCGCCTGCGCGAGGAAAGCGTGCGCGTGACCGGGCGCCGCTTCGACCTGGGCGATATCGGCGAATTCGACCTGGCGCGCGCGCGCACCGAACTGGCGACCTCGCGCGCCGAAGCCATCGGCCTGCAGCGCCAGCGCACCACGGCCGAACATGCGCTGGCGGTCCTGCTGGGCAAGCCGGCCTCGATCTTCACGGCGCCGGCCAGCCCGCTGGAAGATGCGTCCTCGCTGCCGCTGATCCCGGCCGGGCTGCCGTCGTCGCTGCTGGAACGCCGGCCCGACATCGCCAGCGCCCAGCGCACGATGGAGGCGGCCAATGCCCGCATCGGCGTGGCACGCTCGGCGATGTTCCCGGCGCTGAGCATCGGCGCCAACGGCGGCGGCGTGGCCGATACCTTCGGCGACGTGTTCAAGTGGAGCAGCCGTTCCTGGCTGCTGGGCGCGGCGCTGTCGATGCCGCTGATCGACGGCGGCCGCAACCGCAACAACGTGGCGCGCAGCGAAGCCGCGCTGGACGAAGCGGTCGGCGCCTACCGCCAGAGCGTGCTGACCGCCTTCGCCGAAGTCGAGGACAACCTGGCAGGCCTGCGCATCCTGGCGGGGCAGAGCTTCGAGACCGAGCAGGCACTGGTGTCCGCGCGCCGTTCCTCCGACCTGGCGCAGAAGCTGTACGACGCCGGCCGCGGCACCTACCTGGAACTGCTGGACGCCCAGCGCAACCAGGCAGCGGTGGAGCGCAGCGCGGTGCAGCTGCGCGGCGACCGTGCCGTGACGACGGTGGCGCTGATCCGCGCGCTGGGCGGCGGCTGGGATGGCACGGCGGTGGACAGAGCGGCGGATGGGATGGCGCAGGCAAGCCGCTGATTGTGTCCTGAATACGGTGTTGGGTCTGCCCTTTGCGGCAGTCCGCGGTGCGCGTGGACTGCCGTTTTTTTCGTCTTGTCGGAAAATTTTACATCCATCAAATTAGTCATATTGCTCAATTCGATGTCGTTTTTGAAAGCTTACCTGAGGAGATGGAATTTGACGATCAGATTTACTTGATGGAAATGTATTTTTCTTTGTCGAAAAATTTTACAGTGAATCGATAAAATCGGCAGTCGAAATCCATAAGGCATTGAAATGGCTTAAAATTTTCCCGCTGGCATCTAAATTGCTTTAAGTAAATTAAGAATGACGTAAAACAACATTAATCGCTTAAGGATTCAAGATGCGCCAACAACTCGTCGCCGCTTTCGGTATCGCCGCCGCCGCTTTCTTCGCCGGCGCTGCCCAGGCGGCCATCATCGCCTCGAACACCACCACCATCAACCAGGGCGCGCAGGGCTTCAGCAAGACCTACGCCCTGGACGGCACCAAGTATACCGGCGTGACCGTGTCGGTGACCGCCAAGGGCGACTACGGCACCAACTACAACATCTGCGACGACGAGTACTTCAACTTCTTCGTCGACGGCTACCAGGCGGCCCACTGGAGCAGCACCAGCGCCCCTTCCGGCGTGTCGGTCACTGAAAACGTCAGGGACCTGGATTACACGCTGAGCGGCACCTTCAACCTCACCGATGCCCAGTGGGCAGCGCTGTCGTCCGACAACCTGCTGACGATCTCCTGGAAAAACGGCGCGGACGTGGATGCGTACTGGAACCCCTTCTCGGGCAACTGGCTGGGCTCGGTGAGCTACACCGTGGCCGGCACCCTGATGTCGTCGATCACCCCGATCTCGACCAGCCCGGTCGTGACCACGCCTGTCGTCACCACGCCGGTCACCACGGCCCCAGTGACGAGCACCCCTGTCACCAGCAATCCGGTGGCGTCGGTCCCGGTCAGCACCGGCAGCGATGGCGGCTCGGCTGCGTCGACCAAGGTCCCGGAACCGGGTTCGATCGCACTGCTGGGCCTGGGCCTGGCCGGCCTCGGCTTCGCACGCCGCCGCCGCAAGAACTAAGGATCGATGCGGCGCCACCCGGCGCCGGCATCAATGACGAACGGGGCCGCGGCCCCGTTTTGCGTTTCTGGACTATGATGCGCCCATGTCCACCCCCTTGCTTACCGGCCTGGCGCCCGTGATCGCGCCCGATACCCGCATCCTCATCCTGGGCAGTTTTCCCGGCGCGGCTTCGCTTGCCGCCCAGCAGTATTACGCGCATCCGCGCAATCAGTTCTGGAAACTGGTCGGCACCCTGGTGGGCGAGGATTTATATGGATTGCCCTATGCCGAACGCCTGCCGCGCCTGCTGGCGCATCGTTTCGGGTTGTGGGATGTGCTGGCGGCCTGCGAGCGTGAGGGCAGTCTGGATTCGGCGATCCGCAATGCGGCCGCCAACGATTTCGAGCGCCTGCACCGCTTGTGCCCGGAACTGGAGGCGGTCGGCTTCAATGGCCAGGCGTCGGGGAAATTCGCCGGCCAGTTCGCACAGGCCGGCTACCGCACCGTGGTGCTGCCATCGAGTTCGCCGGCGCACATGGCCTTGAACTTCGAGCAGAAGCTGGAACGCTGGCGTGCTCTGGTAGACCCAGGCCTGGACGTGCCGACTGGCACCCAAATTGATTGGCTCGCCTGAGCCCACCGATAAGTCTGCGCAGTAGTGTGTTAATCGACGTGGACGCTTGCATTTAACGCGTCGCCCGCCGCCTTCCCAAGCAGCAGGGCGGCGGCGACTGCACCCAGGCGGGCGCATGGCAGTCCTGGCGATCATTTCTTGGCAGCGGCCAGGCGTTCGGCCTCCACTTGCTTGAGTTTCGGCATGATCGACGAGATCCGGTCATCCGGGCTCTTGCTACGTTCTTTGGTCGTGCCCCAGCCAAGCAGTTTTCGAGCAGGCATTTTTAGGTAGCCAAGCGCCTGCAATGCATTTTTATAAAGGCTGGCCGGTTCCGTTTCTTTCATGCGAATCGGGGGCTTCCCTGTGGAGATTTACGTTGTCGTGTAGAATGACGTGTGTTGGCTTGCTGCAGGACAAAAGTGTGAGTGCCTTCCTCTTTTAATCTGGCGCAACGTCCCCATATCGGATGTATCCCCCAGTTCGCAATGCGCCACGTAGGTGCGCTGCGTTTCCCGACTTTTCCATTCTTGACCTGACAGACTGGCAGCCTGTCCGACGGCGGTGCGGTATGCACGCTTCGCCAGCCGATGCTTTGACGGTCATTGCTTTCGCATCATCGGCCACGGAAAGAGTCGTTCACATATTAAGGACATGACATGAGTAAAGAAGAACTGATCGAAATGAGTGGCAAGGTTACCGAAGTGCTGCCGGAGATGCGTTTCCGCGTTGACCTGGAGAACGGCCATCAACTGGTGGCGTACACCTCGGGCCGCATGAAGAAGAACCATATCCGCATCATCGCGGGCGACCGCGTCACGCTGGAAATGTCGCCGTACGACCTGAACAAGGGCCGTATCACTTTCCGCCACATCGAGACGCGCGGTCCGGCCCCAACCGGCGCCCGTCCGCAGCATCGCCGCCGCTGATCCGGCACCGCTGATCGATAATTTGCTGTAACGAAGGGCCGGTCTCCGCGAGGAGCCCGGCCCTTTTACATTGCTTTCGCATTACAGGGGCGGCGCCGGCATGCCGTTTGTGCGCCGGGCCAGCGCCTGCGCCTCCTCGGGGCGTCCGAGGCGGGCCAGCAAGGGCCCCAGGTTCTGCATCGTCACCAGGTTGTCGCCATCGCGCTCGAGCGCGGCGCGGTAGGCGCGTTCGGCCAGGTGCAGCTGGCCGTGGCGCTGGTAGATCACGCCCAGCGTGTTGTAGGCGGTGGCGCTGGCCGGATTGGCGTATACCGCGGCGCGTGCCCACCAGTAGGCATCGTCGATGCGGCCCTGCACCAGGGTTTCGGCGGCGCGGTTGTTGAGGAACAGGGCGACCAGTTCGCCTTCGTCCAGCGCGCGTGTGCGCAGGCGGGCAGCGTCGGGCGGCGGCAGGAAGTCGACCACCAGCTCCTGCCCGGCCTTGTCCTCGTACAGCAGGTCGCGCGGCTTGCGGTGCCCGAGGGCGATGTTGACGTGGGCCGCGACCAGGTACAGGGTGCCTTCGCGGCGCCAGGCGTCGGCCACGTCCACCGCCTGGTAGCGCACCGTCAGCCCGAGTTCGCGCGCGAAGGCGGCCGTCATGATCACCAGCGACAGGCAGTTGCCGGCACGCGCGGCATAGGTGGCGGCGGCCGGACGCGTGGCGCCGGCGTCGTAGTCGAGCTGCAGGTCCTGCTTGCTGTACAGCGCTTCGATCAGGCCGTGCTCGCGGCCGCGCGTGCGCAGCAGGGTCTTGAAGGCAGGGCTGCGCAGGTAGGCCTGCATCGCGGGACTGAGGGTGAACAGGTCGCCGGCGCCGACCGCTTCGGAGGGCGGGGCGAAGGCCGCATCGAGGAACAGCGCGGGCGGCGGGGCAGGCGGGGGCGGGGTGGCGCAGGCGGCCAGCATGGCCAGCGCCAGTGACAATGCCGGCAAAAGTGCCGGCAACAGCGCGCGCTTCATGTCTCCTCCGCGGCGGCGATCTTCGATCTGTCGTGATTGAAGTATCCGCCCCCGCAAAGGCAAAGTAAATACGCGCGCCGAGGGCGATTACTCGTTGTGGAAGGCTTCCACCAGTTCGTCCAGCAGTTCTTCCTTTTCCTCGTCGGACAGGCCGAGGTAGGCCATCGCGTCGGCGCCGCCCTTGTTCCATTCGAGCGATTCGCCGTGGCCCTGGTATTTGCTGATCGCGGCCTCGGCCAGCAGCGACAGCGCGACCATCGAACGCACCGTGGCCGGGCTGTCGGGATCGCCGAGCACCGTGTAGTCGTGGTGGTGCAGGATGGCCCAGCCGATGTCGCCCGACAGGCCCCAGGTGCGCGCCAGCAGGCAGCCGACCGCCGCGTGCGAGGTGGCGTGGCGCTCGTCTTCCAGCGCGGTGAACGGACGTTCGGCGTCCAGCGCCGCATCGGCGTAGGTCGCGGCATAGGTCGGGAAGCGTTCCATCAGCAGCGGCACGCCGGTGTCGCTGAACAGGCCGAAGGTGTGGGCCACGTCGGACTCGCCGATGCGCAGGCGGCGCGACAGGAACACCATCGCTTGCGCGCGCCGGGTCGAGACGTCCCAGAAGCTGGCCAGGGCGGCGCCATCGGCAGGGATCGCCTGGCGCGCCAGCAGCCCGGTCATCAGGGCGGCCACCTGGTTAATGCCGAGGAACATGATCGCCTGGTCGATCGACTTGGCCTTGCGGCCGCCATACACGGACGAATTGGCCAGTTTGAGGAGGGCGCCCGACATGCCGACGTCGCTGGCCACGATGCGGCCGATCGTTTCCGGGCTCGGGTCGGGCGAGGCCAGTTCGCGCTGCAGATCGGCCAGCAGGCTGGGACGCGGCGGGATGCGGATCGACTTGATCAGGGCGTCGACCGGGTCCTCGGCGCCGGGACGTGCCAGGACGGTTGCTGTACTCATGGTTCGGGGAGATATGATGCTGCACGGAAATAAGTGCGAAGTCCATCACTCTACACCAGTGCCGTAAAAGTTGCAGCAGTGCATTTACTTATTTGCTGCTTATTGATGGCTTGATCGTCAAATTTGCAGTGAAGCGCGGGAGTGCGGACGTGCGACCCGGCAAACGGGACCGTTGTAAGATGCATACATGTCTCCCTTTATTCTCGCCGGTATTGATTTTCTTGCACCATCCCACCGCGTCGCGCGCCAGTTGATCGGGGTTACGGTGCTGGTGAACGGCGTCGGCGGACGCATCGTCGAAACCGAAGCCTACGACGGCGAGGACCCGGCCTCGCACAGCTATTCCGGTCCGACCGACCGCAATTTCGCGATGTTCGGGCCGCCCCTTCACGCCTACGTATACCGCTCCTACGGCATCCACTGGTGCCTGAATTTCGTCTGCCGCGAAGAGGGGCATGGCGCCGGTGTGCTGATTCGCGCGCTCGAGCCGGTGGCCGGCCTGGAGACGATGCGCGGGCGCCGCGGCACCACGGATGAGTGGCTGCTGTGTTCCGGGCCCGGCAAGCTGTGCCAGGCGCTGGGCGTGACGCGTGCGTTGAACGGCCAGTCGATCGCCGCGCCGCCGTTCGAACTGCAGGCGGCGCCGGAAGGGATCGAGGTGGTGAGCGGACCGCGCATCGGCATTTCGAAGGCGGTCGACGTGCCCTGGCGTTTTGGATTGGCCGGGTCGCGTTACGTGAGCAAGCCGTTTCGCTGATGACGGCGTGACCTAGGCGCGCCGCCGTGCCGGTTGCGGACGGGCGTCAGGCGTACGATGCTCGAGCGCCGGACGCGCGCCGCGCATGGCGCTGTTCGGCCCGCGCCGCTCGGCCTGCACCGGCTGGATCTCGTCGTCGTGGTCCTCATCGTCGGCGGCCTGCGGCTGCGCCTCGCCTTCGATCTCGAACACCGACACCGCGCGTGCCAGGTTGACCGTCTGCTCATGCAGGCTGGCGGCCGCCGCCGCGGCCTGCTCGACCAGCGCCGCGTTCTGCTGGGTCATGTCGTCCATCTGGCCGACGGCAAGATTCACTTCGGCGATGCCCTCGGCCTGCTCGTTGCTGGCCACGCTGATGCGGTTGATGATGTCGTTCACCTGCTGCACCGAGGCCACCACGCTGCCCATGCTCGATCCGGCTTCGTTGACCGAAGCGCTGCCGTTGTCGATGATCGCCACCGAATCCGCGATCAGGGACTTGATCTCCTTGGCCGCCGAGGCCGAGCGCTGGGCCAGCGTGCGCACTTCCGACGCCACCACGGCAAAGCCACGTCCCTGTTCGCCGGCGCGGGCCGCCTCCACCGCCGCGTTCAGGGCCAGAATATTGGTCTGGAACGAAATGCCGTCGATGACGCCGATGATGTCGACGATCTTGCGCGAGCTGGCGCGGATCGATTCCATGGTCGCCACCGCGCGCCCGACCGACTCGCCGCCGCTGGACGCCAGCCGCGCCGCTTCCGCCGCCAGCTCGGTGGCCAGGCGCGCGTTGCTGGCGTTGTCCTTGACCGCCGTGGTCAGCGTTTCCATCGCGCTGGCGGTCTGCTGCAGCGAACCGGCCTGCATCTCGGTGCGGGTCGACAAATCCAGGTTGCCGCTGGCGATTTCCTTGGAGGCGGTGTCGATCGAGCGCACCGAACCGAGCACGCTGCGCAGTGTGCGGTTCAGGTTCGAGATGGTCTGGTCGAGGGCGCGCGAGGTGTCGGCGATCTCGTCGCGGCCGAGACTCCCCGCACTGCCGGTCAGCTTGCCGTCGGCCATTTCGCGCACCACGCTCGAAATCGCGCCGATATCGCGCAGCATGACGCGGCGCAGGCGCATCGTCACCGCCAGCGACACCGCGATCGACAGGATCACCAGCACGATCATGCTGGTGCCGAGGTTGTGGAATTCTTCGCGCGCGGCGGCGTAGGCTTCCTCGCTCAGCGACTTTTCCAGCGCGGCCAGCTGGGCCAGTTGCCCGTTCAGGATGCCGAAATCCTTTTCCGCCTTCTGCATCGAATTGGTTGCGATCGACTGGTCGACCTGGGCCATTTCGATGGTCTCCTGCACCGCCTTGCGGTAGGCCGCCAGCGCCGCCAGCGAGGCGTCGATCGGCTTGCGTTCGGCCGCGCTGCCCACGCGCGCCAGTTCGTCGAGCTGGGACTTCAGCGCCGCATGGCGGCTGCCGATGTCCGCGGTCAAGCCATCGAGCCTGGCCTTGGCAAAGCTGCCGTTGATCCAGGCCAGCAGTTGATAGGCATTCGCATGCACGTACTTGGCGTCGCCGGCCACGTCGGCCACGCTTTTCAGGCGCGCCGCGCGCACCTGCACCATGTTTTCCAGCGATGCATTCTGGCGCACCATGCCGTACCAGGCGGCGCCCGCCAGCATCAGCAGCAGCACCAGCACCAGGCCCGGCGCCAGCAGCAGCTTCGGACCGATCCGTAATTTGTTCAGCATGTTTTGCTCCAGCTAAAAAGGGCGGTCGTCGGCGCCCTAACAAAAAGGGCGGCGTGCACGCCGCCCCTCACCATCCTGCCGCAGCGTCGACGCCGCGGTCCCATGCATCACTTCTTGTACAGCCCGGCCTCGAGCACCACGCCGTCGACCAGCAGGATGTAGGTCGTCTTCGGTTCGATCTTGCCGGTGGTCGGGTTCTTGTACTGGTAGTCGACCCAGCCCTTGCCCTTGGCGGCGGCCAGTTCGATGATCTCGCGGCGGTATTTCTTGCCGTTGGCGTCGGGCACGTCGGTCAGGTCCTTGCCCACGATCGACGGGTTGTAGGGATGGGCCAGCACGATGCCGGTCTTGACGTCGCGCAGGTCGACGTACAGCGAGCCCTGGACGAAATCCGGATCCTTGGCGTTGATCCGTTTCATCATCTCATCCTTGCCCTTGGACTTGATCAGGGCGGCGCCACGCTCGGCCATGGCGATGGCGTCCTTTTCGGACGGTTCGTTGGCGAGGGCGGCCCCGCTGGCCAGGCACAGAGCGATTGCGCTTGCGGTCAGTTTCAGAGAGAAGGTCATGCGTGCTTCCTTTCGAAAATGTGCTTGGGCTAAATGTTTCCTATTGGCATGAGTACTTTAAGCGCTAGCCCTTGCTGCAGGCTTGTGCTTGCGCAAAACCGGCCCGGCGGGTGGTCCCAAATACAACGCTGATCTTTCGCATTGCCTTTGAATATTGGTGAGAAAGCACGTGTCATGTTGATTGATTGCAACTCCAGGCGGTCAGCGCGCTCCTAGTATCAGTTCCTGTTGGCAATTTAAATTCCGTAGGTCAACTCTAATTTCTTCTACTTCTCTTTGGAGAATGCCCGTGAGCACTGAAGCGACGCCCGCCAAGTTCAAGCCGTACACCCGTCAGTCGATCGCAAATGCCCGCCAATGGCAATGGATGAGCCCGGACTTGCAGGAAGCGGTCCAGGTCGTGTCCCATGTACTGCCTTTCCGTACCAATGAATATGTGATGGAGCAATTGATCGACTGGAATAATGTTCCCGACGATCCGATCTACCGCCTGACCTTCCCGCACCGCGACATGTTGCCGGCCAGGGAATACGAACAGCTGCGCGACCTGGTGCTGTATAAAAAGGACGACGCCGCCATCGCCAAGCTGGTGCGCGACATCCGCATGCGCATGAACCCGCACCCGGCCGGCCAGATGACGCACAACGTGCCGCGCGTGAACGACGCGCCGCTCAAGGGCCTGCAGCACAAGTACAAGGAAACCGTGCTGTTCTTCCCCAGCGCCGGCCAGACCTGCCACGCCTATTGCACCTTCTGCTTCCGCTGGCCGCAGTTCGTCGGCATGGACGACATGAAGTTCGATGCGCGCGAGTGCACCGAACTGGTGTCCTACCTGGCCACGCATCCGGACGTGACCGACGTCCTGATCACCGGCGGCGACCCGATGATCATGAATACGCGCTCGCTGGCCGAATTCATCGAGCCGCTGCTGGCGCCGGAACTCGCCCACATCCAGAACATCCGCATCGGTACCAAGTCGGTGGCCTACTGGCCGCAGCGCTACGTGACGGACAAGGACAGCGACGACCTGCTGCGTTTGTTCGAGAAGGTGGTCAAGTCGGGCAAGAACCTGGCGATCATGGGCCACTACAACCACGCGGTCGAACTGCGCAACGGGATCGCCCAGCAGGCCGTGAAACGCATCGTCGGCACCGGCGCCACGCTGCGCATGCAGGGACCGCTGATCCGCCACATCAACGAGGATCCGGCCAGCTGGGCCGAGCTGTGGACCACCGGCGTGCGCCTGGGCGCGATCCCGTATTACATGTTCGTCGAGCGCGACACCGGTCCGAGCGACTATTTCGCCCTGCCGCTGGCGCGTGCGCACGAGATCTTCCAGTCGGCCTACAGCATGGTCTCCGGCCTGTCGCGCACGGTGCGCGGGCCGTCGATGAGTGCCTTCCCGGGCAAGGTCGTGATCGACGGCGTGGTCACCATCAACGGCGAAAAGCTGTTCGCGCTGCAGTTCCTGCAGGCGCGCAATCCGGAATGGGTGCGCCGCCCGTTCTTCGCCAGGTACGATCCTGATGCGACCTGGCTGGATCATTTGAAACCCGCCTTCGGCCGTAAGAAGTTTTTCTTCGAAGGCGAGGAGGGCGGGCATGGCGACACCGCCCTGCACGGACCGGGCGGCCGGGTGATTCCGATCCAGCCGCACGAATCCATGCGCGACCGCCGCGCCAGCGACACCCAGCCCGATGCGGCCTGAGCGCGCCTGATCCTCCCGCTTCCATCCATGGATGCCGACCAGAACGCGCCACGCCTCTCCGGCGTGGCGGTTTTTTTCACCGTGTTCCTGCCGTTCGCGCTGGGCCACTATCTATCTTCCCTGCTGCGCAACGTGAACGCCGTGCTGGCACCGCAGCTGGTCGGCGCGCTCGCGCTCACGCCGGGGCAGCTCGGGCTGCTCACCAGCGCCTTCTTCTTCGCCTTTGCGCTGGTCCAGCTGCCGGTCGGGATCGCGCTCGACCGCTACGGTCCGCGCAAGGTGCAGCTGCTGCTGATGCTGCTGGCGGCCGCCGGTGCCTGGATGTTCGCCACCGGCCACAGCTTCGCCCAGCTGGCCGTGGCGCGCGCCGTCATCGGCTGCGGCCTGGGCGGATGCTTCATGTCGGCGGTAAAGGCGATTTCGACCTGGATCGCGCCCAAGCGCCTGCCGTCGGTGCAGGGCTACCTGATCGCGGTGGGCGGCCTGGGCGCGGCATCCAGCACGATGCCGGTGCGCTCGCTGCTGCAGTACACCGAGTGGCGCGGATTGTTCATGCTGCTGGCATTCCTGACCGTCTTTTCGGGCCTGCTGATCTGGCTCGTCGCGCCGCGAAACCAGGTTGCAGCCGGCGCCAGGGCGCCCACGGTGCGCTCGGTGCTCGACGTCTACCGCGCGCCGGCCTTCCGCACCACGATCTCGCTGGTGCTGATTCCGCATGCGGTGTTCTTCGGCATCCAGGGCCTGTGGATCGGACGCTGGCTGTCCGACGTGGCGCGCTTTCCCGACAGCGCCGTGGCCTACCTGCTGTACCTGGGCATGGCGTCGGTGATCTTCGGCGCCATCGCGGTCGGGATGATCACCGAATGGGCCGGGCGCCGCGGCATCGCCGCGCTCGACGTGGCCGCGATCGGGGTCGGGCTGTTCGTGCTGGTGCAGGTGGCGATCGTCTGCAACTACCGTCCCAGCCTGCAGACCCTGTCCGTGCTGTTCACGCTGGTCGGCACCATCACCGGCATCGAGTACGCGATCGTGGCCCAGAACCTGCCGCGCGAGCTGACCGGGCGCGCCGCGACCTGCCTGAACCTGCTGATCTTCGTCGGTGCCTTCCTGGTGCAGGCCGGCTTCGGCCAGGTGGTCGGTTTGTGGCCTGCGGATGGCGCCGGTCATTACCCGGCGATCGCCTATCGGGTCGCCTTCGGCATGCTGCTGGCGCTGCAGCTGCCCGGGCTGCTGCGTCATTGCCATCGCTACTTCCTTTTGCGGCGTCCGGTAAAATGCGGAATCGCTTTGCTCAACGAGAAGGAAGATTATGAGATTGGTTCGTTACGGTCGCCCCGGTAAGGAAAAGCCCGGCCTGTTCGACGAGGAAGGCCGGCTGCGCGACCTGTCCGGCGTGATCGAGGATATCGAAGGCGCGGCGCTGTCCGAAAAGGCGCTGCGCAAGCTGTCCAAGGTCGACTGGAAGACCCTGCCGCTGGTCCGCGGCAATCCACGGCTCGGCGTGCCGGTGAAAGGCACCGGCAAGTTCATCGGCATCGGCATGAATTACTCGGACCACGCCGCCGAAGTCGGTGCGCCGATCCCGAAGGAGCCGATCATGTTCATGAAGGCGACCAGCTGCCTGTCCGGCCCCGACGATCCGATCCAGCTGCCGAAAGGTTCGAAAAAGACCGACTGGGAAGTCGAGCTGGGCGTCGTCATCGGCACCCGCGCGCAATATGTGAGCGAAGAAGACGCGCTCAAGTTCGTGGCCGGCTACTGCGTTGTCAACGACGTCTCCGAGCGCGCCTTCCAGTTCGAGCTGGGCTCGCAGTGGGACAAGGGCAAGGGCTGCGACACCTTCGGTCCGGTCGGTCCCTTCCTGGTGACCAAGGACGAGATCTTCGACGTGCAGGACCTGGATCTCTACCTGGAATTGAACGGCAAGCGCATGCAGACCGGGAACACGGCGAACATGATCTTCACGGTGGCCCAGATCGTCAGCTACCTGTCGCGCTTCATGACGCTGGAACCGGGCGACATCATCTGCACCGGCACGCCGCCGGGCGTGGGACTGGGACGCACGCCGCAGCGCTTCCTGAAGAAGGGCGACAAGCTGCGACTGGGGATTGCCGGCCTCGGTGAGCAGCAGCAGGAAGTGCTGGCGTTTCCGAAGGCGTAGACGTCAGCAATTCCACAGCATTTGATACGTCGTTCCCGCCTTCGCGGGAACGACGTGGGTGCCTCCAGCGGCGATGCAGGCATCACGATTTCAATACTTCCATCACCGCCGCATCCACCGCCTCCTTCAGGCGCGTCACGATCTCCGACAACTCGGCCGCGCTGACGATGAACGGCGGCGCCAGCAGAATGTGGTCGCCCTGCCGCCCATCGATGGTCCCGCCCATGGGATACACCATCAACCCGCGCTGCATCGCCTGCTGCTTGACCGCCGCATGCAGTTTCAGCGCCGGTGCGAACGGTTCCTTGCTCGCACGGTTGCGTACCAGTTCCAGCCCGACGAACAGGCCGCGCCCGCGGATGTCGCCGACGTGCTCATGGTCGCCGAACACGCCGCCGAGCATGCGCCGCAGCGTGGCGCCGCGCTTCTGCACCTGCACCAATAAGTCGTCGCGTTCGATCACGTCCTGCACGGCGAGGGCCGCCGCTGCCGCCACCGGGTGGCCTATATAAGTGTGCCCATGCAAAAAGGCGCCGCTGCCGCTGCGCAGGCGTTCGACGATGGCGCCGTTGGCCAGCACCGCCCCGATCGGCGCATAGCCGGCACCCAGGCCCTTGGCCACGGCGATGAGATCCGGCGCCACGCCATCCTGTTCGATGGCGAACATGGTGCCGGTGCGGCCCATTCCGCACATCACTTCGTCGGCGATGAACAGGATGCCGTACTTGTCGCACAGCCTGCGCACGCCGCGGAAGTAGCCCGGCGTCGGCGGGATCGCGCCGCCGGTGGCACCGACCACGGTCTCGGCGCAGAATCCGATCACCTGTTCCGGACCGGCGTGCAGGATAGCGGCTTCCAGCTCGTCCAGCAGCATCCCGGTGTACTGGTCGAGGCCCTGGCCTTCGGCGCGCCCGCGGTATTCATAGCAGGGAGAGACGCGCGGCACGTCGATCAGGAGCGGCGCGAAGGGCTTGCGGCGCCACTCGTTGCCACCCACCGCCAGCGCGCCCAGCGTGTTGCCGTGATAGCTCTGGCGGCGCGCGATGAACAGCGCGCGTTTCAGTTCTCCGGCTTCGACAAAGTACTGGCGCGCCAGCTTCATGGCCGTCTCCATCGCCTCCGACCCGCCCGACACCAGGTAGACGCTGCCGATGCCGGCCGGCGCGCGCGCCACCAGGCGGTCGGCCAGCTGCTCCGCCACCTCGGTGGTGAAGAAGCCCGTGTGCGCATAGGCGCAGCGGTCGATCTGGCGGTGCATGGCGGCGATGATGTCCGGATGGCCGTGGCCGAGCGAGGACACGGCCGCACCGCCGCTGGCATCGATATAGGTGTTGCCCTGGCTGTCGCGCAGATAGATGCCTTCGCCGCCGGCGGCCAGGGGCGGCGTCTGGCGCAGGCTGCGGTGCAGGATGTGGCTCATGTCCCGTCTCCAAAAAGTTGACGATTGACAATAAACGTGAAGCCCCCGGTTTCTTTTGATTTTTGCCGTAAGGCATGCGAATATTTTTGCCATGAGCGACCGCCTTCGACCCATCCCGCAGGAAGACTGGACCGACGCCCAGCGCGCCGCCGCCGAGGACATCGTCAATGGCCCGCGCGGCGCCCTGTACGGCCCTTTCGTGCCGCTGCTGCGCAGTCCCGAGCTGATGGGCCATGCGCAGCGCGTCGGCGAATATTTACGCTACCGCAGCGCCATCGGCGTGCGGCTGTCCGAGCTGGCGATCCTGGTGACGGCGCGCGAGTGGGACCAGCAGGTCGAATGGGCGATTCACGCGCCGATCGCACAGCAGGTCGGCGTGCCGCCCGACGTCATCGATGCCATCGCCCGGCGCGAGCGGCCGCAGGCGATGCTGGTTGATGAATCCATCGTGTATGACTTCTGCACCGAACTGCACCGCACCAAGCGGGTTCCGGACCGCGTGTATGCCGATGCGCTGGCGCTGTTCGGCGAGCAGGGCGTGGTGGACCTGATGGGTGTAAACGGTTATTACACTTTCCTGGCGATGGTGATGAACACGGCGCAGACCGAGGCACCGCCGTCGGAGGCGGCACCCCTCCCTGATTAATCCAGCGTCGCCAACGCCTTCGCATCGAAGGCCTTCAGCCCGGCCTGGTCGCCCGCCTTGACCTTGCTGGCCCACTGTGCATCCGACAGCAGCGCGCGGCCGACCGCGATCAGGTCGAACTCGTCGCGCTCCATGCGCGCCACCAGCTTGTCCAGGCTGGCCGTCTGCGCACCCTTGCCGCTGAACGAGGCCAGGAATTCGCCGTCCAGGCCGACCGAACCCACGCTGATGGTGGTGGCGCCGGTCAGCTTCTTGGCCCAGCCGGCGAAGTTCAGGCCATCGGCGCCGTCGAGTTCCGGGAACTCGGCTTCCCAGAAGCGGCGCTGCGAGCAGTGCAGGACGTCGGCGCCGGCTTCGACCAGCGGCAGCAGCCACTGCGTCATCTCGTCCGGCGTGGTCGTCAGGCGCGCCTTGTAGTCCTGCTGCTTCCACTGGCTGACGCGCAGGATGATCGGGAATCCGGGGCCGACCGCAAGCCGCATCGCTTTCAGCACTTCGGCCGCCAGGCGGCTGCGTTCAAGGATGGTGGCGCCGCCCCAGCGGTCGCTGCGTTCGTTGGTGCCGCTCCAGAAGAACTGGTCGATCAGGTAGCCGTGGGCGCCGTGGATCTCGAAGGTGTCGAAGCCGAGGGCTTTCGCATCCGCGGCGGCCGATGCAAAGGCCGCGATGGTATCGGCGATGTCTTCGTCGCTCATGGCGGTGCCGAAGGGCTTGCCGGGCGAACCCAGGCCGGACGGGCCCTCCGGTTCACCGGCAGGCGTCCAGTCGGTGCCCGGGCCAGGAACGGCACCGACGTGCCAGATTTGCGGGCCCATCTTGCCGCCGGCGCCGTGGACGGCGTCGATGACGCGCTTCCAGCCGTCCAGCGCGGCGCCATGGAAGTCGGGGATGCGCGGCAGGTTCTTGGAAGCCGGACGGGCGATGGTGGTGCCTTCCGACAGGATCAGGCCGACGTCGGCAGCGGCGCGGCGGCGGTAGTATTCGGCGATGGCGGCATCGGGCACGCCGTTGGGCGCGAAGTTGCGCGTCATCGGGGCCATCACGATGCGGTTCTTGAGCTCAAGCCCCTTGATGCGGGCCGGTTGAAACAGGACGTCGATTGCGGATGGGGGCACACATGCTCCTTGGACAATGGTTGAGAATGTCCGAGCATGGTAGCCCATCATATGGAAGGGCGCTGGCGGCCCCCCGGGTTCAGGCCAGCGCTTCTTTCGCAGCCTGTTCCGGGGTGAGCTCATCGTAGAACATGTCGGTGAACCACTCGACGTGTTCCTCGATGTGTTCCTGCGCCTGCGCCTGGGTGGCGCCGCCGGCGACCAGGTGTTTTTCGACTTCGATGCACCAGTTAATCAGTGCCATCGTTTCTTCGTCCAGCTCTTCTTTCTTGGCCATCTTGCTTACCCTAATACTTTCTTCAGCCAGGCGGATATCGCCTGGACTTCCTCGAGGCAGACCGAGTGCTGCATCGCATATTCATGCCATTCGACCTGGCAGCCCATCGACACCAGCAGGTCGCGCGACATCTCGGCGCGGTTGAACGGTACCACGTTGTCGTGGCGGCCGTGCGCCATGAAGATCGGCGTGCTCAAGGCAACCTCGCTGCGTTCAAGCGGCAGCTTGGCCGACAAAGGCACGTAGCCCGACAGGCACAGCAGGCCGGCCAGCTTTTCCGGATGGCGCAACCCGGCCTGGATGGTCATGGCGCAGCCTTGCGAGAAGCCGGCCAGCACGATGCGCGAGGCTGGAACGCCGCGCGCTTTTTCGCGCGCGATGAAGGCTTCGACTTCGAGCTGCGAGGCGCGCAGGCCGTTCTCGTCCTCGCGCCGCACCAGTTCCGCACCGGTGATGTCGTACCAGGCGCGCATCACGTAGCCGCCGTTGACGGTGACCGGGATGCGGCGTGCATGCGGGAAGATGAAACGGATGCCGGGCAGGCCGGACAAATCCAGCTCGCGCACGATCGGCACGAAGTCGTTGCCGTCGGCGCCCAGGCCGTGCAGCCAGATGACGGAGAGTTCCGGATTGTCGGCGGTGTCGATCGTGACGTGTTCCAGCAGCTCGGTCATGTGCTTCCTTATTCTTTATTAGCGGGACGCAGCGCAGACTTCGGGCGGAAGGCCTTGCACACGTCCGGATTGGTTTCCATGGTCGGCCCGCCGATCAGATCGATGCAATACGGGACCGCGGCAAAGATGCCGCCGACGATGCTTTTGCCGTCCGCATCCTTCAGGCCTTCCAGCGTTTCCTTGATCGACTTCGGCTGGCCCGGCAGGTTCATTACCAGCGCAGCATGGTCGGCGGTCTCGCGGATCACGGCGGTCTGGCGCGACAGGATCGCGGTCGGCACGAAGTGCAGGCTGATCTGGCGCATCTGCTCGCCGAAGCCGGGCATCTCCTTGGTACCGATGGATAAAGTGGCCTCCGGCGTGACGTCGCGCCGCGCCGGGCCGGTGCCGCCGGTGGTCAGCACCAGGTGGCAGCGCGCCGTGTCGACCAGTTCGACCAGCGTCTGCTCGATGCTGGCGCGGTCGTCGGGGATCAGGCGGGTCTCGACGCGGAAGGGCGTCGTGATGGCCGACTGCAGCCATTCCTGCAATGCGGGAATGCCCTTGTCTTCGTAGACGCCGCCGCTGGCGCGGTCGGACACCGACACCAGGCCGATCACCAGGTCGGCCGGCAGCTCGTCAACCTTGTTCGTCAGACTCATCGTCGTCGCCTTCGTGTTCGTCTTCGTCGGCCGCCGGCGCAGCCTTTTTCCTGGAGACGTCCTTCAGGATCTGGAAGATTTCGCGGTAGGCCTTGGGCGGCTTGTTCTCGGCCTGCTCCTTGCGCGCGTTGCGGATCAGGGTGCGCAGCTGCTGCACGTCCAGTTCCGGATGCTCTTCCAGCAGCGGGGTGAGGGCATTGTCGTCGGCCAGCAGCTTGTCGCGGCGGCGCTCGAGCGCGTGCAGGGCGGCGGTTTCGGCCTTGGAGGCGCCTTTCCAGCTCTCGATGGCACGCTGGATGACGGCGACTTCTTCCTCGTCGAGGGTACGCATCTTCTTGCCCACGAATTGCAGCTGGCGGCGGCGGCCTTCGTGGTTGGTGATGGTCTGGCACGCCAGGATGGCTTCCTTG
>Ga0308160_10003213_pt1 | contig 18659 bp, 20 predicted proteins | sample PhyFR1_FD_201036 | JGI IMG/M metagenome (GOLD analysis project Ga0308160, IMG submission 201036) | Phyllosphere microbial communities from UC Gill Tract Community Farm, Albany, California, United States - DLSLF.R1 | ecosystem: Host-associated > Plants > Phyllosphere > Unclassified | place: USA...
AGTATTTGCTAAATGGTTCCATGATGGTGCAGAGCTTCAGGCCACTCGCCACAGCGTCCCACCCCAGTCCAGTTCGCTTTCGGAGGGAGGGATCCAGTAGAGGTCCGATTCGGGGTCTTCTACTTCGTGTTCTGCAAGTTCAGGTACCAGATTCCTGTCCAGCCAGGCGTGCCAGGCTGCGCGCTGCATTCGATGTCGACGGATCTGCTCTGCTACATCGTCAAGCGCCCCGAGCCGGCGGGCCAGCGCGGTAAGGCTGGTTGCGGCCGTAATTGCCCATTGTCCGTGCCGGCGTTCGATCATGTTGTAGCTGCTCATGGCGGCCAACGCCGTTTCGACGGCTGTGCGGCTGAGTCCTGTGGACCGGACGATTGCTGCCGTGGTGGGGGAGAGGCGTCCACGTTCGATGGATTCATAGACGAGGGCAGCGACGTCACCCAGGGCCCGGAATACGGGGCGGATGCCATGGATTTTTCCGCGGCGCCAGGAGAGTTCCCGGGCAAGTTGTTCGAAGTGCTGGGGGAGCTGGATCACGTACGTGTCAGCGTTACGGCCGCGGGCATCAGCGACTTTAGTCAGAATGCCATCTGAGACTTGCTCCAACGTCCGAAGGAGCCTGGAGATAGTGCCATGGTGTTTTCCCAGTGCAGTAGCAAAAGTACGGCAGCCTACATCCAGAAGATCAGTCTCCATGGTTCGCATGTAGCCAAGTACAGCCCGGAGCAGCAGGCGCAGACTAAGGCCCTCGCGGCCGCGTTCCTTCAGCCGGTGATCCAAGACGGCGTAGAGGACATTTTCAAGATCGTTCACAAGCTGATGAGAACCAGCCTTGCTGCTGGTTCTGCTGGCCCCCCCTGTGGGTAGTGGGGGGCTTGTGTCGTTAATACGGGTACTCCTTCTGCCTGTTGGCTGGGTTCCCCGTTTTTGAATCCAGCGGCAGGCCTTCGCCCACTCTGTGTCGATCAGGCGTTCCTGCCGGCCGGCGTCGGTATAGAGGGCTGCGAGGCCGGGAAACTGGCCTCCCAGCTCGAGGCGGACCTGATCCAGGGTCCAGCCACAGGCGGCGAAGTGGTTCAGGACCGCCATCCGGGCCTCTGAGGGGCTGGCGTACTTGGCTGTGTCGTACAAGCCTGTACGGGCCAGCACCCGCAAGGGGGACTGGCTCCCGCCGAAGGAACCAGAGTGAACACCGTGCGCCGTCGCGGAGGCCGTCATCTTGGCCGTGCGGTCTCTCAGCTCGCGGGCGCGTCGGATCTCCGGCGCCAGAGCCAGCCGGAGAGCGGTGACAGCGTCGGCGGGATTGCGACGGCGCAGGATGTCGTAGGCAGTGGTCAGGGGAGTGGTCAGGATCTGGTGGCCTCCGGACTTATGTGCGGAACCTGGAACCCGGATACAGCCGTCGGTTACGTTCTGGTGCGGACTGGGATCGAGACTCGGAGCAAGGAGGGTCATGGCTTGGACGAGTTCTCGGGCTTCCGGGCCGCTCATGCGCTCTGCGAGCGGGATGTAGAGGTGCCGTCCACCGCTGGGGGAGTAGTCCGCGACGTAGCGGATACCGCAACTTTCCAGGAGGTTCCCGAGCCGTTGGGCGTTGTCATCAACGACTCCCTGCAGTGCTTTGGAGGTATCCAGGTCAAGGCAGAGCGTGGCAACGGAACCATCCGCGCCATGAATTGGCACAGCCGCCGGCCGGGAAGGAAGCGCAGCGGTGATCACGGGTGCACTCTGCGGCCGCGGGTACTGGAAGCGGCCGCCAATCCAACGTCCCGACCGGTAAGTCGGTGCGCCGGCGATCAGCGGAGCGAGGGCCCATGCTTCTTGAGGCGTGATCTGACGCGCCGCGTCGAGTGTTGACGCGGAGAACTCTGCGGGTACCATAGACACCAGCTAGTCCTTTCGGGGGTATAGCAAAGCGAGCCACCCTCACGGGGAGCTTGGATAAGTTCAGATCTCTGATCCGCCAAGATGTGGATCTGAACGTCATACTTTTGAAGGCCCGCGAGAGCGGGCCTTCAGTCTTTAACCGGCTTTCGCGATAGGCAAAGCTCCTTGGTTCTGAAAGTCGTCAATGTTGTCCCAGAGCGGCAGCCCGCGAGAATCCAAGCGGATGCTCATAAGAAGCATTTCGGTTGCCTGGCCTTTTGAGAGGCCCATGTGGGCCGCTACTCGCTCTACCAGGGCCTTTGCAGGCGCGGCGACGTCTACTTTCAGTACGACGTTTCCGGCACCCGTACCGCGTTCGCGTCGGTGAATGGCTGCACTCATAAAACCGAGCCTATCCGTACCAGTACCATTAAGTGCTTCAGCGTCCGTTGGCGTGTCGCCAGTATTTGCCAAGGTCAGGTGCCCGACTGATGGCGCGCCCAAGGTGGAGAGGGAGAAGCTGCTAGGAGCGCGATGGCTGTAAATGCGCCTGCTGTTGCCGTCTCTTTGCATAGTTGTGCTCCGGAGTCATTGAGGATCCCCTGCCCGCCTGTGACAGCAGGTGTTTTTGGAAGCTTGGTAGGGTGGCTCCTTGCCAAGGCGCCGTCGGGCGTTAATTTCATAGTACACATTACTGAAATTTTTTCAGTGGATTACCGGAGCCGCAGGGACATGGAACAGTCCACACTGACCGCTGACGTCATCGATACCCTGAGCCTTCCGGAGTACCCGGATCTGGGCGATCTAGTGACTGCGGTCGAAGAAAAGTACGGCAAACGTCTGGTCTTCGAGGAAGGCACAGTGGACTGCCTTGGAGAAGGTGTCACCGGGCAGTGGATCGACACACCCAGCCATGGCATCGTCCACTACCTGCGGGGTGCGAAGGCTTGGAGTGTTCACGTCGTGCTGCATGAACTGAGCCACATTCTCCTGGGCCATAAGGGGAAGCCGCTCGACGGGCTTATCGCGGGGTCTTTTTTCTCCGCTATTGGTAAGCGGAACGGCGTCAGCTGGATGTGCCGTGCAGTGGACGTTCCATTGGACGAGGCCGAAGCTGCCGCCGAAAATTTGGCATTTGGGCTGGCACGGGTTCTGCATGCCACGCCTGCGAAGGAGGCCACGAAGGCCGAACGAATGTTTGGCCTATGATCGCCGCTGCGTTCTGGATCCTGGCAACGGTATTTGCCTTTCGGCTATATTTTGTCGTTCGCTGGGGATCTTCAACGGCCTTCGTTGGCGCGATCGGAATTGGCGTCCTCGGGCTCTTTCTCACAGGTGTCGTCGTACCCGAAGAAACCATTGATGGTGCCCTTGGCGGCGTCAACTTCCTTCATCTTTTTCGCAATTTGTGTGTCACAGCCGCCGTCTGGCTGGTACGGGAAGGAATCTTCGCGGCCTACTCACCGGATGAGAGCTACCGAGCCCGTTTCAGCCACAGACCCGTAGCTGCCGTCCTCGCCGCGCTTACAATCGGCGCCCCATTCTTGTCGCAGCGGTTCGTTCCAACCACCCCAAGCTATGTACCGGAGAATGTCCAGCAGATGCCGGTCTACCTCTATGCCGGCCTCTACATGGGCATTTTGACGTTGCTCGCTGTATCGGTTCTGCGCATCTGCCTCCGGCCTCAGGAAAGCCTGCCCGTCCGCGTCAGTTCCCGCGTTGTCGCGGCAGGAATGGCGTTGGTCGCGTTGGCGTCCGTTGAAGAAATCGCCTACATGACCGCGCGGCACTTCGAGATGGGCACCCCTTCCCTGCATCAGGTTCTGTACTTCCTGTTCAGTCCACTGTTCTACGGCGGGGTTCTGCTCACCTCTCTTGGTCTGGGTATCCCGCCGATCGTGAAGGCGTGGCGTCGGATTCAACTTCGCGATCGTGTCGCTTTGGTGTTCCTGACGGCCACAATGGGTCGGACCTATTGGGGTCTTTCCCGTGCACCTTGGCTGGTAGCCATTGCGAACTCTTGTTTCGTGAAGTGCCCCTCCGTGGGCCTGTACGAGTACGTTATTCGCTCCAGCGATCAGAAGGTCGTTCTCTCCGGGCGATCCACACCTATGCTTGCCGGCCGTGTCTTAGACGCGGCCCAAGCCCGATTTGATGGCGGCGTCGATTCTTTGGAATTGCTGCTGCCGGTAAAGGCACCTCAGTGACAGCAGCAACCACGACCCTGCCCGCAGAGAGGTCCTCCACAGCCGTCGGCCGTGTGGCCAGGTCCGCAACCGAGATCGCGCAACCGCCTCTGGTGTTGTCGTTCCTGCTGATCTTGGCTTCTCTCTTGGGAGACCGATGGATGGTCTCCATCTGGTCGGGCATTGTCGCTGCACTCTTCATCTGCCTGGTGCCGTTTGCTGTCGTACTGATACTGGCCAAGAGAGGCCAGCTGACGGACCACCATGTTGGAGACAAAAAGCAACGTCGCCCGGTCATGCTCTGGACCCTGGGCTCGTCGCTGATTGGCTGCGCAATCCTCTCGATCATTGGCGCACCCCAGCCTGTCTGGGGACTGATTGGCGGAATTCTCTGCGGGATTGTGGCCCTGATCCTGGTCAGCCCGATCTGGAAGATTTCGGGTCACGCGATGACGTTGGGCGGCGCGACAGTGTCGGCTGTACTGATGTTCGGCTGGCTGGGGCTTCCCTTCGTCGTGGCCGCCCCGCTTGTCTGCTGGTCCCGGGTATATCTCCGGGACCACTCAGCTCGTCAGGTCATTGCAGGCTTCATAACCGGTGTTGTCGCGTTCGGAGCCTCATATACTCTCATTGTCGGCTGACTTTTCCACGTGTGGCATTCCACGAAGCCACCAGGCCTGACAAATGGTGTACCCATGACGTATCTAGAAGGAGGACTGTGACTTCGCTCCCACTGCGAAAGCGCTGTCCTCGGAATGTGGCCGCCCTTGTTGGCCAGGAGCAGGATCCCGCGTGAATTCGAACGAAAACCCCATAGATTCCCGCAGCGATAAAGAGGTTCTCGCGTCGAAAATCCAGCTTCTTCTGGACATCGTGCACGCCAAAGACGCCGACAGTTTCACGTATGAAGACGTTCGACAGGGCCTCGCGAAACGAGGGCACACGCTCACAAGGACGCGGTGGCACCGGCTTTTGGCCGGCTCTCCTGATAACCGCTGGGATCCGGAGCTACTGAAGGCACTGGCGTACTTTTTTGACGTTGACGAGAACTACCTGCTTCAGCGAAGCGGGCCCATCCCGGAACGCGTCGAGGCTGAACTCCGCCTGATAGAGGCTTACCGCATTGCCGAGGTAGAGCATTTCGCGGCGCGGGTTCTGGGAGAAGTGAACATCGACGCCCTTCGCGCGGTAACTGAAGCTCTCCGGAATCTTCCGCCCAGGCCCGAGAAGAAGCGCCCAACTAACTGAACAATTTTCACTACTGAATTTTTTTCAGTAGACTCTGGAACATGACATGTTCCAGGCGCCCCCTACGGCCTGACCATGCACATTGAGTGGCATTACAGGTGTAGCCCCTACGACAGGTTTGGGGGGTAGTAGGGGCTACGCCTCCGCAGCGAGTGCACCATACGTGCGCACTCAAGCCTTCGCCCCTGAATGCTCAGCCCCCGGCTCGCCCGTCCTTGATTCAAAGAACCAGAGCGCGCGCTATATTCTCGGGTGCTGCGATGCCCGACGCCTATTCTCCCGACAGATACCTCATGTAGGTGAGGCCATGCTCCCGCAACCTGCCCAGGTCCAGGGAGTAACGAACGCGCCGCCCGTTACGGACACCAGCTTCGCCCGCAGCGGAGACCAACCCTTCGGCCTCCAGCGTCTTGATATGCGTATAGACCTGCCGGTAGTCCACGCCGATGCGCTTTGCAATGTTTCCCGTCGTGTCGCCGTCAAGATGCTGGGCCAGATCCCTGATCACGGCCGCCCGCAGAGTGTTGGCATTGAACACATTCAAGGCTTTTTCAGCCTCGAGCGGCTGTCCGGGAAGTGGCTTGTAGATGCGGGGCATTCGTCAATTCTCACCCACCGCCCCACCCTCATGACGTACCAACATATTTTTAATGATGGTAGCATCACTTTAAAGATGTTGCTTCCGCTCACGGGTATCCACCAAAAATGCCGAAAGGGGGAACTGCCGTGAAACCGTCCAAGATGTTCAGCACCGGAGCCGCCGTAGCGGTACCCGTGGTGCTGACCGGCCTGGTGTTCTCCATGCTGCTGTTGCTGGCCCCCGCCAAACCTGCGGCGGCCGACTGCGGTCCGGCGGTTTCCGTCGTCATCGACGGCACCACCAAGGTTGAGGGGTACACCCAGGAGCAATTGATAAATGCCGCAGCGATCATGGGCGCCGGCAAGGCGCAGGACCTGTCCGTCAACGGGCAGATGATCAGCGTAATGGTTGCCCTGGGGGAGTCGGGACTGCGCGTGCTGGATAACGGCGACGGTGCCGGCCCGGACTCGCGGGGGTTGTTTCAGCAGCGCGATAACGGCGCGTGGGGTTCCTACGCAGACCGCATGGACCCCACCACGAGTGCAACGAACTTCATCAAGGCCCTGCAGGGCGTGGCCGGCTGGGAGCTGTTGGAACCGACGATTGCCGCCAACAAAGTCCAGCGCAACGCCGACCCGTACCACTACCAGAAGTACTGGCCCGAGGCGGTCAAACTCGTCCAGGCGCTCTCAAACTCGAAGTTCTCCCTGCAGGGCAGCGACTGCGCCATCCCGGGACAGTCGGGCGCGGGGGATGACTACCCGTGGAAGAACTCCCCGACCTGGTTGCAGGTCGGCGCAAACTCGGCCAGCACCTCACCTCTCGGCATGTACTACCGCGAGTGCGTGGACTTCGCCCTGTGGCGGGTGAACCAGCAGATGGGTTCGACCAGCACACCGTTCAAGTTCCTCAACGGCACCTTCCGTCCCGACGGGCAGGGCCTCGGCTCGGCCCTGACGTGGAAGGCCGGCTGGGATGCCAAGGGCTGGGACTCCGGCAACACACCCCGGGTCGGCGCCGTTGTCTGGTACGCGCCCGGAGCCGGGGGAGCGGACCCGAACTTCGGCCACGTGGCGGTGGTCAAGGAAGTCAAGGACAACGGAACCTACGTCGAAGAGGGCTACAACGGCAACCCGGCCCCGGCGGACCACAGCTACTACACCCGGACAGTGACCAACACCGTCCCCTCCGCTTTCTTGTACCTGCCCACCCAAGAGGAGAAAAAGTGAAAAAGCCCTTGACCCTGCTGGCCGTGGCGCTGCTCTGCGTGTCCTGCGCACCGGCGACGAACACGACGCCGACGGTATCAACCAGCAAGGCCACAGCGTCCGCGCCGGTCTCACTGAGCGCCAACAGCGGACCCCAGGCCCCCGGGGGAACCGTCCCGGCCACGATCGGCATCACCTGGGATCAGGCCAGCAAGGACCAGGCCATGGACGTCGCAGAGAACGCGATGACGGATTTCGCCCGCCCCACCCTGGAGGAAAAGCAGTGGGCCAACGACCTGGCCCGCTGGCTGACCCCACAGGCCACCGCCGACTACTCGGCAGTGGACCCGGCCAACATCCCCGCATCCCGCGTCACCGGGACCGCCACCCTCAGCGTCGATGAAGCCAACGGCTTCGGCGTCATGGCAGCGGTCCCCACCAACGCCGGGACCTACACGGTGCAGCTGCTCCGCACAGGCAAGGACGCCCCGTGGAAGGTCAACCGACTCACACCGCCCGCCTCCTAAACGCCGGCACGTCCACCCCCACACACGTAAGGAAGAAGCTCATGGGCACCACACCAACGCAAGTTATGGCCTTTCCCAACATCCGGGCCATCGTCCGGGACAACGGCACAGCCGAGGTCATCGTCGCGGGCAACTCCCGCATCGTCCCTGCCGGAGGCTCCGTGCAGGAACTCCGCAACAACGCCCTGGCCCTCATCGTGGGTGAAGCCCAGACCCTCCAGCGCCCCGTCCGGGTCCGCATCGAGGACCCCGAAGGACACGGCGAACTCATCGTCCACCCGGACAACAAGATCGAATCCGTCTCCTACGAGCCCGCTCCGGCCCGCCGCCGGGCAGAAGCCCCCGAAACCACGCCCGCGACCGCAGCGCCGGCCATCATTGAGACCGCACCCGAGCCCATGGCGGTTCCTGCCCCTGCCGCATCGGTGGACGCCCAACCGTGGCCGCCTGCCCCCGCGACGGCCACCCCCGAACCGCAGACATCTGCCGTTGTTGAGGAGGCTGCGCCGACCCGGCGCAGCTTGAAGGAAACCTCGTTTCTGGTCAGCGCCCCGGTGCTGGAACCGGCTACACAGGGCTGGCGCGGAACACTGACGCGCCTGGGACTGCGGATGGATCCCTCGGAGGAAGAACTCTCCGAACGTGAGGACGTTCGCACGGTCAGCCAGCACTGGCCCGGCCCCCGGACGATTGCGGTGGTGAACCGCAAGGGCGGGGCGAATAAGACCCCCACCGTGGTGATGCTCTCGGCCATCCTTGCCCGTTACAGCGGCGCGGCCACGGTCGCGTGGGACAACAACGAATCCCAGGGCACCCTCGGGTGGCGGACGGAAAAGGGTTCCCACGACCGTAGCGTCCTGGACCTGATCGATGCCTCCACCGAATTGCTCTCTCCGTCCACGAACGCGGCCGAAATCGCCAAGTTCGTCCACCACCAGACCGCCGACAAGTTCGACGTCCTGCGCTCGGATGAAAACGAGGAAGGCGATCACGAAGTGACCGCCGAGGAAGTCGACATCGCCCACCAGGTCCTCACCCGCTACTACCGGCTGGTGGTCATGGACTCGGGCAACACCGCCCGGGCCGCGAACTGGCGGCGGATGATCGACCACACCAACCAGCTCGTCGTCCCCGTCACCGCCATCGAGGACCGCGCCGAAGCCGCCCGGCTGACGCTGCAGACGCTGGAATCCCGTGGCGGCCACGACGCGGAGCTGGCCCGCAACGCCGTCGTGATCGTCTCCGAATCCACCGACGCCAAGCGCAGCATGAGCGGGGATGCCCTGAAGCGGGCCAAGGACGAGGCCCAGCGGATCGCTGACGGCTTCGCACCGTTCGTCCGGGCCGTTGTCCGGATTCCTTATGACCCTGCCCTGGTCAACGGACCCATCCGCTACGAAGCCCTCCAGCCCGCAACCCAGCGGGCCTGGCTCGCAGCCGCAGCCGCCGTCGCCGCCGGCTTCTAGACCACCCACCAACGGACTTCGAGAGGAGGACCCATGCAACAGTCCCTGAACCCCTGGATCACCCGCCCGGCCACCGCCGACGGCGCGGAGATGGCAACTCCGGAGGCGCACGTGCCGCCGGCGGCCGTGATCAGTGCGCCCCTGCGCGGAATGGTCGAACCCGACGCCGCAGACCGGCTTGGCCGCCGCACCGTCTCCGGCTCTGCAGCGCTGTGGGTCACCGGCGCCCACGGGGGATCCGGTGAAAGCCGCACCGCTGACCTGATCGGCGGGGCACGGGTCACCGGTCACTGCTGGCCCGTTCTCCAGGACGGCCGAATACCTCGGGTGCTGCTGGTCTGCCGCGCAGACATGCGCGGCCTGACAGCGGCACAAAGCGCCCTGACGCAGTGGGCGTCAGGCGCGGCACCTGCGGTTGATCTGCTCGGCCTCGCCATTCTGGCGGACGCACCGGGGAAGACTCCCAAACCCTTGCGCGACTTCGCCGCCATCGTCGGCGGGGGAGCCCCCCGCTTCTGGACCCTGCCCTGGGTCGAAGCCTGGCGACACGGAGACTCCACCACCGCGCCGCCGGCCCGCGAGTACCAACGCTTCATCACTGACTTAGCCGCCCTGGCTAGCGACACCACACCCGGCACCGCCCACTGAAAGGTCTCACCATGAACTCCACCTCCGCACTTGCAGCAAGCGTCATCCCCAACCCCACCCCGGTCGTCCCGGCACAGGCAGGTGGCCTGCTCACGATCCTGAACTGGGCCTCCGGCATCGGGCTGGTCCTCGGCGTCCTGGGCGTGATCATCGTCGGCATCGGCATGGTCATCCAGCTCCAGCGCGGCGAAGGAGCCCAAGCCATCGGCAAGCTCGGCTGGGTCCTGATGGGCTGCATCATCATCACCGGCGCCGCCGGCATCGTCCGCGCCTTCGTCTAAGCCAGCACTATCAACGGGAGGTTCAGCATGAGCCAGTCAACAGAGAGCACCACCGAAAGCAATCCGTTCACCAAACCCGGTTTCATCATTGCTGCCGCGCTGGTGGTCGCGCTGATTGCAGCAGCCGTCGTCATCTTCCTGCTCCCCAAAGGACAGGAGAGCGCCCAGCCGGCACCGGTTCCGGCGAAAACCAGCAACTCGGCTACAGCCAACCCCAGCGCTTCGGCGAAAGCAGAAAAGAGTATCTGTGGCCTGCCCTCCTCGTCGGAGTCATCGCTGGGAGCGGCGCCGAAGACGAAGTGGGAACTCGTCGGAACAATGGCCGCACCAACCGACCCGAAAATAGGCCCCGGAAAAACGGACGATCAGGGCATCCGGTCGTGCTTCGCTCACACACCAACAGGGGCCCTGTACGCGGCCGTCAACCTGTGGGCGTTAGGCATCGATCCCTCCAAAGAACGAGCCATCGCAGAGCAGCTTGCAGCCAAAGGACCCGGCCGTGACGCTGGCATGAAGAGGCCCGCGACTGCGGCCCCTGCCTCGGCCGTGAAGATCCAGATAGCGGGATTCAACGTCTCATACACGGCAAATCAAGCCGTTGTGGAACTGGCATTCAAGGCGGACACCGGAGCGCTTGCTTCAGTGCGGACGACCCTGCTGTGGCAGGACGGGGATTGGAAGGGCGTCGTTGCCGACAACGGCGCACCCTTGGAAGTACCGCGGCAAGTCCGTGACCTCTCGGGGTTCATCCCCTGGAGTGGAGCATGAGGCCTACCTGGAACCCGGCAGGGGACTGGCTTTCAGCGCTTGCTGATGACGCCATGGGAAATATGGCGAAGGCCATCATGGAGGGCATGAGCCAGATGGTGACGACACTGTCTACCTTCTGGGTGTCGATGCCCACGGTGAACCTGGCCAGCGCAGACGGTGCGACGCCGAGTCCCGTCGTCTCGGTGGTGAACAGCGAATTGATGGTCTGGACTCTGACGCTGGCGGTCCTCGCGGTCATTCTCGGTGGCATCCGGATGATCTGGGAACAACGCGGGGCACCGCTGAAGGATCTGCTCCGGTCCCTGATCACGCTGGCTTTGGTCTCGGGCCTTGGTCTGGGGGTCATCTCCATTCTGGTGATCGCCGCGGATGCTTTCTCGGCAGCCATCATCGACCGATCCACGGACGGTAAGGGCTTTGCCGAGTCGATGAGCCTCCTGGTCGTGTCCGGCCAGACAGGGGTTGGCGTGTTCATCCTCATCGTTCTGGGATTGATCGGTCTGATTGCCTCCCTCGTCCAGGTCGTTTTGATGGTGGTCCGCAGCGGCATGTTGGTGATCCTGGCGGGCATCCTGCCCACCACCGCGGCTTTCACCAACACGGAGATGGGGCGGCAGTGGTTCCAGAAAGCAGTTGGCTGGACTATCGCGTTCATCCTCTACAAACCTGCGGCAGCCATCGTGTACTCGGTCGCATTCCTCCTCATGGGTAACAACAGCGGGAAGGATTCATTGATCACTTCCATCACGGGCTTCACGTTGATGATCGTCGCGCTGTTCGCTTTGCCGGCGCTGATGCGTTTCGTGACGCCGATGGTCGGGGCCGTCGCCTCCGGCGGGGGAGCAGGGGCCGGAGCCGCCGTTGGGGCCATGGCAACCGGCGCCGTATCCATGGGCCGCAGCGGCAGCGGTAAGGGCAATGCCGCCCCGACACCGGCAAGTACACAAAGCAACCAGTCAGGCGCATCTCCGAAGGGAAGCAATGGAACGCCTGGCCCGAAGGGAAATGGCGGCCAGCCGACGCCCGGGGCTACCGGTCCGGGCGGGGCCACCAGCGCCATGGCCGGCGCAGCAGGCACTACCGGAGCCGGGGCAGGAGCTGCTGCCGGTGGCGGTGCCGCGGCGGGTGCGGCGTCAGCTGCCGGGCCGGCTGGCATGGCCGTCGCCGTCGGAGCACAAGCAGCGTCCAGGGTTTCTCAGGCCGCACAACAGACCGCGCAGGATTCAACCGGGGAGGGCCCCAGTGGCAGCAATTAATACCGAATACAAGGAACCGTCCTACGGCAACTGGCGGGTCCCGCGCTCAGCGGGGCTGGGCAACCTCGGAGCTATCGGCACCGGCATTGTCATGGCCGGGTTGTTGCTGGGCATCATCAGCTTCGCCATCTGGGGCCTGTTCCCGGGCCTTGCTGTCCTTGCCGTGGCCGGGGCCAGTGCCCTGTTGCTGACGGTCAAGGACAAGCACGGCCAGTCCGTTGTTGACCGTTTCGGAACACGGATGAGCTTCCGTCTCTCCCAGTCCTCCGGAACGAATCTCTACCGTTCCGGCCCTCTCGGCGTGACGGAGTGGGGCATGTACCAGCTGCCCGGACTCGCCGCGAAGTCCACCCTGTACGAATTCACCGACTCCTACAAGCGCCCGTTCGCACTGCTGCATGTGCCTTCCACCAGCCACTACACCGTGATTTTCTCCACCGAACCCGACGGTGCGTCCCTGGTAGACCCGGAGCAGGTCGATGCGTGGGTGGCGAACTGGGGCGGCTGGCTCGCCGGCCTCGGAGACGAAGCGGGCCTGGACGCCGCCGCCGTAACGGTCGAGACCGCACCGGATTCCGGCTACCGGCTCCGCAATGAGGTCACCATGAACATCGACCCGAATGCCCCGGATTTTGCCAAGAATGTACTCAACGAGGTCATCGACACGTATCCGGAAGGTTCGGCCACGGTCCGGGCCTGGGTGTCCCTGTCCTTTAACGCCTCCCTGCGGGCGGGGTCGAAGAAGCGCACACCGGAGGACGTGGCCCGTGACCTCGCGTCCCGGATCCCCGGCCTGTCGGCCCGGCTGCAGTCCACTGGTGCCGGGATCGCCCGTCCGATGTCCGCGCAGGAACTCTGCGAGGTCGTGCGGATCGCCTACGATCCTCCCGCTGCCCTGATCATTGATGAAGCGCACGCCGCCGGCTCCCCGGTCTCCCTGACCTGGGGCGAGGTCGGCCCGTCCGCGACGCAGGCCGGCTGGGATGACTACCGGCATGACAGCGCGTTCTCAGTCTCCTGGACGATGACCGGTGCCCCGCGGGGATCGGTGAACTCCTCGGTCCTGTCCCGGCTGCTGGCCCCGCACGGGGACATTGACCGGAAGCGGATCTCGCTGCTGTACCGCCCGATGGATTCGGCCCGGGCCGCCGCCGTGGTGGAGCGGGACCAGAACAACGCCAACGTTCGCATCACTTCCGGGACGCGGCCCTCCGCGCGCGCCTTGGTCGATGCCCGCTCCGCTGTGCAGACGGCGCAGGAGGAAGCCCAGGGCGCCGGGCTGGTGAACTTCGGGATGGTCGTCACGGCCACCGTGACCGATAAGGAACGCCTCCCCGACGCTGTCGCGGCCGTGGAACAGACCTCGGGTACTGCCCGGGTGCTGCTGCGCCGGGCCTACGGCGCGCAGGACACCGCGTTCGCGGCGTCGCTGCCGCTGGGTCTGGTCCTTCCCAAACACAGCATGGTGCCGTCCGAGATTAAGGATGCCCTGTAATGGCCCGCATGAAGATGTTTACTCGTGCCTCCAAGCAGACCACCGAGCAGACAAAGCCTGCGCCGAAGAAGAAGGCTGAGAAGGAACCGCGCCAGGCCGGGCCGGCTGCCCGGGGCTGGACCGGACGCGGCGGCGGTATGGCCCAGCTCGTTCCATCCGTGAAGGAATACCGGGGAACCACGGTTCAGGTCTGCGGGCTGTGGCCGTTTTCCTCCGGGGCGTCCTCGCCCATGATCGGCGTCCCGCTTGGACGCCATGAGGAGACTCAGGCCACGGTCTGCTGTGACCCGATCAGCTGGTTCCAGCGGGCACGCCTGATTTCCAATCCGTCTGCGTTCATCCTGGGCAAGCCGGGGCTGGGAAAGTCCACGGTGGTGCGCCGGATGTTTATCGGTCTCTCCGCTCAGGGCGTCCACCCTCTGATCCTGGGGGATTTGAAAGGCGAGCACGTCAAAGCGGTCCAGGCACTCGGCGGACAGGTCATCAAGCTCGGCCGCGGCGTCGGCTACCTGAACATCCTCGATCCCGGCCAGGCCGTCGAAGCGGCGCAGCTGCTCGAAGACAGCGGCCACCATGAGGACGCCGCCCGGGTACGCGCTGACGCTCACGGCCGGCGCCTGACAATGGTTGTCTCCCTGATCACGATCAGCCGGAACAACCCGCCCACCGATCAGGAACAGACGATCCTGGACCGGGCCTTGCGGGTCCTCGATGACCGGTTCGACGGTGTCCCGGTCCTCAAAGACCTGTTGGACGTGATCATCTCCGCTCCCGATGAGCTGCGTCAGGTCGCCTTGGACCGCGGCGACATGGCCGTCTACCTGCAGGAAACCCGGGCACTGGAAGCCACCCTGCTGGGCCTGACCGGAGGCGGGAAGCTCGGAGAAATCTTCTCCCGGCACACCACCAACCCCATGATGCGCGACCGCGCCGTGGTCTTCGATGTCTCCAGCATTGACGAGACCGAAACCGACCTCCAAGCTGCAATTCTGCTCGCGTGCTGGTCCTACGGTTTCGGCACCGTCAACGTCGCCAACGCCCTCGCGGACGCCGGTCTGGAACCGCGCCGGAACTACTTCGTCGTCCTGGATGAACTGTGGCGGGCGCTGCGCGCCGGTAAAGGCATGGTGGACCGGGTGGACGCACTGACCCGTTTGAACCGCTCCGTGGGTGTCGGGCAGATCATGATTTCCCACACCATGTCCGACCTGCTGGCGCTGCCGGCGGAAGAAGACCGGATGAAAGCCCGCGGATTCGTGGAACGCTCCGGCATGGTGATCTGCGGTGGCCTCCCGGCATCGGAGATGCCGTTGCTGACCTCGGCCATTCCGTTGTCCCGGCAGGAGCAGCAGAAGCTCATCTCCTGGCAGGACCCGCCCGCGTGGGACTCCCGCGGACTCGACGTCGAACCTCCCGGACGGGGGAAGTTCCTAATCAAGGTCGGTGGCCGTCCCGGGATCCCGGTTCTGGTGGGACTGACATCTTTGGAACAAGGCCCGGATGGGGTCAACGACACCGAGGGGAAATGGCGTGAAACTCCGGAAACCCTCCTAGAGCCAATGACCCCTGACGTCCCGACTGAGGGAGGCACCCTGTGAGCGCACCGAACCGTAAAGGAATGGGCCTCGGAGATGCCCTGCTGGTCTGGTTCGCCATCGGCCTCATCATCATCTTTGGCGGCGGGACCTACGCGGCCGCCCACCTCGGTTCCTGGATGGCCGGCATCAAAGCACCGCCCGCACACCCGATTGATCTGATCGCCGGGCTCATCAAGGGCCGGGTCCCCTGGCCAGTCCAGTCCACCGTCGCCGCCGCCCTCATGGCCGGCCTGGTCTTGGTCCTGGCCATCGTCGTGCTGCTGGCTTGGAAGAAGGGTGCATCCAAGCGTGCCCGCGTCGACAAAGCCGCCCGGTACTTGGGGCGCGGTAAATCCCTGGCCGCGTTCTCCGAGAAGGGCGCAAAGGCCACGGCCGGGCGCCTCGGCGTGACAGGCACGCCGGGCATCGTGGTGGGCAAGGTGGTCTCCACCGGCCAGACGTTCATTCAGTCGTGGGAGGACCTCAGCCTCGATATCTGGGGTCCCCGTACCGGTAAGTCGACTTCACGGGTGATGCCCGCGATTCTGGACGCACCGGGTGCTGTGGTGTCCACCTCGAACAAGCGCGACGTGGTGGACGGAACCCGTGGCGTCCGCGAGCTCACGGCCCCTGTATGGGTATTCGATCCGCAGAAGATCGCGCAGGAGGAAGCACAGTGGTGGTGGAACCCGCTGTCCTATGTCACGGACGAAGAGAAGGCATACAAGCTCACGCAGCACTTTTCCGTCGGTTCACGGGTCCCGGGGTCCAAGCCGGATGCCTACTTCGACCCCAAAGCCGAGGACATTCTCTCCTCGTACTTCCTCGCGGCCGCGCTCGGTGAGCTTCCCATCACGCAGGTCTACCTGTGGGTGACGGAGCAGGTGAACCGGGAACCGATCAACATCCTGAAAGAGCATGACTACGAGCTGCAGTACAAGGGCCTGGAGTCCACGCTGGAACTCGCGGACAAACAGCGCGACGGTATCTTCGGCACCGCAGAGAAGATGATCCAGTGCCTCAAGTCCAGGAACACGCTGCGCTGGGTCGCTCCGATGGGTGGAGCGAACGTTGCTACGGACGCCCGGCGGCAGTTCAATCCGCACGCGTTCGCGGCCTCCCAGGAGACGATCTACATCCTTTCCAAGGAAGGGGCCGGCTCAGCGTCCCCGCTCACCACAGCGTTGACGGTGGCGATCGCTGAGGCGATGGAGGAACGGGCCGAGCGCAGCGGCGGCCGTCTGCCCGAGCCTGCGCTGTTCGCCCTCGATGAGTTGGCCAACGTCGTCCGCTGGGCAGCCCTGCCGGACCAGTTCAGCCACTACGGCTCCAAGGGCCTGATCGTCATGGGCATCCTGCAGTCCTGGTCACAGGGCGTCGAGCTGTGGGGCGAGGCGAACATGCGGAAAATCTGGTCGGCCGCGAACGTCAAGGTCTACGGCGGCGGCGTCGCCGAGGAAGGCTTCCTCCGGGCACTCTCGGACCTGATCGGGGACTACAGCTACACCAACGTCTCCGTCTCCTCCGGCAAGTCCGGCTCCAGCCGTTCCCGGCAGGAAGGCAAGGAACGCATCTTCGACGTCTCCAACCTCGCGGAACTGGACCGCGGCCGCGCCGTGGTCCTCGCCTCCGGCGCACCCGCCACATTGGTCCGGACCATGCCCTGGTACACCGGCCGCCACAAGGACACCGTCGAGGCGTCCATCAAGAAGTACAGCCCCCGCCCGGAGGAACCGGAGCCCGTCCTGGTGCCCGCTGCACCGGTCGCTAATCCCTGGGTCACCGGGTAAGGAAGCAATCAGCCATGGCAGATGATTTCGGACTGTTCGACACGGACACCCCAGCCCCCAACCCCGGCACAGGCGAAGACGGCACCCCGGAGAAGGCACCGGAGCTCGTCTACGGCACGGCAGAAGAGTTCCTTCACGAGCAGCTGCTGCCGACATACGTCCGCAGCGTCACCGGTAAGACCGCGAAGTGGTGCATCGAGTGGTATTTCCACCCCGAAGCCGTCTCCCGCGTAGCGGCCTTATGGCGTTCCTGGGAGCACCTGCGCCTCGACCCGGCCACCGGCATGAGCGTCTGGTGGAGGGACCATGCAGACCACCACATGGGCGTCCTGCTGAACCCGCAAGGGCCGTTCTACAACTGCGATATGAAGGAGCACCGCGACCCCGACCATCTGGAACCAAAGATGGCACCAGCTGGCTGGTTCCCCGATGTCCGGCTGTCCGCTGGCCCATAGGGTGCGCTCAATTCGCCGGCTCGGTCTGGCCTGCCATGATCCAGAAATCGTTCCGGGAGTTCCTTAGACGCCGTGATCGGCGTAAAGGAGCCTGGTTGGCGTAGTAGCAGGCTTGGCCCGCGGGCAGGGGGTCAGTCATGAGCGGGCTCGCCGGTGACTTTGTGGTCGGCGTGGTTCAGGCCTTCCATGACGAGCCGGGTCAGGTGCCCGTCGGTGAGGCGGTAGATGACCCTGCGGCTTTGTTTCTGGGTGGTGACGAGGCCGCTGAAGCGTAGCTTGGCCAGGTGTTGGCTGACCGAGGTCCGTGAGGCTCCGGTCTGCTCGACCAGGGTGCCGACGTCGGAGGGTTCCTGGGCCAGGAGCCAGAGCAGGTGCAGCCGGGTGGGGTCCGAGAGCATCCGGAACGTGGCCGTGGCCGCGTCCAGCCGGCGCGAATCCGGTGCGTCGGGGTGATGGAGGCTGGCGGCCCGAATGGGTTGTAAGTTTTCCACCGGCTCAGCCTTTCACGGTCTCCGGCACGGGACCGGACCTGGATCCCGCGGGCCAGAATCGGAACGCCGCAAGTGTACTGATTGTAGCCACGATGGCCAGCACGGCGGCGGCCGCCGGCTGGCCGGCGGCGGCGCCGATCCAGCCGGCGACAGGGTAAGTGATGATGAAGCAGGCGTGGGAGAGGGAGAACTGGGCAGTGAAGATGTAGGACCGGGTGCTGTCTGTTGCCGCACGGCGCAACAGGCGCGCCGAGGGGGTGTTGATCATCGAGGTCCCGGCACCGAGGACCACCCACAGGCCCAGCAGCACCGGCCAGGTGCCCGGCACGGCCAGCAGGGCGAAAGCCCCGGCCAGTCCGGCGGAGAGCAACACGGCGCCGGCACGCATGAAGGCCCGGTCCGGCATCCGGTCCAGGACCTTGGGCGCTGTCAGCGCGACGAGCATCGACCCGGTACCGAAACAGGCCAGGGCGACCGCGACGTCGGCGTTGGAACCGCCGAACATGTCCCGGGCGTAGACGACGGTGTTTACCAGCACCAGGGCGGTGGCGGCCGCCACGGCAAGATTCAGGGCCATCAGGGCCCGTAGTTCGGGGGTGCGGGCAAAGATCCGCGTGCCCAGGGTGGTCCGGTGCCACAACGTCCCTTCCTGCCGCACCTGCGGTGCCGCAGGAAGACGAGTGGTGACGACCAGTGCCGCGGAGAACAGGAACCCGGCCACGGTTCCGAGGAACAGATCATGGAAGGACAGGATGGTCAGCAGCGCCGCGGCCAACGCGGGGCTGACCAGGGACTCCAGGTCGTAGGCCAGACGCGA
>Ga0308160_10003214_pt1 | contig 18658 bp, 15 predicted proteins | sample PhyFR1_FD_201036 | JGI IMG/M metagenome (GOLD analysis project Ga0308160, IMG submission 201036) | Phyllosphere microbial communities from UC Gill Tract Community Farm, Albany, California, United States - DLSLF.R1 | ecosystem: Host-associated > Plants > Phyllosphere > Unclassified | place: USA...
TGCCTGGCCGTACGGCTGCTGACCGTAGGGCTCCTGCGGTGACGGAGGCTGCTCGGGGTATGACATGGTGATGGTGCCTTTCTGCGGTGTGGTCGGCCGGCGTGCTGGCGTCGGTCGGTGGTGCGGGGAAGCAAGTGGGAGAGCGTCTGGTCAGTGCTGCGAGCGCGAGCCGGACGCGGGCGGGTCAGTAGGGGTACGCGATGAGGCGTCGGTTGGCGGTGTCGACCTGCGACTGCATGGTGCAGAGGTCGATGATCCACCACACGAAGGCGGCGAGGATCGCGACGAAGCCGATGCCGAAGACGCTCAGTGCCCAGCCGCCCCACCAGAGTGCGATGAAGCCGATGCCGGCGCCGACGTTACCCAGATAGAACTGGTGCGCACCGAAGCCGCCGAGGAGGATCGCCAGCAGATAGCCGGTTCCGCTCTCCTTGAGCGGACGGGCGTACGGGACCGGTGCCGGGTACGGCTGGTGGTTGTAGGGCATGGGCGCATAGGCGGCTGGAGCGGCGGGTGCTCCGTACTGCGGTGGTGCGGGAAGCATCGGCATCGGCCCGGTCGGAGCGAGCGGTGCGACGGCCGAGGTCCAGGCTGTGCCGTCCCAGTACTGCTGCTGACCGGGTCGCTGCGGGTTCGGGTACCAACCGGCGGGAATGTGCCCGGGCTGCTGCGGGACGAGCGTCATCGAGGTGCTTTCGGAGAGGGCATGCACCGGCGGAAGGTTCAGCGGGCAGGCGGCGAAGTCAGGTTCACGCCGTGAGGCCCCCTGTGTGTTCAGTCTGATGTCCGCACTGTGGGGGACATCAGTCCCAATGTAGGGCACGCGACCAACTTCGTGGAGGGGGTTATCCCCTGGTCTGGCATCGGATCGCGCGTTCGTCGTCGCGGTGCAGGGCGACGGTTTCCTGCAGCGCTCGGAGCTCGTCGCTGCGTGAGTGTTTCACCATGCCGACAGGGTCATTTTGACTAGGTGAGAGAAGGTTTGGAAGAACGCTCTCGTCACGGCACACTGGCCCGATCGTCATGACCGATTGGAGAACCATGCCCCATGCCGCCACGAAGCGTTCGACGCCCCACGTCAGTACCCCTGCGCGTCGTTCGCGGCTCAGAAAGCGCGAGATCCTCCTGCTGATCGGCGCGGGCGTCATCGACATCGCCACCCGTGTCGTGCTGGCGCGCCTGACGGCCGATTTCGCGCCACAGCTGGTCGCGCTCTTCGTGAGCTTCGTGATGTACGGATTCTGACCCCATGTGGTGAGACGGTGACACGGTCGATGCCACCGGCTACTCCCACACGGTGATCGCGATACCGGCTGTCGTCTCGTCGAACTGCGTGACCTTCACTGCCGCGTAGCGACCGGTTTGCAGTCGCAGACACGTGTTGGGTTCGGTTGCTCAGTTTCCAGGGGTCGCGGCCGATATCGCAGGCGGATCGTGCTGCGAGACCCCGATGTCCCTACTTGTTCTCCGTCACCCCGTCGGCACCCGACGCGGAGCACGACACCGTCGCGTACGCGCCCGTCGACGTCTGCTCGGCGACCACGTCGCCGTCGACGGTGATCTTGCAGCTCACGGACCCGGTGTCCTCCGCGCCGTTCTGCGCCTGGAGGGAGTAGGAGGCGAAGTCGTACTGCTGGCCGGCCTTGACGGTGAGCTCTTTGATGAAGGGGAGCGCCTGACCGGAGGACTGCTCGGTGCTGCTGCTGCCGGCCGAGTACGTGGAGTAGGTGATGGAGGCGTCGGTCGCGGTGCCGTTGACCTCGTAGACGATCGAGATCTCCTTGTTGGCGGCTTCGGAGGATTTCGCTTCGGCGGTCTTCACCGCGTCGCCGATGAGTCCGGCGAACCCGGCCGTGTACGTGATCGCGAGGATGATGCTCAGGACGATCGCGATGGCCGAGACGATCGTGCCCGCGACGGCGAAGCCCTTCTTCCGGTTCTTGAGGCACAGCGCGATGATGCCGAGCACGAGGCCGACGAGTCCGACGAACCCGGCGACGTAGTTCAGGATCGGGATGAACGCCCCGATGAGCGCGAACCCGCCGACGATGAGGGCGGCGATGCCGAGCCCGTTGCCACGCTTGCCGGTCTTCACCGGAGCCGGGCCGGGCACCGGCAGCGGGTAGGGCTGGTTCTGAGCGGGCGGCTGGTTCGAAGTGGACATGCGCGTGGTGCCTCTCTGCTGCGTTGGTTCCACCGTACCGAGGTCGACGCTCTGGATCACTGCCGTCTTCGGTTCGTGGTCCATGCCGACAGCGACGGGGCGGGGCATGTCAGCCCCGCCCCGTCGCTTGCCAACGTCCGTCGCTACCGGCTCGCGTCGCGCACGAGGGCCGTGTCGACGAACTGCTCGAAACGCACGATGAGCCCGCCGCGGACGACGAAGTGGTGGGCCACCCGGGCGCTGAGTTCTTTGCCCGTGCCGCGGTGCGTCGCCGTGTACCGCGCGAGCACCACGACGTTCTCGCCGTCGACCACGTAGGTGTCGTCGTGCGCGGTCCAGTCGGCCCAGTCCGCGCCGAGTCGTTCCATGACGTTGCTCGTGACGCCCTCCGGTGTCCGGTAGGTTCCGACGAGCGGGAAGCCGGCCATCTCGGTCCACTCGACGTCGGGGGCGAGGGTCGCGCGCAGTGCGTCGAGGTCGCCGGCGGCGGATGCGAGGTACTGTCTCCGCACGACGTCGCGTGGTGCCGAGGACGGCTCGGTCGTGATGGTCTCGTTCAGCCCCATGTCATCTCACCCTTCACGACCTTCGGCCCGATCTGGGCGGCGATGAGCATGCCCGAGGCGGGGTACTGCTCGACGAGCGCCTGCGTCGCGGCCGCGCCATCAGCGGACGCTGCGACGATCGTCTCGAACGCCTGCAGGTACGAGCGGGTGTAGTCGATGGCGGTCGCGTCGTTCGCGGTGTCGGGGAGGCGGTGCCCGGCGATCACGAGCTGCGGGTCGAGGGCCTGCATCTCGTCGAGGAGGTCGATCCACGCTGCGCGGAGTTCCGGCGTCGCCGTGTCTGCGGTCCACACGTGCTCCTGCTGGAAGAGGAGGACACCACCGAGGATGGCGCGGTGCTCCGCGTTCCAGAGGTACTGGCGGTCCGGGAGGGCGGCTGAGGCGCCCTTGAGTTCGAGGCGCTGGCCGTCGACGACGAGTGCGTCGCTGCTGAGCGGGGTGAGGGGGACGAGCCGAGTGGGGAGGTTCGCGCCGAGAGAGGCCCAGGCGGTCAGCTTGCCGTCGAACGACGCGTTGATGTGCTCGATGACGATGGGGGTGGCGACGAGCGCTGCGTCGGGGAAGGCGTCCGCGACGACCTCGAGGCCGAAATAGAAGTCGGGGTCGGCGTGGCTGACGAACACCGTGGTGAGCGTCTTGCCGGAGTCGAGGATGGCTGCGACGAGGCGGTGGCCGTCGGCGCGGGTGAATCCGGCGTCGACGAGGAGCGCCTCGGTTTCGCCGGTCACAAGGACGGCGGACTTGTTCTTCGAACCTGCGGGGAAGTCGAGGTCGAAGACGTCGAAGTTGAGGGTCATGGTGGTGGATCCTTCGGTTGGACGAGGCTCGGTGCGCCCGAGTCGATGCCGCGGTGCGGCGTACATGACGGTGCAACAAAAGCTGACTCGTCAGCTATTCCCGATCCTCAGACGAAGATCTCCCGGCCGGTCAGCGTCCTGTCCCCGGCGTCTACTGTGGAGACGTGACGACTGAGAACGAGTTCGCTTCGGCGAAGGACGCCGCGAGTGATGCGCGCATCCTGGCGTTCGGTCGTCTACTGGGCGCGGCGAACGGCCTCGAGTACCTGCTGGGCAAGGAGCTCGAGGAGCAGACCGGTCTCAACCATTCGCTGTTCGAGCTGTTGCTGATCGTCGGCCGGGCGGGTGTCGGCGGGCTGTCGGTGCGGGACATCGCGCAGGCGAAGGTCGTCACCTCCGGTGGGGCGACGCGGCTCGTGCATCGCGCGGTCGAGCAGGGGTTGGTGAGTCGCCGGGCCTCTGCCGAGGATGGCCGGGTGCAGCTCATCGAGCTGACGGCGGAGGGAGAGCGGGCGGTCGTCGAGGCCGCCGGTCTGCACGCTCGGAACATCGAGCGCCTGATGCTGTCCGTCCTGCCGGCGGAGAACCGCGCGGTCTTCAAGGAGTCAGTGAAGACGCTGAGCAAGCATGCCTCGGGGGCGCTGCCGGTGATGCCGTAGGACGCGTCGGCTCGTGTCCGACCCGTCGGTTTCGGTGCCTGCCCTCTGGCTCGCCGAGCACCCGCTTGGCTAGGCTCGCCGCATGACTAGCGACGTCCCTCTCGTCCCGGGCGAAGACGCCTTCCCGCTCCACATCTTCGACGCTCTCGGCTCGGACCCGGTGGTGTTCAAGGACCGCATCGGTGGGTCGGTGATGGTGATCGAGAAGCGTCCTGAGGACGGGCCGGTGACGATCCTCACCTCCGGGGTGTCCCGGCTCGCGACCGACTCCGGCGGGCGGATCGAGCTCGCCGTGGAGGTCGTCGACGGTCAGCAGGGTGCCGCGATGGTCGCGCTGCGCATCGTGATCAACGAGATCGCGACCAACCGGCGGGTGCCCCCGGTGCTCGCGCCGTGGCGCAACGGCACGCCGTTCCTCAACGGGACGGAGATCTCCGCGCTTCTGGTGACTCCGTCGCGCTGGGGAGCGTCGTTTGACGATATTCGGAACGAGGCCGGCGAGGTGGTCGGGCACGTGCGGACACTGCGGCTGCTCACGGACGGCGAGGCCGCAGTCGCGGGGGAGCGTGGGTGGGATGCGCTTGTTGCCGAGGTGGGGTCGGTGGATGCGTTGTTGGATGTGGAGCGAGGTGAGAGGTTCGGTGATTCGGCCGAGGTCTGAGGCTCGGGCCTGGTGTTGTGTGCCCTGGCGCTCGTCTGGGGCAGGGTCACGTGTCGTCGATATAGTAGGCCGCTTCCTACCTAGCACTCACGCCGCATGAAGTCATCGCAGTATCTGGCGCGCATGAATTCAATCAGTGCCTCAAGGTCCGACTGCTGGGTGAGTAGCAAGCGGAGGTCCGCGAAGCGCCCGCGGCCCTTCACACTCTCGATCAGCGCCTTGCAGGTCGAGGAATCGATTTCGTCGAGCATCAGGCCGCGCATCACGACTCCGCACAAGAGCGCGCTAACCTTCGCTGAGCCGCCGCCGTTAACGGTTTTATAATCCGTGCTATGCAGCTTCTTGACGCCTGCCGCTCGACGCTTGCGCGCTTTGTAGCGTTGCATCCGCGTCGAGCAGCGCTGCATCCCAGCGCTTCTTTCGAACTTCCAACGTGAACATCTCATGGAGGCTTCGCTCGGCAAGGCCGATGAGATCCCGAACTCTACTGTCCGCATTCTGACGGTCGGCTACTCTCCCCGCCTTGACCTCGCCGCGCCAGAGGCCGCCGTCGTGATCGTCGTAGAAGGTGACGTCGAAGCCCTCCTTGATCGCGCGCCCTTTCTTGTTGAGATTGAGCGCGGCGGACACGAGCTTCTCGTGACCGTGCGGCACTAGGAGGTGCACAATAAGTTCGACAGCGATGCCGAGCTGGGTCATCTCGCTCTTGGTGTCGTAGAGGTTGAAGAACTCATCGATTGTCGTATCGAGGGAGTAGTTGTCGAGATCTTCAGCGGATTTCACGCGCCCGTAGCAGTACTCCGCAAGCCTCGTGTTGAGTATATCTTTGATCTCCCGTGTCACTTCTTTGAGGACCAGGACGCTCGCGTCGTCGACGGTGACGACTCTCAATCCGTCGATGCGATCCCCCGAGCCCGAACGGCTCTCGTCTTAGTGATTCATGGCCTATTGAGTCTCCTCGCGCGCTAACACTTCAGCCTGCTCGAGCACCAGCTCAATCGCTCTAGCCTCGGCATCCGGCGGGTAGTCGTACTTCGCCAGCAAACGGCGCACCTTCGCGCGCATCGCAGCGCGGACCGAGTCCTTGAGGTTCCAGTCGATCGTCGCCGATGCCCGAACTGCCGTGACCAGCTCCTGCGCGATCTTCTTGAGTGTGTCGTCACCCAGCTCGAGCACTGCAGCATCGTTGAGCCGGACGGCGTCATAGAAAGCAGCCTCGTCTTTGCGCAGCCCGAGCGATTTGTGGCGGGTATCCTCGGCGCGCATCGTCTTCGCAAGCTTCACAAGCTCCGCGATAATTTCTGCGGTTGTCAGCGATCGGTTGGTGTAGCGGTTGATGGCCTCTTCGAGCTGCTCAGAGAACTTCCGTGCCTGCACCAAATTCGTCCGTTGTACCGTCCGGATCTGATCGTTGAGCAGCCGTCGGAGCAGACCCATCTGCAGGTTGGGCCTTTCTTTCTCCGCGAGCGAATCGAGGAACTCTTCGGACAGCAGCGACAACTCGGGGGTCTCCACTCCGGCCAGTTGGTAGACGTCGATAACCTGATTCGCCGATACGGCCTCGTTGAGTAGCTGCCCAAGCGCGGTGTCGATCTCGACACTTCCACTGCCACCACGCCCCGAGTCGGGGTTCTGGATCTTGAGGATCGCCGCGCGTACGTCAGTGAACAAGCGGACGTCATTCCGAATGACGGCTGCTTCGTCACGCGCACCGGCCAGCGCGAACGCCTTTGCCAATGCCAGTACCTGATCGTTGAAGCGGCTCGTTCGATCTGGTTCGGCCATCACGAAATCAAGCACCTTGGCGTACTCGGCGAGACGCTGCGATGGTGACAGTGCCGGGGACGCGTCGTAAGTCACGCCATGAAGCAGCCCGCGCACGATGTCGTGTTTCTCGAGCATGATGTCGACCATGTGCTCGATCGGGACACCTGCCTGATCGCGGTCGGACGGCGAGTACTCGCTCAGCGCGCTCTGCAGGTTGTCGAAGATGCCGATGTAGTCGACGATCAGCCCGCCCGGCTTGTCCCGGAACGTTCGATTTACGCGGGCGATGGCCTGCATGAGCCCTGCGCCCTGCATGGTCTTATCGACGTACATTGTGTGCATTGACGGAGCGTCGAATCCGGTCAGCCACATGTCTCGCACGATGACCAGCTCAAGTGGGTCGCCGGCGTTCTTCGCTCGCGCCTTGAGATCTTTGCGCACGTCCTTCGAGTGGATGTGCGGCTGGAAGTCCCCCGGGTCGGCGGCCGAGCCGGTCATGACGACCTTGATCTTGCCCTTGGCGGGATCGTCGGAGTGCCACTCCGGCCGCAACGCCACAATCTTCTCGTAGAGGCGCACCGCAATGCGGCGGCTCATCGTAACAATCATGCCCTTACCGAGGATCGATTCGCGTCGCTTCTCCCAGTGCTTGACGATGTCTGCGGCCACCATGTCGAGGCGCGCGTCGGCGCCGACAATCGCCTCAAGCCGCGACCACCGCGACTTCGCCGCAGTGGCGGCGTCTTCTTCAACCAGCTCTGTGACCTCTTCGACAAGTTCGTCGAGTGCGGCGTAGTCCTCGGCTGACAGATCAACCTTCGCAAGGCGGGATTCGTAGAAGATGCGAACGGTAGCGCCGTCTTCGACAGCGCGCGTGAGGTCGTACACGTCGACGTAATCGCCGAACACCGAGCGCGTTGACTTGTCTGCGGAGTCGATCGGCGTCCCGGTGAAGCCGAGGTAGGTAGCTCCTGGCAAGGCATCGCGCATGTGTTTGGCGAGCCCGGCCTTGAGTCGTCCGTTGCGATCGAGGTACTCGCTGAAGCCGTACTGCGACCGATGCGCCTCGTCCGCGATTACGATGACATTGCGTCGGTCCGTGAGCACCACGTTCGCGTCGCCGTCCTCGCCCGGTGCGAACTTCTGGATCGTCGTGAAAACAATGCCACCCGACGCCCGTGTCAGCCTCGTGTGCAGATCCTTGCGGGTCTCGGCCTGGACCGGCGATTCAGGCAAGATATGCGTGGGTGCGAAGACCTCTTCGTAGAGCTGGTTGTCCAGGTCGTTACGGTCCGTGATGAACACGAGAGTCGGGTTGGCCATCCGCGCATCGCGCATCACCTTTGCGGCGTAGAACACCATCTCGAAACTCTTGCCGGAGCCCTGGGTGTGCCAGACGACACCTCCGCGACGGTTACCGGACGGACTCGATGCCTGGATGGTCGACTCAATCGCAGCGTTGACTGCCCAGTACTGGTGGTACTTCGCGACGCGCTTAGTGAGCCCGGAGATCTTCTGCTTCGTCGCCTTGTCGGTCACTGTCTCTCGGCTGAACACAACGAAGTTGCGGAGCAGATCGAGGAAGCGGGCCTGATCGAACACGCCCTTGATGAGCACCTCGAGCGCCGGACGTTCAGTGATCACCGTTCTTCCGTCCATCGTCTTCCACGGGGCATAGTGCTCGAACGCACCGCTGTAGCTACTCATCGCGGCAGATGTTCCGTCGGAGATGACCGTCACCGCGTTCGCCAGGAACACCGACGGGATGTCCTTCCGGTACGTCTGAACCTGGTTCCAGGCGGACTTGAGCGTTGCGTGCTCGGCAGCAGGGTTCTTGAGCTCCAGGAGTGCCAGCGGGATCCCGTTGACGAACACCAGCACGTCGGGGCGGCGATTCTTGCCGTTCTCGATAATCGTGAACTGATTCAGTGCCACCCAGTCGTTGCGGTCTGGGTGTTCGAAGTCGATCAGATTGATCGTGCGCGTCCGGAGGATACCGTCCGAACCACGTTGCTCCACTGGCACGCCGTCGGTGACGAGCTTGTGCAGACGGTAGTTTTCATCGATAGCGCTCTGCGACTCGGCACGTCGCACGCGCTGGAGGGTCTCAGCCACCGCGTCGTTATCGATGCCTGGGTTCAGATCGCTCAACGCGTCACGCAGCCGATCCCATAGAAAGACTTCCTCGTACGACTCACGCTCAGCGGTAGTCTCGCCAGGCGCGAGGCTCGGGCCGTGAAGCGTGTGGTAACCGAGTTGCGCAAAGTATTCGAGCGCGGCCAGCTCCACGACGTTCTCATTGAACGCGTTCATCGGGACAGGTCTCCCTCCGCCGCCAATCCCAGGCCGCTTCGCAACGCGGCCTGGGCCTGCGCAGTGTCCGAGTCAGACAGATCGGCGATGGCTGCGGCGCGAGAGACGGCGCTCATGACGCGGGCTGCGAAGGTGTCTCTCGCTTGCCAATCGACAGGGAGATCAGTCTCAAGGTGCTCAAGTCGTCTTTCTAGTTGTTCAAAGAAACCCGCTGGATAATCACTACGTAGGGGATCTACAACGGCACGCCACTCGAACGCGCGGCTCGCTGCGACCGGGAGCGCTGACGACACAGGCGCCGCATCCGCCTCGGCTGATTCGAACAGAAGGTCCAAGAAGGGGAAGTCTGAAGATTCCAGACCGTTCCTAGCCTGCTGCGAAAGCTGTAGACCTTCGATTTCCATCGCCTCTGGTAGCGTCGCCCCATCGAGCAGCAAGGTTGCGTCAAACCGGGCCTGTCGGAGGCTTAGTCCCGATGATGCATCCAAGTCATTCGCGGCGACTTCGGATGGAAAGCGCGAATTGGAAAGATCGACATAACCAACAGCTCCACTCAAGTCGAGCTGGGGACCTCGAACAGCGTTACGCAGACGCAGACTACTGAAGGTTGAGTCTGCGACCGTCAATGAAGTTGCGGGACGCGAGTGACCCCCCGTGGCCGATTGGGAGAACGATGTCCTCAGTGTGTCAGAACCGATTCGAACCTCTCCGCCAATCACCATTTGATCGAGATAGATGTTCGCCGTGAACTCCTCGAAGGCGAGCGAGAGCTCTCCGCCGACCTCCGTATCAGTGACGCGCAGCTCGTAGTCGAGGATGTGCCCTGCTACTGACAGCGATCCACCCACGCGCGCCGAGGAGAGGTTGAGCGGAGCTTTTACCATATCCATCGGCAGGTCCACGATGTCGAAGTCCCAGTTCAAGGCGAGGTCACCATCGCACTCAATGCCTGAAAGGACGGGGACGACGGAGTCAGCGCGGCGTGTGAGTGATAGATCTCCGAGCACCCGGGCGCCCGTGAAATCGACTGACTTCAGTTCCCCCGCGATGACGAGATCGAGTTCACCAAGGACAGTGCCGCGGAAGTCCCACGATGCGATACTCCATTTCGCTTCCGTGCCCGTAAGTCGTCGCGCCAGCTCCGCGGTGATCAGTCGAACCTCCTCCCTCACTCCCGGGCTGGAAAGTGCGTCATCTTCGCTCACCTTGTTCTCGCCTAGCGCGCGTAAATGCGACGTCAACACGTCAAAGCAGCGTTGCGTGCCGGACTTCCATTCGTCGCCGAGCGCCAGTACCAGATGCGCTCCAGCGATGCGAGAGATCGGCTGCTCCGTGGCGAGGAGGCCGACTGCCTTCGAGAAACGCTCAATAAGCGCAAACTCCTGATCGGCACGATGCTTGTCATCCGCGCGCTGGTCTTCCTGAGCGTCGATCTTTCCTCGGGCTTCAGACAGCAGATGGGCACGGAACTTGAGTACTGCATAGGCTGCGGTCAGCACACCAGCGATCAACGTCGCGGCCACAATGACAGGGCTAGCAATGTTCGCTCGGTCAGGGAGAGAGAAATCTTCAGCCCCGAAGGCGAGCAGTAACAACAAGGAGTAGAGCGCAATCAGGCCAGAAACGACTGCGAGGACGAGCCGCAGCAGCGGAGCCCTGAGCAGCCATGGTTCGGTTCCAGTCCCCGAGCGGCGCCTGATGGACCCAATCAACATCCAAACCACAAGGACCGCAAAAACGGCACCGCAGACAACTGCGACCCAGGCTGTCACCGGCCACTCCGGCCACTCCGGCCACTCCGGCCAACCGGTCATACGAGCTGGCCCTCGAGATCAGTTGCACGGATTCGACCTGACAGAAGTTCGGGAAGGATCGCGTCCCGGAGGGCAATCAGTCGTTCAATCTCGTACGCGAGCGAATCGAGCCGCTGATACAGAACGCCTGCGTCATCTGCAAAGACGCGCTGCGTCTCGGGCGACACGAGGGGCGCTGGCCACGTCGGAATCGCGTCCTTCGCGAGGTGGAGCACCGTCGTTCCCGTTACCCGGCTTCGACACCATTCACGAAAATCATCGCTTGTCAAAAGGCCGAGCAGATACTCGACAGGCATATCTTCGGCCGGACGAACAATCGCGAGGTCAAGAGAGGCGATCAAAGTCTCGTACTCTGCTGAAGCCGGAACTCTGACTCCACGCCCGACCACCTCCGCTCCTTGCGTGAGGTCAGTTTGTGCGACGACGATCTCTCCGGGTGCGACGACCTGAGGATGCTTGTAGTCGCCGACGTAGGGCTTGAGGCCATTAGCCTTGTACCCGCCGTTGCGGTCGATACTCTTGAGCGTTACAAGCGCGGTGGTTGAATCAGCAAGTTCAGCGCTCTTGTAGGAGCGTCCTTTAACAACGTTCGTCAACTTCCCTAGCGGTACGAGCGAAAAGTCATTCTCAACCAATACTGCTCGAAATCTCTCCGAGGCCAGATTGCCGATGAGCCTTGATGCTCGCCGATTAGAATCGATCTTCTCATCGAGTGCGCTAAGCGTAGCGGCGATCGAACGCTGCTCCGTAAGCGGAGGAACGTCGATGGAAACATTTGCGATGTAGTTGCGGTTCAGCATGGGCTGGACGCTGCCTGAGTTGTAGGCCGAGAGGTCATGCCCGAGGAACCAGTAGTAGGCAAACCGTGGATCGTTGCCCCGGAAATCCTTCGCGAACAGCGTCGTATTGAGGGGCCAGAAGTCCTCGTTGCTCCATGTCGGCCTACCGATATTAGTGGCTCGACCGACGACAAAGCCTGGCCCTGTCACTTTCCACTCGTCGTGCCAACCGTGTGCGTCCCCGGACGACAGCACCTTGTACGATCCTGCACGACGCGCGTGGTGAGGTAGATCGAAGCCACGCTGAAGCTCGATGAACTCAGCAAGGGTCCTGGTCTCCCAGCCGTGCGGAGTGGTCATCTGAGCGCCCCCAGTCGGCGCCTAACCTCGTCTTCTAGTTCACGCCCACGAACGAACTCGGCGAAGAGCTCGCGCTCGAGACGTGCGAGCTTCTCGCCTATTGGTTCTGTATCGGCGTCAGGTTTAGCCGTACCCACGTAGCGCCCTGGCGTCAGAACGAAATCGTGTTCCTTGATTTCACTCGACGATGCTGCCTTGGCGAAGCCGGGCACGTCTTCGTACGCCCCCTCGTGGTTCCGCCATGCGTGATAGGTGTCGGCGATTCGCGCGACGTCCAAGTCTGCTAGGACCCGAAGACGACGAGACTCCATTGTGCCGAGCGTTCGGGCGTCGATGAACAGCACCTCGCCGCGCCTCTCACGGTGCCCGTTGCCGTGGCGCTCCTTGCTGATGAACCAGAGCGATACCGGGATCCCGGTGTTGAAGAAGAGCTTGTCGGGCATGGCCACGATGCAGTCCACCAGGTCCGCTTCGACGAGCTTGCGTCGGATCTCGCCCTCGCCGCCGCTCTTGGACGACAGTGATCCGTTCGCCAGCACGAATCCGGCTGTGCCCTTGGGGCTCAAGTGATGGATGAAGTGCTGCACCCATCCGAAGTTCGCGTTACCTTGCGGCGGCGTCCCATACTTCCAGCGCGGATCGTCCGCGAGCTTCCCGTCCCACCAGTCGGAAACGTTGAATGGAGGGTTCGCGATGATGAAGTCTGCACGGAGATCTGGGTGGAGATCCTCTGTGAATGTGTCTGCCGACTTCGGGCCAAGATCTGCTTCGATGCCCCGTAGCGCGAGATTCATCTTCGCGAGCTTCCACGTCGTATCCGTGTATTCCTGTCCGTAGACCGAGATGTCTGTGCGCTTGCCGCCATGCGCCTTCACAAAATCAGCTGATTGAACGAACATGCCGCCTGAGCCCGAAGCCGGGTCGTAGACGCGACCCTTGTACGGCTCGAGCATTTCGACGAGCGTCTTTACTACGCTTCTAGGCGTGTAGAAGGCCCCAGCATCCTTGCCTGTCTCCTTGCCAGCGAACTGCCCGAGGAAGTACTCGTAGACCCGCCCGAGCACGTCGTCAGCTCCGTGGTCGTCGGTGCTGGTGAAGCCGATGCCACCGATCAGGTCGACGAGCTCGCCGAGGCGCCGCTTGTCGAGACCGTCACGTCCATAGTTGCGCGGAAGCACACCCCGGACGGACGGATTCTCCTTCTCGATGAGGTCCATCGCCATGTCGATGTCCTGGCCGACCGTCGTCAGCTTCGCCCGCGACTGCACGTAGCCCCAGCGAGCGTCCTCAGGCACCCAGAAGACGTTCTGACTCGTGTACTCGTCTCGGTCCTCGAGGAAGGACGCAACCCGCTCGGGTTTGATCCCGTCTGCGAGGAGCTCCGACTCCAGCGACCCGCGGCGCTCCTCGAAGCGGTCAGAGATGTACTTCAGAAAGACAAGTCCGAGCACAACGTGCTTGTACTCACTCGGCTCCTGATTTCCGCGCATTTTGTCGGCAGCGTCCCACAGCCGCTGCTCCAGGGTCCTCGTTGGCTTGTGCTTCGCGGTTCGTCCTGCCATGGCGTGTTGTCGTCTCCAGCGCGCCGGCGATGGCGCATGCAATCTGTGATTATCAATCGTTGGTTTCACCATATCTGGCACGTGTCACTGACCCGCTGAGGTGTTCACCTGGCTTTGCTCGTGTCGCGTCTCGGTTCGGAGACGATCTGGCCTCCAGATGATGCAGTAAACATGGCTAGAACGCGATCTGCCGCCTAATTATCGGGCTTGCGCTCGTCACGATGTCGTTGAGCTGGGCTTGGATGTCAGCCGGCGCGCGGTTCAGGTCGACTGCGTGACACACAACCGTGACGTTTGCTTGCTCGACGACGTATCTCGCGGCGACCTCGTTGCCCGCCGCGTAGATGAGGTGCCCTTCATTTAAACCGTGCCGAACGCAGTACGCGAGCATTTGATAGATGTCCGCGTTCGGGTGTCGACCGTCGTGGTCGGCCTTGTACTTCGCGTCCAAGACCGCGCGGACGGTGCCGTCCTGGACCCAGACCAGATCCGGCTTCACCACTATGAGCGCATCCGCGTCGAGGAAGTCACGTTTCTGCGCATGGATGGTTCCGCCGAATGAAGCGGCCGCGCGCGAGACTTCCGCCTCAACGAATCGCTCGAACAGGGCGGCGACGTTCAGCAGAAACCCTGCCGCTGACACCTCGGCGACAGCATGGTCGAGCGAAGCGCCTTCCAGGACGAGTCGCGCGAGTCCGACAGCATCGCGATAGTGGGCGTTCCGACGGTCGAACGACAGGGTCGGCAGCGTCTGCCCGGGCACCAGCAACGACGCCTCCTCAAACGCTGAACCGATGCGATGCAGGCGGCCCCTGAGGAGGGGCGACAAGCCAGGAAACCGGAGCAGGCGGCGGCTCGCCGACCGAAGCAACCGGTTCTCGTCGATATCCATCGTGTACTCGTCAAACAACAACTCCGCCGGGAGGGGCAGACCTTGTCTCGCCCGGAGCTGTTCGGCGACCAGCCATCTGCCGCGGATCTGTGGCTCGCTCGTTCGCGTCTCCCGGTAGTCGCGCACGACGCCCCGCTGCGCCACTCGTTCGGCGCTCCGCGCGAACAGGGAGGCGATCGCAGGATATAGGTTGGCAATCGACCCCAGCGAGGCATCCTCTTCATGCCACGCATCCCAGCCGAGAGTGCGCGACAGGAGGAAGAACAACTGGTCGAGCGGTACCTTCGGCTCGATTCGTAGCTCGACCGATCCGACTCGCACAACGCCCACTCGGGAGATCGCCGAGATTCTCCACTGTCCGTGCCCGAGCGGTGCCACCGTCGCGATGCGCATGCCGGAGATCGTCGCTGCTTCATGATCGGCAAGCGCGACGTCCACCGGGGCCGATGCCTCTCGAAGCGGGATTCGCCGAAGCCCGATCTTTCCATGCCGTCGTGCTGCAGGCTTCGCCGGAGCGCTGTGAGGCCGTACTCCGCCTCGAGGTCGCGATCCTCACCGTAGTGGTACTCCTCAAGAAGCGGCATGAGCTCGTGATTCCAGATCTCAGAGAGCCGCTTTTCCGACAGGTCGCTGTCGCTGGGCATCAGGTAGCTGGGGCCGATTCTCGCCGCGCGGTCGGTGATTCGAGCGTTCAGAGCCTGGAGCAGTTGCGACGCTTCATCGCTCAAGCCTTTGCCCGCAAGCCATCGAGTGAGGACGCTTCGGGTCGGCTCGACGTCCGGGTGCATCTCCAAGAAGGCGAACCTGCGCCGCATCGCGGCATCCAAGAGCGCGATCGATCGGTCGGTGGTGTTCATTGTTCCGATGATGAAGACGTTCTCCGGGAAGCTAAAGTCGGCGTCACTTCCGTAGAGCAGTGCGATCCGCTCATCGCGGTACTCGAGTAGGAAGTACAGCTCACCGAAGATCTTCGGCAGGTTGCCACGGTTGATCTCGTCGATGACGAGCACGTAGTTGCGATCGGGGTTCTTGGTGGCCTCTGCAGCGATTCGCCGAAACGGCCCGGGCGTGAGTACGTAGTTCAAGACTCCGTCGTTCGAGTGAGGTCGGAATCCTTCGACGAAGTCCTCATACGAATAGCTGGGGTGGAATTGCACGAGCTTCGTCTCGCCCCCGACGGCGATGTATTCGGCGAGCTTCCGTGCAAGGAAGGTCTTGCCGGTGCCCGGAGGGCCATGCAGGATAATCTGCCTCCGTCGCTCGAGGAGGTCGAGCGCCATCTGTGGCCAGGCGGTGTCCATGAAGATACTCGAGGCCAGACTTTCTGTGACCTCCGGGAACGGGGGCCGGCTCAGAACCTCGGCATCGCTCGCAACCTCATCCTCGGCCGAAGGTAGGTCTGCCGAATCGTCGACGGAGGCAGTAGGGCCGTCGATCCACTGCGAGCGCAACGGTTCGTAGTAGTACCGGACGGGGCCGTTCGCCTTGACTTGCAGCGCAATAGTGATCCTAAGAAGGTCGCGATCAAGGTCCGCCGTTGGCTGTCCTCCAATCTCGCCGATGAACGTGTCTCGAATCGCCTCTTTATGTTGCGTGGACACGATGCTGACGAACGCGTCGGGATGCAGCATGTACAAGAGCGCCGAGCGCTGTGATGGGAAGTTCTCCCCCTTGATGCTCCGGACGAGCTCGCGCATCTCCCAAGGATCCGCGAGGAGCAGTTCGCGCCGGTCTTCGTCGAGGTGGGTCCAGGCGTCCACAAAGTTCACGATGATCGTGAGTGCCGCGCCGAGTGCGCTCGACATCCTGGTGCCAGGTGCGAATGATCCAGCGCCGAAGGCCTGGCTGATCTCCGACGGAATTTGCACGGGGTGGTCCATGAACTGGAGGACTTCCTGAACCCGATCCAACTTCTTGCGCTCGCCGATCGTGCTGATCGATGAGGGAAGGAGTTGGAGCGTGATGAGCTCAGCCATGAGCAGCTTTGCATCATCGCTCGCATCCTTCAGCTGCACAGCGACCTTCCCGACGAACCCGTTCCCGGCAACGCCGTCGGATTCCACGAAGCGCGAAACAAGCTCGCCAACGACTTCCTTCGTCCACACCATCCGGCCGGGGGAGAAGACGGACTCGCCAGCGCTGAAACCCCGCTCGACGAAGAGCCGCGCTGCGCGGAGCACCTCCTCCTGGGAACTGTCCTGGGGAACAATGCCCGATCGCAGAGCCGCAGCGCGCTCGGATTCTCGGGCCTTCGACCATGCCGTGTACTGTGCACGCGCCTCCGTTCGCAACGTGTCAGCATCGGGCTCACGGTGTAGCGCCTCGATGCCCTCGGGGGTGATTGACCATCCGGGGATCGAGCCGCTCTTGACTAGCCAACCAGCTTTCACGAACTCGGCTGTCGTCCATGCCCAGCTGGTTTCTCCGCGTGTTCGACCGCTTGAATGCCGCACCTCCTCGGGCGCGGAGAGGGGAAAACGCTCCAATACACCCTGCCAGACGGCTGCTCTTGCCAGGGGGCTGCCCTCGGCGTCGAGTATCTCCAGTGCAGCACGTGCGCGGGCCGCATCAAGGTTGATCGGTGGCACGGGCGGACTCCTCAGCGTTGGGGCCGCGTGCGGCGGCGCGCGAAACCAGTGCATGCACTGGCCCATGCGCCAGGCTAGCCAAGATCGGGCCGCCCGACCATGTTTCTGGATGCTCCGCATTGACGCCGGTGCGGTCACGCTATAGGAGACGGACAGCTCCCTGATTGTCGGAGTGCGTTGCGACCCAATCCGTCACATCGACGTTTCGTAGCTTGGGCGATTCGGGCGAGAACCTCGTGAGGCCAGTTGCCAATTGTCAAGACTGGACAGTCTCGTAGACCCATTTGAGTACCGGTCGACGAGCTCAGACAGTGCGACGCCGTGCTCGCAGAGGATCAGCATATGAGTAGACGTTGACAGTTAGATGTCGCATCCTTTCGTTAGGGTCGGTGTAGTCAACCTGAACCTAGGCTCCTGTGGTGTCCAGACTTTCGGGTGCAGGCCAGTTAGAAGTTGAATGCGGAATGGCCGCGGCCTCCGTCTCGCAGGCGAACGTGATCTCGCAACGCGCGCGACCAGATGAAAGGCCCCTCTCGTGGACGCTTCTGAACAAAACTCCGCCGTCGGCCAGGGGCTCGAGCAGCTTGGGTTGGGGCTTCGCCCCGTCGTCGAGGGTGCGTTCGCCGAGGTGGTGCCCGGTGGCGAGTGGACTCGGACCATCGAGGAGAAGGACCGCGCGGCCGGGATCGGGCACGGGCGGTACTCGGCGACCGACGTTTCATTGATGCTTCGGGCGATGACCGAGCGGATCGGGGAGCTGGGGTACCCGTTCGACCGCGTGCTGTCGCGGAGCGCCCGCGGGTACGCGAGTGAGCTTCGGGAGGTTCGGAACGCCTGGGCTCACAACGCGGGGTTTACGGAGCAGTCGGCGTACCGGGCTTTGGACTCGATGCAGTTGTTGTTGGAGAGTGTCGGAGCTGCGGAGCAGGCTGCGGTTGTGGGGGAGTTGAAGGGGCGGGTGTTGAGCCCTTCGACAGGCTCAGGGACCGAAGGGGTGGGCTCAGGGAGCGAGACGGATGCGTTGGGCGGGATGGCTGACGATGGTGAGGTGGGCCCTTCGACAGGCTCAGGGACCGAGAGGGCTGCGTTGACAGGAGAAGCCAGCGATCGCGAAGCGGACGATGAGCAGAGCGCCGAAGGCACCGCATCCCCAGCCCCCGCATCCGTCACCATCCGCGTCAGCGCGACGCCGACGCTCAGCTACGCGATGGCGCACTGCAGCATCGCGGTGATCGACGAGATCGTCCTCGAGAATCACGGCGGGGAACGTCGGGCTGCGTCCGTCGAGATCGACGTCGTCACCGCCGACGGCGCCCTCGCCGACACGAAGGTGCTCCTCGCCGACCTCGGCGAAGACCGCACCACCCTCCTCCGCAGCCCCGAGGTCCTCCTCGACCCACGCCGCATGCTCCTCGTCGACGAACAGCGACCCGGCGTCATCCGCGTCACCGTCCGCGACGCTGCAGGCACCCAGCTCGGCATGGTCGAGAGCCCCGTCACCGTGCTCGCGTCCAACCAGTGGATCGCCGCACCCGTGCAGCTCGGCCTCGAACTTCTCGCCGCCCACGTGCAGCCCAACGCTCTCGTCGTCAGCGAACTCATGCTCGAGGTCTCCGACCTCCTCGACAAGCAGACCGGCAACAGCTCCCTCGCCACCTATCAACTCGACGACCCCGCCCGCATCGACGCCATCGTCGCCGCCGTCTGGGACGCCGCCCGCGCCCGCGACATCCGCT
>Ga0308160_10003216_pt1 | contig 18637 bp, 29 predicted proteins | sample PhyFR1_FD_201036 | JGI IMG/M metagenome (GOLD analysis project Ga0308160, IMG submission 201036) | Phyllosphere microbial communities from UC Gill Tract Community Farm, Albany, California, United States - DLSLF.R1 | ecosystem: Host-associated > Plants > Phyllosphere > Unclassified | place: USA...
TCGCAACCAAAACTCGACCCGCCCGTCGACGCCGCCTTCCGGGCCACCCACCCTCGCCGCCTCTGGCCCCCCTGCCCTTTCGGGGCCGGGGCCGATAATCCCACCTTCACGCTTCGCTCTTTGCTTTCTCACGTTTTGCAAACTCTTCTTCCCCCCTCCGCTCTCGGCTCCCCTTCCCTTCCTCGCTCCCTCTTCCTATCCTACGCTCACAAAGGGATCCCATGAGCCCTCAACTTAACTGCTCTCGTGCGTGCAATCACGACGCTCGCATCCGCGCGTGCGACCGTGACCGAGCAAGCAAGGCCCTAGCTCTGCTGGCTTTCGCAAGAGTCAGTCGCCGCCTCGCAGACGATCGCAGTAGTCGGACGGACGCGCGAGCGCATGCGGGGCGCGACGGACTCCGTCGCCAGCTCCCGACCTACACCGCGTGGCACTTCCTGCTCTTGCCCCTCGGCTTCCGTCTCGGCTCTGCCTCCTTCCTGTGACCTCGCCCATCGCTCGTGCTACGACTGGCCTTCTCTCTCTCTCTCTTCCGAACCAAGCCATGTCGACAGCACCAGCTGCGGCCGCCCCCCCGGCCGAGGCACCGCCTCCCAAGGCCGCTCCTGCACCCAAGACGCTCAAGGTCGACAAAAAGGCCGAGAAGGCTGCTCGCCGGGCCGCCCAGAAGGTCGCCAGCGGCGGGCCCTCGTCGGAGGGCGGACCAGCGTCCGCCTCGGCAACGTCCTCGTCCAGTCTAGCCGTGCCCGAGGTCGGCGGGACGGGGTCCAAGCCGCGGCGACCGTCGGGCAATGGAGGCGCTCGCCCGCAGCTCATCCGAGGTGCTGCCCCGAGTGCACCGGCAGCCTCGCACAAGCAGCAGCAGCAGCAGCAGCAGCAGGCGGTGTCGGCGGCGGCAGCTCAGACGGCAGCTCCGTTAGGTCCGACGCTCCACCCTCTCGTCGCCAACATTCCGGCCTCGAAGCTCGGGTCCAGCACGGCCGTCGCCAACGTCCACCCGGCCATCATTCGGCTCGGCCTCCAGCTTAAGGAGGGCTCAATCCGGGGCGCCAACGCCCGGCTGATTGCCGGTTTGAACGGTCTGAAGCAGGTTCGCTCTTCTGGCCTAGCCTCTCCACGCTCTCGTCGAAGGTTGCTGACATCCAGCTCGCGCGCGCGTCCCAGGTCATCCTGTCGTACCGGACGCCGCCGTCGACGACGCTCTCGCGCGACCTGACGGCACATCTGTCGCCACAGATTGCGCACCTGACGTCGGCCCGGCCGATGCCCATCGGTCTCGGCAACGCCATCAGGTGGCTAAAGTACGAGATCTCGAACGTCGACATCGATGAGGCCGAGGCCGACGTGCGTTGTCTCCTCCGTTCTCTCGCGCGCGCAGGGTGGGACGCTGACTCGCGTTCCTTTCGTTTGAGACCCGCAGACGAAGGCGATGCTGGCCGAGAAGATCAACATGTACATCAAGGAGCGTGTGACGCTCGCGGACGAGGTCATCGTCGCCTTTGGCAAGGAGAAGATCAAGGACGGCTCGGTCGTCCTGACCTACGCCCGGTCCGTCCTATTCGTGCATCGACCGCAGCTTCCTTTGGAGCTGACCCTCCCGCAACCCCCCTCGCAGGAGCTCTATCGTCGAGAAGCTGCTCATCTCGGCCTTCAACGCGATGAAGAAGATTGGCCAGAGCTTCTCGGTCATCCTGATCGATTCGTCCCCGCTGCTCGAGGGTCGGTCGCTACTGTCGTCGCTCAGCTGCCACGGCATCCCGTGCACGTACGGCCTCCTGCCATCCCTGCCATCGCTCCTTGCACGGACAGACCTCGTCCTCCTCGGGACGAATGCCGTTCTCGGCGACGGCGCGTGCTACAGCCGAGCCGGCACGGCCAGCGTGGCCATGCTTGCCAAGGGCATGGGCAAGCCCGTACTCGTCTGCAGCGAGACGTACAAATTTGTCGAGAAGATCCAGCTCGATCCGCTTGTCGCCAATGAGCTCGGTGAGTGCCGCTTTGAGAGACCCCCGTGCGCTGTGCCCACTGCACGAGCCGTGGCTGAGACCAGCTCCGTCCCCGTTCAGGCGAGGCCAACTCGCTCCTGTGGGTCTCGCCGACACACCCGCTTAGCAAACTCGCCGAGAAGCCGCTGCCTCCGGCGATGCACCACGCCTGCCTCCTCTACGACCACACGCCGGCTCGCTACATCGACGCCCTCTGCACCGAGTATGGGTTTGTGCCGCCGGGGGGTGCCGGCGCGTTTGGTGCACGCAGCGGTGGCGGAGCGATGGGCAGCAGCTGAGGCAGGATTGCATGCATTCCATGGCCATGAATACCTCTTACGTCGCTTTGACAGGCTAATTTAATAGTCCGGTCGGAGGCATGTCAGCGGCGGCTAGCTCCTCCTCTAGCAAAAGCTGCGCCATGGCCTGGCCTGCCTGTTTGGCCGCCCTGCCCCTTCCCTCGGCTTCTCGAGCAAGGAAGCGTTCGCTTCAACAGTCCCGGAATCCCGGCTCGCCCTTCCTACCTCGGGGTCTGCGCGGCTGTTGGCCTTACGTCAGAACCCGCGGCCTCAGCCAACAACAGCGGCCGAAGCGGTCTTCACGGCAGGAAAAGCCCGATGGGCGCCACTTGCGGCGGCGCAATCCCCCCCCCCCCCCCCTTTGATGCCCGTCTTCGGCCGAGAGAGCTTGCCTTTGATGGAGGCTGATCGTGTGAAGAACCCCCGAGACAAGGCGCACCGTTGTTTCGGGGTGGCCGACTCTCATGAAGGGGGCGCATGAAAGGGGAGGGGGAGGCGAAAAAAGGGGCAAGCAAGGGCTGGCCAGCTCGCGACGCCACGCCCGCGGTCGCCGGCGTCAACAGCGCGCCTGGCCGCTTCACCCTCCGGCCTCCACCCACGTCAAGCCGCAGCCCTGCATGATGCCCCCGCTCCCAAGGTCACCCGCCTCCCTCTCGAACCCGCTGACGCACACGCGCCGACGCGTTCGTCTTTTCGGTTGACTGATTTTGCGGCCGTCCGGCGCAGCTCTCCGTCGTCGCATCCCTCAAGAGGCGACAGGACGGGCATCTCTCTCTCGACATCGCCCTCCCACCCGCTTCGCCAGCCACTCCGACAGCACTCGCTTCCACCAGCCTTACGCCGATCCTTTCGCTTGGACCGTCCTTCCTACGATGCACCCTGCTTCCCCGACCGGCTCGCTTTCGTCGGCCTTGTGCCCGTCCATCTCAACAATGTCGGCCACCAATCACGGTCGTCGGCCGCAACAACACCGCCTCGTCTCGCCCTCGTCACCGGCGTTCGCCTCCTATGAACTAGTCGAGCTCGACGTCCCGCCCGCCCGGAGGCGTCTGCCGGCCTACATGTCCCTCCCGCCGCCGGCCTACTGCCCCTCGGCCTCGCCTGTTGGCCCATCCCCGCCGCCCGCCTGTCAACCAACGCGCTCTTTCTCACCTGGGCCATCCCTACGATCCTCGTCGCCCACCTCTTGCATCGGCTTCGACCGCGCACGGGAAGTCGCCGTCCGGGCCCGGCTCGCTCCGCTCCTGTTCCCCAAGCCGCGCGGCGTCCGATCCGTCGTCAAAGACGTCCTTGGCCGGTCCAAGCGCCGTCAGACGACGACGACTCGGATGGAGGACCTCGACGACTTTGAGCGCGAGGTTGCGCAACGCATGGTTGGCGAGGTACGTCCATGCTTTTGACCCAGCCGAGGAGAACGAACACGATCGCTGACCTCCGTCCGCTTGATCCGCAGTACGTCGCGCGATGCGAACACCTCGGCTTCTAGCAAGAATGTACTCGCTCCTTTCCTTGCTCGAGTGAGTCGCGATACTGGCGACCTAGCTTAGTTGACCGCCACTGACGTAGTGAATTGGCCCGCCACAGTTCCTAGCTACACGCCTCATGTCCATTGAGCATCCCTTCCGGCCTCCTTCCTCACATCGCATTGACACGTCCGGTGCGTTCATCAGTCCTCAATCACCGTCCTCCGCCCCTCTCTGACCCACGTCGTGCCTTCTTTTTACCCGCAGGATCTCCCGTCCTCCTCTCCCTCCCGGCCCTGCACCCGCCCGTCTTTGGGCTCTCCTCGCCGCCTCTAGCCATACGTCTCCTCCATCCCACTTTCATCAGCAGCTCCTCTCACACACGTGTTACCTTCCCAGCCATACGGCCGGCTTCACCCTCTTCCCACCTGTACCGCTCCATCCTGCATCGGCCCGTTCATGGCCCTCCTGTCCTTTTGCCTCGTCCCGCCTGCCCGCGCAACCTCTTGATTTTGGCCTATTTGACAGTCCAGCTTGTTCATCAGCGCAGCCAATCCGTGAGCAGTAGGCTAGCCAGTGAAGAAGCCCGTTAGTTGGAGTTGTGAGAGGAGTCGTCGCGGTCGCTCCTTGCTAGCGGTCGCGCCACGTCAGCCGCGCCCCTCACGCGCCCAGCCAGAGCGCATGAGCGAGCCTCGGCCGCAGATGGTCCTGATCCTTGACCCGCGACACGAGCCTCTTGCTCGTTATACTCTAATCTCGGCCTGTCCTGCTCTCGTGTGCCTCGTCCGTGCTTCCCCCGCCTTGACAGGCGCAGAGAGGGCTGTTTCTACTTTGCTGTTCGAGCCGGCCCTGATGCACAGCCGTCTGCTGAGGTTTTCAGAACCCCAAGTGGGATCCAGTCGGGTTTGAAAAGTCCAAGCCAGTTCAAGCTGGGAGTCGCGCGCGCAGGCGGGCGCGGCCGCTCCTCCAGGTATTCGGACCTGGCGACCTGGTCTCGCTCGCTTTCCCCCGTTCGGCCTTACCTTCAAGCAAACCATCCAGGTTCGTCCCTTGCCGATGGATGCCGGCATGCTGCCCGTACGGACTAGGAGGCTGACCGTGCACGTTCTTTCTCCTCTGCTTTACAACGAACCTCACCGGCCGTCTCTGTGCCTTGCGCCCCGATCGACCTCGCCCTGTGCTCTCGGCTCGACCTCCGTGCTCTTGCCCCGGCCCCGCCTGCGCCCGCCGCTGCTGCCTGCCCCACTGTGCTCGCTGCCTCCTCTGCGCTCCCGGTCAACTCCTCCTCTGCCGTGCTCTGCCACTGCCCCCTTCCCTCGACATCTCGACCGGCTCTCCTCCCGACCTCCGAACGACCACCTGCGCCGTGGCTGCTGCCTCTCAACGCTGCTGCTCGCTGCCTGCTCCGCCACCGCGCCCTCCCCGGTCCCCTCTCCTGCCTACCCTCCCAACCGAGCAGAATGCCTGCCCACGTTCCCATCGTCAAGAAGCGGACCAAGGTCTTCAAGCGGCACCAGTCTGACCGGTACCATGGTGTCAAGGAGGCTTGGCGCAAGCCCAAGGGTGCGTCAACACATCCCGCACTCGTCCTACCACCTTCACATGGAGGCGGCCTGCAGTCTTGGCGGGTGGGTCTGGGCACAAGAACCTCGGTGGGGGTGGCGCAGGATTGAGGGCAGTTGGCCGGCGCTGGACGAGATGGGGTGGGAGGGTTGCGCGCGGGGGTTGCTCGCCTTCTGGGAAGCGGGTGAGCGACCTTGGCTCGGCTTATCGGCAGGTCTGCTTGCGCAGTTGTAGGCGTCTGCCGTGCCGCCGGATCGGTAGAGGAAGATGACAGGCCGTCACCCTGACGAGAGGCAAGCGAGAGCGGCATGCTGACCCTGTTGGCTCGTCCGGCCTCCAGGTATCGACAACCGTGTCCGTCGTCGTTTCAAGGGCCAGCTCCCCATGCCCAAGATCGGTTACGGCTCGAACCACCTCACCCGGCACATGACCCCTTCCGGGCACAAGGTCCTCCTCGTGCACAACGCGCGCGAGGTCGACCTTCTGCTCATGCACGCCGGTCGCTTCGCCGCCGAGATTGCCCACGCCGTCTCGTCGCGCAAGCGCATCGAGATCCTCGCCCGGGCTAAGGTCCTCGGCGTCAAGGTCACTAATGCGGCTGGCAAGCTCCGCACCGAGGAGGCCATCTGAGAAGTCTGGGAGGGATCGCTACCATGACTTGCTTACGAACGGAGATGCGCGCGCTCGCTTCGGAAGGCTTGTTCTCTCGCGCGCGCGGTCCGGGGGCCCGAGTCGGGCGGGGGAGCGTGAGCCTCCTCGCGGTCGGCGTCGGATGCGATAGGCGCAGAGAGCGAAGCGGCGGACTCATGACACTCAGGCCACTCAGGCGACTCAGGCAAGGGAGTGGAGCGATTTCGGCTGCGCGGCTGGGCCCTTCAAACGTCAGGTCATCCGCCCGCCCGCCCGCTCGCGCGTCAGTTGCCAGCCGCCGCTCGCCTCGAGTAGGCGTGAGGCACAGCCCCTCCGCAGGAATGGGCGCGTGCGCGAGTCGCAGAAGTCGGGGGGTAACCCGCTAGTTTCAGCACTCCACTGTAGAACGAGCTCTCAACCGAACGCGACGGCCGAAATCATGAAGACTCGGTATCATGCTCGTCTCGCCCATGCCTCATGCGACAAACATGCTCGCCAAGCTGCGGCGGCCCTCGCTCTCCTTGATAGTCCCGTCACCGCCCCGACTGCGGCCGATGGTCGTCGCGCCGCCGACCGTCCTTGTTGTTCCATTGGCGCCGCCGTCGAGGAACATCTTGCTCAGGGGCCGCTGCTGTGAGCGGTCATGCTCGGCCCGGCGGGTGCGCGCGACTGACGAGTGATGAAGCGAGCGGATGGCCGCGTCGAGCTCGCCGGCAGCGGCCGAGGGCCCGCTGACTGGAGCCAGGAGCTTGTCAGCGCTCGAGTGCGGGGGTCGAGTGCCGGCAGCGCTTGCCACCTGGCCGCGCGAGGGAAGGAGAGCGTTGATCTGGTTAGACTGCACGAGGCACTCGTCAGCGAGATGCTGCCTCTCGTCGAAAGGAGAAGGGGCGACCGCACTCGTTTCTGAAGCGGCGTAGCCGGCTTGGCCGCAAGATGCTTCGTGACTTCGGCGGCCGCAGTCTGCAGCGCCATCGAGAACGTCAACACCATGCTGGCGTCGTTCGTTCATGGCGGCCCTGGTCAGCTTGGAGACGTGCAGTCGGCCAGAACGTGCTGCTGCGTACCCGAAGAAGTCCTCTGGCCGAGTGGCCTCTGGTCCTTCGGCCTGCTCGCCAAAGTAGGCGAGCAGCTCGGAGATTTCCTTGCCGACTCGTTGGCCGAGAGCCTGCACGCGCTCGACGTCAGGCCCGACGCGTGTCACGAAAGCGTCCATGACCGGCGCAAAACGGTCGTCTGTTGGTCGGTCGACCGCAGCCCGGACGAGCGTCGTCTCGGCGGCAACTTTGGCGACGCCAGAGACGAGCTGCGCGACCGACTGACTGACAGTGGCGACGTTGACTAAGATAGCAGCAGAAGGCCGAAGTCAGCAAATGAGCAAGTGGCGGGTCACCGGTGCGAGGAGCGACGCACTGCGCGCCGCAGCAGACACGCTCGGCATGTCCTCGATGAACATCGCCAGGGAAGGGTTCGTCTTGACGATCGTCCGCGCGACGAAGTGCAGGAGCGTTGGGCAATCGGACCGTGCCGTACGAGTCTCTCTCAGCTTGAGCTGCGCGATCGACAAACGGCAAGGTCAGCCGGCATGAAGCGGGCGCAAAGCCAGAGAGCTACGGACCAGCGCCTCCATCGCAAAGCCGGACGCTCCACCGCGGAAGGTCGCGGTGTTGAGCGCGTTACCGATGCAGAGGACGATCTGATGCAGCATAGGGTCGAGTAAGAGTCTGCCCCTTATCTACCAAGGGGATTGGAAACTCGTACCTGCAAGACCTTCTTGAACTTGACCGACGAGCGCAGCTGCCGCGTTGCTGACGCCAGTTTCTCGAGGTCCGGGATCGTCTCCTGAAGATCGAGATCGAAGCGACTGCGGAAAAGCATGCACTCGAGCCGCGTTTCCAAGCGCGGGATGCGGCCGATCTGCATCGAGGAGGTTGACTGTCAGCGAGTGGAACAGGCGCAGACTCGACGAAAGGACGACAGACCTCCTTGAAGTAAAGGTCCGGCTTGGCGAGCTTTGAAACGTCTTCGAAAGCGGTGATGCGGCTCATCTGCGAGCGGCGAGAAGAGAGGTTAGCCAAAGCTTTTCGTGCCGCGAGCGAGGTAGTTGGACGGACCTCTTCCGATGTCGGCAACAGCCGGCTCAGGTTCTTGAGGTCGTCCAAGCCAAGCGTCTCATCGTCGATGATGAGTATGGCGTGCGAGATATTGGTGATCGGCAGCTTGAGCTTGGCGAGTAGGATGCCGATGTTGTTGGAGCGGGTGATGTCGAGGAATGTGATGGCCTGTGGCCGGCGAGAGGATGCGCCCTTCGAGGCAGTTGCTTTGGCCGGTGCGATTGAGAACGTCTGCTCAAGCTCGACGAGATCAAGCGCGAGGATCTCCTTCGGCAGGTCGCTCCAGATCGTCGCCTGTACCTCGTCCGAGGCTAGCTTCTTCCAGAAGAAAGGCTGCAGCAGAGGCATGGTTCAGCGCGTGCAAGTCGCTCTCGACTGCATTCGATTCGAGGACACACCTTGAGCTTCTTGGAAGGTGCGGCAGCGGGCGGCGCACGAGGCGCCACCTGCGGGGAGGCCGACTTAGCCGGCGGGCCTTTCCGGATGCCCGCCATCAAGGCCGCTCGGAGATCAACCGTAGGGCCGGCAGCGCCATTCGACTCCGAGACGAGGGAGGCTGTGGGGGCAGCAGCGGTCGGCCGCAGCTCGGTGGCCGGCGCAGGCGTCGGATCTGGCCCTTCGGCCGTTGGCGCAGTATCGACGCTAGCTGTTGGCCGAGATCGGAGCGCCGTCATCAGTGCGGCGCGGAGATCCGGGGCCGCAGTCGGGTCCTGGGCAGCGGCGCCTGTCGGGACTGAGACGGGGTCCGGAGACGATGCTGACGGCGTGGATGAGCCTGCTGGAGAAGATGCCGGCCCCTTTGCAGCCGGAGCCGATCGGGAGCGAAGCGCTGCCATGAGAGCCGACCGGTCGGGAACGTCCGGAAGCGGGTCCGGGTCCGAGAGAGGCTCCGCAGACGCCTTTGGCTTTGACCGGATGGCAGCGAAGAGCGCCGAACGGACGTCGGCTGATCCGGTCGGTTCGCCCTCTGTTGATGTTGCCGTCGCGAAAGCGCTGGATGACGCAGATGTCGGCGAAGCGAGAGCATTGACAGCGTCAGAGGTCGGCGCCGCGTTGGCGAGATCCGACGCTCGACTTGCAAGGTCGCTGACCGATACATGATCGGACTGTCGAGGCACGGCCGCCGATGCCCGCAGAGCGCTCGGCAGCGGGGGAGGCGGCGGAGCAACACGGGCCTTGAAGTCCTTCTCCTCCCGGAGTGAGACCGAACTGAGCGACGCCCTCTTGCGGTCGGCGGCCTGCCGCCGCAGCTGCTCAAGCTCGACGCGCAGAGAACGGATCTCGTCCTCCCTGCGGGTGAGGGTGTTGATGACCTCGGTCGCGAGCACGTCCGGTCGCGCAGGGGCTGGAAGCATTGACACGGCCTCTCCTTCCGGATCGGACTCGACGAGGGCGCTGAAGCGTGCATGGACCGTGTCGAGCGCTCGTCGGGTGAAGGCGAGAGCCGCCTGACTCTGCTGCTCGCGCTCTTCAGCTAGTCGAAGCTGCAGACGGAGAGCAGCTTGTCAGCAACCGCCGCTCGCTAGTATGACAAGCCGACACTGACTGACCTTGGCGTTCGAAGCCTCGAGCTCCGTCTTGTGCTTGGCCTCCCTCGCGCGGTCGCGGTCGCGCTTGGCTTTGGTCTCCTGCTCGACAACGGCCGAGAGTCAGCATAATCGCAAGATGGGAGATGAGCCAGCTAAACTTGCCGCCTCCGACCCCTCGCGAGCGGTCTTCTTGCCGAGCTGGTCGAGATCAATCCGCAGCTGCACGAGATCCTTCTCCTTCTGGAGGAGCCGCAGAACGAGCCCTTGGTGGGAGATGGCCTGAGTCGCATCGAGCGGCACGACGTCAGTCCCTACCACCGACAGCACGCACAGACCGGTGGGGTCGACAGAGAGAGGAAGGCAAGACCTCGGCCCCGTTCGCCTCCTTGGCTAGGTTCGAGCTCTGCAGAGGCGTCTGCCGGGCGGGTTAGCCCGCGTAGAGATAGGCTGAAACGCCGGCGACGCACGGAACCAAAGCCCTCGGATATCCTGGCCGGCAGCTCCTTGAAGACGGTCTCCTCAATCTCCTTCTGTCGTAGGGCTTCCTTGAGCAACCGCACCTGCTTGAAATGCGTCACATCAGCACTAAGCGAACGAGCCCCGGCTGGAAGAGGAGCGCACCTCTTCGTGCAGGTCTTCGTTCTCCGCCCGGACGAGCTCCAGATCAGAGCCGAGTCCGTCGACTACCGCGTCGTCGCCGAGTGTCGAAGCGACGCTGCGTAGTGCCAGCCGCCACTCGGAGCTGCGGCAGAGGAACGTCAGCATGGCTTGAGAAAGCCGCAGGCAAGCCCTCCGAACGGACGTACGAGTCGTCCAGCTCCGCAATATGACAGCCGCAAGCTTGCAGCACGTTGAGCAGCGTGTCCTTCGTGTAGCTGTTGCGCCAAGAAGATGCTCGGTCAGCGCCGCGGTGATTTTGCGAGCTGGCGCAGGTCACGTACGAATCGACGTCGCGTAGCACGATCTCGACGATGCTGCCGAGGATAGCCGAGACCGTCGACGCGAGCACATCGGACTCGCGCAACAGCCCTGCGAGAAGTCTGAGGCGACCGAGCGCGTCCTCCAGGTCGCCGGCGTATAGGCTTCCTGCGCGTGACTGCACGTCATCGGCCAGGCACTGGAGCAACGCCTGTCGCCGTTCCTGGAGCTCCTGCCGGTCTCGAGCTGCGTCGTCTTTCCAGTCCTCGAGGCAGTCGATGACGCGTTCGGGCGGCTGGGAGTAGCGGATGGCCTGCCAGACGCGGAAGGATAGATTAGCGTCGGGGAGTCGGATGCGGCCGAGGCGAAGGCGCGACGCACGACCATCTGCTCCTTCATGCCCGTCCGCTCGAACTCGTCGCGCAGCAGGACTCTGGCCTCGACATCGTCGATGTCTGCAGCGCAGAGCCGTCCGATGAACAGCAGGACTGAGAAACGATGCTCGTCGATGGCGTACGCGTTGTCGACCCCCTCCCAGTCGTCGTGCGACCCCAGACAGTCGACGAGTCGCTGGAAGCGGAAGCGGTCTCCGGTGAGGAGACGACCGGCGCTGAAGGCCTCAAGAACGACAGCCGTATTGAGGGGGTCGGGCAGGATGGCGAGGCCGGTGAGAAGCTTGGCAAGGGCCGTCCCGACCTTGAACGACGGCACGTCGAACGCGAGTGTCAGGAGGCTCATGAGCTCGGCGTCGGATATGACGGCGCTGTGCGTGGCCTGCCAGGCGAGCAAGAGGGTTGGGGTCAGTCGAGACGACGAGTAAAGGGCGACAAGGGTTTGTCTCGACGAACGCCGCCGTAGCGCATGACCGATTGGAGGATGCTCAGGATTTCGACGGCCGACTGCGAAGCAAGCTCGCCTCGCTCCTGGATCGGAGGCCGCACGAGACGTGCAAGCAGTTTGCGGAGGGCGTCGATACCGCGCAGCTCAATGAATTCTTCGCAGATCTCTTTCGGTGCCGAGGCGAGCGTCCGGCTGAGCGAGCCGAGCGAGGTCCGGATCTTCATGTTGGTGACGGTCCTGCAGATTCGGGCGAGGGCGGTTCGGGTCAGGAGCATGCCAGATGCTGCGGAAGGGAGAGAGACGCACGAAAGCGAGAGCTCCTTGACGGCGCCGACGATATAGGGGTCGCCGTCCGACTCTTTGGTGCCGATCCACCATGCGCTCCAGCCACCCGTGTCCTGCTTGGTCAGCGGCAACGGTGTCGGCTCGTCGTCCGGATCGCCCCAGCCGGCCAGACTCGCAATCGAGAAACGTTTGGAGCCGCCTGCCGAGCCGCCGGTGCGCTGAGGCTCAATACGCTCGGGCTCGCCGCTCCCTGGCGACTTGAAGCTCGAAGGCGGTGTGCCGGCCAGCGACAAGCGGCGGCCCTCGCCAGCGCTGCCCCGTGAGATGGACGCGGCCGCCGAAGCAGCGCTCGGGCCCGTCTTTGAGAAGAGCTCATTGCGCTTCTGCGCCGGCATAGCCTTGATGCGCGCTTGAGCTTCCGGCGATCTGATGGCGAAGCGGTCCTATTAATAGGGAGAAAAGGTCAGTGTCGGGCGCTGATGCTGGTTGTGGGACGCGAAGAGGGGGGCAGAGGTCGCACGAATATGGACTGCCAGTGTTCGTCGTTGTCCTCGTCGTCCTCGACGACCTCCTCGTGATTGCTGTCGGTGACGGCCCCGAGCACCGTCGCTGAGGGCTCGATGATCGGGCTCGGCCCCGTCACTGGCTCCGAGACGCTCATGCGATCGATGCCGCTGCGCTTCTTGAGCGGTGGCGGCCGGGCCGAAGGGGCCACCGACTCGGACTCGCCCGCGGCAGCAGCCGGGTTGAGCGTTTGGAGGAGCGATCCAAAAAGCGAGAAGCGCTTGCCGGAGCCCTGACCAGAGCCGTTCGAGTTGGGTGCGGGACGCTCCTCTCCGGCAGCGGCGACCGAGCGTCCGTTCTTGACGGTTGTGTCGTCGTCTTTCGGGTCCGCCGAGCCGTCGAGGACGAGCGTCGAGACAGCTTCAGAACGAGGGGAGCGGAGGAGCCACGAGTCGGGGATGCAGAAGCGGTAGGTCGGCCTGGCTAACGGGTCCGGAAACGGCGACTCGTGCAGCGGCCGTTCGAGCAACGAGGCGACAAAGGCCTCGGGCGTGACCGCGAGACTGCCTGTGAGCGTCAGGACCAGGCTCGATCAGCGCGATGCGGCAGGGACCGAAAGTCGGCTGGGATACCGACGTTCGCGCCCATGCCTGTCCGCCCAGACCTCCTCGATGCGGTACTCGACCCGAGTGCCACCGCCCCACCGGTCCTTGCCGCGACTGCGCGTCTCGCCTCCGAGTGTCAGCCGGCGGATGAGGCCATGCCTCTCGCAGAGGTGCTCGACGAGCGTCTCTGCCGTCCACCAGGGGAGGCAGCGGACGACGTGGGTCGAGCCGTCCGGGATCGAGGGGACGTGGTCGAAGCGAATGAGTAGGGGAGATGACGCGAGCGTCAGTGCCAGCTCGGCCGGAAGCGGGTCCGGCAGCGGCCCGTCGAGCTCGAGGCGGTCTGGCGGCGTGGTAGCAAGGGGCTGGTCAGCCGAGGATGACGACAAGCGAGCTCGACAAGGACCGAGCTGGCAAGACGAACCGTCCCAGTGCTGCGGGAGATCGGTCGCTTCATCGAGGTCCGAACACGGCGACCAGCCAAGGACGGCCCAGGTCGGGTCGTCGTCCTCGAGCGCGGCGAGCTCGCCCCGGTGGGCCTTGGGCCACTGGGCGAGGATGTCATCGAGCAAGGCCCGGCCCGTCGGCCAAGGTGCGGCGGCTGGGTTGAGAAGCTCGAGCGTCGCCGGCGTCGGCGTCGGCGGGTCGACCGGCAGACAAACGAGCGGCATGCCAGCGACAGAGGCCTTGCTGAGGGGAGGCGGGCAGAAGCAAGAGCAGGAGAGGTTGGTCGGGGCAGGGGCAGCGGCAGGTCGGTCCTTGTGGTCAGCAGCGGGGCTCATGCTCGGCCGACCTCCTGTCGGCTCGCCTGCCCTCCCGCACGAGCCCCTTCGGCCGTTCGCAGAGAGGGGGGCGAGTGGCGGGCAAAAAAGGGGGTGAGGGCGCTCATCTCGACGAGGGGCGCGACAGCAGGCCCGTCAGGGCTCCGCGCGCGCACACGGAGGGCCTCGTATCGCCACCCTGATGCGTAGCTCCCGAGAGGCGAACACACTGGTCTCGGTCCTTCTGTCGCTCGCCTGAGAAGGAACTGGGGGAAAAACTTCCGGCGAGAGAGGGGAGATGGGCGAAGATGAGCCCGCTTAGTGCGCAGGCACCGACTGCTGCCCGAGCGCAGTCGTTGCGGGCGTACGCGTGCAGGGCATGACAGACAGGCAGAATAGTCCGGCGCACCGAGCGCGATAGATGCGGAGCGGCAAGGGCAGAGGGTCGTGGAAGTGATCTAAACCGGCCGAGCCGCGTCTCCTCCGGCGATGTCGTCTTCGGGGCCCTCTGAGGCGACCGTCGGTGCGCTGTCGACCGCCGCCTGAGCCGCCTCGTCGGCCTCAGGCTCGCCGGGCGTCGGCGAAGCCTCCAACTCCAAGCCCTCGAACTGCGAGCCTTCCGCTGTCGTGTGCTCGTCCGGAGAGGCGACGGGCGTCTGCTGCGGCTCCTCCTCGTCGATCGTCGGGGCCGGGGACGAGGTCGCGCTCCTGGCGTCCGACGGTCCTGCAATGACCGCGGGCAGCGAGGCTGCTACGGGAGCGCCCTTATTCAGAGCGAAGAAATTAAACCGGGACGGCTTGACCGGCGGTGGCGGCGGCGACGCAGACGTCTCTGAGACGAGCGACTGGCTACGACTCGGAGTCGGCGGAGCGAGGGGCGGGGCCGGAGGGTCCGCGAGCGAGACGCCGCGAGTCCAGGACGAGATGAAACTCTTTGACGGCGGCAGCGGCGGAGGAGGGCCTACCAGCTCGTCCAGATTGGAAGCCGTGGTTGATCCAGAGACCGAGGCGTTCGAGGCGGCGTCTTTCGAAAGTGGCGGAGGGGGCGGTGCCGAGGCTGCCGATCCGCCGGCCGTGTTGGTGGGCGGCGCGCGCCTGAACCACGACGAGATGACTGACGGCTTGGGCTCCTCCGGTGCGGCCTGCTCGTCGTCCGAGTCGCCTTGCATGTCGGAGGGCAGCGGAGGCAGGCTCATCCCTTGGAGCTCCTTCTCGCGCTCGGCTTGCGGGACGGCGACGAACTCGCGCAGCGCGCGGCACGCAGTCTCGCTCGCCTCCCGCGCGAGCTTGGCCGCGACGAGCTCCTTGCGCAAGGCCTGGACCTCGAGCTGCAGCTGGGTGAGCTCCTCGGGATCGACGATCGGCACCGTCTCGGCCGACGAGACGCGCGCCTTCGTGCCACCTTGGAGGCGCGCCAGAGCCTGCCGGCGAGCCTCCTCGGGCGAGACATCGTCCTCGGACGACTGCGAGATGTCGATCTGGAGCTGGTCGTTTGCTGTGAGCGATGCCCGGTTGGCGGCAGCCTTAACCTCGGCGGTCGCTGAGGAGCCTCCGGCGCCCCATCCGCTGAACAGCGACGTGATGCCGGTCGCAGGAGCGGCGGCGGCGGGAGGTGGAGTGGGGACCTGCGACAGGCGCAGCTCGCGCAGGCCTCCCTTGGTGACGGTCGGCGGCGCCAGGGCCAACGGCGCCCCTGAGATCTCGCCGCCGCCGTACAGGGCAATGCCCGAGTCTGAGACGGACGATATCCTGCGATGATGCGAGCGCTCCGGCCGGTTGGCGGCGCCGACGCCGAGCGACATGCGCTTGTCGCGGGCCGACGTCGTCGCCTCGGGCGCCGGCAGCAGGGTCGTGGACGGCGTCCGCGTCTCCTTGTCGCTCTGAAAACGCATCAGCGTCCGGCGAGCATCCTCAAGGCTGCTCCGGAGGGTCGAGATGGTCGACTCTGAGGACTCGGCGGCAGCGAGCTTGTCGCCGACGGCCGCCTTGAAGTCGCGCAGCTCGGTCGCCTCGTCCTGCAGGTCGGTCACTCTGGCCTGCAGCGCCGCCATCGTCGACTGGACCGAGCCGAGCGACTCGAGCAGCGAGTCTCGCGCGGCCGTCACCTCGAGCACCTTGCCCTTGAGGACCTCGATCGTCGCCTTGGCGGCGTCGAGGCTGGCAGAGGGGTCAGGCAGAGGTGTCGCCGCTGCCGGCGCGTCCCCTGACCCGAAAGCTTCCTCCTGGACGACCGAGGGCTCATTGACGACCTCCTGAGCCGACGACGAGGAGAGCGGAATGAGGTCAGAGCAGATTATGGGAAGGTTGACAGAAGACCTAAGAGGACGCACCTCTGGGTCGTTCTTGCCGTCCTGCGGCTCGTTCGAGTCTGCCATGCTCGGAGGGCGATTTGGCGCGGCCGAGCTCGTGTGGTTGTCGAGCAGCGGGGCAGGCTCGGGAGGGGTGCGTCGCGTCGATACGAAGCACAAGTCTCCTTAAAAGATCTTGCTTCTGTCAGAGCGTACGATTGAGGCAATTAGTCCAGGCTGATCTGACGGTGCGATACTCGTGACGGGAAGCCGGCGTCGGACGGACTAGAGCGAGCGACTTGCGGGGAACAACGAAGTGGGGATGGGGAGAGGGGAGAGCAGCGCAGTCGGCCGATCTGAGGGACCTGTCGGATGAGCCTGGACCGGGAGGGTCCGTAGAGGACGGCCGAGACTCGTCGAGAGTCCTGCGAGGAGGCTTGCTTGCTAAAAGGGTGCCGGAGGACGGTGGTCGGCGGGTAAGATTGTTGTCGTCGTGGTCGTCGTCGGGAGCAGGGCGATGGCGCAGGCGGTGAAGGCAAGCTAGCCGAGACAGGGGGGGGGGGGGGATCCAGGAGGCAGGGCTGTCATCTCTCCTCCCTCCCACTCGACAAACCTCTGCTGTTCTTGCTATTCGCCGATCCGAGATCGTTCCTCGGTAAGGAACCCCCCTGCGAGCAGCCCGAGGCGAGACGAGTCCTGACGGGTTGCTGCACTCCTTCCGTCCCGGCTCTGGCCATTGCCGCACCTGCCGCCGAGACTCGCAGCCGCCGCCTCCCTTGCGCCCTCCGCCTCATCACCAGACCTCCTTCCCTCATCTCCCCATCTCCCCAATCATGTCTGCCGCCACCGCCTTTCCGCTTGCCTGCGGCGTCCAGTCGTACGAGTGGGGCAAGATCGGCTCGGCCTCCAAGGCTGCCCAGTACGGCCCGCCCGGCTTCGAGATCGACGAGAAGAAGCCCTATGCCGAGGTGCGCCCGCGGGCCAGCCAGAGCCGCATCCTATACGCCTGCCCCTCGTCGATGACAAGGATCGAGACTGACGCCTGGCGGCCTTGGCTCGCTCGGAACAGCTCTGGATGGGCACGCACCCATCGTGTCCGTCGCGCAACCTAACGACGGACGAGGACCTCCAGAAGCTCGTCGCATCCGACCCGGAGCGGCTGCTCGGGCCCAAGGTCGTCGCCAAATTCGGCAACGACCTGCCGTTTCTCTTCAAGGTGCTCGCCATCGGCAAGGCGCTCAGCATCCAGGCCCACCCGGACAAGACGCTCGCCCAGCGGCTGCACAAGGAGCGGCCCGACGTCTACAAGGGTGCGCGACCTCTCTTGTGCCCCGCGCGCACGCCGCCGCCCCTCCCTGGCCGGTGACGCGGGCAGCTTGAGAGCACACGTGCCGAACGACTAGCCGGCTGACCTATCCTCAATCGCCCTTCAGACGGCAACCACAAGGTGCGCTTCAGCCCTCGCGTCGAGCAAAGCGGAAGTCTGCATCGCTGACACTCCTTTTCGACGTGCAGCCCGAGATGGCGCTCGCGATCACGCCGTTCCGGGGCTTCTGCGGCTTCCGACCGCTGCCCGAGATCGCCGCGTTCCTCAAGAAGGTGCCCGAGTTTGGCGCGCTCGTCTCGGATCGGGCCATGACGACGCTGCTGGCGCTCGCCGGCCAGCCCGGCGAGGCGCCGCTCCCGCTCGACGAGGAGCCGAAGAAAATTGCGCTGCGTGAGGTGTTTGAGTGCCTGATGACGGCCGAGGACGAGAAGGTCAAGAAGGAGCTCGCCGGGCTGGTCCACCGCTACCGCGTCGGCGGCGTCCAGGTGCATGAGGTCGAGCAGCCGGTCGTCGAGCTCGTCCAGACGCTCGAGGAGCAGTTCCCGGGCGACGTCGGCAGCTTCTGCTCGTTCCTCCTCAACGTCGTCTCGCTTGAGCCGGGCGAGGCCGTCTTCCTGCGGGCAAACGAGCCGCACGCCTACATCTCGGGCGGTGAGCCCTGCCCCCTGTTCCGGGTCGATATGTCGGCTCACAACACACGAGGGCTGAACCAATCCCTTCCCTGCCTTTCCCGCCAGACATCGTCGAGTGCATGGCGACGTCGGACAATGTCGTCCGGGCCGGCTTGACGCCCAAGCTGCGCGACGTGCCGACGCTCGTTTCGATGCTGACGTACACGACGGCGGCGCCCGACGCCCAGCTCATGTCGCCGACAAAGTTCCGCGGGCTCGCCCACACGCTCCTGTACGACCCGCCGATCGAGGAGTTTTCCGTCCTTGCAACCCAGCTCGAGGCCGGCCAGGCCGAGACGCACCCGGCCATTGAAGGCCCCAGCATCCTTATCGTCACCGACGGCAGCGGCGCGCTCGCCTACGGCGGTGAGGAGGACGGCGCGCTCAAAACCGGCAGCGTGTGGTTCGTCGCCGCCGGACAGGAGGTGACGGTCAAGGCCGAGGGCGAGGGCCTCGTCGTTTACCGGGCCTTTGTCGAGGCAGCATAAGAGCGGGAGACTGGCGTACATGGGCCCTTTCTTCCTGACGACGGCGTGACCTGTCGACGAAAGGCTTTTCAGACGTTCTGGCGCTGTTCTGTGCAGGAAAGGCCAGCTCGACGGCGCCTGCTGCGCGGCGTTGCGCCCGCCCCCTTTGGCGACCAGGAGCAGCAGGGCCGTCGGCCGCCGCCGCAAGGGCCTCGCCCCTCCAACCGCCGACCGTCTCGTCGCCCCCTTCCGTCCTCCTTCCCGTCCCCTTCTTGCAAGAGCAGTCAGTCTGCCCTCCTCGCTTGACCTGACAAGCGCTCGAACAGCTTTAAAGTCTGCAAGGCTGACGATCAGGCTATCGACTCGACTCGTGTCGGTCTCCTTAGGCCGG
>Ga0308160_10003217_pt1 | contig 18629 bp, 18 predicted proteins | sample PhyFR1_FD_201036 | JGI IMG/M metagenome (GOLD analysis project Ga0308160, IMG submission 201036) | Phyllosphere microbial communities from UC Gill Tract Community Farm, Albany, California, United States - DLSLF.R1 | ecosystem: Host-associated > Plants > Phyllosphere > Unclassified | place: USA...
CCAACAACCGCATCCTGGTGGCGCAGGGCCTGAAGCGCATGCGCGCCGGGCGCATGCATGCCGGCGTGGCGGCGCTGTTCCGCGTCGCCGGGCGCGAGGCGCGCACCGCCTCGCCGTTCGACCTCGGTTTCGCGCTCGGTCCGCGCCTGAACGCCGCCGGCCGCCTGGAAGACATGTCGCTCGGGATCGAGTGCCTGACCACCGACGACGAGGGCCGCGCCTGGGCCATCGCCCAGCAGCTCAACGAGATCAACCTGAAGCGGCGCGAGATCGAAGCCGACATGCAGGGCACGGCCCTGCTGCACCTGGACGATTTCGAACCGGCCAGCGCCAGCACCATCGCCGTGTTCGACGACGGCTGGCACCAGGGCGTGATCGGTATCGTGGCGTCGCGCCTGAAGGAAAAATTCTACCGCCCGACCATCACCTTCGCGCCGGCCGGCGACGGCTGGATCAAGGGCTCGGGCCGCTCGATCCCGGGCTTCCACCTGCGCGACGCGCTGGACCTGGTGTCCAAGCGCGTGCCGGGCCTGATCGACAAGTTCGGCGGCCACGCGATGGCGGCCGGCCTGACCATCCGCGGCGACCATTTCGACACCTTCAGCCAGGCCTTCGAAGCGGTCGGCCAGGCCTGGCTCAGCGCGGCCCAGCTGGAACGCGTGGTCGAGACCGACGGCCCGCTGGAAGACGATTTCTACAGCACCCAGTTCATCGAGCTGCTCGACGGCCAGGTCTGGGGCCAGGGCTTCGCGCCGCCGGTGTTCTGCGACGAATTCCGCGTGGTCAGCCAGCGCATCCTGAAGGACAAGCACCTCAAGCTGCTGCTGGAACGGAACGGCCGCCGCTACGATGCGATCTGGTTCGGCCACACCGACGCGCTGGGCGACATGGCGCGGGTGGCGTTCCGGCTGGATGCCAACGAGTACAACGGCGTGACCAAGGTGCAGCTGCTGGTGGAGCATGCCGAGCCGGCGTGACACCGGCTTGGTGTAAGCCGGCTTCCGATGAATCAGCGCACGCAGCTGACGTAAGCCACTTCCGTATCCTCGCGGTCGGCCACGGCCCCGGTCTCCAGGTCGACGACCACGTGCGCGCCGCTGATGCTGGCCGCCACGGTCGAGGTCCAGGCCTTGCCCAGTTGCCAGTTGTGCCCGGCGATCGCGCCGGATGCCACCAGTTGCGCCAGTTCGGCCTGGGTCGGCAGGCGCCAGTTGGCGACGCTGTCGATGACGGTGCCGGCGCAGAAATCCTTGGCGTGCGCCCAGGTGTCGGTATGCAGCACGCGCGCATAGATCAAGGTGCCGAGCTGGGTGGCGGTCGCCCCTGGCGACACCGGCGCGGTGCAGGCGTAATTCGCCACCTTGGCCGGGTTCACGCAGGTGGCGCTGACGGTCAGCGTCGCCGAGGTGTGGGTCGGTCCATAGCTTTCGTAGCCCGGCTGGGCGGCCGTGATCATGGTCTCGCCGATGCCCTTGATCGTGACCGTGCTGCCCTCGACGGTGGCAACAGCGGGATTCGAACTGGTGTATACAAAGGCGGCCGGGTTGCGCGACGACGGCGCCGTCAACACGAAGGGTGCGTCGGTTTCTTTCTTGCTGATGGCCGGGAAGGCGCCCAGCGGCGGTCCTTCGCTCGCGCCGCCACAGGCTGCCAATCCACTGGCCAATACGCAGGCCAGCACGGCCGCTCCAATGATGCGTTTCATCTCAAGTCTCCCCAAAGTTTTGCCGGACTCTAGCAGAGGAGAGGCAAGAAATAAAGACACTTTGTCAAGTTTCCTCGCTGAGCAAACCGCGCGACAAATCGGACAAGGCGGCCACCACCTGGCTGACCCGGGGCAGTGCCGCCTTTGCCTTCGGCCACACCACGTGCATCGGCAGCCCAGGCGTCGCGTGGGCGGGCAGCACCTGCACCAGGCTGCCCTCCAGCAGCCGGCGTCCGACCAGCCAGGTCGGCAGCTGGGCAATGCCGAGTCCGGCCAGCGTCAGGTCGAGCTGGGCCTCGGCGTTGCCGGCCACGATGCGGGCGTCGAGCGCAGTCTTTTCGATGCGCGGTGCGGCCCGCCCATCGTCGTGGCGGACCAGCCACGGGCTGGTGCTGCCGTCGGCCTTGCGGTACATGATGGCAGCGTGCCGGGCCAGGTCTTCGAAGGTCGACGGCGTGCCCTGCGCCGCCAGGTAGGCCGGCGCCGCGCAGAACACTTTCTGCTCCTGCCCCAGGTAGCTGTGCCCGAGCGACGGCGGCCAGGCTTCCGGGCTGCCGATGCGCACCGCCACGTCGATGCCTTCGTCGAGGATGTCGACGTAGCGGTCGGTGAAGGACAGCACCGGCTGCAGGCGCGGATAGCGTCCGAAGAACGGCGCCAGCAGCGGCAGCACCACCAGCCGGCCGAAGGTCACCGGCAGATCGATGCGCAGGCGTCCGGCCAGCACCTCGCCCTCGCTGCCCAGCGCATGTTCGGCTTCTTCGAGTTCGCTGAGGACGCGGGTGCAGGCCGCCAGGAATTTGGTGCCGGCTTCGGTCAGCGCCAGCCGCCGCGTGCTGCGCTCGAACAGGCGCACCTGCAGGCGCGCCTCCAGCCGAGCCACCGCCTTGCCGACCGCGGAACTGGTGAGGTTCAGGCGCTCGCCGGCACGCACGAAACTGCCGGCCCGGGCCACGGCGACGAAAACTTCCACGCCCTTCAAACGTTCGCTGCTCTGCATTCTGCATTCCGGAAAAATATTCCGGTAAGTATAGAAAAAATACCCGAGATAGGAAACAAGATATCGAATAGCATGCTCAGCCTTGCAATCCGAGTATCGTCCATGTCCAATCAAGCAAGCACAAGTCGTACGGGGCAAACGTCAGCCCAGGCGGCAACCGCATCCGCAACCAGGCCCGGCGCCGCCATCTCGATCCTGATCCTGGCGATCGCCGCCTTCGTCATCGTCACCACCGAATACCTGATCGTCGGCCTGCTGCCGGCGCTGTCGCGCGACCTCGGTATCTCGATCTCGGCCGCCGGCCAGCTGGTGACCCTGTTTGCCTTCACCGTCATGCTGTTCGGGCCGCCGCTGACGGCCTCGCTGTCCCACCTCGACCGCAAAAAGCTGTTCGTCGCGATCCTGGTGGTGTTCGCCCTGTCCAATGCGCTGGCCGCGCTGGCACCCAACATCTGGGTGCTGGCGCTGGCGCGCTTCATCCCGGCGCTGGCGCTGCCGGTGTTCTGGGGCACGGCCAGCGAAACCGCGGGCCAGCTGGCCGGACCCGCAAAGGCGGGCCAGGCCGTGTCGCGGGTCTACCTCGGCATCTCCGCGGCGCTGCTGTTCGGGATTCCGCTCGGGACCGTGGCCGCCAACAGCATCGGCTGGCGCAATTCGTTCTGGATGCTGGCCGTGCTGTCGCTGCTGATGGCCGCCGCGCTGTGGATGCTGATGCCGGCGGTGGCGCGTTCGCCGCGCATGGACTTCAGGCAGCAGGCGCGCCTGTTCCGTGAGCCCTACTTCCTGGCCAACGTCGCGCTGTCGATCGTCGTATTCACCGCGATGTTCACCGCCTACACCTACCTGGCCGACATCCTCGAACGCCTGGCCGGCATCGCGCCGGGCCAGGTCGGCTGGTGGCTGATGGGCTTCGGCGCGATCGGCCTGGCCGGTAACTGGCTGGGCGGCAAGGCGGTCGACCGCGCACCGGTCAAGGCCACTGCCACCTTCGCGGGACTGCTCGGCATCGGCATGGCGCTGAGCGTGCCGGCCGTGCATTCGGTGCCGATGTTCTGCGGGGTGCTGGCGCTGTGGGGCATCGCCTATACGGCCCTGTTCCCGATCTGCCAGGTGCGCGTGATGACCTCGGCGACGCATTCGCAGGCGCTGGCCGGCACCACCAACGTGTCGGCGGCGAATGCGGGTATCGGCATCGGTGCGATGCTGGGCGGCGCCGTGATCCCGACGCTGGGCCTGGACAAGATCGGCTACGTCTCGGCCGCGATCGCGCTGCTGGCGGTGCTCATCGCGCCGCTGGTCGGCTCGCTCGGCCGCAAAGACGCGTGACGCTTAGGCGCCCTCCAGGTCGACCTTCGACATCGGGACCGCCGCTTCCATCACGATCGTGAATGCCAGCGCCGGATCGATCGTCCCCTGCCCGGCCTCGATGGTGTGCCCGATCGCCACCCCGAACACCACCGGCCACAGCGCCGGGTCCGGACACAGCTTGCGCACCAGCGGGAACAGGGCCGGCCACAACTGCTTCAGGTAGCCGCGCGGCGTGTCCCCCGCCTTGTGCCTGGTGGGCACGCGCGGCACGCCGAAGGCATCGCTGCCGACCGATGCCGCCACGTGGCGGAACAGGGCGTGCGGATCCGGCAGCGCGGCCGCACCGGCCTGGGTCGCGGCGGCGGCGACCATGCCCCACAAGGATGGCTGCGCATGCAACAGCGGCTGGTTGAGCAGCTCGCCGAAGTAATAACGGCGGCCGTCGATGGCGCTGACGATCTGGAATACGGCGTCGTCGGGCAGGTTCTTGGCGAGTGCGATGGCGCGCACCTCGGCCTGGCAGGCGTAGCCGGCCAGCGCGCCCAGCACGCACAACATCGATTCGACGTGCACGCCGCGTTCGTTCTTCATCGCCGCATACAGGCGATGGAAGACTTCGCGGCCGCCGATTTTCGCGGCAGCCAGCGGATCGGCCGCCGAGTTGGCCACCGAGCCGGCGGCCGCATCGGCCCCTGCATCAGCCGCCGGATTGGCCGGTTCCGGTGCGCCGGCGCTGCCGCGCATCGCCTCCGACCACTGTCTCTGCGCGGCGCTGAGCGCCGGCGTGGCTGCACGCTTCGGCGCGCCGAATAACTTCCCGATCATGTCGACCTGCAAACGATATTTGACTGGTCGGGGAGCTTATCAGATCGGACTGCCGCGAAAATGCGTGCTTTGTCACGCGACTCTAATTAGTAGGGCCTGCCGTCCTTGTGGGTGAAGCGCCAGCCATTCCCTTCCCGCACGGCCACCAGATCGTCGCGCGGGTAGTCCGCGCTGTCGCCGGGACGGCGGTCGCCCACTTCCAGGTAGCTCGCCTCTGCCGCCGACCGGTTCACCAGCTGGTGCGCAGTGCCTCCGGAGGGAAAGCCGGCGCACATGCCGGCGGTGAGCAGCGTCTCGCCATCGTCGTGGACCAGCGTGATTGCGCCGCTCAGGACGTAAATCCATTCGTCCTGCACCGCATGCCGGTGGAACAGCGCCGACATGGCCCCCGGTGCCAGCGTCACGTGGTTGACGCCGAAGCTCTGCAAACCGAACAGATCGCCGAGGGGCCGCTTGGCCCGGCCCTGCATCATCGAGGCGAACGGTTCGGGGTAATTCGACGGTTTGGCGCGCAGCGGGGCAGCGGCGGCGGCGATGGCGAATGGCTTCTGTGCCGGATCAGTCATGGCTCATTGCCCCGCCGGCGGCTGCCACAGCTCGACCTTGTTCCCCTCCGGATCGATGACCCAGCCGAACTTGCCGAACGCCGAATCGTCGGTCTTGTCGAGCACATTGCAGCCTTCGTCGCGCAGCGCCTGCAGCAGCGCAGCCAGGTCGTCGACCCGGTAATTCACCATGAAGGACGCCGTCCCCGGCGCGAAGTGATCGCTGTCCGCCGCGCCGATCGACCAGATCGTGGTGCCGCCCGCGGGCCGGCCGTCGTCGCCTTGCCAGCCGAAGGCGGCGCCGCCCCAGTCCTGCACGTCGATGCCCAGGTGGCGCGCATACCAGGCGCGCAATGCTGTCGGGTCTTGCGCGTGAAAGAAGATGCCGCCGATGCCTGTCACTCGCTTCATGTACGCTCCTGTACTGGTTGAACAGCCTATCTGGACGCGCCGCCCTTGCACGCGCACGGCTCGTCACCACGGTCGAACACGATTTTCCACTTGCCCGGCGCTTCCAGCCGCCAGATCGAATTGAAGCGCCCCACCCGCTTGCCGGCGGCATCGAACACCGGGCCGCCGCTGTAGGCGAGCGTGCCGGAATCGACCACTTCGACCTGTTCCGGCTCCCACGAAAACGGGGCCTGCGGGCCGTCGTAATATGGGCGCCATGCGCCGGCGATGGCGTCGCGTCCGCGCAGCGGGGTCGAACCGGAAAAGAAGACGGCTTCGTCGGCCAGGAAACGGGTGAAGGCGGCATGGTCGCGCGCCTTCATGGTGGCGGCAAAGGCGCGCTCGGCATCGATGACCTGCCGCTTCAGGTCGGCATTCGTCGGCCGGGCCGCGCTTCCCATGGCCAGCATCAGGACGCTGATGCACAGTACTCCAATCGACAGCAGACGCATGATGCACCTCCCGCTCGGTCTCGACTATTAATTACTTATTATTAACTGAACAATTCTGCCACCGCGCCGGGCTTTGCACAAGCTGCTTGCATCCGATCCCGAAGCGGAGTATAAATTATCCAGAACCGGAGGACTCCCATGCAACAAGCCTACGCCTACCCCACCAGCCAATTCGAAACGACGCCGCTGGTCGACCTGACTGCCAAAGCGGAACGCGAGCGGCTGTCGCGCTCCGCCCTCAAGGGTTTCTTCCAGCTGGCCGCCGCCTGGCGCCTGCGCGACGACGATGCGCGCGAGCTGCTCGGCGGCCTGTCCTCGTCCTCGTTCTACGAATGGAAGAAGCAGCACGAGCGCGTGCTCGAAGTCGACCGCATCACCCGCATCTCCTACCTGCTCGGCATCTACAAGGCCCTGCACATCCTGTACGGCGACAAGCTCGCCGACGAGTGGATCCACCTGCCCAACACCAACGCCATCTTCCACGGCCGCACCCCGCTGGCCTACATGCTGGGCGGCGGGCTGCTGGCCATGCAGACGGTGCGGCGCCTGCTCGACGCGCGGCGCGGGGGACTCTGACGTGAGGCTCCTCGACAAGCCGGCCGGCCGCGCGCTGCCGCCGGTGACCACGCTGCGCCAGTTCGACACCTGCCGCCTGATCCCGTCGCGCTTTGCCGAGGCCGAGGATTCGGTGCTGGCCCCGCTCGCCGGCAACGACGACGGCGTCCTGCGCGACCTGTTCGACCTCGACAACGCGACCAACGACCGCCTGCGCGGCGAAGCCGGCCTTCTGCCAGGCATCGGGATGGACGAACTGGTGTTCGGGGTGCCCAACTTCCGCATCATCAACGCCGCCTACACCTATGCGCGGCCAGAGGGCAGCCGCTTCAACGACGGCGAACGCGGCGCCTGGTACTGCGCCTTCGACGCCGACACGGCGCTGGCCGAAATCGGTTTCCACAAGGCAGTCGAGTACCAGGAAATCGGCCGTCTCAGTGGAAACTTCAGTGACAGCGTCACCTACCAGTGCCTGCTGGCGGACTTCACCGCCGGCTTCCACGACCTGCGCGGACTCGACACCTTCAACGCCTGCCTCGACCCGCGCAGCTACGTCGCCTCGCAGAAGTTGGCGGCCACGCTGCTCGACAGCGGTTCGATGGGCGTGATCTACCCGAGCGTGCGCCGGCCCGAGGGCACCAACCTGGCCTGCTTCCGGCCGGCGCTGGTCGGGAATGTCCGCAAGGGCCAGGCCTATCGGTTAACATGGGCGGGTTCGCCGATTCCCGTGATCGAACCCATCTAACACGTACCGCCATGAGCAATGAAACTTTGAAGACCGACCCGCTGAAAGACAGCGAACTGCACGACAAGATCAACCGCGAGACCGGACGCGTCCACTGGTCGGAACTGGAGCGCCACTTCGCCCAGGGCGTCGTCATCTACGTCAGCGAAGAACTCGACCTGATCGAGGCCGCCCTGCGCATCGCCCACGACGACAAGGCCAGCATCGAACGCTGGATGAACGAAGGCAAACTGGCCAAGGTATCGTCGGTACAGGCCGCGACCTGGCAGGCGGCCGACAGCCAGCTGTGGGCGTCCGTGGTGAGCCCGTTCGTGCTGGTGCAGCCGGAAAAGAAAAGCCTGCACTGATAGCAGGACGCCGCAGGGTGGACGGCAACGCCGTCCACCCTACAATTAAGAGCCTCTGAAAGTTACGCGGTCAGGCGCAAGGTGTGGCGTCCGGCGCGCCCGGCTTCGAGCTGGAAGGTGTTGACCAGCTCCGCCAGCTGGTCGGCCTGGTGCTGCAGCGAATGCGCCGCTGCCGTCGCCTCTTCCACCAGCGCGGCATTCTGCAGCGTCATCTCGTCGAGCTGCACGATGGCGGCGTCGACACGTTCGATATCCTGGCTCTGGCTGCGGGTCGCGTCCGAGATGCGGCCCATGATATCGGTCACGCGGTGCACGCCGTCGACCACCTTGCGCATGGTCTCGCCGGCGCGGCCGACCAGCTCCGTGCCGGTCTCCACCTTGTTCACCGAATCCTCGATCAGCGCCTTGATTTCCTTGGCCGCGCCGGCCGAACGATGGGCCAGGCTGCGCACCTCGGAGGCCACCACGGCAAAGCCGCGCCCCTGCTCGCCGGCACGCGCGGCTTCCACCGCCGCATTCAGCGCCAGGATGTTCGTCTGGAAGGCGATGCCGTCGATCACGGCGATGATGTCGACGATCTTCTTCGACGAGTCGTTAATCAGGTTCATGGTCTGGACCACGCCATCGACCGCATCGCCGCCGGCGCGCGACACCGTCGACGCATCCAGCGCAAGCTTGCTGGCTTCGGTCGCGTAATCCGCGTTGCGGCGTACCGAATCGATCAGCTGCTTCATCGAACCGGCCACCTGGGCCAGCTCGGCGGCCTGCGATTCGGTGCGGCGCGACAGGTCGACGTTGCCGAGCGCGATCTCGGCCGATGCGGAGGCGATGGCATCGGTACCGCCGCGCACCTTGCCGACGATGCCACTGAGGCTGTCGCGCATCGCGCTCATCGCCGCCAGCAGGCTGCTCGGCGCCGCGCGGCGCACGTCGACCTGGTGCTGCAGCTCGCCGCGCGCGATCGCATGCGCCACGCTCGACGCATAGGCCGGCTCGCCGCCCAGCTGGCGCACCAGGCTGCGCACGATCAGCAGGCCGACCGCGGCCGCCAGCACCACGCACAGCGCAGTCAGGCCGGCGATCGTGGCACGCGCCGACGAGGCGGTGGCGCGCGCGGCCGCGCTGGCCTCGACGCTGCCTCCCTGCAGGCGCTTGAGCAGGACGTCGATGTCGGCCACGATGCGGCGCCGCAGCGGCGTGCATTCCTCGGTCAGGAAGGTGCCGAAACCTTCCATGTCGCCGGCAGTGCGGTAACGGCGCGGGCGCTGCAGTTCCTGGCTCATCGCCATCAACTCTTCGCGCACCTTGGCATATTGCGGGTCGCCCTGCAGCGGACCGTCGAGCTGGCCGAGCGCGGCGCGGAACGCGGCCGCGTGCCGGTCGACCAGGTCGAGTTCGCGGACGGCGTCGGCATCGTTCTTGAAGATATAGGCATTACGCGCGGCGATGCCGGACTGGTCGAGCGCTTCGCGCGCCTCGTACAGCGGGTCGAGACGGGTGCTGCGCAAGGTGTCGGCGTCGCCCAGCGCCTCTTCGATGTGGTTGACGCGCGACACCGCAAACAATGCGAGCGCCACCGTGACCACCACAACCAGCGCGAATGCGCCATATAGTTGTGCAGCAATGCCAACACTTTGGGATTTTTTTGTCATTTTTTCTCAATGGTTTGGGAGAAATTTACTGGTGGAAATTGATTCAATTGATGAGCATATCACCAAAGTAATTACAAATAGCCAACATTAGAGAAAAATCTTGCTCAAATTCATGAAAAACTAACAAATCCGCGGCTTGCAAGCCTGGAAACTACGACAAAACAGCTTACAGAAAGGTAAAAACATTGGCTCGAATCCGTTATACTGACGCGATACGAGGCTGTTTATGCAGAGCAACATCAAAGAAGACGATCCCATTCTCACCACCAGCGAGGTCGCGCGTTTACTTGGCGTGGCCACCAGCACCGTCCAGATCTGGATGGAAAGCGGCGCGATCGAATCCTGGAAAACGCCGGGAGGACATCGCCGTACCCGCTTGAGCCTGGTCCAAGGGCTGATGCACGGCGACGAAGCGCGCAACACACCGGATCCGAACACCGATACCGAATACCAGCCGGCCACGGCCCCGAACTATCCGGTAATGGCCACCGAGCGCTCGCGCCTGGCGGCGCTGGCCGCTTCGGGCCTGGTCGACAGCGCCGAGGAACCCCGCTTCGACCGCGTGGTGCGCCTGGCGTCGATGGTCACCGGTTCGCCGATCGCGCTGATCTCGCTGCTGACATCGACCCGCCAGTGGTTCAAGGCGCGTGTCGGCCTGCCGGCACGCGAAACCCCGCGCGACTGGGCATTCTGTTCGCATGCGATCATGCAGAACGAATTGTTCGTAGTCGAAGATGCGCTCGAGGACGAGCGCTTCCGCAGCAATCCGCTGGTGCAGCAGGATCCGCACATCCGCTTTTATGCCGGCGTACCGCTGCGCGACAAGTCAGGCCAGCCGCTCGGCACCCTGTGCGTGATCGACCGCGAACCGCGCCGCCTGCGCGCGGCCGAGGTCCAGAGTCTGCTCGATCTGGCCGATATCGCGGCGAACGAGATTCAAGCGCCGACGCGGCCTCCGCGGCACTGATTCGTACTCGCCGGCTGCCAACGCTTAGCTCGTAGCGGTGGGCACCCTGTGCCTACGCGAACGTTTGCGTGCCGCCGGCTTCCGCTACCCGTCAATCGTGGTGCGACTCGTGCGCGCGATGCTGCATCGCGTGCGCCGCTTCGCGCACCAGCTCCGCCGCCCGCTCCGGGTCGCGCTCCGTCATCGCCATCTCCTGCAAGGCTTCCGGATACTCGGCCTGCGCCGCCATTTCCAGCCAGTGCCGGCTTGCCGCCGCATCGCGCGGCGTGCCCTCGCCTTCCGCCAGCATGTGCGACAGGATGAACATCGCTTCGGGCACGCCGCGTTCGGCGGCTTGCGTCAACGAGCGCACGGCCAGCGTTGCATCGCGCGGCACCCCATCGCTGCCGTTGCGATAAGCCAGGCCGCGCAGGTAGTCATGGTCCGCCGCGGCGGCATTCCGGGCCGGCTGTGCCCAGGCGTTGCCGGCCAGCGCTGCCGCCAGCAACAGCGCCGCGGCCTGCTTCAACTTCATTTGGACAGATCGACCGCGTACAGCGCAAAGCCCTTGCCCTGGCCGTCGTCCTCGCGCAGCTGCGACACGTTGGCCAGCCCGGCCGCGCGCGCCAGCTCGATCTTGCCCGGCGCCGAGTGGAACACCACCGGGCCGGCGGTCTTGACCTGGGCAAAGCGCCAGCTGCGCTGGGCGCCGTTGGCCGCGCGCGTCAGCTGGCGGGCAGTGCGGATGTACTCGATCAGCACGTCGCGGCTGGCGTCCGGCGAGGCGACCACGGTCTTGCTGCCGTCCAGGCCCGGGAAGTTGCCGCCGCCGCTGGCACGGTAGTTGTTGGTGGCGACCAGGAAGGCCTGGCTGTCCGCCACCGGCTTGCCGTTCAGCGCCAGCTTGCGGATGCGCCGGCCCGGCGCCCGGGTCACGTCGATCTCGTAGCTGAGCTCCGGCGAAGTGACGGTGTCGAAGTTAAAGCTGGGGAAGCCTGGATTCAGCAGCTCCTGCGGCTCGGTCTTTGCCGGGTCGATGGTATTGAAGCGGCCCGCCGCCTTTTCCAGCCAGGCCTTCAGGCCGGCGCCGTCCACCTTCACCGCATACAGCGCGTTCGGATACAGGTACAGGTCGGCCGCATTGTTCAGCGCCAGGTTACCCGGCGCCACGTCGGTATAGTCGCCGGCGCCGCCGAAGCCGCTCTTGAAGGCGGCCGCCATCGACAGCACCGGCAGGTTCGCGTACTGCGGCAGGTTGGCGGCGACGTACTTGCGCACGTACTCGGTCTGGGCCTGGTTGACGACCTGGATCGCCGAGCTGTCGCCGACGTCGGCGAAATAGGTCGACATGCGGAAGTCGGTGCTGCCCACCGGCGTCTTGACGTACCGGATGGTGGCTTCGTGCTCGGCGCGCACCAGCTGCATCACCTGCGGGTCGGCGGCGACATATTGCTTGTTGCCCTGCTCCGTCGAGCGACTCTCGACCACGGTCTGGTCCTTCTCGACTTTCCAGCCCTTGCCGTCATGGCGCAGCGCGAACTTCACCACGCCCAGGTTCTTGCCCCACAAGTTCGCCATCACGGTCGGCACGCCGAACACGGTGCCTTTCACCTTGTCGACATTGGGCAGGTTGAACTGCGGGACCGTGCTGGCCGGGTTCGGGAACAGCACGTGCGAATGGCCGAGCAGCATGGCGTCGATACCCGGCACCTGGGCCAGGTAGTAGTTACCGTTTTCCATCGCCGGCGAATACGAGGCGGCATCGAGGCCGCCGTGCGAGATCGCCAGCACCAGGTCGGCGCCCTTCCTGCGCATCTCGGGTACATAGCGTTTTGCGGTTTCGACGAGGCCTTCGGTATACACCTTCCCCTCCAGCCAGCGCTTGTCCCAGGCCAGGATGGTCGGCGGCGTGAAGCCGATGATGCCAACCTTGATCGTCGCCTCGACCGGGCGTCCCTCGGCATCGACCGCCTTGACGCGCTTTTCGATGATCTCGTAGGGGGCGAAGATAGGCTTCTTGGTCTTCACGCTGTAGACGTTGGCCAGCACGATCGGGAAGCCCGGGCCGGCACAGGTCTTCGCCGCCCTGGGGCGCACGCCGTCGACGTTGAAACCCTTGCCGCTGACCTGGCCGAGGAAGCCAAGCCCATAGTTGAAATCGTGGTTGCCGATGCCGGCGCCGTCGTAGCCGAGGCGCTGCATCACTTTATAGATGCCGAGCTGCCGGCCGCAATCGACCGGCTTGACCAGCGCCTGGTAGTCGGCCAGCGCGGTGCCCTGGATGGTGTCGCCGTTATCGAACAGCAGCGTGTTCGGGAATTCGGCGCGCGCCCGGGCGATCAGGGTCGCGGCGCGGTCCAGGCCCAGCGACGGCTCCTCGGCCAGCTTGAAGTAATCGTAGCCGACCACGTTCGAGTGGATGTCGGTGGTTTCCAGGATCGCCAGCGTGGCGCTGGTGCCGGCCGCCGGCCTGGGCGCCGGCGCGGCGTATGCCTGGGCGACGAGGGACGACATCAGGAGGACGGAAAGGCGGGACGGGAGACTGGGACGGGGACGATTCGGCATGGAAGGAATGACAAGAAACATTGGCAATAGCGGTCCATCATACAGAAGCGCCATGCACCCCGGCAAGGTCAGGCCAACTAAGCGCTTGGCCCCGGCGCAGTCGGGTATAATCTCCGGTTCGATTCAACTACAAGACACACCACCGACCATGGAAGCTGAACGCATCAACGCCCTCTCCGCCCTGCTGAACGACCTGACGGATCGTGAAGCCGAACTTCGGAGGTATCTTTGACTTCGATAAGAAGTCGGAGAAACTAGAACAGGTCAACGAGGAGCTGGAAGACCCGGCCATCTGGAACGACCAGAAACGCGCCCTGGAAATGGGCAAGGAAAAGAAGGCCCTCGAAGGCGTCGTGCTGACGCTGGAAAAGGCGCGCGCCGACCTGGGCGACGCGTCCGACCTGTTCGCCATGGCACGCGAAGAAAACGATGACGCTACCCTCGAATCCGTCGAAGGCGACGCCGACGCGATCAAGAAGGTCATCGAGGCGATGGAATTCCGCCGCATGTTCAGCAACCCGATGGACCACGCCAACTGCTTCATCGACATCCAGGCCGGCGCCGGCGGCACCGAAGCCCAGGACTGGGCCTCGATGCTGCTGCGCCAGTACCTGCGCTATTGCGAGCGCAAGGGCTTCAAGGCCGAGGTGCTGGAAATTTCCGAGGGCGAAGTCGCGGGCATCAAGACCGCCACCATCAAGGTCGAGGGCGAATACGCCTACGGCCACCTGCGCACCGAAACCGGTGTCCACCGCCTGGTGCGCAAGTCGCCGTTCGACTCGGCCAACGGCCGCCACACCTCGTTCACCTCGCTGTTCGTGTATCCGGAAGTCGACGAATCGTTCGAGGTCGAGATCAACCCGGCCGACGTGCGCATCGATACCTACCGCGCATCCGGCGCCGGCGGCCAGCACATCAACAAGACCGACTCCGCGGTGCGCCTGACGCACGCGCCGTCGGGTATCGTGGTGCAGTGCCAGAACGACCGCTCGCAGCACCGCAACAAGGCCGAAGCCTTCGACATGCTGCGCGCCAAGCTGTTCGAACTCGAGATGCGCAAGCGCATGAGCGAACAGCAGAAGCTGGAAGACTCCAAGACCGACGTCGGCTGGGGCCACCAGATCCGTTCCTACGTGCTGGACCAGTCGCGCATCAAGGACTTGCGTACCGGTTTCGAGACCGGCAACACCAAGAACGTGCTGGACGGCGACATCGACGACTTCATCTCCGCATCCCTGAAGCAAGGCGTTCAATAACATGACCCAGGCAGCACGCGCATTCATCTTCGACATGGACGGCACCATCGTCGACAACATGGCCTTCCATACCGATTCCTGGCTTGCGTTCTTCGCCCGCCGCGGCAAGACCTACGATGCCGACGCCTTCTTCCGCGAGACGGCGGGCGCCCAGGGCCGCGAGATCCTGCGCGCCCGCCTCGGCCCGGACATCCCGGACGACCAGATCGCCGTGCTGGCCCAGGAAAAGGATGCGCTGTACCGCGAGATGTACGGCCCGCACCGCCGCGCCATCGAGGGCTTCGAGCACCTCGTGACCGCGGCGCGCGCGCAGGGCGTCAAGCTGGCCGTGGCCACCTCGGCGCCGCCGAAGAACATCGTGTTCACGCTCGATGAACTCGACCTGCGCCGCCATTTCGACACCGTGGTCGGCGCCGCCGACGTCAAGCAGGGCAAGCCGCATCCGGACGTGTTCCTGAAGGCGGCCGAGCAGCTGGGCATGGCTCCCGCCGAGTGCATCGTGTTCGAAGATGCGCCGATGGGCGTGGAAGCGGCGCGCCGCGCCGGCATGCGCGCGGTGGTCATCACCACCACGCTGCCGGCCGAGGCGTTTGCCGAGTTCGACAACGTGATCCGCGTGGTCGACGATTATGCGGACCTGGACATCGGCGCCCTGTGCGCAAGCCTGTAATAAATACTAGAGTGAACCTGATATGAGCAACGAAAACCAAGAACAAACCGGCCAGGAACAGACGAGCGCCCTGACGACCGACGACAACAAGATCATCGCCGAGCGCCGCGCCAAGCTGGGCGCCATCCGCACCAGGGGCCAGGCCTTCCCGAACGACTTCGTCCCGCAGCACAAGGCGGCCGACCTGGTCGAGACCTACGGCGGCTGGACCCGCGAAGCGCTGGAAGCCGAGCCGCAGCAGGTGGTGCTGGCCGGCCGCATGATGCTCAAGCGCGAAGCCGGCAAGAAGGCCGCGTTCGCGACGCTGCAGGACGCATCGGGCCCGCGCGCCGACGGCCGCATCCAGATCTACGTCACCCTCGACAATACCGGCGAGGAAGCGATGGAATCCTTCCGCACCTACGACCTGGGCGACATCCTGGGCGTCGAAGGCACGCTGTTCAAGACCAAGGTCGACGAGCTGACCATCAAGGTGACGACCCTGCGCTTGATCACGAAATCGCTGCGCCCGCTGCCGGACAAGTTCCACGGCCTGGCCGACCAGGAAACGAAATATCGCCAGCGCTACGTCGACCTGATCGTGAGCGAGGAAACCCGCCGCACCTTCAAGGCGCGTACCGCCGCGATCGCGTCGATCCGCCGCTTCATGCAGGAACACCAGTTCATGGAAGTGGAAACGCCGATGCTGCACCCGATCCCGGGCGGCGCCGCTGCGAAACCTTTCATCACCCACCACAACGCGCTCGACATGCAGATGTTCCTGCGTATCGCGCCCGAGCTGTACCTGAAGCGCCTGGTGGTGGGCGGCTTCGACCGCGTGTTCGAGATCAACCGTAATTTCCGCAACGAGGGCGTGTCGATCCGCCACAATCCGGAATTCACGATGATGGAGTTCTACGCGGCCTACACCGACTACAAGTGGATCATGGACTTTACCGAAGCCGTGATCCGCCAGGCCGCGGTCGACGCCCACGGCACCGCCGAGCTGACCTACGGCGGACGCGAACTGGACCTGGGCAAGCCATTCCACCGCCTGACCATCGTCGAAGCCATCAACAAGTACGCGCCGGGCTACACCGCCGAGCAGCTGGACAGCACCGAGTTCCTGCGCACCGAACTGCTGAAGTTCGGCGTCAAGCCCCTGGCCCACGCCGGCCTGGGCGCCCTGCAGCTGGCCCTGTTCGAGGAAACCGCCGAAGCCCAGCTGTGGGAACCGACCTTCATCATCGACTACCCGGTCGAAGTGTCGCCGCTGGCACGCGCTTCCGACACCCGCGAAGGCATCACCGAGCGCTTCGAGCTGTTCATGGTCGGCCGCGAGATCGCCAACGGCTTCTCCGAGCTGAACGACCCGGAAGACCAGGCGGCACGATTCCTGGCCCAGGTGGATGCCAAGGATGCGGGCGACGAGGAAGCGATGTACTACGACGCCGACTACATCCGCGCGCTGGAATACGGCATGCCGCCGGCCGGTGGCTGCGGCATCGGTATCGATCGCCTGATCATGATCATCACCGATTCGCCGAACATCCGCGACGTGCTGCTGTTCCCGCACCTGCGTAAAGAGGACTGATCGCGTTCTCGTAACGGGATCAATGAAGGGGCGCCGCGGCGTCCCTTTTTCATGTGCAGACGGATAACGCAGGGTGGGCACCCTGTGCCCACGCGAATGTCGGCATGACGCAAACGTCCGCGTGGGTTCGGGGAGCCCACCCTACAATGCGTCTCTGTTGACGACCCAAGATTACCGCACCACGCGGTAGCAAGGAACGTATTCCTTGCCCGGCAACTTCATCCGGCTCTGCTCCACGAAGGACTGCAGCAGCGCATCCATCGGCGCCATGATGGCTTCCTCGCCGTGGATCTCGAACTTGCCGTACTTCTCGATCGCCCGGATCCCTTCATCCTTGACGTTCCCCGCCACCACGCCCGAAAACGCGCGGCGCAAATTGGCCGCCAGCAGGTGGGTCTCCTGGTTCTTGTGCAGGGACAGGTTGCGCATGTTCTCGTGCGTCGGCCGGAACGGGCGCTGGAATTCGGGGTCGATCTTCAGGCCCCAGTTGAAGTAATAGGCGTCGCTGCGCGACTTGCGGAATTCGCGTACCTGGCGGATCCCGGTATGCATTTCGCGCGCCACCGCTTCCGGATCGTCGACGATGATCTTGTAGCGCTTCTGCGCCTGCTCGCCCAGCGTCAGGCCAATGAAGTGGTCGATCTGCTCGAAGTATTCCTTGGCGGACGCCGGTCCGGTGAACACCAGCGGGAAAGGAACGTCGGCATTCTCCGGATGCAGCAGGATGCCGAGGATGTACAGGATCTCTTCGGCGGTGCCGGCGCCGCCCGGGAACACGACGATGCCGTGGCCGGTGCGCACGAACGCTTCCAGGCGCTTCTCGATGTCCGGCATGATCACCAGGTCGTTGACGATCGGGTTCGGCGACTCGGCTGCGATGATGCCCGGCTCCGAGATGCCGAGATAGCGCCCGCCTTGCAGGCGCTGCTTGGCGTGGCCGATGGTGGCGCCCTTCATCGGGCCCTTCATCGCACCCGGGCCGCAGCCGGTGCAGATGTCGAGTTCGCGCAGGCCGAGCTGGTAGCCGACGTGCTTCGAGTAGTTGTACTCGACGCGGTTGATCGAGTGGCCACCCCAGCACACCACCAGGTTCGGATTGCGCTGCGGCTGGATCACGTTGGCGTTGCGCAGGATGTGGAACACGGCATCGGTGATGCCTTCCGGGCGGTGCAGGTCGAAGCGCGGATTGTCGGTGACTTCGAAATTCACGTAGACGATGTCGCGCAGCACCGCAAACAGATGTTCATGGATACCCTTGATCATCTTGCCGTCGACGAAGGCGTGGGCCGGCGCGCCGCGGATGTCGAGCTTGATGCCGCGCTCGCGCTGGATGATCTTGATGTCGAAGTCCTTGTAGCGTTCCAGCAGTTCCTTGCCGTCATCGATGGAGCTGCCGGAGTTCAGCACGGCCAGCGCACATTTGCGGAACACCTGGTACAGGCCGCCCTGGCTGGTATCGAGCAGCTTGGCGACCTCGGCCTTGGACAACACTTCGAGCCGGCCTTCCGGCGAAATCAGGGTATCGACAACCTCGTAAGTCATGGTTTGCTTCCTTTACTCTTCTATGAATCAATGTGGCATTTCTCCCAATATACGACAACTCACCCGAGTCCGCGGCTCCGATTGGGTGCCCCGCGCGCACGGCTTGGATGCCGTCAAGACAGGGCTCCGAAAAAGTTGCCAGAAAGCGTGAGAATTCCACTAAAATGCGACGCTATTGGCCGCCGTCCGTACAGCGGAAGGCTGTGCTGGTAATAACTCTTATAAAACACGATTTTCGGGAGGAACCGCATGAGCGGTGCAGCTACTACAACAGCGGAGGCCAAGGCGCCCCCGGAATTCCGCCAGATCATGGGCCACCCAGCACCGCTGTGGATGCTCTTCATGACGGAATTCTGGGAACGCTTTGCTTTCTACGGCATCCGTTGGGCCCTGGTGCTCTACATCGTCGCCCAGTTCTACGGCGGCAGCGGCGTCGGCCAGGCCGATGCCAACCTGACCTACGGTTCCTACCTCGCGCTGGTGTATGCCGGCG
>Ga0308160_10003220_pt1 | contig 18623 bp, 12 predicted proteins | sample PhyFR1_FD_201036 | JGI IMG/M metagenome (GOLD analysis project Ga0308160, IMG submission 201036) | Phyllosphere microbial communities from UC Gill Tract Community Farm, Albany, California, United States - DLSLF.R1 | ecosystem: Host-associated > Plants > Phyllosphere > Unclassified | place: USA...
TAGCAAAGGACGGGGCCGAGCAGAACGAACCATCCGGATACGCCCGTAGAAGACGTCGAATTGCAGCGATGGACGGGGGTTCGATTCCCCCCATCTCCACCATTCGCCGGACGCCGCACCGCTGTCACGCACTGCCACACCGAACGCCCCGACACCGTCCCCGGACGATGCCGGGGCGTTCGCTGTCTCGCCACCTCTGAGGACTACGATCCGCAGCAGGCGCGGGAACACGCCCGTGCCCACGAACGGGAGGTCCACGTGGTGCAGGAGATCGCGATCCGAGTCCGTCTGCGCGAGCAGGAGCGAGTGGTGCTCGCCGACTACGAGCGGGCGGTGGCCTCGGTCGCGACCGTCGCTGCGCTGGCCGCGTGGCTGCCGACGCCGGACGCCCGGCTGGTCATCCGCGGGCGTGGAGCCGAGCCGGTCCGCCTCGAGACGGTGACGTACGGCTCGGTGATCGAGATGCTCGTCGTGCTCGACCAGCGATCCGCAGCGGTCGAGCGTGGAGCCGCCGCGATCGCCGCGCTCATCGAGTCCGTGCGGCACGAGCACGTCGAGGACGACGTCTCCGGTGTGGCCGGTGAGCTCGACCGCCTCGACCGTTCGGCGCCGCGGGGTCGTTCGGTGGTCGAACGGTCGCTCCGTGCCTTCCTCGAGGGTGCCCGCGCCGACGTGCTCGCCCGGAAGACGACGACCCGCGTCCGGGCAGCCCAGGCGCTCGTCCGGCTCGCCGAGGACGGTGCGTCGATCGTCGTCGAGCGGGTGGAGGACGCGCTCGCGCCGACGCTCGAGGAGCGCGAGGTCGACGTCCTCGCCGACACGGGGAGCGCGGTGGTGGTCGAACCCGTCGACGGGGTGGAGTCGCCCGACGCCGAGCCCGTGCCCGCGCCCGCCAAGAAGGACAAGAAGAGCAAGAAGGACAAGAAGAAGTCGGACAAGAAGCAGGACGAGAAGAAGAAGTCCGACAAGAAGAAGTCGGACAAGAAGAGCAAGAAGAAACACGACAAGAAGTAATCTGAGTGCTTGTACAGCACGATTGTTTCCATCGTGTTAAACAATCCGACCAAGTTGCTGTCACAGTGCCAGAGTCGATGAGCGCGGCCCCTGTTCGCGGGGCCGCGCTCATTCGACAGGAGCAACAGTGGCTACAACGACACAGGCGCTGCCGGACTCCGGCCTCAAGCGCAACGTCGGCTTCATCGGGCTCATCTGGGCCTCGACGGGGTCGATCATCGGCTCCGGCTGGCTCTTCGGTTCGCAGGAGGCCCTGAAGACCGCCGGGCCCGCCGCGATCATCTCGTGGCTCATCGGTGGCGTGGCGATCCTCGTCCTCGCACTCGTGCACGCCGAGCTCGGCGGCATGTTCCCGATCGCGGGTGGAACAGCGCGGTTCCCCCACATCGCCTTCGGCGGCATCGCCGGAGCCTCCTTCGGGTGGTTCTCGTGGCTGCAGTCCGTGACGGTCGCCCCGATCGAGGTCGAGGCGATGATCAAGTACGCGCAGCACTGGCAGTTCGCCCACCCGTGGCTGCACACCGTGGTCATCGAGGGTGAGACCCAGCAGCTGCTGACCGGCGCCGGGATCGCGGTGGCGATCGTCCTGATGGCCGTCGTCACGGTGATCAACATGCTCAGCGTGAAGATCCTCGCGAACACGAACTCCGCGGCGACCTGGTGGAAGGTCGCCATCCCCCTGCTGGTCATCATCGTCCTGGCGTTCAGCGGGTTCCACGGCTCGAACTTCACCGCGGCGGACGGCTTCATGCCCGAGGGCGCGAAGGGCATCCTCGCCGCGGTGTCGACGTCGGGCATCATCTTCGCGTTCCTCGGCTTCGAGCAGGCGGACCAGCTCGCCGGCGAGGCCAAGAACCCGAAGCGCGACATCCCGCGCGCCGTCATCGGATCGGTGCTCATCGGGCTCGTGATCTACCTGCTGCTGCAGATCGTGTTCCTCGGCGTCCTGCGCTCCGACGCGATCCAGGGCTCGTGGGCGACCGCGGACTTCACGAAGTACACCGGACCGTTCGCCGACATCGCGATGGCGGCCGGCATCACCTGGCTCGCCGTGGTCATCTTCATCGACGCGATCATCTCGCCCGCCGGCACCGGCCTCATCTACGTGACGGCCACGAGCCGCATCTCGTACGGGCTCAGCCGCAACGGGTACTTCCCGAAGGCCTTCGAGTGGACGACGAAGCAGGGCGTGCCCTGGGTCGGCCTCATCGTGGCGTTCGTCGTCGGGTGCGCGTGCTTCGCGCCGTTCCCGTCGTGGCAGGGGCTGGTCAGCCTCATCACGAGTGCGTCCGTCCTGATGTACGCGGGTGCACCGTTGGCCCTCGGCGCGTTCCGGAAGCGGATCCCCGAGGTCGAGCGCCCCTACCGGATGCCGGCCGCGACGCTGCTCTCACCGATCGCGTTCGTCGTCGCGAACCTCATCATCCTCTGGACCGGCTGGGACACCGACTGGAAGCTCGGGGTCGCGATCCTCATCGGTGCCGTGGTGATCATCCTGAACAACGTGTTCCGCGGCGCCTCGAGCGTCCGCCCGCGCTGGGACTGGAAGGCGGCCCAGTGGCTGCTGCCGTACCTGATCGGCATGGGGCTCATCGTGTTCCTCAGCGACTTCGGTCCGCTGACGCACCCGGTGTTCCCGCTGTGGATCGACATCGTCGTGGTGGCGGTGTTCTCCCTGGTGATCTACTACTGGGCGATCAACTCGGCGTCCGACCGCGACGAGATCCTCCGCACCGCCGAGGACGTCCGCGACGTCGAGGAGAGCGGCGTCGTGGAGCCCGTCCACCACTAGGACCCGCGCCACGGGGCGCGCGGTCTCAGAAGTCGAACAGGTTCTGCCGGATGCCTCCGGCGCCGTACTCCCGTCGCAGGAGCCCACGGCGCCGGAGCACCGGCACGAGGTCGCCGAGCATCCGGTAGACCTGCGCCGGGTGCAGGTCGCCCGAGAAGATGATGCCGTCGTTGTCGGCGTCCGCGCCGAGCTCCTCGATGAAGTCCGCGAACTCGTCGGCGGTCCCGACGAAGCCCTCGCGCGAGGACACCCGACCCTTCCGGGCCTTGCGCTCCAGGAGCGTGCGCAGCGGTGCGTCGGGGGTGTCGCCGACGAGGCCGCGGATGGTGCCGGCCGAGACGTGGTCGCCGAACGTCCCCGCCGGGATCGGCGCATCGAGGTCGAGCGCGAGCAGGTCCGTCTCGGAGTCGCTCGACCACGCGATCGCCGCGGTGCGGAGGTCGTCGTCGGACGGGTGCCGGGAGGCGTCGACGACGCGGTCCGCCTCGGCCGCGGACGACACGATCTCGGGCTTGAGGACGAACAGGATCCGCAGCGCGTCCGCCGTGCGTCCGGCGTCGGCCGCGGCCGAGAGCACCCGTGCGCGGTAGTCCCGCACGGCCGCCGCGGACAGCGGTGCGAGCGCGAGCTGCACGTCCGAGTGCGTGCCGGCGAACCCGAGCCCCCGGCCGGAGCCGCCGGGGGAGACCACGATCGGGTCGGAGTCGAGCGGGAGGGCGTTGAGCGGGCCGTCCGCGGTGAAGTAGACGCCCTCGTGGTGGAACGCGTCGAGGGCGTCGCCGTCGGCGAAGTGCCAGTCGGAGCGGTCCCCGACGTACCCGGAGCCCCACGAGTGCCAGAGCCGCCGCACGAGCTGCAACCACTCCTCGGCGCGGTCGTACGCGGCGTCGTGCGGGAGCGGGGCGAGCCCGGCGTGCCGAGCGCTCCCGGTGTCCGTCACGACGTTGACGCCGAAGCGGTCGCCGGAGAGGTGCGCGAGCGTCGCGAACTGTCGTGCGGCGAGGTACGGCGGGGTGAACCCGGCGTTCACGGTCGGGGCGATGCCGATGTGCGAGGTCGCGGCGAACAGGTACGGCGCGAGCAGGAGCGGGTCGTGCTTCGGGCCGCCGTACGCCTGCCGGATCCGCAGATCGAGCGTCGACGGGTTGCCGAGCGAGATCGCGTCCTCGGCGATGACGAGGTCCATGCCGGCCTGCTCGAGGGCGCGGACGGACTGCTGGTACAGGTCGGGCTTCGTCCAGTCGTGCCCCCAGTCCCAGTCGGACCGGCCCCACGCCTGCGGGCCGAACCCGCGCGAGAAGAAGTACCCGAAGTGCTGCAGTCCGGCCATTGCCTAGAGTTCCTCCGCGATGACGTGGTTGCCGGGAACGGCGTGTTCGAGGGAGGCGAGCTCCGAGTCGGCGCCGACCCGCGCCTCCTGGCCGACAGCGCCGACAGCGCCCGCCCCCGCGCCGCGCAACGCGGCGAACCCGCGCGACAGGTCGCGGACCAGGTCCGCGACGTCCTCGATGCCGACCGACAGGCGGATGAGGCCGTCGTCGATGCCCTGGTCGGCACGCTCCTGGGGCGTCTTGCCGGCGTGCGTCGTGGTGGCGGGGTGCAGGATCAGCGAGCGGACGTCACCGAGGTGGGTCATCCGGCTGAACAGCTGGACGCTGTCGATGAAGGTCCGTGCGGCGGCTTCGCCGCCGTCCAGCGTGAACGCGAAGACGGACCCGGCACCGCGCGGCAGGTAGCGCTGGGCGAGGTCGTGGAACGGACTGGAGGCGAGACCCGCGTAGTCGACGCTCGTCACCTCCGGCTGCTGCTCCAGGAAGGACGCGACGGCCAGCGCGTTCGCGCTGTGGCGTTCCACGCGCAGCGACAGCGTCTCGATGCCCTGGCGGAGCAGGAAGGAGTTGAAGGGGGAGGGCGTCGGGCCGATGCGCGAGGCGACGACGTCGCGTGCGAAGACGACGAACGCGCGGCTGCCGTAGCGCTCGACGTAGCTCTCGCCGCCGAGCGACCGTTCCGGGCTGGTCAGGTGCACCCAGCGGTCCGGGGAGGCCGACCAGTCGAAGGTGCCGCCGTCGACGACCACGCCGCCGAGCCCGGCACCGTGACCGGAGAGGAACTTCGACGCCGAGTGGACGACGATGTCGGCGCCGTGGTCGACCGGACGCACGAGGTACGGCGTCGCGAGGGTGTTGTCGACGATGAGCGGCACACCCGCACGGTGCGCGGTGTCGGCGACGCCGGTGATGTCGAGGACGTCGTTCTTCGGGTTCGGGATCGTCTCGGCGAAGAAGGCCTTCGTGTTCGGGCGGACGAGTCGCGCCCACTCGTCGAGGTCGCGCTGGTCCGCGACGAAGTCGACCTCGATCCCGAGGCGTCCGAGGTTCTGCACGAGCAGGCCCTTGGTGCCCTCGTAGATGCTGCGCGCCGCCACGACGTGGTCGCCGGCCTGCAGGATGCCGAGGAACGCGACGGTGGCGGCGGCTTGCCCGCTGCCCACCAGGATCGCCTCGACGCCGCGCTCGAGCAGCGCGACCCGGCGCTCGACGTCGGCGTTCGTGGGGTTGCCGAGCCGCGTGTAGGTGTAGCCGTCGTCGGTCCCGGCGAAGCGGTCGCGGGCCTGGTCGAAGTCGTCGAACAGGAAGCCCGAGGACATGTGGATCGCGGGGACCCTCGCTCCGTGGCCCTGGTCGGGCTGGAACCCGCCGTGCACCTGCTCGGTCGCGAAACCGTGCGCCTCGTCCGTCACGGGACACCTCCTGCCGTCGTCGTGCCGGTACTCTCGCAGGCTTCCCTCCGCGGTTCCCGTTTGCGGCGTTCCGTTACGGCGGGTCTCGCGCACACCCGGTGCGGCCGGACTGGCAGGGTGGGGGCATGGTGGACGAGGACGCGACCCTGATCATCCGCGACGTGCGACCGTGGGGAGGGGCACGGGCCGACGTCGTCGTCACCGGCTCCCGCACCACCGCGGTCACACCCCCGGGCACCGTCCCGGCCGGCAGCGCGACCGAGGTGCAGGGCCGTGGGCAGCTCGCGCTCCCCGGCCTGGTGAACACGCACGCGCACGTCGACAAGAGCTGGTGGGGCCACCCGTGGGAGTCGTACGGCGGCGAGGGCGGGACCCAGGGCCGGATCGCCCACGAGCGCGCCCGACGTGACGCCCTCGGGATCCCGGGCGAGGCCGTCGCGACCAGGGTCCTGCGGGAGTCGCTCCGCACCGGCACCACCCGGGTGCGCACCCACGTGGACGTCGACCTCGGAGTGGGACTCCGGGGCATCGAGGCCGTCCGCGCCGCCGGTGCCGGGCTCGACGACGCGGTCGAGCTGTCGATCGTGGCGTTCCCGCAGGACGGCGTGCTCCGGCGCCCCGGCGTGCTCGACCTGCTGCGCCGTGCGGCGGAGGGCGGAGCGGACCACATCGGCGGCCTCGACCCGTCGCTCATCGACCGCGACCCCGTCGGGCACCTCGACGGCCTGTTCGACATCGCCGCCGACACCGGGTGCGGGATCGACGTCCACCTGCACGAGCCCGCCGAGCTCGGGGCGTTCTCGTTCGACCTTGTCCTCGACCGCGTCGAGCGGCTCGGCATCGCGCCCGGCAGGGTCAACGTCGCGCACGGCTTCGCGATCGTCGACGTCGACCCGGTCCGGCGCCGCGACCTGCTCGCCCGGATGGCGGGCCTCGGGGTCACGATGACGACGGTCGCGCCGGTGCGCATGAAGCAGCTGCCGCTGCACGAGTTCGACGACGCGGGGGTGCGGTTCGGCTTCGGCACCGACGGCATCCGCGACCTGTGGAGCCCCTACGGCGACGGCGACCTGCTCGGCATCGCGTGGCAGTACGCGCGGGTCGGCGGGGTGGTGCGGGACGAGGACCTGGTGCGGGTGGTCGAGATCGCGTCGCGCGACGGCGCACGGTTCGTCACCGACGAGGAGCACGACATCGTCGCCGGTGCGCGTGCGGACGTCGTCCTGGTCGACGCGGAGAACCCGATGGACGCGCTGGTGCGCCGCGTGCCGCGGTCGCTCGTGGTGGCCGGTGGGCGGGTCGTCGACCCGGCGGAGCTGGCGCAGCACCCCTGGGAGTAGCGCGGCGCGCGGCGGGCGCGGCGCGGTTCGCGCGGCGATCGCGACACTGCACCCGTCGATCGACGCGTGTCACGTCGGAAGGTGCGCACGCACCGGACTGGAGGCGCGGGTCGGCGCCGACCCGCGCCTCCAGTCCGGTGTCAGTCGCGGTGCGCGACCGTGGCGACCACCGCGGCCAGGCGTGCGGGCAGCCCGGGCGCGAGGCCCTCGGGCAGTGCGTCGAGGGCGAACCACCGGACGTCGTCGCTCTCGTCGCTGACGGTGGTCGCCCGAGCGGGATCGACCACGGCGACGAAGCCGACGTCCCAGTGCGCGGCGCAGGCGAAGCCCCCGTGCAGGTCGTGCCGGTCGAGGTCGGCCACGGAGGCGTCGAGCAGGTCGAGGTCGGCGATGCCCGACTCCTCGCGGGCCTCGCGACGGGCGGCGTCGGCGAGGTCGCGGTCGCCCGGTTCGAGGTGTCCACCGAACTGCACCCAGAACCGGCCCTTGCGGTGCAGGCACAGCAGCACGCTCCCGAGGTCGGGCGAGAACACGAAGCACGACGCGGTGAGGTGCTCCGGGCCGCCGTCGCGTCGGAGTGCCGCGTCGCCGTGGGTCCGCACGAACGCGAGGAAGCGGTCGCGGTGCGGAGCGGTCGTCGCGGCGAGGGCGGTGGTCACGTCGTCGAGGTGCATCGTCGTCATCCTCGCAGCGTTGTTGCGCGCGCGGGGTTGCGACGACGTCGATGACGTACGACAGCGGGCTCGTCGTTGCCGCGCGTGCGCAACTGTTGCGCGCGCGGGGGTGCGACGACGTCGATGTCCAACGACAGCGACGATGTCGTTCCGAGTCGGCCCGCGGCCCGCAGCCCGCGGCCAACGGCCCGCGGCCCGCCGACCGCCGCCGCCGCACGCGTCAGAACAGCGCGCGCACCCCGTCGGAGACGGTCGCCCACACCTCGAGCAGCGGACCGCGGGCGAGCCACACCGCCGCGGCGTTCACGGCGACGAACAGCACGAACCACGCCGTCGCCGGCACCCGCATCTCGGCCGCGGCGATGTGGAAGTCGGTCTGCACACGGGCCCCGGTCGCGAGCCACCGGGCGACCTGCACCACCGAGCGCAGCCCGTCCACGACGAAGAACGCGCCGACCGCGGCGACGACGAGCACGGTCGTCTCGGACGGGCGCAGGGCGACCCAGAGCGCGAGCGCGTCGAAGCCGAGGACCACGAGGATCCCGAACCAGTTCCGCACGAACGCGAGCGCGACGAGCCCCACGACTCCGAGGACCACGACGGGCACCCACCTCGAGCCGTGCAGCACCCCGGTCACGAGCAGCACGCCGGCCCAGAGCGGCGCGCTGTAGCCGGCGTACAGGTTCACGATCCGCACGAGCCACCGGATCGCACCGGGGACCCGGCCGAGGTGGACCCAGGCCTCGCCCGAACCGTCCGGGTGCAGCTCGATGCGCTGGATGCGTCCGCCGAACGGCACGACGACGACGGCGTGCCCGACCTCGTGCGCGATCGTCGCGGCGATGCGCGCCACCCGGCCGACGAACGGCACGAACGGCAGGACCGCGCCCACGAGGAGCGCGACGACGACGAGGGGCGGGGCTGCGGTGGTCAAGGGACCAGGATCGCAGCACCGTCCGTGACGAACCCGGCAAGACCCTGGGGGAGCAACGACGGCACCAGCGTCGCGGCGATCACGATGACCGTCGCGACGATGGCGAGCGCCGTGAGGACGGCGAGGAACACCGTCAGGCGGTTGAAGCGCGTGTGCCTGGCTATTCGACCGTCACCGACTTGGCGAGGTTCCTCGGCTTGTCCACGTCGCACCCCAGCTGGAGCGCGAGTTCGCGGGCGAGCATCTGCAGCGGGACGACGGCCTCGAGCGGACCCCACGGTGCGGTCGCGCGACCCCAGGCGAGGTCGCCGACGATGCGACGGCCGAGTGCGGGGATGTCCGACCCCTCGCCGCCGATCGTGATGACGAACCCGCCGCGGGCACGGACCTCGGCGATGTTCGCCTGCAGTCGGTGGTCGCCGTGGTCGATGACGACGACCGGGGTCCCCTCGTCGACGAGGGCGAGCGGGCCGTGCTTCAGCTCACCGGCCGGGTAGGCCTCGGCCCAGCGGTAGCTGAGCTCCTTGAGCTTGAGCGCGCCCTCGGCCGCGTAGGGCAGCCCGGCGCCACGGCCGAGGAAGAGGAAGCCGGTCGCGTCCTTGACGCTCGAGACGAGCAGCGGGATGCGGTCGGCGGCGATCGCGGCGGCGTGGTCGATGCGGGCGGGGAGGTCGGAGAGCTCACCGACGAGCGCGGCCGCGCGCTCGCCGTCGATCCGACCCGAGGCGACGAGCGCGGAGATCACCGCAGCGACGCCGACGACGACCTGCGCGGTGAACGTCTTCGTCGCGGCGACACCGATCTCCGGGCCGGCGTGGCAGTCGAGCACGGCGTCCGCCCGGCGGGCCAGGGACGAGTGCACGTTGTTCGTGAGGGCGAGCACCGGGTGCCGGTCCTCGAAGCGGTCGAGGGCGCGGAGGACGTCGGCGGTCTCGCCGGACTGGCTGATGGCGACCACGAGCGTGTCCGGGCCGAGCACCGCCTGGTCGGCCTCGCTCGCGACGACGATGTCCGTCGGCACGCCGCCGATCCCGCGCAGCGCGGTGGCGATCACCTGCCCGGCGTTGAGCGAGGTGCCGCACGCGACGATCGCCAGTCGGTGGAACCCGGGGAGCCCCAGGCCGACCCACATGCTGCCGTCGGCGGCCCGGCGGGCGACCCGGTCGAGGATCGAGGCGACGACCTCGGGCTGCTCCTCGATCTCCTTCGCCATGTGGTCCGGGTGGTCGCCGAGGTCGAGCGCGGTCGCGGCGAACGGGGACGGCGTCGGGAAGGGCACGGGGACGGTCACGCCGGAGGACGACCACGTCCAGGCCTCGCCGAGTTCGACGACGTCGCCGTCGCGGAGTGCCACGAAGGTCTCGCACCACTCGGCGATCGCCCCGATGTCGCTCGCCACGAAGTCGCCGCGGGCGGACCGTGCGACGACGAGGGGGGAGCGCTCGGCGGCGACGACCATGCGGCCGTCCCGGGCGTCGAGCACCACGATCGCCCACGAGCCCTCGAGCTGCGCCGTCGCGATCTGCACCGCGAGCATGAGGTCCGGGTCCACCGCGAGCGCCCGCTCGACGAGGTGCGCGATGACCTCGGAGTCGACGTCCGACGAGAACACGTGGCCCTGGCGCTCGAGCGTCGCACGGAGCCGGTCGGCGTTCTCGACGATGCCGTTGTGCACGATGCTGATCCGGCCGGAGCAGTCGGCGTGCGGGTGCGCGTTCGCCTCGCGGACCACGCCGTGCGTCGCCCACCGGGTGTGCCCGATGCCGACCCCCGTCAGCGCGTCGCCGGAGCGTGCGGCGACGAGCGTGCGCAGGTCACCGACGCGCGACACGGACCGGATGGTCTCGGTGCCGCCGTGGGCGGTCCGGACGGCGATGCCCGCCGAGTCGTACCCGCGGTACTCGAGTCGTTCGAGTCCGTCGAGCAGGTAGGGGGACGCGTCGTCGGTGACGCGGGCCGCGATGATGCCGCACATCTGGTTTCCCTTCGGGTGGGAGGAGCAGCTCGGGTGGGGGAGGGAGGAGCCTTGCGGCACCGACCGCCGTCGGGTCTGCCGTGCGTCCGGTCCGCCGGCCCGGGCCGCCGCCCGTCCTCGGATCAGGCGAGGACGGACGACGGCGTTCGTGGGCCGACGGTTCGGGTACCGGACGGGGTACCACGGGCGGGCTCCCGGAGGAGCACGGCGGTCGGTGCACGAGAAGCATCACCCGCCGGTCGGTGACACGGCAACGGTCGTCGCCCGCTCTTGCGGTTCACCGCGAGCGGTCCCCCGTTCGGAGGACAGGGCGTGCGGAGTCCCGCAACCCGCATCCACGGCCCGCACCGACGACGAACGGGAGGCGCGGTGCCAGCTGGCACCGCGCCTCCCGTCCGGTGGTGGGTCGCGTCTCGACTACGTGAGCAGTGCGACCAGGTGCGACCGCGAGCGCGCTCCCACCTTGCGGTAGATCTGCGTCAGCCGCAGCTCCACCGTCCGCTGCGACATGAAGAGCGACGAGGCGATCTCGCGGTTGCGGTACCCCTCCGTCACCTTCTGCACGACGGCGCGCTCCTCCGCGGTGAGCGAGGTGAGCACGGCCGAGGCGTCCGGCGCGCTGCGCGGCGTCCCGGGCATCTGCGCGGACAGCACCGGACCGGACCGGAGCGACGTCGGCGAGCCGAAGACCGGCATCGCGACCGTCGCGGCCGGGGTGGCCAGCGGACGCCGGAGCCCCGCCGCCTCGTACGCTGCCGCAGCGGCCGCACCGAGGCGCGGACGCTCCGTCGGGGTCCCCACGGCAGCGAGCGCCGCGAAGGTCCGAGCACGTTCGAACTGCGAGTCGTGCGGCTGGAACAGCTCCAGTGCACGGCGACGCGCGGTGTCACGGGTGGTGTCGTCCGCGACGAGCGCGAGGCTCCGCGCCAGGACGAGGGCGCCCCAGCGCGACGGGCGGGCGTGGTGGTCCGCCGCGAGCCGCGCGGCGATCGCCCGGGCGTCGTCGATCCGGTCGAGGCGCGAGTACGCCTCCACCAGGTCGCCGAGGTGCCGGAGCACCGCCGGGTTCCGCAGCGAACGACCGATGGCGTCCGCCGCCTCGAGCGAGGCCGCGGCCTCGTCGAGCCGACCGTCGAGCAGCAGGACCCGACCGCGCAGGGCGTGCAGCTTGGCGGTCGCACCCCACAGACGGTTCGTGGACCGCTGCGCGAGGCACCGGTCGAGGACCTCGAGCGCCTCGGGGGAGCGCCCCTCGGCGAAGTGCCGCCAGGCGAGCGCGATGGCACGGGACGGCTCACGGAGCCGCTCGACCACCGACGACCCGGCTTCCCACACGTCGATCGCGCGGAGCGCCTGCCGGAAGTTCCCGGAGCGCACCTCGTTCTCGGCGGACAGGTAGCGGGCGGCCTCGGTCCAGACCGGCATGGCCTCCTGTCCCCGGGCGAGGACGAGGGCGAACACGCGGCGGGCGCTGCGGTACCGCTCGGCGATGCTCAACGCGTGGGCGAGGAGCAGCAGCGCCGGGTCGGACATGCCCACCAGCGTCGTGGTGGAGAGCCCGTCGTGGAGCGCCGTGTCGGCCGGGAGGGTCCCGTCGACCGCGGCGATGAGCTCGTGCGCGGTCTCCGTGATCTCCAGGGTGTGCTGCGACGCGGACCGCTTGAGCGGCTCCGCCCGGGCGAGGAGGTCCCTGGCGTGGTCGAGCTCCCAGGCCTCGGCCCGGAAGCACGCGACCATCGCGAGGAGCCCACCGAGCGCGTCCGCCTCGGCGGCGTTCTCGGGGTCGACCGGCACGAGGAGCTCGTCCGCGTGCACGGCGTCGCCGCTGAGGTACTGCACCGAGTACGACAGCCGGAGCCGACGGGTCTCGTCCGCCGTGGAGCGGAACGGCCGGATCGCGGCGAGGTACCGCGCGGCGAAGCCGAGCAGCCGGTTCGCCAGCAGGGCCTCGGCGACACCGAGGAGCGCAGCGTGCTCGTCCTCGTGCCCCGAACCGATGTGCAGGGCACGCTCGGTGAGCACGACCGCGGCCTGGGCGTTGCCGTCCACCACGTACGAGCGGGCTGCACGGAGCAGCGCGACCACGTCCGGGACGTCGTCGACGAAGCTGCGGTGCCACGCGGCCGCACGCGGGTCGGACTCGGCGCTCGCCGCGGCGAGTTCCGTGTGCGCGGCCCGACGGTCCCGTGCCGGCATCCGCCAGTACAGCGCGGAACGGACCAGGGGATCGCGGACCGAGACGGTCTGCCCCTTGACGGTCGTGAGTCCGGCGTGTGCCAGGTCGTCGAGCTCGTCGCGGTCCCAACCGGTGGTCTTCGCCACGGGGACGAGGGCCAACCGCGCCAGGACGTCCAGATCGCGTCCTGCTGCGGAACCGAGCACCAGGGCCGCGATGGCCTCGGTGGTCGGGGTCGGTCGGAGCGGCAGCACGAGCGGCTCGGAGCCGTTCAGCTGCTCGCGACTGAGCACGGCGAGCTGCTCGCGCAGTGCACCGGGGTTGCCACCGGTCTCCTCGGCGAGGACGGCGAGGACACCCTCGTTCGCCTCTTCCGGAGCCATGTCACGGGCGAGCACGAGTGCTTCGTCCGAGGGCAGCGGTTCGATCCGGAGCGTGGGCAGGGCCGCGAGCGGTCCCGCCGGCGGCACGGTGCGGACCGTGGCGACGACGCGCAGTGCGGTGCCGGCGAGCCGCGACGCGAGGAACGCGATGAGCTCCTGGCTCTCCACGTCCATGCGGTCGAGGTCGTCGATCAGCACGAGCGTCGGCGGCAGGGTGAGGGCGTGCACGGCGTCGAGGAAGTCGTGCGCCGCCGCCAGCCCCGGCGTCTGCCGGTCGACGGGTGCGCTCCCCTGGAGGAGGTGCGCGATGTGGGCCGTCGCACGGGGATCGTCGAGTGCGGTGAAGAGCGAGGTCACGCCGGCCAGGGGCCAGTGGGACTCACTCCCGTTCACTCCGACGCGTACGACGGGGAGGGAGACGCGGTTGGACACCGCGTCGAGGACGCTGCTGCGTCCGGAACCAGGGTCGCCGACGACGACCATCGCGGACTCACGAGGGAGTACAGCGAGGGTCGCGATCCGGTCGACCTCGAGACGGCGACCGGTGAGTGCCATGACTCACCGGCCTCCGGGCCCGGAAGCGGATGCAACGGAGGAGAGGGACCGGTCGGAGGCACGGCGGGTGACCGCGCGCAGAGCCGGACGTGGGGCACGCAGGGAAGAACGCGTGCCGGAGCAGTCGGAAACGGAATGCGGATGACGAGTGAGGGTGCACTCGGTTCCGCTCGGGAACGATGAAGTCATCGTCTGTATCACCCCTCGGGTTAGGGTCTTCGGACGAAGCACGACCGGTCTGGCATCCCGTTCGGAGCTAGGGACTCCGAAGCGGCACCTGACCTGTCGCCTGAAAGCAAGATAACTCAGGTTCTGGCTCGGATGGCCGGTCTCCGCAATCCGATGTCCACCCTCGGTGTCCCCAGTCCGGGGGGCCACGTGCCCCCCTCGGGGGGCGTTCCGGGATCGGCTGCCGCGATCCGCGGTACAGAATCGGGGTACAGCCGGTGTCCGCCGCAGGGCCGACCCTCGGGGTGGGTTGTCGGTCGAGTGTTCGTGCCGACTCGGAACGACAACGCCGATGTCGTACGACGTCGATGGTGTCGCTTCCGCGCGGCCGCAACGGTTGCGCGCGCGGGACTGCGACGAGGCCGCTGTCGTACGACGTCGACGATGTCGCACCGCGGCGCGTGCAACAGTTGCACGCGCCGGGCGTTCGGGGCCGTCAGCGGCGGATGACCTCGACCACGGCGTCGTGCACGAGTCCGTTCGTCGCGAGGGCGCTGCCGTGCCAGGGGCCGGGATCGCCGTCGAGCGAGGTGAACCGGCCGCCGGCCTCCTCGACGATCGGCACGAGCGCCGCCATGTCCCACGGCTTGAGGTCGGGTTCGCCTGCGACGTCGAGGACGCCCTCGGCCACGAGCATGTACGACCACATGTCGCCGTAGGCCCGGGTACGCCAGACCCGACGGGAGAGCGTCACGAGGGCGTCCAGGCGGTCGTCGTCGTCCCACTGCTGGATGCTGTTGTAGCTCAGGCTGGCCTCGGCGAGCGAGTCGACGCCGGAGACGTGCAGGGGACCGTCGAAGGAGTGCGCGCCGAGCCCCTCGGCCGCCCACCAGCGCTTGCCGAGGGCGGGTGCGCTCACGACGCCGAGGACCGGGCGCCCGTCCACCGCGAGCGCGATGAGGGTGGCCCAGACCGGGACGCCGCGGAGGTAGTTCGCGGTGCCGTCGATGGGGTCGACCACCCACTGGCGGTGGCCCTCGCTGACGGCCTCGGCGCCGGTGTCGGCGGTGGTCTCCTCGCCGAGGAAGGCGTCGTCGGGACGCTCGGTGCCCAGCCGCTCGCGGAGCGCTCGTTCGACCGCCTGGTCGGCGTCGGTGACGTGCGTGCTGTCGGCCTTCTTCGACACGTGCAGGTCGGCGGCACGGAACCGCTCGAGGCTGATCGCGTCGGCGGTGTCGGCGAGGGAGCGGGCGAAGTCCAGGTCGGCGCTGAGGTCCACGGTCGCCAGCGTAGCGGGGGCTACGCCGCCACGACCTCTTCCTCCTCGAGGGCGGTGACCTCGCTCTCGCGGGCGATGCGGGCGCGGCGGGCGACGAGACCGTGCACGACGACGCAGAGCAGCACGGCTGCGGCCAGCCACAGCGCCAGCACGAGCGACGACCGACCGAGCGAGGCGCCCGGGAAGTACTGCAGGTCCTGCGCAGCCTGGAGCCAGGCGGCACCGCTCCAGAACGTGTTGAGGCCGGCGAAGAACCCCGGCTGGAACGCCGGCTGGAAGATGCCACCGGACGACGTGAAGTTCAGCATCACGAACAGCATCGTGAGGATCGGCGTCGTCCACCGGCCGAGCAGCGGGTGGAGGCCGACCCCGAGCGCGACGATGATCGCGTCGTACATCCAGGCGAACAGGAAGATTTCCCACCGGTTCGTCGTGATGATGCCGTACAGCGGACCGGCGATGAGGATGCCGATGCCCGCGACCACTCCGGCCGTCGCGAGGCCGGTGACGGCGGTCCACAGCGGTCGCAGCCGGGTGGCGAAGGCGGCCACCGCGATCGCGGACGCGTAGCCGCCGACGCTCAGGGCGACGAGCAGGAAGAACAGGCCCTGTCCGGTGGTGTCCTCGTCGCCGGAAGGCACGACGTCCTGCACCGTGAAGGGCAGGTGCGACCGGTAGGCGATCGGCATGAAGATCTTCTGGGCCGCGCTCGCGGTGGTCTCCGACGCCGCGGTCGAGACGTAGAGCGTCGCCCCGGTCGCGGTCGGTGCGTAGACGGCGGCGAGGTCGCGGTCACGGACCTGGCGCTCGGCCTCGGCGGTGGAGGACACGACGTGGGTGACGAGGGCGCCGTCCGACTCGTCCGTGACGGTCTGCGCGAACACCTGGGTCGCCGCACCCTGTCCGACGATGCCGACCGGGAGGTCGTGCGGCGTCGGGGCGTGGAAGGCGCCGAGGTAGGCGAGACCCATGCCGATCGCGAGGAAGAGGGGCACGAGGATGTGCGAGCCGAAGCTCAGCAGGGTGCGACCGAGGCTCTGCGGACGGAGCGTCGACGGGCCGTTCGGCTGACGCGGGGCCCTGGAGGCCCGCGGCGCGGCGTGCGAGTGGGTGTGGGCGGAGGTGGTGTGCACGTGCGACGTCGTTGTCGTCATGGGGGAGGACGGAGCGTCGACGGCGGGGGTCGGCGCAAAGTTGTACTTTGCAACTTCAGACACGAAGGGCAACTGTACAACGTCGGTGCACACCTGTCGACCCGGGTACCGCCGCGCACGGTGCGGTGCCGGCGCGCTACTCCGTGCCCGGGTCCTCGGCACCCATGCCGGTCAGCAGCGCCCGGAACGAGTCGAGCCGCTCGACCCCGGTCGACCCGAGCTCGCCGGCCTGCACCCGGTCCACGATCTCCCAGTCGTGCGCCTGGGAGAGGGGGATGCCGTCCGCCGGCTCGCGGACGGGCACGGCGTGCGAGGCGAAGGCACGGAACACGTTCGCCGGGTCGACGTGTCCGAGCCCGAACGACCGGACGCCCGGGGTGTCGATGATCCACCCGCCGTCCCGCACCTGCAGCGCGATCGACGACGACGAGGTGTGCCGTCCCCGACCGGTCACCGAGTTGACCACCCCGGTGGCCCGGGAGGACCCGGTCAGCGCGTTCACGAGCGTCGACTTCCCGACGCCCGAGTGCCCGACGGTCACGGTCACCTTGTCGTCGAGGACCTCGTGCAGGGCGTCGAACGGCACGTCGTCGGAGCGGCTCGTCACGATGCGCAGGTCGAGGCAGGCGAAGTGCGCGAGGAACTCGGTGGGATCGGCGAGGTCGGTCTTCGTGATGCAGAGGATCGGGTCGAGGCCGGCGTCGAACGCCGCCACGAGGTACCGGTCGATCAGTCGGGTGCGCGGCTCGGGGTCGGCGGCGGCCACGACGATGAGCATCTGGTCGGCGTTCGCCACGATGACGCGCTCGACCTCGTCGGTGTCGTCGGCGCTCCGGCGCAGCAGCGTGGTGCGCTCGGCGACCTTCACGATGCGCGCGAGGGAGCCCGGTTCGCCGGAGACGTCGCCGGCGAGGTGGACCGTGTCGCCGGTGACGACGGATTTCTTCCCCAGCTCGCGGGCCTTCGTGGCCGTGATGACCCGGTCCCCGACGAGCACGCCGAAGCGCCCGCGGTCGACGTTCGTCACCCACCCCGTGGGGGCGTCCTCGTACGTCGGACGGACCTTCGTGCGGGGGCGGTTGCCCTTCGGGTTGGGTCGGACCCGGACGCTCGACTCGTCGTACTGCCCGTACGGCTCGTCCGCGTCGGAGTCGTCACCGTCGACGTCGTCCCACCAGCTCATCGCGTCAGACCCCCGCGTCCCCGGTCGCGACGAGGGCCGCCCACAGCTCGGGGAACTGCGGCAGCGTCTTCGCGGTCGAGCCGATGTCGTCGACGGCGACGCCGTCGACGACGAGGCCCACGACCGCGCCGGCCGTCGCCATCCGGTGGTCGTCGTACGCGGCCCAGTCGCCGCCGTGGAGCGCGGCAGGCTCGATGCGGAGGCCGTCGTCGAGTTCGTGCACCGCGCCTCCCGAACGGTTGACGTCCGACGCGAGCGCGGCGAGACGGTCCGTCTCGTGCCCACGCAGGTGGCCGATCCCGGTGATCTCGGACGGGCCGTCGGCCAGGGCCGCCAACGCGACCAGGGCCGGCGCGAGCTCGCCGCCGCGGCTGAGGTCGAGTTCGAGACCCGGGAGGGAGGCGCCACCCCGGACCCCGACGCCGCCGTCGAAGACGAGGTCGTCGCCGTCCCGCGTGACGGTCGCGCCCCACAGGGGGAGGAGCCGCTCGAGGTCGGCACCGACCTGGGTCGTCGCCGTCGGCCAGGTGCGGATGCGGACGGTGCCGCCGGCGACGAGCGCCGCCACGGCGAACGGCGCGGCGTTCGACAGGTCGGGTTCGATGGTGACGTCGCGGGCGGCGATCGGCCCGGGGTGCACGACCCACTCGCCGACCGCGGGCTCGTCGACCCGGACACCGCGGGCACGGAGGGCGGCGACGGTCATCTCGATGTGCGGCATGCTCGGCAGGCGCTCGCCGACGTGCGTGAGGTGCAGGCCCTCGTTGAAGCGCGGGGCGGAGAGCAGGAGCCCGGAGACGAACTGCGACGAGGCGGACGCGTCGATCGAGAGCGATCCGCCGCGGACCGAGCCGGTGCCGGTGAACGAGAACGGCATCGCGCCGCCGCCGTCGTCGGTGACGTCCACGCCGAGGTCGACGAGCGCCTGGATGATGGCGTGCATCGGCCGCTTGCGGGCGTACGGGTCGCCGTCGACCGTGACCGGCCCGACCGCGAGGGCGGCGAGGGGCGGCAGGAAGCGCATCACGGTGCCGGCGAGCCCGCAGTCCACCCGCACGTCGCCGTGCATCGGCGCCGGTGTGATGCGGAGGTCGGGGCCGTAGGGGTTCGGGGTCGCACCGGGCGCCGGCGCGACCTCGTCGATCCCGACGCCGAGCTGCCGGAGCGCCTCGACCATGAGCGCCGAGTCGCGCGAGTGCAGCGGCAGCCGGATGGTCGACGGACCGTCGGCGAGGGCGGCGAGCACGAGTTCG
>Ga0308160_10003221_pt1 | contig 18620 bp, 20 predicted proteins | sample PhyFR1_FD_201036 | JGI IMG/M metagenome (GOLD analysis project Ga0308160, IMG submission 201036) | Phyllosphere microbial communities from UC Gill Tract Community Farm, Albany, California, United States - DLSLF.R1 | ecosystem: Host-associated > Plants > Phyllosphere > Unclassified | place: USA...
GTGGTCGTGTTAAAGATTTACCAGGTGTACGTTACCACATCATCCGTGGTGCATTAGATACATCAGGTGTAGCTGGTCGTAACCAACGTCGTTCTAAATATGGTACTAAACGTCCTAAACCAGGACAAGTAGCTGCGGCGCCAACTAAAGGTAAAAAGAAATAATCGGGAGGAAATAAGAAATGAGAAAGTCAAAACCAAAAAAGAGAATTATTCTTCCTGACCCAAAATTTAATGATGTTCAGGTAACTCGTTTTGTAAACAATATGATGTACGATGGAAAAAAATCTATCGCTTATTCTATTTTTTACGATGCTGTTGAAATTGCTGAGAAAAAAGCAGGTGAAAACGGTTTAGAGGTATTTAAACGTGCTTTAACTAACATTATGCCAGCTGTAGAGGTTAAATCTCGCCGTGTTGGTGGTGCTAACTTCCAGGTTCCAACTGAGGTTAGACCAGAGCGTAAAACAGCTTTAGGTATGAAATGGTTAATTTTATATGCTCGTCGTCGTGGTGAAAAAACGATGAAAGAGAAATTAGCTGGTGAAATCGTAGCTGCTGCTAAAGGTGAAGGTGCTGCTGTTAAGAAGAAAGAAGATACGCACAAAATGGCTGAGGCTAACAAAGCGTTCTCTCACTTCAGATTCTAGTATTAGAATTAACAGGTTAAAGATTACACAGATTTAATTAGAAGATTATACTGATTAGATAAATTACACCGATTTGTTTTAACATAATCGGTGTAATCATTTAAAATCAGAAATCAAAAACATAACATGGCAAGAGATTTAAAATTTACAAGAAATATTGGAATCGCGGCTCACATTGATGCAGGTAAAACTACAACAACGGAGCGTATTCTTTATTATGCTGGTGTAAGTCATAAAATTGGTGAAGTGCACGAAGGTGCTGCAACAATGGACTGGATGGCACAAGAGCAAGAACGTGGTATCACGATCACTTCTGCTGCAACTACGGTTGAGTGGAAATACAGAGGTCAGGCTTACCATATGAACATTATCGATACACCAGGACACGTGGATTTTACCGTAGAGGTAAACCGTTCGTTACGTGTATTAGATGGTTTAGTGTTCTTGTTTTCTGCAGTTGATGGTGTTGAGCCTCAATCAGAAACTAACTGGCGTTTGGCTAACAACTATAATGTTGCCCGTATTGGTTTCGTTAACAAAATGGACCGTTCTGGAGCCGACTTCTTAAAAGTTGTTAAACAGGTTAAAGATATGTTAGGTAGTAATGCAGTTCCTTTGCAGTTACCTATCGGTTCTGAAGATCAGTTTAAAGGTGTGGTTGATTTGATCAACAACCGTGGTATTGTTTGGAATGAGCATGATAAAGGTATGACCTTTACTGAAGTGCCTATCCCGGAAGATATGCTTGATGAGGTTGCTGAGTGGAGAGAGAAATTATTAGAATCAGTTGCTGATTATGATGAGTCTTTAATGGAGAAATTCTTTGAAGATCCAAACTCAATCACTGAGCGCGAAATTTTAGACGCTTTACGTGCAGCTGTTTTAGATGCTAAAATTGTTCCTATGGTTTGTGGTTCATCTTTCAAAAACAAAGGTGTTCAAACCATGCTGGATTATGTGATGGAATTATTGCCTTCACCTCTTGATTCAGAAGGTGTTGTAGGTACTAATCCAGATACTGGTGCTGAAGTTTTATTAAAACCAAGTATTCAGGAGCCATTTGCAGCTTTAGCATTCAAAATTGCAACTGACCCATTCGTAGGCCGTTTATGTTTCATCCGTGTTTACTCGGGTAATTTAGATGCAGGTTCTTACGTTTACAACACACGTTCAGAAAGTAAAGAGCGTATTTCTCGTATCTTCCAAATGCACGCTAACAAGCAAAACCCTGTGCCTAATGTGGCTGCTGGTGATATTGCTGCGGTAGTTGGATTTAAAGATATCAAAACTGGTGATACACTATGTGATGAGAAAAACCCAATTATTCTTGAATCAATGAACTTCCCTGAGCCAGTTATCGGTTTAGCTATCGAGCCTAAAACTCAGGCTGATGTTGATAAGTTAGGTATGGGCTTATCTAAATTGGCTGAAGAAGATCCTACGTTCAGGGTTCAAACCGATCAGGAAACTGGCCAAACAGTTATCTCTGGTATGGGTGAGCTTCACTTAGATATCTTAATCGACCGTTTAAAACGTGAGTTTAAAGTAGAAGTTAACCAAGGTGCACCACAGGTAGCTTACAAAGAGGCAATCTTCGGTACAACAGAACACCGTGAGGTTTATAAAAAACAATCAGGTGGTCGTGGTAAATTTGCTGATATTAAAGTTGTAATCTCTCCAATTGATGCAGACTTTGAAAAAGGCGGTTTACAATTCGTAAACGAAATTGTAGGTGGTTCAATTCCTCGTGAATTTATCCCTTCAGTTGAGAAAGGATTTGCTTCTGCAATGTCGAATGGTGTATTAGCTGGTTATCCACTTCCTGATATGAAAGTACGTTTGATTGATGGTTCATTCCACGCAGTCGATTCAGATGCTTTATCATTCGAGCTTGCTGCCCGTATGGCGTATCGTGAGGCTTTACCTAAATGTAGACCATCGTTGATGGAGCCAATCATGAAAATCGAAATCTTAACTCCTGAAGAAAACATGGGTGATGTTATCGGTGATATGAACCGTCGTCGTGGTCAGTTACAAGGTATGGATACCCGTAATGGTTCTCAGGTAATCAAAGCATTGGTTCCACTTTCAGAAATGTTCGGTTATGTAACTCAGTTACGTACCATCACTTCAGGTCGTGCAACTTCTACAATGGAATTCGATCACTACGAGCCAGCGCCTAAAAACGTACAAGACGAAGTAATTGCTAAGTCTAAAGGAAGAGTAAAATCTGAAGACTAATTAAGGTATAAGGTAAAAGGCGTAAGGTTAAAGGTTTTAAACCCTCAACCTTACACCCTAAGCCCTCCGCCTTTTTAAAGATAAATCCGGTTTCTGTTGTTAATAGCTCTAACAGGAAGCCATAATTAAAAATAAGATGAGCCAAAGAATCAGAATTAAATTAAAATCTTACGATTACAACTTAGTAGATAAATCTGCTGAGAAAATCGTAAAAACTGTTAAACCTACGGGTGCAGTGGTTAGTGGTCCGATTCCACTTCCAACAGAGAAAAAAATCTTTACTGTATTACGTTCTCCACACGTAAACAAAAAAGCTAGAGAGCAGTTCCAATTATGCGCTTACAAACGTTTATTGGATATTTATAGCTCTAACTCTAAAACAGTTGATGCTTTAATGAAACTTGAATTACCTAGCGGTGTTGAAGTTGAAATCAAAGTTTAATTGATTTTAAAAAGAACAAAAAAGGTCGCGATGAAAATTGCGGCCTTTTTTTATGTCCTGCCATTTTCAAACAAAAGCAGGTGAGTTCGGTTTAACTGATATGAACAAACACGAAAACCACCAAGAAGAACTACCTGTTGAAGGACAGGATTTTGCCAACCCGGAAGAAGAACAGAAAAAGAAGCCATCTTCACATGGAGAAGTAGCCAATCAAAAAGGTGGCGATTTCTCTGAACTTGAAGAAAGCAGAATGGAAAAACCACCCAGGCACCGTGAGGAGAATGGATCAAGCAAGGATGACCTGGATAGTGATACCAAAATTGACCAGAGCAAAGGAGTTAAATAGTAATCGTTTATCTCTTAAACATTTTCATCTTATCAGTTGTTGTTAAGGATAGAATCACCTGAAAATAATGCGATTATGGAAATGAATGATGAGAATAAGAAAAAGGAAATAGATCCGCAACTGGGTATTGATCGTGATGAGGAAATAGACTGGGACAACGGAGAGGCTACTTATGGGCATAAGCGTACTGATTTTAAGCGGAAAGATGAGCCAAATGAAACGCATTTATTGAAAGCTGAAAGCTCTGTCCACAATATCAATGAAGAACTTAAAAATGCGAATTTAAGCCGGAATGAAGATATTGGGAATAGAAATAAAGATGCAGATAAAGGCATCAGGGGAAAAGATCAGTAGCTGATTTATTTAAAAGGGAATATTCATATAGAATAATCCCCTAATAATATTGATGCATTTTCCGGTAGATGGAAATTAATTAGGATTCCACAACTGAAATGCGTTAATCAAGTGGCAATAGCCCTCAAAATCGTTTAGTCTCTGATTTTAGTTAATCTTTGTCGCGAATCCTACAGCGGCGCAAATTTCAACGATTTAAAACCAATTTACAAAGGCAGTATACATATATTTATTGATATATATCAATTATTAATGTCTTTCCGGATTGGTTAATACCGTCAGTATAAATCACTGGTCTGTGAATAATCTTGCCTGATCCGCTCTCCATAGTTTTTAACTTTATCGATATATTCAGGTGTTTTTTCTTTAAAATCATCAACTAGTGATCTTCCGTCTGTAGCTCTTTTCCTGGTAGCATATTTAAACCCATAAACTGCTGCAGCGCCTAAAATGGCATATTTTAATAACCCCATAACTAAAAAATTATATTCCCGTATTTAATGCATGGTCTTCATCTGTTTCATTAGGGCCGGTTTTGGTTTTAAAATCATCAGATGAACTTCCGGTATGGCTTTCGGCACTTTTTACAGTAGGATGCTTGTCCGGACTGTTGTATGCATCATCGCTAAGGGAATCTTTACCCTGTGTACCCGAATTGTCGAAGCCATCTTTCGCAGAAGGATTTCCTTTAATCAATTCACTTGGTTCTTTTCCGTAGGCGGTTACCTCGTTAACATCATTACCGGCTTCATATGCTTTTTGCACATCAGATTTTTCTTCTTGTCCGCCATCTGGTCCAACATATCCTTCTGTATGTTCTTCCTTATTATATATACTCGTTTTCATAGAAGTAAATTAAATCTCATTAAATAACGTTTCTGAAACCAAAAGGTTTGTATTTTATTATTGATTTCGTGACTTAAGACTTAGAATATATTTATTTTAATCGTTGATATTTAACTAAATATTAATAAGCTGAAGTAAGCGGGTAATTGGTGCAATTTTAGCAAATGCACGATTAATTAACTTTTAAATATGAGCAAGGCAGAGCAAAACCGGATTAATCAACAATATGCCAATCAAAAAACATGGCTTAAATGGGGACCATACCTTACTGAGCGACAGTGGGGAACCGTAAGGGAAGATTATAGCCCAGGTGGAAATGCCTGGGATTTTACAACGCACGATACGGCGAGGAGCAAAGCTTTTAGGTGGGGCGAGGAAGGAATAGCGGGCATAAGTGATGACCAGCAACTGCTTTGTGTAGGATTAGCTTTATGGAATGGCAGGGATGCTATTTTAAAGGAAAGGCTTTTTGGTTTGAATAATGGAGAGGGAAATCACGGAGAGGATGTTAAAGAGCTTTATTATTATCTGGATAATACACCCATGCATACCTACATGCAAATGTTGTATAAATATCCACAGTCTGCTTTCCCTTACTCTAGGCTTGTAGAAGAAAATGCCAAACGATCCAGGCAGGAGCCCGAATTTGAATTGATGGATACAGGCATATTTGATGAAGACAGATACTTTGATGTTTTTATCAATTATGCAAAAAATGATGTGGATGATTTGCTTATTAACTACACCATTTTTAACAGAAGTAATGAAGATGCCGGGCTTCATATCTTACCACAATTATGGTACCGTAACAACTGGAGCTGGAATGGCGCTACTGCTAAACCTGCAATTAGTAGTATTGGGAAGGATAAATTGCTTTTGCATTCAGAAAAGCAGGGTAAATTGTATTGTTATACAGATGGCAAGCCTGAATTTTTATTTACCGATAATGAAACCAATAACGAACGTTTATATCAATCGGCCAATGCATCAGATTTTGTAAAGGATGGTATAAACGACTATCTGATAAACGGGAATAAAACTGCTATAAATCCTGCCAAAACAGGAACCAAGGTCGCAATTCATTATACAAAACTTATTCCTGCAAAACAAAGCGTCAGCATAAAATTAAGATTAAGCAGTAGCCAGTTAAAAGCACCATTTGAAGAATATGATCAGATTTTTGAAGATCGTAAAAAAGAAGCCAATGAGTTTTATGCCGATAAATACGCTGTAGATTGTAGCGATGAAGAAAAAATGCTACAGCGACAAGCCTGGGCGGGTATTTTGTGGAATAAGCAGTATTATAATTATGATGTAAATACCTGGTTAAAGGGAGACGCAGGTTTACCTAAACCAGCAAGTGAAAGAGCGTGTGGTAGAAATTACCATTGGAGTCATTTTATGGCCAATGATATTATTTTAATGCCTGATAAATGGGAGTACCCCTGGTTTGCTGCCTGGGATCTTGCTTTTCATTGCATAGCGCTTGCACCTGTAGATCCGGATTTTGCCAAACAGCAATTGCGATTGTTATTAACCAATAGTTATATCCATCCAAACGGACAATTGCCCGCATACGAATGGGATTTTACAGATGCAAATCCGCCGGTACATGCACTGGCTTCTTATAAGGTTTACCTGGTAGATAAAAAAATAAAAGGAACCGGTGATTTAAAATTTTTAGAAGAAGTATTTCAGCGTTTACTCCTCAACTTTACGTGGTGGGTAAACCAAAAAGATAGCGAGGGTAATAATATTTTTGAAGGTGGCTTTCTGGGGCTTGATAACATTGGGGTGTTTAACCGCAGTGAGCCCGTTCCCGGCGGTGGTTTTTTGGAGCAGGCCGATGGCACCAGCTGGATGGCTATGTACGCTTTAAATATGCTTCAAATAAGTATAGAACTTGCCTTACAAAATTCGTTATATGAAGATATGGCGATAAAATTTGCTGAACATTTTTTATTCATTGCCGGCTCAATTGATAATATGGGCGACCATCACATCGGATTATGGGACGATCATGATGGTTTTTACTACGATTTATTACGTAATCCTAATGGAAACTGGGATCGGTTACGCCTCCGCTCTCTGGTTGGTTTGATCCCCATGTTTGCAGTAATCGTTTTTAGCGATAAAGACTGGAAAGATTTGCCAAAACTTAGGTCTCATTTGGAAGCTTTTATGCGTCAACGACCTGATTTGGTGCAGCTAGTGAGTCATTGGGCAGATACAAGTGGAAATGATAAACACTTGTTTTCGCTTTTGCGTGGCCATAGGATGAAAATGCTTTTGCGCAGAATGCTGGATACCAGTGAGTTCCTCTCTGATTTTGGTATCAGATCGGTCTCAAAAATTTATGAAACGCAGCCTTATAGTTATTGGTTAAATGGAAGTGATTATTCTGTAAAATACGTTCCTGCAGAAAGTGATACAGGCATGTTTGGTGGCAATAGCAATTGGCGTGGACCAATTTGGATGCCTTTAAATTATTTGTTGGTTGATGCCTTAAAACACTTTCACGAATATTATACAGATGATTTTAGGGTAGAATATCCAATAGGGTCCAACGAATATTTTTCATTGAATGAAATTGCAGATTTATTGAGCAAAAGGATGAAAAATTTATTCCTTAAAAATGATAAAGGTGAGCGTGCGGTATTTGGAGGCTATCCCAAATTAAATCACGACGAACATTTTAAAGACTACATTTTATATTACGAATACTTTAACGGTGAAAATGGCAAAGGCTTAGGGGCTAGCCATCAAACCGGATGGACTGCTTTGATTGCTCTTTTATAGAATAAAAATTATCGATGCCATGTATTTACACTTAACAGGCTTAAAAAATCAGAGGTTTTAAAAACGATTCTTTTTATTAGAGCCCCTGAATCATTAACTTCGCCCAAAATTAATTGAACGCATGGAGTGGAAATATTTACTTTCGAATAAACGGTACGGACAGGAACAATACGGTGCCAGTACCGATCGTGCGCGTTCTGATTTCCAGCGTGATTATGACCGTTTGATTTTTTCATCCCCGTTTAGAAGATTGCAGAACAAAACCCAGGTTTTCCCCTTGCCTGGAAGTGTTTTCGTTCACAATCGCCTTACACATAGTTTGGAGGTAGCAAGCGTAGCCCGCTCTATGGCTAATATTTTCCTTAATAGTGTAAACACGCACAACCCTGAACTGATTAAAGAAGTGCCTTTAATTAACGAGGTGGGCAACATTGTTGCAGCAGCGGCATTGGCACATGATTTGGGGAACCCTGCTTTTGGCCATTCAGGTGAAGCAGCTATTTCGAGGTATTTTACCGATGGTGATGGCCGTGTTTATCAAAAAGACATGAACGAATCACAGTGGCACGACTTAATCAACTTCGAAGGAAATGCAAACGCCATCAGGATCCTAACCCATCCATTAAAGGGAAAAGGCAATGATGCCTATGCCTTAACTTATTCAACCCTGGCTTCGATAGCAAAATACCCATGTGCATCCATCGCAGGTAAACAAAAAGGCCTTTTACACCGCAAAAAATACGGTTTCTTCCAGTCAGAAGAAGAAACATTTAAAAAAATTGCTACGGAACTTCATTTAGAAAAGGAAGAAAACGAATACCTGATTTATAAACGTCATCCTTTAGTTTATTTGGTTGAGGCCGCAGACGACATTTGTTACAGTATTATCGATCTGGAAGATGCACACCGCTTAAAGATCCTATCGTACGAAGAAGTAAAAAATTACCTCTTGCCATTTGCCAACTCTACAACGATCGAGGAGCGTTTAAAAAACGATTACGAAGATGATGATGCCAAAATTGGGTTGTTAAGGGCGAAGGCCATTAACACACTAACCAACCAGTGTGCTGGCATCTTTTTCGAAAAACAGGAAGAATTACTAAAAGGGGAGCTAAACCATAGTTTAACTGATTTATTGCCTGAACCATACATTTCGGCCTGGAAAGCTGTCGAAAAAATTTCAGTAGAACGTATTTATAACTTCTCTTCGGTAATACAAAAAGAAGTGGCAGGTTACAAAATAATGGCAGGTTTGCTGGAAGAATTTGTACCAGCGCTTATCCATAACAATACACACTATTATAAAAAACTGGTAAAGCTGATCCCAAAACAGTACCATACAGATTTAACTGATATTTATTCCATTACGCAGAGTGTATTAGATTTTGTTTCGGGAATGACAGACCTCTACGCTGTAGATTTATACCGGAATATTAAAGGGATATCTTTCCCTTCAGAAACATAACTGTTTTAACACGGCTATTGGCTTTTGCCCGTCTTTTATTCAATCAAATTGGTTTTGACCGCTTGTAAATCGAGTGTTCGTGTAAAATTATGAATAATGTTTTTATATATAAATCTGATTTTCAGTAATTTGTGTATTTTCGATAAGTCTTTCGTGTAAAGCAAGGTGGTCAACTTGTACTAATTATTAGATTTGATCGTTCGGCTTCTTATTTTTTGTAGCCAGGTAATTAGATCTCATCCCTATTCATGAAAAAAATTTTACTGATCACGCTGCTAAGTATGGGCTTGGCATTGGCTGTTAAAGCACAAGCTCCACAACAATTCAATTATCAAGGTGCTGCCAGAAATGCCAATGGTAGCCCACTCGCAAATAAAAGCATATCCCTACGGATCAGCATCCTGGATGCATCAGCAACTGGTACCACGCAATATTCGGAAGTGAGAAATGTGGTAACCAATATTTTGGGTCTGTATGCAGTAGCAATCGGATCAGGCGGGGCAAACTCGGTAACTGGTACAATAGGAGGAGTTACCTGGGCAAGTGGATTAAAATTTGTAAAAGTAGAAATCGATCCTGACAATGGTACCAATTTCACGCTGGCTGGAACTGTACAATTGTTAAGTGTACCTTACGCATTATACGCAGCCAATGGGCCAATCGGGCCAAAGGGTGATCCAGGTGCAACGGGCCCGGCAGGTGCACAAGGTGTGGCTGGAGCAGTTGGTCCGCAAGGCCCACAGGGTATTGCCGGAGCAACCGGTGCTCAGGGACCGATAGGTTTAACAGGTGCAACTGGTGCACAGGGAGCAATTGGAGCAACAGGTTCACAAGGTGTAAAAGGCGATACCGGAGCAACAGGTGCTACCGGATTACAGGGTTTGCAAGGCATACCTGGTGTAAAAGGTGATAAGGGCGACAAAGGTGATATTGGTCCGGTTGGTCCATCTACCGGAACTGCCGGAGGTGATTTAACGGGGAATTACCCAAACCCAACTATAGCTAATCTTCAGGGAAAAATATTAAGTGCAACGGCACCAGCCAATAACCAGGTGCTTTTATTTGATGGAGCGGCGTGGAAACCGGTAACATTGGATGTTAGCCAGTTATCTGGTGCCAAGGCCTTGACTTCAACAGATTTAAGCATTAGTGCCAATGGTACAACCGCATTATTAAAAGATGTGGTAATTGATATCAATGCAGGAGCAGTAAGTACGATTAAACTTGCTGATGGGGCAGTTACAACACCAAAGTTGGCCGATGCGGCAGTAACTTCGGTAAAAATAGGGAACAAAGAAGTTAAGAATGTTAACATTGCCGATGCTGCAGTAAATACGCTTCAGTTAGCGGATGGTTCGGTAACCACACCCAAACTAGCCGATGCTGCAGTAATCTCGGTAAAAATAGGGAACAAAGAAGTTAAGAATATTAACATAGCCGATTCTGCAGTGAATACGCTTCAGCTAGCAGATAAATCGGTAACCACGCCAAAACTGGCTGATGGAGCTGTAACTTCCATCAAAATCGGAAATAAGGAGATTAAAAATATTAATATAGACGATGCTGCTGTGAATACACTTCAGCTTGCAGATGGTTCGGTAACCACACCCAAACTAGCTGATGCAGCTGTAACTTCAATCAAAATCGGAAACAAAGAAGTTAAAAACATCAATATCGATGATGCTGCAGTAAATACACTTCAACTTGCAGATGGCTCGGTAACTACACCAAAAATTGCAGATGCATCAGTCACCCTTGCTAAATTAACCACCAGCGGCGTGAGCGATGCAAACAAAGTTTACATTACCAATGCGATAACCGGAAAGCCGGAACTGATCAGCAGAACCTTATTTGCCAATGCAAATGCATGGGCATTGAAAGGGAATACAGGTAATATAGATCAGAACAACAATTTCCTGGGCAATACCGATGATGTAGCCATCAATTTTTTAGTTAACGGTTTAAAATCTGGTCGCCTGGGCAATTCGGCAGAAACTAATATTTCTTATGGTTATAAAACACTTACAGCAAACGTATCAGGTTTTTACAACAGTGCCTTCGGAAGGGAAGCATTATCGGTAAATATCTCAGGTTATGAGAGCAGTGCATTTGGTTATCAGGTACTGCAACGTAGTTTTAGTGGCATCAACAACAGTGGTTTTGGTTCACAGGCCTTGTCGGCCAATACGGTTGGCTCTAATAATACAGCGCTGGGTACACACACTTTAATGGCCAATGGAACAGGTGTTGCCAACACAGCAGTAGGGAGTTTGGCGCTTGAAGCGAGCAATGGTGATAATAATACCGCAATAGGTTATAGCGCCGGATCGAAAAATAATGGTGCAGGCAATATTTTTATCGGGAGCAATGCAGCCGGAAATAGTACAAATGCAAATAATACGTTGGTAGTGGCTAATTCTAATACCGCATATCCTTTAATCGCCGGTAATTTTACTACAAATGGTGGTTCGCTAACACTTAACGGAACGGCCGCTGCAACTGCTACCGCTTATGCACCTGCAAATGCCAGTACTTTAAACATCAACGGTTCCGTTTCTGCCAGTATTTTAACTTTTACCAGCCCTGGTACTTTAACACTGGATGACAGTCATTATACCGTTAGGATAAAAAATGCGGGTGCAACCGTAACGGTTAATCTGCCGGCAGCCAGCACCTGTAAAGGAAGGATTTATGTTATCGTTAAAGCCTTATCATCAGGAAATGTAACCCTGAACAATCCGGTGTTATTAAATGACGATTCGAGTTTAACCACCATTACAGGGAATAAAACCTTTACCATTCAAAGTGATGGTTCGGCATGGATCTCTTTAAACTAACGCGATGAGAAAAATATACTACCCGTTTATTTTCTTGTTGCCAATGTTTTTTGGGAGCAAGTTGAAAGCACAGAACCTACCCTATATATTTAATTCGACCAGCGGTTATGGCAAGATCAATAATCAGTTGTACGATTTTAGTATAGGAGAAATGACAATTGTGCAAACTTTCCAGGCAGGGAACACCACATTGAGCCAGGGCTTTTTGCAGCCCTTCCTGATTATACAAACCACGGCCGACGTTGCTGTTGTAAATAATATCCTTACACCAAATGGTGATGGTAAAAATGATTTTTTTGTAGTTAAAGGTTTAGAAAAGTATCCGAATAACAAACTCACCATTTTTGATAGGGGAGGAAGATTGATCTATTCTGGCATGAACTACCAGAACAACTGGGATGGCTATTTCAATGGAAAACCATTGATGGAAGATACATACTACTACATGCTCGATCTGGGTACAGATGGATCTATTAAAGGTTTTATATCAATTTTATATAAAAAATAACAGGGAGAGAAATGAGATATTATATCGTGGCGCTGTTGTTTTTATTGATTACACCAGCATTTGCCCAGCTTAACCCCATGGGGAGTATTTATTACCAGAACCAGTTTTTGGCCAATCCGGCAATGGCTGGGTTAGAAAGGGGATTAAACCTAAATGCAGCATTTAAAACGCAGTGGGCTGGGGTAGAGGGCGCTCCAAAAATCCAGTACCTCACCGGCGATTACGGTTTAGCCAATAATAAAGTGGGTTTGGGCCTCCTTTTTTATAATGAAGGTGCTGGTGCCATTAACCGCACCCGGGCAACTGTAACCTATGCATACCACTTGCCTTTAAATGGTGGAACTAATTTTTTGGATTTTGGTTTATCTGCCGGGATTATGAACGAATCGGTAGATTTTGCCAAAGTTAAAGGCGATTTTGATGATGATGTGCTGAACAGTTTTAACGATCGTAAACTTTATTTGGATGGCGATTTTGGTGCTGCTTACCGTACAGATAAGCTGACGCTGCAAGCTGCCTTGCCAAATCTTAAACGGTTTTTTAAAAGAGATGTATTGAGGAATGTGGTTGACCGATCTACCTATTTTATTGCTGCAGGTTATAAATTTACTACTGATAAATTAATTAATAGTATAGAGCCAAAACTGGTATATAGAGGTGTACAAAATTACGATGGTATTTTCGATGCAGGCATTAATTTTCAGCTTTTGGACAATAAATTAATGCTAAATGGAATTTACCACAGCACAAATAGCTTTACAGCCGGCTTTGGCACAAATTATAAAAACCAGTTTTCGCTTTTGTTCCAGTATACTACCAATACCTCAAAAATGCTGAATTATAGTAATGGAGAGTTTGAGCTGGGCCTGAAATATAGCATTAAGAATTAAGAGGGCAATTTCTCTTTGGGTAAATCGAGTTGTCAACTTTTAATAGCCATTTTGCTGAAAAGTTGACAACTCTTTTAATAAAGTTTCGGGAAGTTTTACGTTAACTTTTGGCAAAAGCAGTCCCGCTCTCGCTTTGATCGGGTTTAGGTGGCCAAATGGTGCTGCTGTAAGTGTAATGAACCCGACAGCAGCGGCAGCTCCCGATTTTTCATCGGGACTACAGCGAATGGCGGGGCTAGCGGAACCGAAGCACCACAAACCCTGCTTTACAAAATAAGAAGGCTATTATATTAAATTTTTAATTAGTGTCAGATGGCAACATCTGACACTACTGCTTCTTCTAGACCTAGAATCACAAGCAAATTTCTCCGTGTTGATCTGTGCATCTGTGGCTAGCTTTTTTTATCTTCCCCGGCCTTCGTCCCATTTATTACGCTCGTCTTGCAGCTCACGGGCAAGTTTCATTTCTTTATCTTTTGCCTTTACCTTATGCGCCTGAAACTCATCGGCCACTTCCTGATAGAGTTCTGTTCTGTATTTTGCTTCATGCCTTAATTTGCCTGATTGAAAAATAACGAAGGCCAGACCGATACCCAATACGATAATAATGGCCCACACAATAGTGTTGTAGGTGCCTTTATCGAAAGAAATTCCTAAAAATTTAATATCGTTAACTGCGGCAGTAGCATTGGCCAAAGAGCTTTCCTTTCCGGTTACTTCGCCCTTTAAGCTCGAAATATTACCAGCCTGCGATTTAATCTCCTGGCGCGCTTCCTGCAGTTGTTTGCGTTCTTTTTTCAATGTATCCGTAACACTTTTCCATAAAGCCGATAACCGTGTTGGATTAATCAGCCTTGCGCCATACAAGCTTTTAGATTTCGATAACATGAAGTTGTACTGTCCGTTTAAAGAGGGATCAGTATTCTTTGTGGTGTCTTGTTTTGTTTGTGCAAATGCGAAATTTACAAATAGCAAAGCGGCTAAAAACAATAGGGTGTGTTTAATTTTTTGCATAGTTTAATATAGGTATTAGATTGTAAAACTACATTTTTATCCATTTCCTGCTTAATCTATTTTAATTAAGCTTTGATTAAAATAGATAAAATTGCTTTTGGTTTAACTTCTAAATAACAATTTTATCTAAGTTTTATTATAAAATAATTTACGATAGGTTACATTTGTTGCATGCAAATAGGAATTATTGGTTTAGGCGATATGGGTAAATTATATGCGCTGTCGTTTGTAAATGCTGGTTATAAGGTATGTGGGGCAGACATGCCTTTGCGTTTTACCGATTTAAAAAATGAACTGGAACCTAAAGGAATAGAAGTTTTGATTGACGGGCATGAGGTTGCACGAAAATCAGACTTTATTATCTATTGCGTTGAAGCGGAAAAAATTGACGAGGTAGTTGCTGTTTTTGCACGGTCGACAAAATATGGCGCCATAGTTGCCGGACAAACCTCTGTTAAACACCCGGAGATTGCCGCTTTCGAAAAACACCTGCCAGAAGATACCCAGATTGTAACCTGCCACTCTTTGCATGGGCCAGCTTTTAGTCCCGAAGGGCAAACGCTGGTGGTAGTGCGCCACCGTGCAACCGATGCTGTTTATGCACAGGCATTGGAAATCTATAAATCTTTAAAATCGAACATTATTGAAATGGACGATTACAGGGAGCACGACCGTATTGTGGCCGATACGCAGGCGGTAACGCACATGGGTTTCGAAAGTATGGGCTCTGCATGGAAAAATGCAGGTTTCTTCCCCTGGGATAACCCTGCCTATGCCGGAGGGATCGATAATGTAAAGATTTTAACCACACTGAGGATTTTTAGCTATAAATCGCACATTTATGCCGGTTTGGCCATTCTAAATCCTTATGCACAAAAACAGGTAAAATATTATGCACAGGCAGAATCAGAATTATTTAAACTGATGATCTGTGAAAATGAAACCGAATTTAGGGAAAAGATCTATGCCGCCCGCGATTTTGTTTTTCATGAAAGTCGGGCACTTTTACTGTTAGACGACAACATCATGAAAGAATTTAGCCTGTCGGATGCCAGCCATAAGCAAAAGCCCAATTCGCATTTAAGTTTGTTGAGTATGGTATATGCCTGGTATAAAATGGGCGTAAATCCTTACGATAACCTGATCTGCCAAACTCCACCTTTTAAATTAAGGTTGGGCATTGCCGAGTATCTTTTCAAAAATGAGGCGATGTTAGAAGAGTCAATCCATACTGCTTTATACGATAAATCAATCCGTGGCGATGATTTAGAGTTTCATACCGCAGTGCACGAATGGGCCTCGATTATCGGTTACGGCGATTTAAAAGGTTACAAAGCACATTTTGAAGCTGCAAAATCATTTTTCGCCAACCGTTTAAACGATGGAAGGGATTTAAGCGCGGAAATGATCAAGAGGCTAGGTAAATAAGCATTTAAGATGAAAATCATTTTAAATAAACCTGAACTGGTTTCGCTGTTACAGCAACAATTAAAAGATATTGAAATACTTTGTGCTGAATATGATAACGGAAACAAATCTGTAGTTTCTTTAATTGCAGAAAAAATGCTGATGATTTTTCATAATACTGATCATTCAAAAGCATTGTTAGGTCAACTTAAACTAAGCAACCTCGAAATGTATTGTAGTTCGGAAGTTTATAATCCTAAAAGCCTCACCAATTTTATCGGGTTATTAAAACTGGAGCACAAGGCTGGTAAAGGATGGAATTATCTTTCCAAATTAGATCATTCTGAGTTAAAAAAAGTATCGCAAGAAAACTGGTGGAACAATAAAAAAGTAATTATCGATTCAGATGGCATTGCTTTTACAAGAGGCAAAATTATTAAATCATTGGCTGGTGCCGATCCTTTCACATCTGGCTGGACAATAAAGAATGCCGAAGGCTCCAAATCAACAATTAACCCGATACCGGAAACGGTGCGGCAAATTGCTTTTGAGCTGTTGGAAAGTTTCCGGAATGTTGATTTGAATAAAGAAAGTAAGCTTTATTATAAATCTTAATTAAGCTCAACAAAAAATTGACAATAAACATATCAAAAATAAAACAATTCTGCCTTTTATTTTTTAACTTTATTATTATGATCACTTTAACTGTGAATATCGACAATAAGAAATCAGAAAAAGCTGTTAAGGCTGTTTTAGATGCTTTAGGCTTAATTTATAATGTTGATAAGCCTCAATCCCTGGAGCAATATAATGCCGATCTTGAAGAAGGAAATGCCGAAATAGAAAATGGAAATTTTATTTCTGCAGATCAGTTGAAAGCCGAAGCCACTAAATGGTAGTTGTTTGGAGTTATAGAGCAAGATTAGAACTAAAAAAGGTTTTTGATTACATTGCTTTAGACTCTTTAAAATATGCAGTATTGGTCAGGGATGAAATTATTGATTTGACAATAGCGCTCGATAAGCATCCTGAAAAATATGGTTTGGATAAATATAAAATAAATAACGATGGCAGTTGGCGGGCCTTTGAAAAATACCTTTACCGCATATCATATAAAATTACCCCAAATCAAATCCGCATAGTCCGGTTACGTCATACGAGTAAATCTCCTTTGCATTATTAGTATCTCCTGTACCGCCGTCTATTTTCCATCTCCCATCTTACATTATCCATATAACATATAGACTTTATTTTATTCCCTAAATCCTTCGTTTAGCCAAAAACAGTACATTATATTTGCCCGCATGTCGGTATTGCTGTTTACCATTATCGTTTTATTAGGCGCCTTTTTAGCCGGATTATTGGGTTCGCTTACCGGTTTAGGTGGTGGAGTAATTATTATTCCTTTGCTCACCCTGGCTTTAGGTGTCGATATCCATTATGCCATTGGCGCATCGATTGTTTCGGTAATTGCTACTTCTTCGGGTTCGGCTGCTGCTTATGTAAAAGAAGGCATTACCAATATCCGGATCGGGATGTTTTTAGAAATCGCAACCACAATAGGGGCGGTTTGCGGAGCCATTGTAGCGGTTTACCTTAATGCAAATTACATTGCCATTCTTTTTGGCTGTATCCTGATTTTTTCGGCCATCATGACCTTAAAGAAAAAAGTAGATCACACCACTTTGGATGATACCGATAAATGGGCTAAATTTTTTAAACTGAACGGATCTTTCCCCGATAAAGGTACAGAACATGCTTATGCTGTAAAACATGTTCCGGGTGGATTTTTAATGATGTTATTTGCAGGCACGCTATCCGGCCTACTGGGTATTGGGAGTGGAGCCTTAAAAGTAATCGCCATGGATAACATTATGCGTTTACCATTTAAGGTATCAACCACCACCAGCAATTTTATGATGGGGGTTACCGCTGCTGCAAGTGCAGTGGTTTATTTACATCGCGGACAAATTGATCCTGGTATTGCCATGCCGGTTTGTATTGGTGTTTTAACTGGCGCTTCTTTAGGCTCGAAAGTTTTATTAAAAACAAAAACCGATAAACTTAAAATTGTATTTGCTGTAGTAGTTGCCTTTTTGGCCCTGCAGATGATTTATAAAGGCATAAGCGGATTATAATGGATACCGTAAAAAAAGAAAATATAAACGATAAAGATATCCAGGTAATTTTGGGTACACTTTTGCGTGCAGGTGTAATCATTTCGATGACCATTGTATTAATCGGTGGAGCCATTTTTCTTATCCATAATAAAGGGGCTGTTACCAACTACAAAGTTTTTAAACCTGAGCTGAACAATTTTTCTTCCATAGCAGCAATATTTAAAGGCGTATTAACCTTTCAGGGCGATGCCATTGTTCAATTTGGCATCCTGATGCTTATTTTTACACCGATTGCACGTATTGTTTTCGCTATTTTTAGCTTTTTAATAGAGCGCGATTACCTTTATGTACTGATTGGAATCATCATTTTAACCATCATAACCATCAGTTTAAATGGTGGTTTAGCACATTAACATCTCTTTTTTAGTTAAATCCCATCATATCAGCAATTTATTTGAAAAAATATTTCGCTAACTATTTGAAAATTAATATTTCTTGCCTATCTTTGCCGTCCCTTTCGGGGGATGTACAACCACCTTGAACGAAGCCCTACTGCTTCGATGGGTGTTAAAATTAAAAGATAAAATGTCAGGAATTATTGGAAAAAAAGTAGGAATGACCAGTATCTTTGATGCCGAAGGAAGAAACATTCCTTGTACGGTAATCGAGGCTGGACCTTGTGTAGTTACACAGGTAAAAACC
>Ga0308160_10003222_pt1 | contig 18618 bp, 22 predicted proteins | sample PhyFR1_FD_201036 | JGI IMG/M metagenome (GOLD analysis project Ga0308160, IMG submission 201036) | Phyllosphere microbial communities from UC Gill Tract Community Farm, Albany, California, United States - DLSLF.R1 | ecosystem: Host-associated > Plants > Phyllosphere > Unclassified | place: USA...
CGTCCCACTTTCTCCCCCCCCCCCCCCCCACCCCAAAATTTTCACTACTTCCTCTTTCCGACTAACCCTTACCCTCCCTTCTCTCTCTCTCGAGCAGCACTGGCGCCATCCTCTTCTGGCCGGCTGCGGTCTACCGGCAGTGTGCGTTCAACCTTTTGCCTCGCCCTCGCAAGTGGACCGCTCACACGCGACAGACGCGCGACCAAAAACGGTCCCTGACCGCCCTTCCTTCTGCCCTACTCACAGACCCCATGTTTATTGCAAGTCGCTCCATACGCGACGGTACGAGTCGGGCCGCTCCAAACGGCTGACTGCCGTCCCCCCCTCGCGGCCTGTAGGCCTTTACGTTCATTTGTGCTTCGGGCCTCGCCACCTTAGAGGTGTTCGTCGCCTTTCCCTCTACTGAACACCTCTGCCACGCCTCCTCCGTACCTCTGGAGATGCTGACAGGTCAACCTGCCTTTTTGCAGCGCGGCGAACGCTTACATCCTCGTCCTGGGTCCGCCCAAGTACGCCGCCCTGCGTCTCGTCCTCGCTCAAGGCTTCAACGGCATCGCCACAGTCGTAGGACCGCAGATCGCGTCCAACACTTTCTTCTCGGGCAAGAACGCAATAAAGGGAGAGCTCGGCACCGTGCAGGTCAGTCGGGGTTTTGAGGTCTTTCTGGGCTTCGAGCTGACTCGCGTTCCCGAGCCAGTATGTCTACCTCGCCCTGGCGGTGTTTGGGGTCCTCCTCAACCTCTTCTTCTTCGTCGTCAAGCTGCCAGAGGTCAGGCAGGCCATCGACATTCGGCCGGTCGGCAAGTTCAGCCACCAGTATCGTCTATTCGGCGGCTTTATTGCCCAAGTGCGCGACCGTCTTTGACATCAGCCTCGTCCCTGATTGGCCCTGACCTAGACCGTCATTTCTCCTGCAGTGGTTCTACGTCGGTGCCCAGGTCGCAGTGGCTTCGAACGCTATTTTCTATCTCACCGTCAGTCTCTGCAGCTTTTTTTGGTGATTTGAAGGATGAGCGCTTCAGGAGAAGAGACGGTGATGGAGGGAAGCGAGAAGAGGTGGCTCGAGCGAGAACGGGAGGGCGTCGCTAGAGAGCGGGTGCTGCGCGCCTCCAGCCGCGCAACCTGGCGACCGGACCCCAACCAAGTCGCTGACCTTCTTACCCCTTCCCTCCCTAACCACCACGCCTTGGCAGGACCCCGCCATTCGGACGCCCATCCTCTCGGCCAAGACTGGCTCCGATCTTTTTTCCGGCTGCCAGGCTGTCTTTACTATCGGTAGATTCGTAGGAGTGGGGTACCTACGCGTGAGTTTCCTTCTGCGGCCTCCCTCCCTTGCGCTGCGACTCACGTCGATCGACTCTGGCCCACTCACAGTACGTCGACCCGGCCTTTGCCCTCTTCGTCAACGGCATCGGCATGTGTCTCTTCTCGATCCTCGCATCGACCGTCACCGGCACCGGCGGGATCGTCTGCCTCTTCTTTATCTTCTTCTTCGAGTCGTGCGCGTACCCGATAATCTTTGGAATCGCCACAGCCGACCTCGGCAGTTATATGAAAGTCGGTTCGGGGATTCTGGCCGTAGGTGTCTCAGGTGCGTCGAACAGGCCTTATCTGAACGGCACGAGATGCGCTGACGTGAGCGCTTCGCAGGTGGGGCTGCGTGCGTCAACACTCTAACTTTTTTCCATCCGTTCCAACCCCTGAGAGTCTGGTTCATCTTTGAAAGAACCCCCTGCTGACTCTCCTTCCCTCTGAATAGATACCCATCGATGCAGGCTGCCTTTGCTGACCGGTACGGCAGTCACCGGTCCTACGTCATCCCTCTCACGGGTTTTGTCATCATGACCGCCTGTGAGTCAGAGCTTCGAGTCTCTCCGCCGTTCCAAGGGCTGACCAAAGTGCTCCTGAACCAGATGGCCTCGTCATGTGGCGCTCGCGCTCGACCAAGCACGGCCACCCCTGGTCGATCTGGCTCACCGAGCGCGACCTCATCGTCGAGGGCGCGGACGGCGCTGATGCGGTCGACCCTTCGATGGAGAAGTACGACGTCAACAGCGACGAGCGTCGCGAAGAGTACGCCGTCAAGCACTAGTATCTGTCCGCCTTCCCTCCTCCTTTTTCGTTTCTCAAACCGGCCGAGATGTACACTAGCGAGCTTCTCTGGATCGCCTTCCCTGTCATTGTCCTTGCGTAGCCACACTCTGTCGTCTTGACTTTTCCATGCTCTTGCGCTCTCTCTTACCTCCAAGCGCCTGCTGACGTCTCGCTCAGTCAGAGAGGGCTTTAGCGAAAAGGAAAGCTCACGAATCGGTGCAAGGTCAAGCTCGGCGGTTGGTCGGTCGGCTGCGGCGGTGGAGGTGGGCAGGACAAGGGGGGGCCAAGACACGCTGAAATCCATGATGCGCGCCGAGAGTCAGTGTAGAGGACATTAGGTCTAGCGAAGACACGAACGACGTACTTCGTTCGGCAGGCCTCTGATGCTTTAGTCTTCGTCAAAACAAAGGACGCGGCCTCGACAGCGCTCTCGAGCAGGGCTCGGTCGCGCGCAGTATAGTCAGCCGGAGGTCGGTCGCAGCTCTCGCCTCCCTTTCGGCAGGCGATGGATCAGCAGACAGCATATGGAAGAAGAGAAGATTACGCGATCTCCTTCCAGCGTGATCGTAGCACAATTAGGTGAGGCTGCCCGGGATGGGATGCGAAGCGCCCGAGGCGACCGTCACCGTCGCCGCCGTCAAGGGGAGGAGCGGCCGGCGCGTTCGACCCGAACCCGCCGACCGCCATCATATATCTCCGTCTCGGCATCCATCAGCCCTCGCCTGGCCGCTCCGGCCGTCTTTCCTTGCATGTCTTTCGCGTGGCCTCGCTATACGACACACGATCCATCGGCCGTGTCGCCGGTCGCGTCGACGTCCCGGCTGCCGGCGCTTGGCGTACCGCCGACCTCTGAGGGCCCGACCTCGCCGGGATCCTACGCTGGCCAGTCGCATGCTCCGCCGTCGCCATCGGCCGGGAGCGTCCTCTCTGAGACGGCCGGCGGCGAACGGTCGGCCTCGGGCAAGCGATATCGGAGCCGCGGCCTGCGAGAGTGAGTAAGGAGGGACCCTTCCCGAGCCAGAGCCTCCCCTCAGGAGGCGAGCTGCCCGGCCGGCGAGCTGACGCCTGCGTTGGTCGACCCCTCCGCCAGCCCCATCGTCTTCAAGTCGCCCAAGCCGGGCTATGTGATCCAGTCACCGGACGGCTCGCCCTTCACCCGGTCCATGATCCAGCACGACCTGCTCCAGGCGCTCTTTACCGATGAGACCCAAGCCTTCACGCCGCCGCCGGGTGCGACGCTTGCGCCGCACCTGCAGCATCGCCAGCTGCTCACGTTCCGCGAGCTCTACGAGGAGAGCTACATCAGCAGCTCCAAGATCACCAAGCGTGTCCGGGACAGCATGCGCCAGGACGCGGGCTTTGCCAAGGACCATCTGATGGTGCGGGCCGGCTGACGAACAGCCTGTCGTTCTAGGCCTACACGTCCTACTCAATGCTGATCGTCGCGCGCACCCCTTCGCAGGTCGCGTTCCTCGTCAACGTCGGCAAGATCAACACGACGGCGGCCTTCTACCCAGAGATGAAGACACTCATTCGGCACTTCCACTCGATCCCCTCGATCCAGAAGACCGAAATGTCCAAGGCGCTGCTGCAGGACTCGCCACGGCTCAAGGCCTGCCTGCGCGGCGTCGAGCTGCCGTCGGACGAGGGCTCGCCGCCGTACACGCTGGCCGAAGTCGAGGCCAAGACGGTGCGCACATCTCCCACGTTCCAGCCTTTCTTACGCTCGATCACCTGACCACAGCCCGTGTCTGTCTCTCCCCAGGCTCAGGGCTGCCAGCCGTCGACGAGCATCTGCAACCTGCTGTTCACGTTCACCGGCGCAGCAGGCGAGCTCGGCGAGCGACATCTGCCCCGCGGCCTCGACTTCTTTGACCTGCTCGGAGCCAATGAAGAGAAGCACACGATCCCGTCCAGCTCCCGGGCGCGAGCCATCCTTTGGTTACTTTGGCGCTACCACGAGGGAGCGCATCACCCGATCAACCTCTTCGAGGACCACTACTCGGCCATCCACCCGGGCCAGGCAACGCACCTGCCCGACATCGGCGCTGAGGAGCTCCAGGCTCGTCACGAGAACGTCGACCTCGATGAGGAGCTCCGGTGGGGTTACGAGATGGAGGACAAGCGCCGGGCCGACATGATCGTCCTGAAGGAGACCGGCGGCGTCGGCCGCGGCAAGAAGGGCGAGAAGCGGTCGGCCTTCTGGGGCGCGGCCAAGGCGAGCAAAAAGCCTCGGGCCAACGCGATGGACGACATCGAGGCCGAGCTCGACGCCATGTCGGCGACCGACGGCGGCGGCGGCGGGCGCGACAACTCGTCGATGCAGGGCGACAAGACGTTCGACTTTGTCGACGACGACGACGACGACGAGCTCGATGAGGAGGTGGACGAGCTGCTCGAAGATCCGCCGAGCCCGGTCAAGCCGCCGCGTCCGTCCTTCGTCATGCGGCTCTCTACAGAAACGCTGTTCGCTTACCTGCTTGCCCTGCCCTCTCCCACTATAGTTTTTATTCCGACGCTCGACATCTCGTACTACTTGGATCAGCCGCCAGCCGGGCCACCGCGCGAGAAGCGGCTCCTGCATCGTCAGTCTGTGTCCCGTACGAGCGCTGTCCAGCGTGACTGTTGCTGAAAGCTTCTTTTTCATGTCGCGCTCTGGCAGTCGCCTTCGGCAAGGCTCAGCAGACGATGGCCAACCCGTGCTACAATTCGGACGGCGAGGACGAGGACGACGACCAGGCGCTGCACGACCTCCGTGGGTCACTGCGCGACTGCCGCGATTGCTGGGCCCTGCTGACTGGCGAATCGACCCATCTGACAGGCATCGAGATCGCCGTCCTGCGCGACAGCCAGCGCATCAACGGCCACCTGCCCCGCCCAAAGCCGACCGAGACCATCATCGAGCCTGCGGTCGTCATCGACGCGCCGCCGCCGACATTCGAGCCCGTCTCGGATAGCGCTCAGCCCAGTGGCACCATCCCAAAGCTCAAGCTCACCTTCGGCGGAGGCAAGAAGGCCTCGCTTTCGGCTCTGCTGAATTGAGGGCTTGCACACCCGCGTGACCGATCCCATGCGTACCGCTTTATTTCTGCTTCGCGTGCATAGATGGGGATTCGACAGCCTCATTGCATGTCGACGTCGCCCTCGTCCTCGAGCTCGCCCTCGGCGTCGTCGTCGCCGAGCTCGACGCCGTCTGGCACGCCCGCAACCGGCGTCTCATCGCCCTCGTCCATCAGCGAGGGGTCGATCTCGAGCTGCTGCGGGATCGGCTCATGCGACGGTGGATCGAACGAGTGTTGCGGTGGCGGCGGAGGATACTGCGAGAAGTGCGCGTACGAAGGATCGTGCGTCTGCTGCGAAAAGGGCGGGAGCCGGCCGTCAAAGTACGGCTGCTGGTGCTGCATCGGCCGGGCCGCATAGGAGGGGGCCGGGAAGGCCGAGAAGGCTGGGTGTTGACCGCCCCAGGGGTCCACCTGCGGCTGTGGGATGAAAGGTGTCGAGGCCGGCGGCGGATAGGCAAAGTGGTGCAAGTCGACGGGCTGGGGCGAGGCCGATGCGGACGACGATGCAGACGCCTCTTGCATGACGTGAGGCGGGTGCGGGTGTGCGAGAGGGAAGTTTGGCTGGCCAGCGCTGCTAGGCCGTCCGTCGACGCTGTCTGCACCCTGCGCCACGTCATCAACTGCTTGCGCATCCGGGTCTGGCTTGATCGAGACGCCGCCGAGCTTCGACTTGGGCAGCGTTTTCTTCGTGGCGCCCTTGGCCGCGGCCGCACCTTTGGGCTTGGCCGGCCCGGTCGATGCGGAGCGCGAGCGCTTCTTGCCGCTGAGAAGCGGCGCCGCGTCTGCCGACGGCGATTGCGAAGCATGAGGGAGGCCTGGATCAGACGGCAACGAAGCCGAGACCGGGGACGGCGACGCCTCAACCGAGACGGCAGCGGACGGTGCAGGAGACGACTCGATCTTGGGGGCGAGGCCTGCCTCCCTCCTCGCGTCGGCCTCCTCCTTTGCTGCCCTTTTGGCCGCCGTTCGCGCCCTCTCGGCCTCGAGTCGTCTCACTCGACGCTCCTCGTCCGCCTCGGCCTTGAGCCGGGCCCGTTCGGCCTCCTCGGCTGCCTCACGAACCCATCGAACGGCGAGCAGCTCTTCGGCGAGCTCGTCCATGGACCGCTGGAACGCCGTATGGCGGGCATGAGTGGCCGTAAGAGATGCGCAAGGCGGAGGTCCGTCGGAAGACGTCGTTGCTGGGTCTGAGAGGGCCGGCTCAGCATCGGGAGATGACGAGCTCATTGAGCCGTTGCTGTCCGGCACAAGTGACGGCAAAGGGAAGCGAAAGTTAGGCCCAGGGTTGAACTTGACGCGCCCGCCGCCGAAGCACGAGATCATTGGGTAGTAGCCGAGCGTGCCGTCATCCACATCGGCCGTCTGCGCCGACGCCTTCTTCCTGCGGCCCTTCTTAACCTCCTCTTCGACGACGGCGAGAGGCCTCCAGTCAAGGAGGTCTTCGAAGGCGGGCCCGAGCGGGACGCCATTGACAAAGAACGTCAAGGACGAGCCGCGCAGGGTCGGCAACGGCCGGAGCGGCGTCGTCAGCGATGCCCGGAGCATCTCGTCCGAAGACGGGAGTGTCTTATTGGTGATGCGGTTCTTGCCCTTCTTGCGAAGGACGACTGGCTCGCCGTCGCCGTCGGCCCCGGCCGGCGCCGCAGCCGAGGCCGGCACGGCTGGCGGGTCCATGAGGACCTCCATCTCTTTTGAGACCTGTGGCGCGCGCGACTCGAAGTAGAGCTGGTTCTTGTAGCGGATGGGGATCCGAATTCGGCGATCGGGATGGAGCGCTGTGGGATCGAAGGCGGGTGTTGGGCCTATGGGAAGAGGGGCGAGTTCGGCCGGAGCCGAAGGCGTCGGTGCCGTCATAGAGTCGTCGGCTGAAGGGGCTGACGGCGGCGGTGACGTGGGCGGTCGAGGAGGAGGAGGGACGCCCGCCAGGTAGGGCTGACTGCGAGCATCAAACTCCCAGCGCTTGCCAAGCGAGCTCGATGCTTCTCCGGTCGATGACGAAGGCGCAGCCGCCGGTGCATCCATGTCGACGTCGGCTGTCGATCGCGCCGACGCTGACGGCACCTCGGCGGGCGGAATGTTGATCCAGCAGCCGACGACGTCCCCCGAGCGGAAGCCACGCGGCCCCTCGGTCCGCGAGTCGTACTCCTTGACCTTGCCGAGCCAGATCCTCTCGCCGCCACGGTCGCGGAAGCCGTACGAGTAGCCATCGCCGCCGACCGGCCAGCCGAGAGTGGCCTCTCTCCGACCGACACCGAGCCGAACTGCCGGGGCGACGCCACCGCCTCCTAAGCTCGCAAATCCAGGGGCATGCGAAGCCGAGGCCAGAGTCGAAGCCTCCTCGGCCGATGCGGCCGACCCGGCGACCTCGACCTCGAACTCGAAGTAGACTGAGCCCTCGCGGACGGGCGTGCTGCCTCTGATGCTCCGCCAGCCGTCCGGCGCCGAGCACGTCAGGAGGTCGGGCGAGACGCGCATCAATGCGTTGCGGTCCGTCGTCGACAGATGCGGCTGGCCCTGAGGTAGCGGCAGCGGGTAGGAGACCGGCCGGAGGAAGGGGTAGGCCAGGTCTGGCGAGGGCACGGGCGAGGGCGCGCAGGGCAGGTAGCTAAAGCCTACGCGACGGGATCGATGGAGCAAGTCTGCTCAGCAACGACGCCCAAAGGCCTGAGAGGACCTCCTGACGCACCCTTCGAGTTGACCGGAACATCCTGGATGACGAAGAGGCCATCCTGGGGCGTCTCGGGCGTCGGCACGAGCTTGATGGCCGACGCGACGGCCGGCGTGCCGTTGGTCGCGGGCGGGGCAGCCGCCGCGAGCGACTCCTCGACCGTCACTGGGCCCGGCGTCGACCCGGAGCTGGTAGCCATCGTGTCGAGCTGGAGAGCTAGCGCACCGATGAGACAGAGTTCTGCCTTGCAAGAGAAGGGGTGGGGAAATGCCGGTCGGACGGGAGCTGAGCAGCGACGGTTCGGCACGCCCGGCGGAGGAGGACGCGCCTTTCGCCTCGCGCGCCGGCGAGCTGCCGACCTCGACCATGGCTCGCGTCCAGTCCTAGGCGCTCCCCTCTCCTCCGCAACGACCAGGAGCCGGCGAAGACGGCTCCGCACGACTAGCTGCCGGCCATGAACTCGCAAGGTACGCCAACAGTCTCTACTTTGAGAGGGGTGCGACGACGACGCTGACGTTCCATTGTCGCCCGCGCGTCGCGTCCCCTCCTTTCACCTCGCGCTCCCGTCTGAAACCACCTCTGCCGCCTGCGACAGCGCCCATCATCATGTCGGCTGCCGAGGCCTGGCCCCGTCGCCCACCGGGGACGAGGACCCGGCCCGACCGCTCACCTACTTTGAACGGCGACTCGTCCTCGGCGGGCGGCGACAGCTCGTTCCCTAGCCCAGCTCTTGGGTCGAGCTCGCCGGCCCTTGCTGCGGGCGCCGTCGGCGGCAACGCGTTCGGACCTCGGCTCGACCTGCCCGCGCCCTCCGCCGTCCGACCAGTCGAGATTGAGGAGCGCAAGGAGATCAAGTACCGGCATGAGGGAACGCGACTAGACCCGGTCAAGCTCAGAGGCATCGCCTCGGCCTTTGGCATGGCCATCTCGACGCCGCCAGCCAAGCTGTCTGCGGCAGGAGCGTCGTCGCCGCCGGCGGTCTCACATCCGTCCAGCTCGTCGCTCGTCCCTCCAACCTCGGCCAGCACGCACTCGCGCGGCGGCGCTTCATCAACGAGCTCGGCCTCGTCCTCAGTCTCGTCATTCCCGCCGGCCTCGCCTTTCTCGGACCCGAAGTCGTTGGGCACGCCGGCGGCCGGGCCGAGCCCTGCGCGGGCGACTACCGGCGGCCACCTTCTCTCGGTCCAAGCGCCGCCGTACCTCTCATCGTCGCCAGTCCTCCTGCCGCTTCTACCGTCGCTCAAGTCTCAGATCGCTGCAATCGCGCGCGACTTCGGCCTGCCATCGACCGTCGGCCTCGTCCTGTTCCTCGTCTACGAGAACGGCGCCGGCGAAGGCCGGCTCGGCGAGGGCGTCTGGGAGATCCTCTGGCGCGATTTCTTCCACGGCGGTTCGCCTGCCGCCGGCGTTGACAGCGAGCTGGCGAGCGCATTGAGCGACGATGGTCGACCGCTCGACCCTTCATCGTCTCCCTCGTCGTCTCCAGCAATGTCCCACGCTCCGTTACAGCGGCCGCGTTATGGTTCCGAGCCACTGGCGTCACCCTCGCTGCCCATCGCCGGCCCCTCGGTCGCTCGCTACCCAACCTCGCAGCCGAGGCAAATCGAGCCCTCCGAGTCGCTGCTCTCGCGCACGCCGTCGACTCTGACCCCGGCGTCGCTTCGGGCGCGCAAGAAGCTGGCCCGTCTCTCTGCTAAGGCCGTCCCAGTAAGGCCGAACGGATCGAAAGCGGCGGCCAAGCGGTCGTCACGAATGCTGGCGACGCGTGCATCCGACCTGGCTGGACCGTCCTCGTTAGCCGAAGGCCGAGCGAAAGACGACTTAGCGTTATCGCCAGGCCTCGCCGAAACCTCCACATCGTCACCACAGACGCGACTCGTCGGCCAGCGGATCCCGTCGTCGCCTTTACCGGGACCCTCGCAGTACCCGTCCGCCTCGCCGACAGCCGCCTTCCACCGTCGGCCGTCTGGCCTGTCTGGATCGTCCAAGGGCGGTGCGATCAGCATTGTCGGCACCCTAGAGTGGGATGTTGACGCGCGCGGCTCAAGCCAGTGGTACGACCGCTGGCTGGCTCGCAAGAACATCGTCCGAGAGCCTCGGCCGACCGGTGGATGGCAAGCTGCGGCGGCGGCCGCCGCATCAGCTCCTGCAGCAGCCGTCTCATCCGCGGCCGTTTCTGCGACTGAAGAGGCGGACAGCGACAGCGATGACAAGGGGCTGTTCGCTGCGGACGACGGTTACGCTCCGCTTTCCGAAAGCGAAGAGATACATCCGACCTCCTCACAGCGAGGAGGACGCCTTTCCGACGCGGAGGCCGGCCAAGACGGCAGCTCGGCCGACGACGGCGACAAGGAGGACGACAGCGCTCCCTCCGACTACGACGGGCCCGCGAGAGGCGATCCGCTTGGCGACGTCTTTCCATCAGACGAGGCCGACTTCTTTGCCTTGCGCTCGGCACGAGACGACCGCGCCGCGGCGGAGGAGCTCGATGTCGAGCGTCCGGCGACCCCGCCGCCTTCCAGCAGGCCGCGCGAGGGCAGCGTCGGCCTCGGTCTCGGCCTCGGTCTCGGCTTCGGCCTCGACAGCGTCGAGCAGCGCCGTCAAAAGGACCTAGACGGGCTCAAGCTGACCGGCGCGGACCTGGGCGACGAGAACACGGACGAGCCGGAGCCAGAGCAGGGCGTCGAAGAGATCGAGGACCTTCTCGCTCGGCGTACCTCGACGCCTCGACAGCCTCCCGCCATCGAGGTGCCTCCGCTCGAGACAGCCCCATCCGACCCGCTTCATGGCAAGGACGACCTTCCTCCAACGCCTCTTAAGCAGCGTCGCAAGTCATCCGCCAGAGACACCTCGGACGGATCAGCGACAGCAAGCAACGGCAACCCGCTCAACCTCACGCTCGCCATCAGCTCGCCCGCGCCGTCGGCCCAGTTTCCGACGCTCGTCACCAGCCCGACCTCGGCCTTCTCACCAACGGGCTCGGACGCGACCGGCGGTCTTGCGTACCTCCGCGGCGGCGGTGGAAGCATCGACAGCTACGCCTCAAGCGGCCCGAGCGACGGCATGCTCAGCGCAGCGCTCGAGGGCGCCTTTGGCAGCAGCGGAGCCGGCAAGCGAGGCAGCGCCCTCATGATGCAGGACACGCTCGCCGATCTCGAGAAGGGTGCGTCTTTCGTCCACTCGGCCCTCATCTGTGCGACACTGACGCCTCTTACCTGCCACTTTCGCAGTCGTTCGTTCGCTCTCGCCCCGCGAGCTCAAGATTCCCAACCGAGAGCGCTCCGTTGCGTATTCGCCTGGCGCATCGTCGCTCTCGCCGGCGCCTTCCGGCTCATCCTTCGCTATGTTCCCTTCGCCGGCCTTCCCGCCTTCGGCCTACGTCTCTCCGGCGGGGTCGCCATCCATTGTCCCGACTGGGTCATCGCCTCGCCCTCTGCCTTCGATCGGAGCCGCCGTCGGAGAGGGCCCTTCTCGTTTCCAGTCACAGACCTTTGGTGCTGCTGATGGCAACACGGAGGCGCAGAGCATTGCGAGCTCGTTCAAGCAGCAGCAGTGCGTAGCCCACCAAGCCAACCTCCGGACGAAATCTGCCAGCTGACGCTGGTCGACGCCCCCTTCAGAGCCACCCGCGATAAGCAGCAGCCCCTCAGCATCTCAACGACCGACTTTGCGCCACCAGCCTGGCCGGCGGTACCGGTCTCCCCGGGCTCGCCACTCCTCTCGGACGTTGCTCTGCCATTGCGAAAGGACTCGCCCTTCTCCACTCCGCGCGTGCCGTCCCCGGAGCTGGCGCGGTTCGAAGACCGCCAGCAACTGAGCTCCACGAGCTCCATCACCTCCGGCCAAGCCCTCGGAAGCCCCCTCTCGGCGCTCGCGGGCGGCAGCAGTGGGCATAGCCAAACTTACCCGTCCCCACAGCCTCCGGCAGCTTCTTCGCCGCTTCACGCAGCTTTCCCGGCCCACGATGCGCACGTCGACGACTTGCCGCAGCGCACCGAGCGGTCGGAGAGCGCATCGACGACAAACTCTAAGGCCAGCGGCTCGCGGTTCCGCAGCTTTGGCTGGGGTCGCGCCGCCTCCTCTGGCTCGCTAGAGGAGGGTGCGATGGCGAGCTCCTCGTCGGCTTCTCCTGCGGGCGACCGCGAGACGACAGGCGGGCCGTCCGCTCCCTTGGTGCCTCGCCACCAGTCCATCCCGGATTCTCGGGGTCCGCCGCCGCTGTGGACAGCAACGAGCCCTGCTGGGCGTTCAGTCTCCGACACGTCAACCCTCGAAGCCCTCAGCCAGTTCGGCCAGCTTCAGGTCACGCCCGAGATGTCGACCGGCTTCCAGGAAATGAACTTCCCCTCGCCGCCGACCGGCAGCGTCGACCGCAAGTCGGCCTCGGGTGGCAAGAAGCGCTTCCGGGCGCAGGTCAACCTCGGCGGCCTCTTCGGCGGCAAGAACAAGAAGCAGCTCGAGATTGCGCCGCCCGAGATCGGCGAGCCTATGCTCCAGTCGTCGCCGCGCTTTGCGACCGTGCCCTTCCATCACCGCCAGCGGTCAGACTCGTCCGACGTGCTAACGTCGCCACGCCTGCCGCTGTCGCCGGGCAAGGTGTCGGAGCCTGGTACAGGCCCGCCGAGAGGTCTGCCGCCCTCCGTCTCGCAGTCGTTTTCGACCCGGTCCATCTCGTCGGCGGTCCTCTCGCCGCCGGGGTCGCCGACAAGCGCGATGTCGCCGCGGTCGGTCAAACGCAAGCCCGTGCCGGGCTCGGCGATGGGCCCGCAGCGCGACCTCCAGCGGAGCTTCTCGCAAGACTCGTCGCTCAGCATTGTGCCCTCCATACCGGATGCCGAGCCGCCGCTGCCGTTGCGGACGACCTCGCTCGGGACGCCCTCGACGCCGGTCACACCAACCGCGCCGGCTCATGCGGCCTCGCCGTAGGCCAGCCGCATCCGATCTATGCCCCCCTCCCGACCGTCTGCTGTCGATCGTCCGCAAAAGAAAGGGAGGGGACATGGATCGAGGAGATGACGTGACGCAGGGGTGTTAGACCTTTCAGACGATCGAGGCGGGAGGAAGCGGGAAGATGAGCTGCGCCGCCCATCCCTTGGTGAAGAGCGCTTGGAATGGCCAGACGACAGTTCGCGACCACGGCGCTATCGAGCGGTGGAGGCCTGCCAGTCAGATCATGAGGGGGTGGATGGAGATGGCTGCATGGCCCAGGGTCTGCTGGCGCCGAGTGTTCCGCTCCTGCCATCGCAAAGAAAGGGCCCAGTCAGCGGTCAGAGTCGCGCTCGATCGCTGAGATACTGACCTTAATCATCGCCTCCGTCCTTTCCTTGCGGCGCCGGGTGAGCAAGGCGTCGTCGCCGAGGAGCCACGCCTCGGCGGCGGCCGGCGCATAGTAGCTCTTGTCCTCTTCGAGGATCGTGTCGGCGAGCAAGGCGTACGTTGTGTGCGCGTGGTATGACGAGCGGATGCGGAGCTCGTCGCGATGCAGGCGGATGAGGACGGCAAAGTCGAGCCGCCGCATCAGCATCCGCGGCATGTCGGCCATCGTGAAGCGGGCCGAGCTCGGCGCCATCGGGTGGTCGCAGTCGTGCTCGTTGACGCGCGGGTGGTCGAAGGCCCGTAGCGCATCGGCGACGACCTCGGGCAGGTCGTGCCGGATGCCGAGGGCGAGGAGCTCGGGCGCGTTCTTTCGGTAGAACGGGGGCGGCGAGGCTGAGAGTGCGGCCCGGGCGACCTGCGATAGCTCGAGCAAGTCGGCGAGTTCGACGAGCCTGTGGTATAAAGGGAACGACGTTAGCATTCGCGAACAACGTCGCGTCTCAGGCTTGAACTGACGAGTGCAGCTCATCGAACTCGGTGAGCTTGGGGTCGGCGACGGTCGGGTGGAGGAAAAGAAGGAGTCGCTCGACAGCCGAGTTCGGTGCGTTGAGCTTGATTGAGATGCGGCCGCCCTTCTTCTTTGGCGGGGCGGCGCCGGCAATCTTGTCGGCGAGGACCGGCGAGGCCGCGATGAGCGTCGCCTTGCTGAAGCCAAACTCGCGGCCGTCGTTGGCGCGGATGACGACGTTGCCAGCATCGAGCGAGAGCGCCGCCTTGGCCGCCGGGTCAGCTGGCGCCGGGTCGACGACGTCGACGAAGCTGCAGCTGATGCGTTCGCCACGGAAGAAGCGCATGACGTCGTCGAGCCGCTCGAGCTGCCGGACCGCCTGATCGTCGTCGGGCCAAAAGTGCGGGCAGCGCTCGAGCTCCTGGATGACGTTGATCCAGCCGCCGTCTGCCACGTAGTGGGAGATGACGCGGAGGAAGATGGTCCGCGGGATGTGCTCGAGGATCTGGAAGGGAACCCGAGAGAGCGGGCATTGGCCGGTCGGGTCGGTCTCGTACTCGTCGAGCATGCGCAGAGCGGCCGACGCGACCGCCGTCAGCTTGAAGCCGAGCGCGCAGCCGAGGACCTCGAACGGGAAGAGGTATGGGCCCGAGCAAGCGAGCGCGGCCGAGATGACTTGCGGCAGCTGGAGCTGGAAGCAGATGTCGGCGAGCGGGGCGAGCTCCTCTACAGCGAGGAAGGGGTGCTCGACCGCCGGCGAGAGGTAGAGGAGTACCAGCTTGACGACGGCGCTTTCGGCCGCAAGCGGTATGACGACCGACGAGGCCTCTCGGCCGGCCTGCTTGCGCTTCGACGGCAACTTGGCGGGCGACTTGGTGGACGACTTGGTGCTGGCGGCGGCTCGAGCGGCAGCAGCGGTCCGTGCGGCGGCGACGAGCGACTCGCACGGCTTGGACGCGGCCTCGAGCCAGAGCGCGCGGTAGCCAAACGTCTTGCCGTCGCTGGCCTTGACGACGACGTCGTTATTGGCGGCCTGGAAGAGGGCGCGCGAGACGTCGCCGTTCGGGTCACGGCTGCCGCAGACGCCGGCGACCGCGTGGGGGTTCATGGAGGCCAACGTCGGGTTGGCGGACGCGTCCTCGGACGCCGTCTCCCAGTCGGATCCGCTGGCGTGCGACATGGCGGAGCGTGGGCGGAGGGATCGCTGCTGGGTGGGTACGGTGAGGCGGAAGAGTTGCGAGGAGAGAGATGGGCATGATGGGACCGACCCCGAGTGAAGGACGAGAGAGGCACGGGAGGGGGCGGAGCGAGGCGCAGCAGCAAGGTCAGCACTCGCATCTCGATGGACCTGCTGCTGCCGACCCGAGCGGGAGGGGGGCGTACGTGATGGTCCACTGGGCTGTCTTGATTGTCTCGGAGGAGCCTGCCTGAGCTTGGGTCGAGCGTCGGGTGGTGGGTGGCGGGGAAGAGGAGGCAAAGGGCTCGTACGTCCGATGTGAGGAGGGCCGCCCCTCACTGCCGGGCAAGGCCGTCGGCCGAGCCGACCGGTGCTCGAGCCTCCCCGACGACAACCTCCGCGAGAAAAGGCTGCTGAACTTGAAGGACTGAGTGCTGCTGACCCTCCGCCGACGTCTCGGAAGGGCTTGAGATCCAGGCGGCCAGCTGACCAGAGGATGAGCTTGGATGCTGCAGCCGGTGCGGCGAGCGGCAAAGCGCGAGGTCCGTGCGACCGTCGGCCTTGTTGCCCGCCCCCTCTTCTGCCTCTCGGCCTGCTGCCAATGGCAGCAAAGGTCACGGACGGCGAGTAGCAGAGTGGCGGAGCGGCGGTTGGAGCCGACGGCCGGCCGAGCGATAGGCCAGGTGGGCGACCCAGCGTGCGAGGGCCTGAGTGAGGTTTGCCCGCTGTTTACTTGCCGACCGAGCATCCTCGACGACCGGCTCGCGCGGACGAGATCAGCATCGAGCGACGGCCGTGTCCAACTCGGACGCGCGTCGATAGTCGGCCTCGCTGCGCGCTCGCGACGCGGAGGAGGAAAGGGCCAACGTCGAGGTCATCGTTTGCGTTGACGAGCCGAGCGCGCGTCGCGTCGTCAAAGGCCGCGCTCGCTGCCTGAGGCACCTTCATCCGGTCCCACTGCGGTTGATTACTCATCTCGACCGGCCTGGTGCTGACTGCAACGGAACGCTCACGTCTTCTTGCACGTTACAACGACAGAGATGGCACCAACGTCTTGCTCATCTCGATGCTAAGGTCAAGATGATGGAAATGGGAAGTGTGTTGATCGCAAACGGCAGTAGGACTGAACATATCTGCCAATTGGTCTGAGACGTCCTGCCGCCAGCGCCCATTGCAAGCCGTTGGACGACATCCGAGACGAGTTCCGTTCTGGCCGAGCCGATCGAATGAATTAAGCATGTGGGCGTTCGCCAAGCACACGACCAGCACTCTCTGCAGTCGAGCATCAAAGAGGCGGCGCGCGAGCCGGTCGCCGGGAACTCCTAAGTCTGAAGAGGTTGCGCTCAGCTATTCCTTGCATGAAGCGCTCTGCAGGACATCGTTATTGAGCTCCTCTGATGACTTGAGGTCAAGGTCAGGCCTGATGAGCGACTCGCCCGAGGCAGGGTTCGGGGACGGCGAGCTCGGGCCTGCTGCGCGTCGCTCGATCGCCCGTGACCTTTCTTAAATTTCCGGGGTGGGCTCTCGCCCCGCCCCCGGCCGGCGGGCGCGTGCCCCCCTCTGTTGTGTGCCGCGCCCTCAGTCCCCTCTCGCTCTTCCTCGCCCCTTCTCTCCTGTCGCCCCCCTCCAGCTCTTCCCTCTGTCCTACCTTGGACAGCCCTACCTTCTTCCTTCCTCAAGCAGGTCGCTCATCAGCAACCTTCGACACTCCGCAGCAGCTCGACGCTCCCTCCCTCTTTTCGCTTTCCTCCTCGCCCCTCCGGCTACCACCCCTCCCCGGCGCACCCTACCCGATCCCATCCTTCGGCCCGCTCTCCCGCGTCCGTCATGTCGCCCTCCGCCTCGACTCGGCGCGCTCGCAAGTCGGCCGTCCTCCTCTCGCTCCTCGCCCTCTCGGCCTCAACCGCCGTCAGCGCCTCGTCCGCCTCAACTGGCAGCCACGGCCACGGCGCCGCCGGTGGGCTCGACGGCCACAAGCGCATGGTCGTCAAGCCCCGCCAAGCCGTCGAGTCGCCTGCGACCTCGGCCCCGGCCCCGGCTGCGTCGACGCCGGTCGCGACCCCGACGGTCGCTCCTACTGTGCGTACCTCTCTTAACGAGGCTGCTGTCGGTGCCGGACGCAAACCGAGAGGCCGCCTGCCGCGGGCTTGACCTGTCGGCCCGCGTCGGACGTGTTGCTATCCGATCAGATCGGCTGACGACCCCTTCCTCTCCTGTCGACCCTCGACAGAGCGCCGCTATGACACCCACGACCTCGGCTGCTCCGTCGACGAGTGCCACGTCTTCGTCTGTTGTCGTCGAGGAGTCGTCGTCGGCGCCCGTCGTCTCCTCCTCATCGGCCGCTCCGCCGACCTCGTCTGCTGCCCCATCGACGTCGTCCACCGCGCCCACGACCTCGTCGGCGACCCCGACTTCGTCTTCAGTGGTTGAGACCTCGTCAACGCCGGCGACGAGCTCGACTGCACCGGCGACGTCCTCTGCTGCGGTCGTCTCGTCCTCGGCCGCCGCTTCGTCATCTTCGCGCTCGGTCAGCAGTGCGTCCGAGCTGCCCAACTCGACCGTCATCGTCCCTGGCCTCGTCACCTCGCGCCGTACGACCCAGTCGTCGGGCGCGACGCCCGGTGTCAGCAACGCCTCGGCCTCGTCCGGCGGGCTCAGCACTGGCGCAACAGCCGGCATCGCCATCGCCGCCGTCGTTGTCGGCCTCGCCGCCGTTGCCTTCCTCGTCCGCAAGTTCTACTTCCAGCGCAAGCGCCGGGCGAACCGGCTCCAGCCGCTCGACTTCTCGGCCGGCGGCCTCGGCCCGGACGAGCACGAGTTCAAGGCGACCGAGGGCGCCTTTGCCGGTGGGGTCGGAGCGGGCGCCGTCGGCGGCGCCGCCTACGGCATGAACGAGAAGCGGCTGTCGACCGGCAGCAACACGTGGGAGCGGCGCGAGCGCGAGCGGATGGACCTCGTCGAGGGCCTCGACAACGACTCGCCCTACGCCCGGGCCGGAGCTGGTATCGTCGGCGACTACCCTGCCGGTGCGGCCGGCCAGGGCGCCTACGGCTACAACGGGGGCTACGCCGATGCTTATGGCGCGCCTGCCGCGGCTGGTGCGGGCGCCTACGAGGGCTACGCCCCTTCGACCCACTCGGGCAACGTCGCCGGCTACGGCGCCGGTGGGTACGACTACAGCGCCGCCGGCCAGGGCGTCGGCAGCCAGGAGGGCCACGTTGACTACGGCCACCAGCAGCAGCAGGGCGGCTACCAGGACGTGCGTCCTGCGACTACTGCAGAGTCTTCTCCTTCTCAAATGTCCTCTGCTGACCTCGGTCTCCGCCCTTCCGTTGAGCAGTACGACTACGGCTACGGCCAGCAGCCTCAGCACCAGGGCTACCCGGCCCAGCAGCCCGGCCACCACCAGCAGTACTAAGCCGGCGCGACCGCCCCGCCCCGTCCCGGCCTGCGCCTCTCCCTCCCTGCTCCTCTCCTCTCGCCTCCGGAACACTTCCTTCTGCCTCTTCTCCTCCTCCTCGGTATACCCCTCGAAGGGATCATGACCGCCCCCCTCCAGCCGCTCCTTGCCTCCTGCCGTCGCTCCTTTTGCCCTGCCGACCCCTCTGCTTGTCCATCCTCTGCCCCTTGTACACCTTTACTCGCCTCCTCTCTGGCCGATCGGGCCCGGCGCTTGCGTCGAACCTGGAACCGCAGCCTCACCCTTCTCTCTGATGCGCTTGGCTGATTCTCCTAAGGTTGGCAGGAAAGTGGGCTACATGCGTACCCCTCGTCGCTCGGGCCTCGCGCGCGC
>Ga0308160_10003223_pt1 | contig 18612 bp, 20 predicted proteins | sample PhyFR1_FD_201036 | JGI IMG/M metagenome (GOLD analysis project Ga0308160, IMG submission 201036) | Phyllosphere microbial communities from UC Gill Tract Community Farm, Albany, California, United States - DLSLF.R1 | ecosystem: Host-associated > Plants > Phyllosphere > Unclassified | place: USA...
AGGCGGGCGTGATCCGCAACGATCCCCACGGCCGGCGCCGCCTCCTCACGCTGCGTCGCGAAGACCTCGACGCGCGGTTCCCCGGTCTGCTCGACGCGGTGCTCGGCTCGGCGGAGGCCTGAGCCGCCCCGGGCGCCGTGGAGCGCTCGCCGCGCCGGCGGGGCTGCGGGTGCGGTCAGTCGGTCGCGATCTCCTGGACGGTCGTGCGCGTGGAGCCCTCCGCGCCCGTCGTCTCGTAGCGCACAGGCATCCCGGGATGCGCGAGCGCGAACCAGAACACCGTGCGGCCGTCGTCGTCCTGCACGTCGTAGCGCAGGCAGTCGAGCCGTCCGAGGGGATGCTCGATCGTCTCCGATCCGACCGTGGTGCGCTCGGCGGGGAACGCCGCGTGCGCCTGCAATTCGCGCCAGGCGACCCGCGCGCCCTTGGCCGCCTCCGGTGCACCCGCGGGGTGACTCTCGATCAGCACGCCCTCGTCGTCGGCGGCGGAGTAGCGGCTGATCCGGTCCGTCACGGCGCCGTCCGGCCCCTCCGTCCGCACCCGGATGACGACCCCGCCGCGCAGCGCGCCGCGGATCTCGTCGGCCGTGAACGGCGTCGGCAGGAGGTCGTCGGCGACGAGGTGCGGATCCGGGTTCTCGGCCACCTCGTCAGGATAGGCGGTGTTGTCGAGTCCGGCGGGAACGACGAGGGCGCGCTCGGCGCCCGGGCCGCCGTCCCGCCGGACGCGGTGATGCCGGCGAAGCGGCTCTGGCCGACGGGGATCACCCCATGCGGCGGCCATCCGGGATCGTCATCACGGGGCCTACGCCGTGGGTGAGAAGCGCCTGTCGCGACGCTCGGCGAGTTCCTCAGCGCTGACCACCGTCAGCACGGGGGAGGCGACGGGCGCCAGCATGGTCACGATCAGTTGCGATTGCTGATCGGGCAGGTTGTTCGCGCCCTGGTAATGGATCACGTCACCGCCGGGTTCGAACAGCGCGTCGCCCTGCTTCAACACCCGCGGTGCCTCGCCCTCCAGCTCGAAAAGGATCTCTCCCTGCGTCACGTACCCGAACACCGGGCCGGGGTGGCGATGGGGCGGCGCTCCCTCGTCCCCGGGGGCCAAGGTGACACGGATGGTGCGTGCCTCGGCGTCGGCGGTGACCCCCTGCGTCGCATTCGCGCGCGTGGCGATCACTTCGACACCAGGCGGAAGCCGATGTTCTGCATCAGTCATTACTCCTCCAAACAGTCGTTGTCCTAGGAAGGACCGGACGGCCTCGTGGTTCGTGACAGTTGCGTCGACGGATCCGGGCGTCCGCGTGCTGTTCCGCCACCGGGCACGAAGAAGACGGCGCCGAGCTTCGCGGGATTCATCAGCCAGAACATCTGACTGATGCCGGCGTCGGTCGCCTCGATGGTGAACATCATGACGGGTCCGTCATCGGCCTCGAGAACCGCCCACGACTGCGCGTTCGCCTCGACGAGACGAACCGTGACCTCCTGCCAGATCCACCTCGAGACGGCGACCGTGAGTTGCAGGACCCGATCCCTGCCGGCGACAGGGAAGCGCGCGGCGTTGGCCACCCCGCCGCCGTCGGCGATGCTGACGACGTCCTCGGCGAGAAGGGATTCGAGGGCGGCGATGTCGCCGGAACGAGCGGCATCGATGAATGCGAGCAGGAGGCGTCGGTGTTCGGTGTCATCGACGGGCTGCCGCTTGTCTGCGGCGATCCGCTTGCGGGCTCGGCTCGCGAGCTGTCGGGCGGCCTCCTCCGTCGTGGAGATCACCTCCGCGATCTGACGGTATGCGTATCCGAAGGCCTCGCGGAGGACGTAGACGGCCCTCTCCGCGGGGGTGAGCCGTTCGAGCAGGATCAGCACGGCGAACTGCAGAGTGTCGGACCGCTCGGCGACGAGCTCCGGATCGGCTTCGGTATCGATGGGTTCAGGTAACCAGGGGCCGATGTAGGTCTCGTGGCGCGCGCGTGCGGACTGCAGCACGTTCATCGCCAGGCGTGTGGTCGTCGTCGCCAGGAACGCCTGTGGATCGCGCACTCCACCGCGGTCGTAGCCCTGCCACCGCGTCCACGTCTCCTGGACCAGATCCTCGGCGTCGGCGACGCTGCCCAGCATCCGGTACGCGATGCCGAACAGCCGCGGCCGGGCGCGGAGAAAGGCGGCGAGCCCCGAAGCGTCGTCGTCGTCCGTCAGGGACGACTCGTCGACGGGGCGCCACAAGCCGAGCGCGGGCCTCGACGCCGGCAGCGCGGCTGCCGGCTTCACATGCGCCATGTCGTCGCCTCCGTTCGTCTCACCCCATGAGATCTCTGACCGGATAGCCCTCCGAGTTGTGACAGCTCGCGCCGCCGACCGCCGTGGCGGGCGGCACGTCGTCACATCGCGATGCCGTGCGCGGTCTGTAGTGGCATGACGGAACGAGAGGTCGATCCCATGGAACCGCAGGACCAGCAGGAGAGCAAAGAGACGGCGGATGCCGCTTTGATCGCCGAAGTGACGTCGATCATCGACGAGATCGAGATCCCGTCGTCCGACACCGACGTTGAGATCTCGGTGCGAAAGCTCGACGAGGAGCAGCGGTTCGTCGCAGTGCTCGAGGAGTGGGAGACCGGTGGCGTGCGCGGCCGCGAGATCGGCACGATCCGCTACAGGATCGAGGGCGATCATCAGGTCGACGTCTACTCCACCTACGTGCGACCGGAGTTTCGCGGCCGCGGGATCACGGGCGACTTTCTGGCGGACGTGCTCGACCGACTCCGCGACACGGGCATGCAGGTGACGGAATCCTGTCCGGTCGCCGCGGCCTTCGTGCTCGCGAACGCGGCGCACGGGGCATGAGGCATCTTCCGCGGCGGAGGGGCTCGTCGTCACGTCCGGGCCCGCCGTCCGGTCATGACTAGACACAGCCCTGTCGACGGAGGAGCACGATGGCGCATCAAGACCAGGCCCTCGCGCCTGCGAGTTCTGCGGACAACCCGACACGTGCCGTCGCGGAGGAGGAGGTGAACGCCGCTCCGCCGCTCGGCGGACGATTCGTCGGCTGGGCGGCCAACTATCTGGATGAACGCACCAGCATCTCCGGGCTGGTCAAAGAGCTCGGGCGCAAGATCTTCCCCGATCACTGGTCGTTCATGCTCGGCGAGATCGCGCTGTGGGCATTCGTCGTCGTCCTCCTGTCCGGCACCTTCCTCACTTTCTTCTTCCAGGCGTCCATGACGCCCACGCACTACGCCGGCGCCTACGCGCCCATGCGCGGCGTCGAGATGTCCGCCGCATTCGAGTCGACGCTGCGGTTGTCCTTCGACATCCGCGGCGGCCTCCTGGTCCGCCAGATCCACCACTGGGCGGCACTCGTCTTCGTCGCAGGCAACGTCGTCCACCTGCTGCGGGTGTTCTTCTCGGGGACCTTCCGCAAGCCGCGCGACCTGAACTGGGTCATCGGCTTCCTCCTCTTCATCCTCGCCCTCGCCGAAGGATTCACCGGCTACTCGCTCCCCGACGATCTACTCTCCGGCAACGGCCTGCGCATCGTCGACGGCCTGGTCAAGGGCCTCCCCGTCATCGGCACCTGGACCTCATTCCTCCTCTTCGGAGGGGAGTTCCCCGGCGACCAGATCGTGGGCCGCCTGTACACCCTGCACATCCTGCTGCTGCCGTTGATCGTCATCGCGCTGGTGGTGATCCACCTTCTGCTGCTGGTCATCAGCAAGCACTCCCAGGTCATGGCGGCAGGCCGGTCGGACAGCAATGTCGTCGGATACCCCCTGCTGCCGCTCTACACGGCGAAGATGGGCGGCTACCTGTTCATCGTCTTCGGCGTCATCGTGCTGATCGCGTCCCTCTTCCAGATCAACACGATCTGGCTCTACGGGCCCTATGACCCCTCGCCGGTATCGGCCGGAACACAACCCGACTGGTACATCGGATTCGCCGACGGCATGTTGAGGCTCATGCCGCCCGGCCTCGAGTTCGTCTGGCTGGATCACACCTGGTCGCTGAACCTGATCATTCCGGTCGTCATCCTCGTCGTGTTCCTCGTCCTCGTCCTCCTCTATCCGTTCATCGAGGCCTGGATCACCGGCGACAAGCGCGAGCATCACATCGCTGAACGCCCCCGCAACAACCCCACCCGCACGGCGATCGGCGCTGCGGGAGCGGTCTTCTACGCCGTCATGTGGGCCGCGGCCTCCTCGGACCTCATCGCCACGCACTTCGCCCTCAGCATGGAAGGCGTCATCCACACGCTCCAGGCGCTCCTCATCCTGGGTCCGGTCATCGCCTACTTCCTCACCAAGCGCATCTGCCTCGCGCTGCAGAGGAAGGACCGCGAGATCGCGCTGCACGGGTACGAAACCGGCCGGATCGTGCGGCTGCCCGGCGGCGAGTACATCGAAGTGCACCGACCCGTCGATCGGTATGAGCGATGGAAGCTGGTCGACTACGACAGCTACGAACCCCTCGTCGTCCGCCCGGACGCGAGAGGCCGGATCACCTTCGCCCAGCGAGCTCGCGCGGCCATGTCCCGCTGGTTCTTCGAAGACCGGATCGTCCCCCTCACGCAGGCCGAACTCGACGCTGCTCACGCCCATCGGCGCACGGCGCTCGAGCATCAGGAGGCGCCGTCGACGGAGTGACCTGTCGCACTCGTGTCACAACCCGCACCTCAGTCCTGTCTTTGCTGTCAGACCGGAACGGACGCAACCGAAGGAGCGATGAGCAGTGAGCAACGGACTCGATGGAAAGGACCCGAACACCGGGATCGCAGGTACGGGCCGGCTCGCAGAGCTGCTGCACCTGCGCGGCGGGCAGGCGGCGGCGGAGGCGCCGTTCGTGATCGAGCATCGCGAGGCGCTCGTCTACATGCTCTGCCAGGCCGCGGAGCTCGAGCACGGGATCATGTGCCAGTACATGTTCGCCGCGTACTCGCTGAAGCAGACGGCAGAGGAAGGACTGAGCGGGGAAGCGCTGGAGAAGGCGGCGCACTGGCGGCGCACCATCCTCCATGTCGCCACCGAGGAGATGCTGCACCTCGCTCTCGTGCAGAATCTGCTCGCGGCGATCGGTGCGGCCCCGCATCTCAGCCGGCCCAATCTCCCCGCGCCGGCGCATCACTTCCCCGCCGGCGTGAATCTCCTCCTCGTCCCGTTCGGCGAGGCGGCGCTCGAGCACTTCATCTTCCTGGAGCGTCCAGAGGGGTTGCCGTTCGCCGGGGCGGAGGGCATCGACGGGCTGCCGGATGACGAGCCGACGCCGGTCATCGACGCGGATGACATCGTCCCGCAGGCACAGGACTTCGCCACGATCAGCCACCTCTACCGCTCGATCGAAGAGGGCTTCGCGCATCTCGCCGAGAAGTACGGCGAGGACCGGCTGTTCGTCGGCCCGCCGCGGGCGCAGGCCACGCCCGAGTCGTTCGGCCTTCCGGAACTGGTCGCCGTCACGGATCTCGCCAGCGCCCGCGAGGCGATCGACACGATCCTGGAGCAGGGCGAGGGAGCCAGGGGCGCCTGGGAGACCTCGCATTTCGGACAGTTCGTGGCGATCCTGGCGGAGTATCGCGCCATGCGCGCCGAGGATCCCGATTTCGATCCCGTCCGTCCGGTGGCCTTCGCCACGGTGCGGCGCAACGAGTACGACGCGTCGATCCCGCGGATCACGGATCCGCTGGCCGCACGGTGCGCCGACCTGTTCAACGTGAGTTACGAGATCCTCGTGCAGGTACTGGAGCGGTACTTCGCGCACACCGATGAGACCGATGAGGAACTCGCGACACTGGTGCGCACGACGCATCAGCTCATGGGCGGCGTGCTCGCCCCGCTCGGCGGAGTCCTCACGACGCTCCCCGTCGGCGAGGCGCTCCCCGGACGGAGCGCGGCCCCCAGTTTCGAGGTGTTCTACCAGGACGACGACCTGCTGCCGCACCGCTTCTCGGCGTGGATCCTCATCGAAGAGCGACTGCGCGATGTGGCCGCGCTTGTGGACCACATCGACGTCGGCACGGCCGTGCATGTCGGTGAGGTCCTCCGCACGGCGCAGCAGCGCCTGACCTCGATCGCGGACGGCTTCGCCGTTCACATCGCCGCGCAGGCGGAGGAGCAGCACGCCGAGCCGTCCGCCGGCATCCGAATCCCCGAAGAGAGGAGCACCGCCATGGTGTTCGAGAGCACGATCAAGCCTCTGTTCCGTCAGAAGGACCGCGAGGCGATGCGATTCGCCTTCGATCTGTGGTCCTACGACGACGTATCGGCCCACGCCGATGCGATCCTGCAGCGCGTCGAGGACGGCAGCATGCCGTGCGACGGCACCTGGAGCGACGAGCAGCAGCAGACCTTCCGCCGCTGGATCGACGAGGGGATGCCCGCATGAACCTGATCAGGACACGTGAGGCGGGTGAGGCCACGCCCGCCCCGGCGGAGGCCATGCGCATCGCGGTGGTCGGCGGCACGGGACTCATCGGGTCACGGGTGGCGAAGATTCTGCAGGCCGCGGGCCATCAGGTCGTCACCATTGCCCGGTCGACCGGGGTCAATTCGTACACCGGTGAGGGGCTCGCTGACGCTCTCGCCGGGGTGCAGACCCTCGTCGATGTCTCGAACGAGGGCTATCTCGATGAAGAAGCAGCGAAGGAGTTCTTCTACAACTCCACCCTCAACCTGATCACGTACGGCGCAGCAGCCGGGGTTGCGCACCACATCGCCCTCTCGGTGGTCGGCACCGACCGCCTGGCGCGCTCGGAGGGAGGCTACTTCGCGGCGAAGGCGGTGCAGGAGGAGTTGATCCGCACCTCGGGTCATCCCTTCACGATCGTCCACGCGACGCAGTTCTTCGAGTTCATCCCGCTCATCGCCGATGCCGGCGAGGACCGTCACGTGGTGCGCCTCGCGAACGCGTTCTTCCAGCCCATGGCCGCGGATGACGTGGCCGCAGCCGTCGCCGGCGTCGCCGCGGGCGATCCGAAGAACGCGATGGTCGAGTACGCCGGACCGGAGCGGTTCCGACTCGACGATCTCGTGCATCGAGCGCTGCGGGCTCGCACGGACATGCGGTCGGTCGTGGTCGATCCGGTCGCCCGGTACTTCGGGGCCGAGCTCGAGGAGGACGAGCTCCTTCCCGGGCCGGACGCCACGCTCGCGACGACGACCTACGACGACTGGTTCGCGCACGGCGGTCGTGCCGTCGATCCCCTCACCGGGAGATGGATCGCGCCGCCGACGCCGAGTTCCCTGCTCCCCGGTCGGGGATCCGTCCCACCGGAACCGCGTTCGTGAACGCGCGAGCGGCGCACGCCTGGCCGATGGATCCGTCCCTGACCGCGATCCGCCGGGAGTAGCCGCCGCCCGCACGCCGATCGCAGGTGGCGCGCCATGACAGAACGACCGCTCCGACGGTGTGCGATGCACCCGTCGGAGCGGTCGTGTTCTTCCTGTCGACCTCGTGCGAGGATCAGCGACGAGGCGGATTGGCCGGCAGCCACTCCGCGAGAGTGGTGTCGAAGATCACAGCCCCGTCCACGGGGATCAGAGTGCGCTCGTCGATGTGCGCACCGTAGTACTGCGCATCGGGATCCTGCACGACGGTCCGGCTGTCACCCCGGAATGCGAGGCCGCGGCGGACGAACTCGTCCATCGTGAACTGCTCGGGTCCCGCGATCTCACGATCCCCGTTGAGGGGCTCGCCGGCAGCCGTCCGGGCGACGGCCGTGGCGACGTCCTCCGCGGCGATGGGCTGGATGAGCGCGCCGGGGAGGTGCACGGCGCCGTCCGCGCCGACGGAGATGTCGGCGATGCTGCCGATGAACTCGAAGAACTGGGTGGCGTGAACGAGCGAATAGGGCATCCCGGACTCGCGGATGAGCTTCTCCTGTGCCGTCTTGGCCCGGAAGTAGGGGATGTTCTGCGGGCGGTTGGTACCGACGATCGTCAGCGCGACGTGGTGGCCGACCCCGGCCGCGGCCTCCGCGGCGAGCAGATTGCGCGTGGAGGTGGTGAAGAAGTTCAGCACGTCGTTCTCCTCGAAAGAGGGAGAGTTCGACACATCGACGACGACATCCGCGCCGACGAGCACATCGGCCAGGCCCTCTCCGGTCAACGCGTTCACACCGGTGTTCGGGGCTGCAGCGACCGCTTCGTGTCCGTGTGCAGTGAGCTTCGCGACCACCTTCGAACCGATCAGTCCGGTACCGCCGATCACAACGATCTTCGCCATGTTCTTGCCTTTCGTCATCCGTGACGCCGTGGCCGGCGTCCTACCAGTGCTGACCGGAGGACGGCGTGCTTTGTGACAGCCTCACAGCGTGTTCCAGTGCCGCAGCTTGTCAGGGTTGAGGACGGCCCACAGGTCGGAGACGCGACAAGCCCGAATGCGGAGATTCAGGACGCCCGCGACGCGGCCGCCGTCGTAGAAGACGACCGCGGGAGCGCCGTTGACATCGACGATCGAGGAGCTCCAGCCGGACGCGGGGCCGAGCAGGTCCACCAGGACGCCCGACACCTCGTTGCGCCCTCGCACCGGCAGCCTCGGCGCCATCACGTGGCCACCGCCGTCGACGAGCAGGGACACGCCGCGTCGCAGCCTCCTCGCGAGTCGGGTTCGATCGCCGACGGCCAGTAATCTGCGAACGACTTCGACGCGAGAGATCCGGCGAAGCGCGCTTCGTTGCGCGAGACGCTTCTGGATGCGCAACGACGTGGACCGAGAGCTCATGCTCCGGCCGACGCGAGGCGTCGCAGCTTGTCGGGGCTCATCACCCAGAGGAGCTGCGTGATCCCCTCCGGTGAGGCCGTCACCGTGACCGCCGTCGTCACGACGCCGTTCTCGGAAAGCGTCACCGCAGGCTGCCCATTGATCTCGATCCAGCGCTGCGCCTTCCCCTTCCAGAAGTGGCTGGAGAACGCCGCCACGAACTTCGCCACCCGCGTCCGCCCGCTGACCGGGATACGAGCGGCAAGTCTGACGCCGTTGCCATCGGTGTAGCTGACGACGTCGGAGGCGAAGAGATCCTCCAGCGCGGCGACATCTCCGGTCTGGGCGGCGGCGAGGAACGTCTCGAGCAGGCGGCGGTGCTCACCCGCCGGCACCGCGTTGCGTCGGTTGTCGACGAGGTGCTTGCGGGCCCGACTCACCAGTTGCCGGGTGGCGGGAACGGAGGAGCGGACGATGAGCGCGATCCGTTCATACGGATAGCCGAGGGCTTCGCGCAGGACGTACGCCGCCCGCTCCGTGGGTGTGAGCTTCTCGAGCAGGAGCAGCACCGCGAAATCCAGGGCCTCCCCGCGCTCCGCGCCGAGCAGCGGGTCGTCTTCGGTGTTCACCGGCTCGGGCAGCCAGGGGCCGATGTATGTCTCCCGGCGCGCATGAGCCGATTGCATCTCGTTGATGCACAGCCTGGTGACCACCGTCGTCAGCAGGGCTCGCGGTTCCTTCACGACGGACCGGTCCGTGTGCTGCCACCGGATCCACGCATCCTGAAGGATGTCCTCCGCGTCCGCAACGCTGCCCAGCATGCGGTAGGCGATGCCGAACAGCCGTCGCCGCTCCTGCGCGAACAACGCCGCCGCCCTGTCGAGGTCGACCCACTCCGCCGCTCTCTGCTCGTCCGTGATTCTCACCTTCTCCGCGCAAACGCAATCGTGATGCTCTTACTGACCTAGACCGAGTAGATGCGCGAAATGTGACACTTCGCCTGAACCTCCCGATTATTGTCACAGCCCCATCCCCTCGCCGGTCTCCCCTTCAACAACGGGCCACGCCCGCCGGATATGAAGGGATTCCCATGAGCGACCATGTCCTCGAACCGGAGGCTCAAGCCTTCGCCGATGCGACCGCCCAGCCGCCTCGCCTCGCCGACCTCGGCGTGGAAGCGGCACGCAAGCTGCTCGACGACGTCCAGGCCGGACCCGTCGACAAGCCGGAGATCGACGAGAAGTGGGTGACCGTTCCCGCCGAGGTCGGTGCCGTCCGGGTGCGTATCGTCAAGCCGCTCGATGTCGCCGAACGGCTGCCGGTCATCCTCTACATCCATGGCGGAGGCTGGGTGCTCGGCAACGCCGGCACGCACGATCGTCTGGTTCGCGAGCTCGCGGTCGGTGCACGCGCGGCCGTCGTCTTCGTGGAGTACGACCGCTCTCCCGAGGCCCAGTACCCCGTCGCGATCGAGCAGGCGTACGCCGCCGCGCGGTGGGTGAACTCCCACGGCGCCGAGGAGGGGCTCGACGTCGGCCGCATGGCCATCGCCGGCGACTCCGTCGGCGGCGACATGGTCGCCGCCGTCACGATCCTCGCCAAGAAGCGCGGAGATGTCGCGCTCATCCACCAATCGCTGTACTACCCGGTCACCGATGCCGGTCAGGACACCGACAGCTATCGCGAATTCGCGGACGGCCCCCACCTCACGGCGAAGGCGATGGCCTGGTTCTGGGACAGCTACCTGCCCGACCGCACGAGGCGAGGAGACTCCACCGCGTCGCCGCTCCGCGCCGCCCGGGAGGAGCTCACAGGACTGCCGGAGGCCTTCCTCGTGGTGGGCGAGAACGACGTCCTCCGCGACGAGGGCGAGGCCTACGGGCGGAAGCTCATCGAGGCCGGCGTCCGCACCACGGTCGTCCGCTACGACAACACGCTGCACGACTTCATGATGCTCAACCCCGTCCGCAGCACCGCCGCCAGCAGCGCCGCGATCGAACAGGCGATCCACGTCCTTCGCACGGCGTTCGCGAAGCACTGACATCTCCCCTCTCCCCGCAAGACCCACCACCCCGAAAAGGAACGGTCATGACCGATCAGAAACCGACCATCGTCCTCGTTCACGGAGCGTTCGCCGAATCCGCCTCCTGGAACGGCGTCATCAGCCATCTGCACGAACATGACGTCACCGCGATCGCCATCGCCAACCCGCTGCGAAGCCTCGCCGGTGACGCCTCCTACGTCCGTGACGTCATCGCATCCGTCGAGGGGCCCGTCGTCCTCGTCGGACACTCCTACGCCGGCATGATCATCACCGAGGCGGCGGCGCGGAACCCGAAGGTCGTCGGGCTCGTCTACGTGAACGCGTTCGTGCCCGAGACGGGGGACAGTGCGCTCACCCTCTCGGCAAGCGCCCCTGGCAGCACCCTGGGCGACACACTCGCCGCGTACCCCGTCGCCACGGGCGGGAACGAGTTCGCGATCCGACCGGATCTGTTCCACGACCAGTTCGCGGCCGATGTGCCCGAGACGCAGACAGCGCTGATGGCGGCGACACAGCGACCCGTCACCCAGGCGGCGCTCTCCGACAGCCTGACGACCGACCGGCCGGCGTGGAAGGACATTCCGTCGTGGCATGTGTTCAGCGACCTCGACCGCAACATCCCGGTCGCCGTCCTCCGGGCGGGCGCCGAACGCGCCTCCTCCCGCGGCACCACCGAGATCGCGGGAGCGTCCCACGCGACCCCCGTCTCCCAGCCCGGCGCGATCACCGCAGCGATCGCTGAGGCCGGCAAGGCGTACATCGCCGCCCGGAACGCGACCGTCAACGTCTGATGAACCGCCCGGTGGCGTCTGTCTTCACAGCCAGGCGCCATCGGACACCGCTGGGAGGCGCGATGCCATCGAACCTGCTACCGACCCGCCGGGTGAACGCCGGCGAGCTGTCCGTCGCCTACGTCGACTCCGGCGATCCTGACGCGCCACCCGTGGTGCTCCTGCACGGGTATCCGTACGACGTGCACAGCTATGCGGACGTGATCCCCCTGCTCACCCGGTCCGGGTTCCGCGTTCTGGCCCCGTACCTGCGCGGGCACGGCGCCACGAGGTTCCTCGATCCCGCCACCCCTCGATCGGGTCAGCAAGCGGCGCTCGGCTCCGACCTGCTCGCGTTCATCGACGCGCTCGACCTGAGAGCCCCGATCCTCGCCGGATACGATTGGGGCGCTCGCGCCGCCTGTGTCGTCGGCGCGCTCTGGCCCGACCGCATATCGGGACTCGTCTCCGTGAACGGCTATCTCATTCAGAACATCGAGGCAGCGCGCACCCCGATAAGGGCCGACCTGGAGGCGGGCTTCTGGTACTTCTGGTACTTCTCCACCGAGCGCGGCCGAGCCGGGCTGGACGCCAACCGCCGGGACATCGCGGATGTCATCTGGAAGAGGAACTCTCCCGCCTGGGCCTATGCCCCGGCGGATCTCGATCGCGCCGCTGCCGCGTTCGACAATCCCGACTACGTCGACGTCGTCATCCACTCCTATCGACATCGCCTCGGCCTCGCATCCGGCGCGGCGCACCTCCAGCACCTCGAGGACCGACTGGCGCAGCAGCCCGCCATCCCCGTGCCCGCGATCACGCTCGATGGCCTCGCGGACGGCAACTTCCCGCCGACCGACGGCAGTCAGCACGCTCACCTCTTCACCGGTCCCCGCGAACATCGACAGATCCCTCAGGCGGGTCATAACCTGCCGGCAGAGCAGCCCCGCGCCTTCGTCGATGCGGTCACCGATGTCGCTCTCCGGGCGGGTCTTAGGGACGTCCTTCGGGCGCGGCGTTGACCGCCCGGCACGCAGCAAAGGCAGAGAAGCAATGACAGAGAACGGAGCTCACGAATGAAGTTGGCGGTTGCAGGAGGATCGGGGACGGTCGGGCGCCATGTCGTCCATGCCGCGCACTCGGCGGGACATGACGTCGTCGTGCTCACGAGAGAAGCCGGCGCCGATGTCGTCACCGGCACGGGCCTGGCCGGGATGCTGGACGGCGTGGATGCCGTGATCGATGTCACGAATCTGTTCACGACATCGGCCGGCAGAGCGCGCCACTTCTTCGAGAGCGCGACCCGCAACCTCATGGACGCCGGCGTGCGGGCGGGAGTCGGGCACCACGTGGCGTTGTCTATCGTCGGCATCGACGACATCGACGCGTCCTACTACGCGGGCAAGCTCGCCCAAGAACGGGCCGTGCGCGAAGGGCCCGTGCCGCACACGATCGCGAGAGCCGCTCAGTTCCATGAGTTCGCCGGGCAGCTCCTCGCAGGCATGAAAGGGCCGGTCGTGGTCATGCCCAGGATGCTGATGCGGCCCGTGGCATGCCGCGAGATCGGTGCGCACCTGGTCGCGGTCGCCGAGACCGGTCCCGTCGGCCGCGCGCCCGACCTGGTCGGGCCTCGTGACGAGGAGCTGGCGGACCTCGCTCGCCGCCAGCTGCGCTTCGACGGCATCAGACGCGGCGTCCTCGATCTTCGCCTTCCCGGCACATACGGTGCGGGTCTCGCATCGGGATCCTTGCGCGGCGGTCCCGACGCCACCCACGGCGTCCTCACTTTCGACGATTGGCTTCGCAGCAGCGACCACGCCAGGCGTGCATCCTGAGGGCGGGGCAAGCGCCTTCAGATTCACTGCGTGCCGATCACTGAGAGAAGCTCAGGCTTCTCCACAGGCGGCCAGGCGCCGACCCGTGTCGAGCTCTGCGCGTGTCGTCACAGGCTCGGCCTGTCACCGGTCATCACTGGTAGCGGCGATCCGGCCGCGCCAAAGACACCGGGAAGGCCCTCCATGACCGAATCCACGCCGGCGTCCGCCGACCTGGCAACCCTGCACAGCGCACTGGCGAACGAGCAGATCGTGCTGCAGTCGGTCGCGGGCGCGACCACCAGCGAAGCCGGAGTGAGAGCCACGATCTACCTCTCCACGCTGTCGAGCGGCCTCGTCGCCCTCGGCTTCTCCGGATCCACTCCTGGACTCCTCGTCACCCTCACGTTCACCCTGCTGCCGACGATCTTCATGCTCGGCTGGTTCACGGTCGTGCGTCTCGTCGACAACACGGTCGAGAACATCGCGGTGCGGCAGCGGATGGAGAACATCCGGGCGCACTTCGCGGGCCTTCACCCTTCAGGGCCCTCGCTGCTCGTCAGCGGCGACGCCCGGACGGGGGAGTACGGCGTCCGCTATGGACGCAGCTCGTTCCTGTTCACGATGGCGAGCATGGTCGCGGCGGTGAACTGTGTGCTCGGCGGTGTGCTGGTCGCCCTCGCGCTCTCTGAAGGACTCGGTCTTGCCACGCTCGCCGCGCAACTGACCGGCATGGTGGTCGGCGTCGTCCTGCTCGTCTCGACCCTGACCTACGAGCGTCGACGGATCCGGGCGGCGAACATCGCCCGTCGTCCGGCCGAACTCCAGAACACGGTCCTCGAGGCGTGATGTCGAGTGCCGCGGCCTCCGCACTGCGTCACCGGCCGACGGCGAGTTGAGGGTAGACCGCCTCGAGCGGCGCGGACAGTCCTGCTCTGAGCTGCACCGAGGTGTCGTCGGCGAGGACTTCGTAGCCCCCGGCCTCGAGCGTGGCGAACACCTGATCGACGAGGTCGGCAGGATCGACCTTCGGTCCCTCAGCGCCGGCGGCCATCGCGGTGTCGACGTAGCCGACGTGCACTCCGACGACCTGCACGCCCGCGGGCTGCAACTCCAGGCGCAGCGAGTTCGTCGCGGACCAGAGGGCCGCCTTCGTGGCGGAGTAGATGCCGGCCACGGCGTACCAGGAGAGCGCGGAGTGGATGTCGATGATCGCGGTGTTCCCGCCCGCGGCCGACAGGACCGGCGCGAAGGCGCGGGCGAGGAACAGGGGGCCGAGGAAGTTGGTCTCCACGTTCGCGCGGATCTCCTCATCCGTGTGGCTGAGGATGCCCGGGGTCGACGGGGAGGATCCGGCGTTGTTGATGAGCACGGTCACGTCGGAGGCCTGCTCCACGGCCGCCCGGATGGACGCCGGATCGGTGACGTCGAGGGAGAGAGGGACGACGCGGTCGTCGTCCCATTCACGGGGATTGCGGGCGGTGGCATAGACCTTGGCCGCGCCGCGCGCGAGGGCTTCACGCACGAAATGGCCGCCGATGCCGCCGTTCGCGCCGGTGACGAGGACGACGGCGCCGTTGAGGGAAGTCATGGGATGGAACTCCTTGAGGTGTGAGGCTCTGGTGGGTGAGGAGGGATGGCAGGGTCGGCGTGGAAGAATGAGCGCGAGCACATCCGAACCCACACGACAGTGACTAAACTCAGAACTGAGGCCAGTCACTGTTTATTCCTGGAGGACACAGATGTCAGTCGCGCCCCCTCCGCTCGGACGACGCGAGCGGAACAAGCAGGCCAAGCTCGAGCGCATCACCGCCGCCGCCAGCGCCCTGTTCGCCGAGCACGGCGTGGACGACGTCACCACCCAGCAGATCGCCGACGCGGCCGACATCGGCACCGGCACCCTGTTCCTGTACGCGAAGACCAAGGGCGAGCTGCTGCTACTGGTCCAGAACGCGCACTACGCCACCGCTCTGGAACGCGGCCGCGCCGCGGCGGAAGAGAAGTCCACGGCGCTGGACGCCGTCGTGGCGCTGGTGGCGCCGATCGTCGCGTGCAACCGGGTCCACGTCGACAACGGCCGCACCTATCTGCGGGAGATGGCTTTCGGCAATCCCACCGAGCCTCACCATGCCGAAGCCCTCGCCATCGTCGCCCGGACCGAGGACGCGACCGCCGACGTCCTCGCCCAGCGCACCGGGCTCGCCCGGACGGAGGCCGTGACGCTGGCGCACGTGATCTCCGCGATCCTGTTCCTGACGATGGCATCCAGCGAGTACGTCGACAGCGACGTCGAGGGAATCGTGGCCGCCGTCCGTGCACAGGTCGCGGCGATCCTTCCTCGCTGATCCGGAGGGCGCCGTCGACGGTCAGTTCTCGTAGTGCGGGAGGATCTGACTGTTCTTCACGTAGGTGAGGGCTTCGGTCACGTCGTACGCATGGATCGCGGCCACGCGCGGGGCGAGCAGGGTCGTGAGCGCGGCGGCGTGGTCGGCGTAGAACGCGTCGCGGCTCGCTTCGTCAGCGAAGCCGAGGACGACCGAGGCGTGCAGGTGCTGATCGGCCGGGTTGTCGTGGGCGACGTTCGGGGTGTCCCAGGTCTTCTCGTTCCACGGTAGGAACACCTGCGTGCGCAACTCGGTGAGGGTTCCGATGGCGATGAGCGCGGGCGCGAGCTCCTTCTTGAGGAAGGAGTGGAACGCGATGGTGCCCTCGTCCGTGCCACGGCGCAGGTAGATGACCGCCCGCGACCCGGTCTTCTCGCCGGGGGCGACGTCGTACCAGCGGGAGGTGCCGGGAGGGCCCGCGTGCAGGAGCGTGCGGCGGAAGATGTTGACCTCGTCCTCGAACGCCAGCGCGGTCTGCTTCCGCCCGGCGAGGGGCGAGAGCGCATTTTCGAAGGTGACCTCGGCGATCCCGTCGATGCGCCGGTCCGCGGGGATGAGCGTTTCGATCCCGGGAGTCGCGGGCCAGCGGCCGGGGTTGTGCTCGTCGAGGTGGATCTGCCGGTACTCGAACAGGCCGGGGGTGGCGGCGATGATGCCCGAGTGCGGGCCCTTCCACCGGTCCATGCTCTCCTGACGGGGTTTGTCGGTGCGCACCCACAGCAGGATCGACGAGGTGAAGTGCTTCGAGATGTTCGGCTTCGCGCCGGTGGTGTCGTTCATGGGGACTCCTTGGTGAGGCGGCTGCGGGCCGTCAGTGGCTGAGGAACGCGGCGGCGACGGGGGCGAACTTCTCCCAGTACTGGAAGACGCCGCCGTGTCCGGAATTCGGGTAGATGATCAGCTGCGACCCGGCGATGCGCTGGTGCAGGTCCTCGGAGAGGACGGAGGGGACCATGCGATCGTTGTCGCCGTTGGCGATCAGGGTCGGCTGGGTGATGACGGACAGATCCGAGGGGGCGGAGCGGCCGAAGCGCTGGATGGCCTTGAGCTGACGGCCGAACCCCTTGTTGCTCATCGGCCGGTCGCGGTCGACGGTGCGCTCCTTGAGGCGCTCCACGAATGCCTTGCCCGCCTTCTTGCCTGCGGCGTCACGGTTGAAGAAGAGGAACTCCTTCGGGTCGGAGCGGGTGATGACCGACCGGAAGATGTCCCCGTACGTGACGCCCACGACCTTGTCGATGTCCTTCCCGCCGCGCGGTCCGGTGCCGGTGAGCACGAGCTTGCGCACCAGGTCGGGGTGCGCGACGACGAGATCCTGGGCGATCATGCCGCCCATGGAGAACGAGAAGATGTCGATCTTGGCGAAGCCGAGCCCCTGTGTGATGAACCGGTATGCGTCGTCGGCGGCTTCCTCGAGAGTGTCGGGCACCTGCCCGGAAGAGGCGCCGACGCCGAGCTGGTCGAACGTGATCACGCGACGGTTCTTCGCGATCGCGTCCACGATGCGCGGGTCCCAGTTGTCCAAGGTCGCGGCGAGGTGGACGAAGAAGACCACGGGGATCTCTTCCCTCGGTCCGAGCTCGCGGTAGGCGAAGGTGCTCCCGCCCACGGTGACGGTCTTCGCCGGCGCATTCGCGTAGGAGGTGATGACGGGTTCGGCGGTGCTGCTGGTGCTCATGAGAGGCTCCTGGATCGGTGGGAATGACGGAAGGGGTGGGAGGCCGCGGATCATGCGGGCGGGGTTGACGCGTCGATGACCGCTTTGCCGCGGATGCTGCTCGTTCCGAGGGATCTCAGCGCCTGCGCGGTCTGGTCGAAGGGGAAGGTGGCGCCGACGACGGGTCGGATCTCGCCCGCATCCACGAGTCGGGCGATCTGTCGCAGCTGGTCGCCGGAGGCGCGCACGAGCAGGAATTCGTAGTTCACGCCGAGCTTGTCCGCCGTGGCGCGGACCTTGCGGCTCAGCGCCGCGATCGCCAGCCGCAGGAGCGGGTTCAGGCCTGCCGCCTTCGCGAACGCGGGAGTCGGGGGCCCGGAGATCCCCACGACCTTGCCGCCGCGACGCAGGACGCGCAGGGACCTGAGGACGCTCGCCCCGCCGAGCGGATCCAGGACGACGTCATAGCCGGAGAGCTCCGCCGTGAAGTCCTGGGTGCGGTAGTCGATGACCACGTCCGCGCCGAGCTCGCGGACGAAGTCCGCATCCTTCGCCGAAACGGTCGTCGCCACGGTGGCGCCGAGATGCTTGGCGAGCTGGATCGCGATCGTTCCGACGCCACCGGCTCCGGCGTGGATGAGCACCTTCTGCCCGGGCTGCACGTCGGCCTCGTCCACGAGCGCCTGCCACGCGGTGAGCGCCACCAGCGGCAGCGAGCCCGCCTCCACGCTGCTGATCGTGGCGGGAGCCAGAGCGACGTCGGCCTGATCCACCGCGATGCGTTCCGCGAAGGTTCCGATGCGGAAGTCCCTGGGGCGCGCGTACACCCGGTCGCCCGCGCGGAAGCCTGTGGCGTTCCTTCCGGTGCGCAGGACGGTGCCGGCCAGGTCGTGCCCGAGCGCGACGGGCGTCCGGTAGGGGAGGAGCGCCTTGAACTCGCCCGAACGGAGCCGCTCGTCGAGGTGGTTCAGCCCGGCGGCGTCCACCCGGATCAGGACGTCATGGTCGCCGACGGCGGGTTCGGGGACCTCAGCCTCGTGCACCGGCTGCGTGTACCGGTCGAAGACGAACGCTCGCATGATGGTCCCCTCTCGCTCTCTTGCTCTCTCGTTCCCTCGTTAATCCGAGTATGCTCAATTATGAGCATACTCATTCATCTTGTCAAGGGAGGTCGGTATGGCGTCTCGCCCAGGCTCGACCGGGCGTCGGGAGCGGGCGAAGGAGGACAAGCGGCGCCGGATCATGGACGCCGCTCGCG
>Ga0308160_10003224_pt1 | contig 18610 bp, 18 predicted proteins | sample PhyFR1_FD_201036 | JGI IMG/M metagenome (GOLD analysis project Ga0308160, IMG submission 201036) | Phyllosphere microbial communities from UC Gill Tract Community Farm, Albany, California, United States - DLSLF.R1 | ecosystem: Host-associated > Plants > Phyllosphere > Unclassified | place: USA...
AGTTCGCCCTGGGCCGCGACCGTGGCGGCGGCGGCCTGCTCGGCGGTCTGGGCCTCCCCCGAGGCGGCGGCCTTGCTCAGGTCGGTCTCGTCGCCCGACGAGTAGCCCTTGCCCTCTTTCGTCACGTCGGCGGCGTTCACGACGGTGCCCGAGGCCGTGTCGACCTTGCCCACGTCGGTCTGGCCGAAGCCGGTCGCGAGGGAGTTGCGCAGGGCGATGTACTTGTCCTGGTCGACGTTCGACATGGCGAACAGCACGATGAACATGCACATCAACACGGTGATCATGTCCATGTACGAGGCCATCCAGCGCTCGTCGGGGTGCTCGTCCTCGGCGTGCCCCTTCTTCTTGCGACCGCCGCGTGCCCCGCTCATGCGGCCAGCCCCTGGTCGTCGCCACCGGTCTTCGCGCCGGCCTTGGCCTTGGCGCCCTTGCCGCCCTTGCCGTCGCCACCGTCGAGCGCGTGCGTCGGCACCATGGCCTTGAGGCGTTCGCCGAGGAGGCGCGGCTGGCTTCCGGCCTGGACCGCCAGCACCCCCTCCATCAGCAGCGTCATGCGCAGCTCGTCGAGGTCGGCCAGCTTCTTGAGGCGCGCGCCGAGCGGCAGCCAGAGGAAGTTCGCCGTCAGCAGGCCCCACAGGGTCGCGACGAACGCCGCGGCGATCATGTGGCCGAGCTCGTCGGGCTCGGCGAGGTTCTCGAGCACGTGGGTGAGGCTGACGACCGTGCCCACGATGCCGACCGTCGGGGCGTACCCGCCGAGGCTCATGAAGAACTTGCTGGCCGTGCGGTCGGCGGCGAGGCGGGACTCCATCTCGTCCTCGAGCAGGATGCGCAGCTCCTCGCCGTCGGTGCCGTCGGCGATGTTCTGCAGGGCGCCCTTCATGAACGGGTCGTCGAGCTTCTCGGCCTCCTGCTCGAGCGAGAGCAGGCCCTCGCTGCGGGCCTTCTCGGCGAGCGACACGACGCCGTCGATGACCGACTGCGGAGGGACGACCTTGCCGGTGAAGGCGCGGGAGATCTTCTTGAAGCTGAGGATCGCGTCCTTGATCGTCGTGCCGGCGATGCCGACGCCGATGGTGGCGCCGAAGACGAGGATGATCGGGGCGGGCAACAGCAGCCCGGCGATGCTGACGCCCTCGAGCTGGATCATGCCGAAGAGGGCACCCAGGGCGAGGACGATGCCGATGATCGTTGCGGGATCCACGGTCAGCGTCCCTGCGTGGTGTCGGCCGATGCGGTCGGCACGGTCGGCGCGGTCGGCGCGTGGACGGCGGGAGCCTGCACGGCGGGACGGAACTCGGTGACGCGACCCGCGCCTCCTGCGCCCGACGAGCCTCGGACGATGCCGAGCTGCGGACCGGTGGAGGTGCGGTTGCCGAGCGCCTGAGGCGTCGGCGCGGTGGCGGACGGCTCGTCGTAGGCGAGCGAGACGATGCGGGCCCGGTAACGGGCGATCATCTCGATGACCTCGGCCATCGGCTCGGTCACGACGTACTTGGCGCCGTCGACCATGATCAGGACCGTGTCGGGCGTCTCGTGGATGCGCTCGATGAGGTCAGGGTTGACAGCGAATCTGCTGTCGTTGAGTCGCGTGACGACGATCATCGGCCCGTCCTAGGTCTGTGTCTCCTGCCTCCGTCCGTGGGGGCAGGTGTCGCTGCTCGTCCTGAGCGGCTACGGGTGACTATCGGCCGGGGGTGGCGGGGCGTTAGGTGCGGGTCGCGGGCCGATCCGCCCATCTCAGGGGGCACAGGGTTCTCCACAGGCAGGTCGCGGTGGGCCGAACAGTCGGTATGGTGTGTGACATTGCTCATATCGACGAGGGGAAACCGCCGTGGCGCAGTACATGGACATCGATCTGGAGGCGCTGGCCACGTTGGCGCGCGACCTCCAGACCCTGCACACCGACCTGTCGTCGGGCAGCGCCGGCGCCTCCGGTGACGGCGTCGGCTCGCCACGCCTGCAACAGGCCGTCACGGCGCTCGCCGACGACTGGGCGATCGCGCGCGGGCGGATGCTCGAGTCGATCGCGGCGGTCGGCGCCATGGCCGAGGGCGCGGCGAAGACCTTCACGCAGGCCGAGGACGAGCTGGCTGCGGCGCTGACCCCGACCGACGCGGCGGGTGCGGCATGAGCCGCCCGTGGGACTGGAGCCCGCTCGACCTGGCGTCCGACCCCGTGCCCGGTGATCCGACCGAGATCCGGTCGTCGGCCACCTCGGCGCGGGCCACGGGCACCTCGATCGAGACCCAGTCGAGGCGGCTGCGTCGATTGGCGAAGGCCGAGGGGTGGGACTCCGAGTCGGGCCGCACCTTCACGACGTCGGCGGAACCGCTCGCCGACGCGATCGACAAGGCGAAGCAGCGCTACCTCGACCTCGCCACGGCGCTCGACACCTATGCGGACGGTCTCGAAGAGCTGCAGCGGCAGGCGGACGCCGCGCGCCTCGACGCCGACGAGGCGAAGGAGGCGCGGCGCACGGCCGACAAGTTCGTCGTCCCCGGCGAGACCGACCCGTTCGAGATCGACCGGCAAGAGGCCGCCCGGACGCGGGCAGTCGACCTCGCCGACACCGACCTCGCGGACGCGAAGGCGGTCATCACCCGCCTGGTCGGCACCGGGGGCGACACGGACGGCGAGTACGGCGCCCTCAACGACCAGGCGATCGCCGCCATCCGCCTGGCCGGCGACGACGAGCTGCGCGACACCTGGTGGGACGGGGTGAAGCAGGTGGTGCACGACGCCCGCGGGGTGCTGGGGGCGATCAAGGACGTCCTGAACGCGCTCGGTCCGGTGCTGGCGGTGGTCGGCCTGGCAGTGGCGTTGCTGGGCGGCCCCATCGGGTGGATCATCATCGCGGGCATCGCCGCAGCTGCGGCCTCGCTGGCCATCACGTCAGCACAGGCGATGGCGGGGGACGCCACGCACGAAGACGTCATCGCCGACCTCATAGGACTCGGGATGGCCATCGTCGGCCTGCAGTCGCTTAATGCGATGAAGTTCGCCGTCGCCGGTGCTACCCGGAGCATCGCGTCGTCGGCAGCCAGCCGTGCCGGAGCAGCCCGCGCTGCATCGGTTCCCGCTCGCAAAGCCGAGTCGGCGAGGAAGGCCGCCGAGAAATCAGCAGAATCGGCAGTTTTCCGCTCAGCAGACGATGCAGCGAGACACCCCGGCGTCATCACCGCGGACAGCCTCCTGACTGGAGGGTGGGCGGAGCTCTGGAGCGTGTTGCGCCTCGGGCGGGGAGGCCCCGCGGCCTCGGAGATGAGGGCAAGGGGAATCACCTGGGCCCTCGCGGGAGGAGCGGCCAACGCTTCCGATTTGGTAGGCGCGACACGTGAAGTGATGACCCTACTGCCGGACATCCGTGACGGTTCCTACTGGACGACCAAGCACTCACACGTTCAAGTCGGTTCCCTATGAGCCGTCGTGGATACGCGCTGACCATGCCCAAAGCTTGGCAGCGCATCGGACCACATGACGATTTCGACGAGATCGCCGAACGCATCATCAAGTCGTCGACAGCGCGCGACCCGGCTAGTGACGGAGCCCGGAGCACCCTGCGTCGGCGGCAAGCCACGAAACTGTTCAAGAGCGCCATCACACGGGCCTTTGCCGCCGGTTGTCTCGAAGTCTTCGCGTTTGGGGGCCCGTCGAGGACAGGCATTCTCCCCATGACTCTGTCGACGACCGTCGTACACACAGGCATCGCGCTGTCGGACGAACAGATACAGACTCTGAGCCTTGCAGAAGACGAAGGAGGGGCAGCCGGGCGGACTTCATTCACGTGGCTCGAGACGCCTGCGGGGCCAGTGGCACGACTTCTTGTCCGTCGCGACATGACGCCCGACGAGTGGGCGGGGGAAAACCGCCGGCAAACTCGTCAGTTGGGTGACGAACTCGACTTCCGTGTCGCGGTCGACCCTCGCGTGGCTCCGATCATGTCGTCGGCCAGGATCAGTTTCATCTCACGGATACCCGGCGCGCCGACGACTCTTCTCGTCCTCTTGTTCGACACGTCTGGTCCGGCTCACCTCGGCGCACACCTCGCTCATGCGGACAGCATCGTCTCGACACTGCGTTGGACGGAGCCAGCGTGAGGACAACTGTCATCCGCGCTTCTTCCGAGAGCCCATTTTTCGGTGCACGTGCTGGCTTCAGCTCACTTCGCCTCGACACCACTGGCGCTGTCTGGGCCGACTCGAGAAGTCACCCGCCCCGACTATTGACCCATCGCGCAGAGATCCGTCGTCTCGGTTGGGCTAGCGAGACCGACGGGGACGTCTTCTTGCGCCACTGCGGCCCCGAAGGTGCGGTCTGGATCGAGACGCATGACCAGGTGCTCGTCTTTCCGCTCGACGAATGGTGGCCCGGGCATTCCGTGGACGACCACGAGCGGATGATGGTCAGTTCCGGCTTCGCCGCACTATTCCGTCAGCTGGGCAAGGCACCCCGCCAGTGGCGTGAGCTCAAGCGGCCTCCCTCATCCGATCCGTCCGATGCACTGTTGATCTCGACCAGCATCGACAAGAACCGACTTCGCCTGGCCCGACTGCACGCACTGACCGCGTTGACCGCAGGCCTGTCGTTCATCATGACCTTGGGACTGTCCATTGCCGCCGGTCTCGTGGAGGGCTTGCGCCCTCTCGCAAGCCAACTCGGCGTCATCACCAGCATCTGGGGCACGTCTGTCGCGCTTGTTGCCCTGGCTCCGGCTCTGGCGTGGGCGCGATGGCCCCGGCGACAGCCGCCTTCCAGCTCGTCGGACTCTATCCTCGTAGCCACCGATCGAGGCAGGGTGATGCTTGTCCGTCGCGGAGGGCAACTCGTCGTCATCGATGCAGTAGGCACACAGACGACATGGGATCTGGCATCGGAGGGAAATCAGCACGCTCGTCCCGGCGAGCTCATGACGTGGGGGGTCGCCGACGGCGATTCGATAGTTGTTCTGGACCGAACGAGGCAGCCACGCATTCGCCTGCTGCCCGCCCGTCGCGCCCCATTCGACCAACACCTGATAAGCGAATCGCTTGGTGCTTTCGGCCTGCATCACACCGAGCTCTCCGAGGACGACCTCGCGCGTTCGAGGGAACTCGAGCCCGTGGGTGGCACCTGTGCCGGGCGCCAAGCGCTCTTCGGCGCAGGTCCCTGGCGGACACCAACGCTGCTCACCGCACTGCTCCCCGCTTTCTTCATCGGAGCCATCGCTCTGCCGCTGGCCGTCGGCCTGGTCGACTCGCTCGATGCCGACCCGATCTGGGCCGTGCTGGCCATTTCGTCGTTCGCACTCTTCATCGGCACCTACGTCGGTATCGCTGCCTGGGCTCTCTGGCAGGACCGACGTAGGTGAGCCTTCACGTCATTCCCCGACTTGATCCACCACACCCCACCCGAACAGAAAGAACAACGATGACCACCACACCCCTTGTCGTTCGCGACGATGGGTGGACGTTCGTCGGCGCCCAGATCGATCGCGGCGATCCCATTGCAAGGACCTTGACGTGGGCACGACGGCCTCGTGGGTTGTGCAGACGGCTCACCCGCGCCTCATCCGGCCAACCTGGTCATCGCCATGGTCGACGATTTCGCCCCAGGCATGACATCAGGTCCTGCATGGAGTCGCCGCCGTCGCCAGACATCGCCGAGGCCACGTGCTCATCACCGTCATGAATAGACCGAGGCCGGCACGGACGTTCTTCCCTTTCGTCACGGCGACGTCGAGAAGCCCCCTCCTCGCGGGAGCTCGAGCTCGTGTCGCCGCAGGGGTCGATGACGACGACGACGTCGTCGTCGCCGATCGTCGGGGTCGCCTTCGGACCCTGACCCGAAAGGAGGACGTCATCCGGGTGGGCTGGAGCTCATCCGAGTTGCGGCCATTCCCGTTGACGCCGTTCGGTCAAGAAGGTGCGGCGTGGATCGAGACCAGGCAGGGCACCTTCGTCTGGCCCCTTCATGAGTGGTGGCCGGGACACCGCTACCTTCATCCCGACCTCATGATGCGGAGTGCCGGGTTTGCCTCCCTTGCCGCCCACCTCGATGTTCCCCTGACCGGCGCTGGCCCGTCACTGACAGGAACCCCCGCACCCGGTGACCTCGTCCTCGTCGACCTCCGGCCCACCCGGGAGAAGCGCGTCTGGCTCGGCGTCGAGGTGGCCGCCACGATCGCAGTCGTACTCTCGTTCCTCGTGGTCGCCGTGACCTCCTGGCTGGCCGTGCGATCGAAAGACACGTCATTTCTCGTCGTCGGCGAGACCGTTCTCTGCATCGCGCTCGTCGGCGCGGGCATGATGGTCTCGGCGTCGTGCATCGAGTGGCTGCCATCGGTGACGGGTCGCCACCGTCGAGAAGACCGCGTCCACCCACGATCGCCACGCCGGTTCTCACTCCGAGTCTGCCTCTGGGTGGATGCAGATGGGTTGCACCTGCGAGACCAGCTGTCCGTCGGCATGGGTTTCATCACCGCCGCCACCCGGAGCGGTTCCGGCGCCGAGCTGGTGTCTTACAGGCTTCGCTCCCGAAAGACGGCGGGGCTCCTCACGCTCGTCGACCGGGCAGGTGTCGAGCGGGCGACGTTGCCCATGACGCTGTGGGCGCCTGACGAAGCTGCTCGTGCCCACTTGTTCGCGCTCTTGGACTCGGCCGGACTCACGAGGGCGAAGCACCAGGGACAGGCACCCCGGGCGGTCCGTTCGTTCGGGCCCGAATATCACCGAGGCTTGCACATCGACGCAGCGGCGGGGCACAGCGCCTTGCAGACACGAATGCTCGCCCCGAGTGTCCGCCTCATCGCCCTGTCGCTGGTCGGGCTTGTCTTCCTCCGCTCGAACGGGGGCCCGACTCTCGAGTCCTCGCAGACCGAGATGCTGGCCGGGTGGGCGACGGCCGTCGTGGTCGTCGCCGTTGTCGCTTTCCTGAGTGTTCTCGCCCGCTTGATCGCCCTGTCCCGATCGACGTCCATCACCAACCGCCACAGCAGCGGCCCACGACCGAAGAGGGCCGAGTGAACATCACCTTGACCCACGACAACGCGCGCCAGCTCATTCACGGCAGACACTCGTGCTGTCGTTCTCGACGATGGGTGGCCCGTTCGTCGGTGCCCAGATCGACCACGGCGATTCCATCGCGAGGACGTTGACGTGGACGTGACGGTCTCGTGGGTCGTGCCCGCAGCGCACACGAGCGCCTTCCGGGCAGGGCGCCGCGACCCGTCGCATCTGTCCGTCCACGAAGGCCGACTGCGCCTCCATCGGCGGAACGCCGCCCCAGGCGACCTTTTCCCCCTTGCCGATGTGACGTCAGGCGGTTGGGCCCACCCCTACGAGGGACCGCTCGCGTGGGGGGAGCCCCACCCCCTCGGGATCGTATGGTTCCTGACGAAGGACGACCTCTTCGTCTTCCCTCTGGCCGACTGGTGGGCGGACGGCGTCGAGTGCGCACCTCACGAGGCCGTACGGAGTTCTGGCTTCCTCGACCTTCTCGAGACTCGTGGCGTGCGCCCCCTGTTCGACGTCCAACCCGGTGGCCGTTTCGCGGAACGTGCCGGTGACGCCCGGATCATCCGTTCGGTCGACATCGATGCACATCGCCGACTCGCCACCACCCAACTCGCACTCTCCCTGGGCGCAGCGGTGAGCTACGTCGCCATCCTCGCCCTGGCCGTGACGTCGTTCCTGCTGGCGCCCGGCGAAGTCCCGCCGGCGCTCATCCCGACGGGGGCAGCAGCGGTCGTCCTCGTGACGTCCGTCGCCAACCTGTGGTCGATCTCGCCGTGGCTCAGGCCCGTCCGCATTCCGTTCGGCCCACGAAGCTATGTGGCACCGAAGTCCTCGAGAGCGCCGCTTGCGGACCCCCTCTCGTTGACACCGGGCATCCACGGGTTGACCACGTCGGACGCCTCAGGTACGTCAGCGGTCATCCGCACCGTCGACGACACCTCCCGACCGGGCACGATGCGTTTCCAGTACACCGAGAGAGATGGCGGGCGCGATCTCGTGCTGATGGATGAGCGGGGCCTGCCTCGCGCTTGCCTGCCCCTGGCCGACTGGGCGCCGACCGCTCGGGACGAACTGCGGCTGGAGGAGTGGCTGCACGATCAGGGCATCGGCGTCAGCGCGAACCGTCTGGGCGACGCGCCGTTGCCTCCACCCATCGGCGTGGAGCTCGCCCGAGCTCGTGCACGGCAGGCGCTCCTCGGCGGCGGCCCGTGGAGAACACCCTCGCCTTTGTCGGCCCTGCGCTCCTGCATCGCGTCCGGCGTGCTGCTGGTGCCCTTCATCATCACCCTCTCCGATGGCGGAAAGACCGCGGCCGCGATCCAGCTGTCGTCGATCGTCCTCTGGGCTCTCACCACCGGGCTGGTAATCGGATTGCCGACCTGGTGGGTGCTCCGCCTGTGGATGCGCCTTCCCCGAGGACTCCGCAAGGGTGAGCGATGAGGGTCACCCTGAGACACCGCACGGCATGGCGGACGCTGATCGGCTTCGAGGCCCATGACGGCCCCCTCCCGGGTGCCCTGCAGGACATCCACGACCTGATGGAAGCCCAGGAAGTCACCGCGGGCATGGCGCTGATGTCCGACGACGACCCGGCCCTCGTCGTGGGCTGGGCCTCGGTGTTCGTGCTCGCGCCCGAAGCCGTCACGGCCGTCGATCTGAGGAGTTCGTTCGACTCCCACCCGGCCGCAGTGTCGTCGACGACGGCACGGACCCAGCACACACCGCTCGGGCCGGCCCGGAGGCAGAGCCACGAACGAGCCGTCGACATGCCCTCGGACACGACGCGAGTCCCCCGAACCGTCGTGATGACACACGTCCTCTGGACCTGGTCGGTCACACGCCCCGAAGACGGCGACACCACGCCCCCCTGGACCGTCGCACTGTCGAGCGAGTCCCCGTCGCCTCATCCGGCCGACGCGGTCGTTCCGTTGGTCGACGAGCTGGCCCTCGGCCTGACGCTCGACGACACCGGCCCGGAACCGACGCCACCCACCCTGCAGAAAGAAGGACCATGACCGCCACACCCCTCATCACCGGAGCCACCTACCGACCGACCTGGTCGCACTTCTGGGCGAAGGCCAAGGGCCGGCTCTTCCTCATACCCCTCGCGTTCGTGATGGGCTGGTACCGGCTCGGAGAATCCGTCGTCCCGTACTTCATCGTCCTGCTGGTGGTGATGGCGGCCGGTCTGTGGGTCTACCTCCGGACGACGAGCATCACCGTGTCCGAAACAGCGGTGGCCCGGCGTTGGTGGGGACGCACCACGACCGTCGAGTTCGACGGCTCACAGCGCGGCATCCTCTGCATGCTCAACTTCGGCGTGCAAAACCTCGGATACCTCGCCGTCCGGGACGGCAAGGGCCGCCGACTCGTCCTTACCGAGGCCAACTGGCCCGGAGAACAACTGCTCGCGATCGCCCAGCACGCACGACTCACGATCATGCCTGCCGATCAGGTCTTCTCGGGCAAGAACGCCGCCGCCATCGTGCCCGGGGTCGTTCCCCTGACGACCCGACGTCCGGTGCTCTGCGCCCTCGTGGCGCTCGCCGGCCTGATCGCCGTCATCGTTCCGATCGCCATGGTGATGGCCGGCGCAGCCTGATCGCTCCGGGAAGACACAGTCACAGTCACATGTCCGGGCCTGGTCGCTCGAGATGCGTCTCCTGACGAGGTGTGGCCAGGCTGGGCCACGTGTTCGATCTCAGCCGACCTCGGCAGAAGCGTCGATGCGGTCGAGTACCTGGAACAGGTCACGGACCACGGCCGTCTCGAAAAGATCGTCCGGGCCCGTCGGCGCGTAAGCCGTGAACGGCGGCTCGTACAGCAGGGCTTTGCTGACCCGGCCGTGATCGGTGAGGCGGTCGACGATCATGTTCACGAACGCGAGCTGGTTACCCGTGAAGCGCGTCCCTGCCACGAAGGCGCTGAGGGCGTCGCTGACCGCTGCACGGTCCATTCCGACGACGGACCGGATGAAGTGGCCGAGCCCTTGCGCTTCCTCGACCGCGACAGCCAGATGCTCGGGATCGACCTCGCCGCTCTCGAGGAGCAAGGTCTCGAGGCTCGCAACGTCCTGCTCGGTCAGCGGCGTGCCCTTCCGCAACTTCGCCAGCACGAGGTGGTTCTCGTGCGCTCGGAGGAACGCGAGGGTCTTCTCGCGGAACCGCACGCGGTCGATGACCGTCCCGGCACCGAGCACTATTTCGATGTCGTGGAGCACGTCGACCTCGTCGTCGAGGTCCGTGTAGACCACTCGCTGCTCTGCACGCGGCGCCAGCTGGACGAGGCCGCGCAACGCGCGCCTCATCGCCTCGAGCTGCGCCACCGTGACGCCGTCCCACCATTCGGCCGTGACGACCTGGTCGAGCAGGTCGCCCTGAGACCCCACCGCAGGAATGTTGCGCTGGCCCGCCAGAGCCCTCGCGATCGACATGATGCGGGCGCGAGCGCTGGCGAAACCGGGCGCCCCCTCGAGCACACCGAGCTGAGCTCTGAGGGCCAGAAGGTCGAATCGTTTGGCGTCCTCGTCAGCGTCGTCAGCATCCGCCGTCGATGGAAGGTCGGCGACCTCGACAGCCGCCGCGACCGCGTCGTCGTCGAGAGATGCCCACTCCCGCCCCTGGGCGAAGCGTTCGACGGCACGGTAATGAGGCCGCACGAGGACGTTGTCGGTAGTCATGCCCGCCACCCGTCCGTGCAGCAGGGCCGCGAGGTCGGAGCGGAGCTGGACCTCGTCGCTGCTCCGCGCCTCCTGATGGTCAAGACCCTGCAGGAGTCGGAGGCGCGCGAGGAAGAGACGGGAGCGCAGTGACCTGGTCGTGCTGGTCGGTGCCTCCGGCAAATCGGCATTGAAGTAGGCGATGTTGCCGCCGACGTCGAAGATGACGAAGTCCTTCTTGTCACCGGTGCGGTCTGATGTGCCGTCCTCTTGCCGACCGCTCGGCCCGTAGAGCTCCGGACGCAGTCGAGTCCCTCGGCCGACCATCTGCCAGTACTTGGTCTTGGACCCGACAGGCTTGAAGAAGACCAGGTTGACGACGTCGGGCACGTCGATGCCGGTGTCGAGCATGTCGACCGAGATCGCGATCTGGGGCATGCGGGCGGTGTTGGAGAACTCGTCGATGAAGTGACCAGCGTTCGGCGTTTCGTGCGTCACCACCTGAGCCAAGAGACCGTTGAAGTGCGGGTAGCTCGCATTGAAGCGCTCCTCGATGAAGCGGGCGTGCGCCTGGTTGCGCGCGAAGACGATCGTCTTGCCGATGGTGTCTCCGCCGGCGACGGTGCGCCCCTCGGCCATCAGGACGCGGAGCACCCCGTCGACGGTGTCGCGATTGAAGAGCCAGTCGTTCACGGCGGAGGCGTCCACCGCTTCAGGGACCTCGTCGCCCCAGTCCTCTTCCTCCCACCGTTCTTTCTCGTCGTCACTGAGGTCGTCGTACCGGATTCCCTGACGAGTGAAGCGGGTCGCCACCACCCGGCCCACCGGTGGCACGAGGTAGCCGTCGGCGATGGCCCGGTCGAGGTCGTACGAGTCCGTGGGCACGCCGGACTCGAGACCGAAGAGCTCGTAGGTGTCGTGGTCGACGTCGTCTTTCGGGGTGGCCGTGAGGCCGACCACTAGGGAGTCGAACCAGTCGAAGAGGAATCTGTACTTCTGATAGATCGAGCGATGTGCCTCGTCGACGACGATGAGGTCGAAGTGGTTGGGCCCGAAGCGACGCACGCCGCCGGCGTCCCGCTGGTCGAGCAGACCCATCATCGTCTGATAGGTCGAGACGTAGACCCGCCCCGTCGTGTCCTTGGTCTCGACGAGGTTCACGACCGTCTCGTCCGGCAGGAACTCGACGAACTGCCGGGCCGCCTGCCGTGCGAGGGCGACGCGGTCGGCGAGGAACAGCACCCGCTTGATACGGTTCGCCCGCATCAGGGAGTCGGCGAGTGCGACCACCGTGCGGGTCTTGCCCGTGCCGGTGGCCATGACGAGGAGCGCACGTCGCTGATGGGCGTCGAAGGCCTCGGTCACGCGCGTGATCGCCCGCTGCTGGTAGAGACGCTCGACGATGGTGGAGTCGATGACAGGAGGAGTCAGGGGCGCCTGACTCTGGCGACGCTGCACGAGCCATTGCAGTTCGTCCCTGGTCGCGAAGCCCTGGACTCGACGCTGCGGGTAGGCGAGGTCGTCCCAGAGCCACGTGTCGAAGCCGTTGGTGACGTAGATGACCGGGCGCTGGCCGAACTCGCGCTCGAGAGCGTCGGCGTAGAGGCGACCCTGCTGCTGGCCCACGCGGGCGTCTGAGCTGGCTCGCTTCGCCTCGACAACCGCCAGCGGCTTGCCATCCGAACCCCAGAGCACGTAGTCGGCGCGGCCAGTGGCCGTGTCGCCCCCGTGTCGATCCGGCAGGCCAGAGACGGGGTACTCGCGATCTCGAGCCTGGTCGAGCAGCCACCCCGACTCTCGGAGCAACGGATCGATCAGATCGGCGCGAGTCTGCGCTTCCTGGAAGTCGTGCGGTACGGGGTGGGCGACGTTGGCGGGCTTCGCAGCGGCCACCTGTGCGCGGAGCTGCTCGAGCTCTGCCGCGAGCGTCTCGTTCGCCTGCTCGGCGCGCGCGAGCTCGTCGTCGGCGATGCGTAGCCTCTCGGCGAGCTGCTCGGTCTCTGCCCGCGTCGTTTGCGCCCCGCCCGGCCGGGGGCGTGGGATGACCGAGGCATCGAAGCGCAGCCCGGCAGCCGGCCGGTCGTCCGTGGTGAGGGCGAAAGTCGAGGCGAACCACACGAAGACGTGGAAGAGCTCGCGGACCGTCGCCTCGCTCTCGCGAACGGTCACCGGGGCGTCACGATGGACGGCGGCATTGCCCCGCTGTCGGATGATGTGCATCTTGTCGAGGACCGCGGGGCCGACGAGGTGCATGAAGGACGCATCGTGCAGCCTCGCGTTGAGATCGTCCCGGTAGGCCTGCCCGAGAGAGGCGTCGACACGGAACGCCCATTCGACAGCAGCTTCGAGAGTACGACGTGCGTAGAACAGCGAGGTGCGCGGGTCGCCGACGACGTAGTGCTCTGCGCGGCGGGCCTGCTCGGCGAGCTCCGGCCAGCCCTGCCTGATGAATTCGAAGTTGCTCATGACCGCCGCTGGCCCCCCTGGTGCGTATGGCGACAGCCTATCGGCGGGTTGCTAGCCCGACCAAGGCCCCAAGGGGAGACCCGACGCTTGCGAGGTGGTGTCGATAGTGGAACCATAGGGGCGTGGGTTCCGTCGAGGCAGTCATCGCCAGCATGCGGAGGAACCCAGCGAACGTCCGCTTCGCAGACCTCGAGAAGGTGTGCGACGACAAGTTCGGCGAACCGCGCCGGAGGGGCGGGAGCCACTCGGTGTACCGGATGCCGTGGCAGGGAGACCCGCGGGTGAACATCCAGAACGACCACGACAAGGCGAAGGCCTACCAGGTCAAGCAGGTACTGGCAGCGATCGACAAGTTGGAGGAACGATGAACCCCGTGCTCAGCACCCCCGATGTGCGGCACTACAGCTACGCCGTCGCATGGTCGGCGGACGACCAGGAATACGCGGCCACCGTGGCGGAGTTCCCGTCGCTCTCCTGGCTCGACGCCGACCAGGACGCGGCGCTGGCCGGTCTGCGGGCACTCGTCGGCGACGTCGTCGACGACCTCGTCGCCAGCGGCGAACCCGTCCCTGCCTCGTTCGGCGAGCGCCGCTTCAGCGGGGAGTTCCGCCTACGGACCACGCCCGACATGCACCGCTGGTTGAGCATCGCCGCGGCGCGCCAGGGCGTGAGCCTGAACCGCTACGTCAACTCGCTGCTGAGCCGGGGGTAGGAGGCGCGGGTCGGGCCGGCCCCATCGCCCACGGTTCAGAGCTGGCCGATGAAGGCGCGGTGCTGGAGGGAGGCGAAGAGCTCGTCGAGGTGGGCGAGGTGGGCCTCAGCGGCCGCACGCAGAGCTTCAACCTCTCGGACCACGTCCGCAAATTCAGTTTGCTCAGCGGCCGACACAACGGGGACGGTGATGCTGCGAATCATCGAGAGGTTGAGATTTTTCTGCCTGGCGCCTCGTCTCCGAGCGAGTACCGAAGCGCGCTGAGACCGAACGGCGAAATAGAGGAATTCAGGAGTCACCCCAGACGATGGGACGCCAAAAGCGACAGCCTGATTACAGGCAATTTCTCCAACACTGATGCTGGACTTCAGGGCCGCTGTGTCATACATGCCGAGCAACAGCGATCCGTGGGGAATTATCTTGGCGGACGATCGCGCGACCGCCTCAGTGGTCAACATCTCATTTGACACCACGGCGCGAACAGGCCCTAGTTCTCCTGAGGTCATCCAGGGGATGTCGCCACAGAAAAAGGCCGTCTGCGATCTTGATGGCGTCCCTCCGGACTGCCATGCCGCTAAGTCTCCCAGAGGCTTGAAGGCGCGGCCGACGTCGAGGAACTTCTTCGCAAAGATCCGTTCGGGCAGTTCGTCGAGGAGGGTGAGGGTGCGGCGGCGCTTGGCTCGGAGCTCGTCGGCCTGGTCGAGGATGGCGGCGATGCGCTCTTGTTCCTCGAGGTCGGGAGCAAGAAGAGTAGCTGCCTTAAGGAATTTGAAGTGGCGTGAATATCCGGCACTTGGGAGCTGCATATGCCTCAGCGCATGGAATACATAGCGAGGATCGAAACCAGGCAGGACCTCCAATGCCTTCACCCCATCGGCGCCGAGCACGAAATCGGACGAGGCGTACTTGAAACGGCGAGTGTGGTCACCGAAGAGAATGCGCGGCCTGTCAACGCGCGTCACGAGGAGTTCATCGTCGACGTAGCCCGCGACGTCCAGCGCCCCCTGGTCGATGACCGGGAAATGGCCGGCCACCATGTACTCAGTAGCCTGGACTTTAGGGCTTCTTCGAGTGGCGTCGACCAAAACCTCGTCGAACCCGTACTTCGCGAAAGTCACGAAAGTGCAGACCTGAGAGCAGCTGTTCCTGTGGCGATCTCGCGCTCGAGGCGCTCGAGGTCGGCGAGGATCTCGTCCGGGGGCCGGTGCACCGCCTCCTCGTGCTCGACCTCGCGGTACCGGTTGATGCTGAGGTCGTAGCCCTCGGCCACGATCTCGTCGCGCGGCACGAAGAACGACTGCGCGGTGCGGGGGCGCTCCCGCTCGGGCGAGTCAGCGTTGCCAATCGTCTTCCACCGTTCGAGCGCGTCGGGCAGGTCGTTCGCCTCGACGGGCGTGCGCTTGTCGTCGAGCGTGAAGCCGTCCGCCCGAACGTCGTAGAACCAGACATCGTCGGTGCCGCCCGAGCTCGTCTTCGTGAAGAAGAGGATCGCGGTCGACACCCCGGTATAGGGCTTGAAGGTTCCGCTCGGCAGCTTGACCACAGCGTCGAGCTTGTGGTCGTCGACGAGCATCTTGCGGACGTCCTTGTGGGCCTTCGACGAGCCGAAGAGCACCCCGTCGGGCACGATGACGGCCGCGCGTCCGCCGTTCCTGAGCAGCCTCAGCATCAGCGCCAAGAACAGCAGTTCCGTCTTCTTCGTCTTGACCATCGACAGCAGGTCGGCGGCCGTGGACTCGTAGTCGAGGCTTCCCGCGAAGGGCGGATTCGCGAGCACGACTGAGTAGCGCGCCTCGGCGTCCGCGTGGCCCTGGGCGAGGCTGTCCCGCCGCTCGATCACCGGGTTCTCGACCCCGTGCAGCAGCATGTTCATGCTGCCGATCCGTGACATCGACGCGTCGGAGTCGAAGCCGGTGAAGGCCTCGTGGTTGAAGTGCGCCATCGCGGTGGGGTCGCTGTAGATCTCAGAGTGGTGCTGATCGAGGTACTCCGCTGCGGCAACGAGGAAGCCTGCGGTGCCCGCGGCAGGATCGATGATCGTGTCCTGCGGGGTGGGCGCGATCATGTCGACCATCAGCTGGATGATGTGCCGCGAGGTGCGGAACTGCCCGTTCTGACCGGAGGTCGCGAGCTTGCTCAGCATGTACTCGTAGATGTCGCCCTTGGTGTCGCGCGCCTCCATCGGGATGTGGTCGAGCAGATCGACCACCTTCGACAGCAGGGCCGGCGTCGGGATACCGAACCGCGCATCCGCCATGTTCGACGCGAACGACGAGCCCTCGTCGCCGAGCCGCCGGATGAACGGGAAGACGTTCTGCTCGACGACGTCGAACATCTCGGCCGCCGTGAAGTTCTTGAACCGTGACCAGCGCAGGTCGTCGTACGCCCGCGGACGACGCGCGGTGTCGTCGATGCCCTCGGGGAACACCCTGTTCCGCATCGGTTGGCCAGTGGCGTTGGACCGGTTCTCCTCGCGGGTATGGACCTCGTCGAGGCGGCGGATGAAGAGCAGGTAGGTCATCTGCTCGATGGCGTTCAGCGGGTTCGCGATGCCGCCCGACCAGAAGGCGTTCCAGACCTGGTCGACCTGCGACTTGATTGCGTTGTCCACCCTGGAGACATCCTTCCGTGCGCTTCGCGCTCACGAATTCTTTCAGATCAGGGAAAGAATGCCGACCTCATGCGCACCTGTACGCCGCGCCTCGCGTGCACGGAACGAGCAGTTGGCACGATCTGCCGGTGACCCACGGAGCACGGTGACGCACCCCGTGCCTCCTGAACTAATCGACCGGGGGGCGAGGCCGACCTGGGGGACGGTCTAGGTGCAGTTGCCGAACGTCTGGCGCATCTCGGTGACCTCGGCCTTCGGCTCGGTCACGAGGCATTTGGTGCCGTCGGCGATGAACAGGACAGTGTCAGACTGCCCACTTACCAACCGAGCTTGATTAAAAATGAACGGTATGGAATTTTGGATCTGCCGCAGGGGTCACTCAATCGGAAGGAATCAAAGGTGAAGAAGATCACGACTGCCGCCGTCACTACCGCTCTCGTTTTGGGACTCCTGCCTCTCTCTACCAACGCTGCGTCTGCGGCAACAGTGCAACCCAGGCTCGACACCGGGGCACAGATTTGCGCGGTCGCCCCCACTGCTCGAGGCAAGGCCGATTGCTATGCCAAGATCGCGACCAATCGGCGGCCGACGGCAGGAGAGGTCCGCTGCGTCAAAGGGGCCGGCATTGCTGTCGCGGGCGTCATCGCCGGCCAGCGCCTGGCCCGCGAACCGGCCCGCGCCCTGATGTACCGGGTGGTCGTGGCGGGCGTGCTGTCCTGCGTCGGCGGCCTCATCGCCTGACGTGCGCGCCTTTCCGAGCATCCTCGTCCTCGTCGTCGTCGTCGGCCTGACCTTCGCGGTATCCAAGGCCCTGCCCGACGGAGACCCACTGAAGGGCGTCCTTCTGTTCGTGGTGACCACAGCCGTGTCGTGGCTCATCGCCAAGGGCAAGCTCTTCGGAGGACGCCGGGAGCAGGACTAGCCGTTCGGGGTGGCACCTGCCACGGCAGCAGGCTCCACCCCGAACGTGTCGCGCGTGCCCCCTGAGCAACGGGCACAGGCAGGGCGCGGCGCGTCACGTGCGCGAAACAGGGGGCTGGCAGGATGTGCCGGTGACCCACGAACCCCTCGACGAGTCGCGCCCCGGCACCATCCCCGCCGCCCGCGCCGACGACGTCACCCGCACCTCCTCCGCCACCCCGACCGCGAGCACGTCCCGCACCGCGAGCGCGGAGCGGAACGCCGTCGACAGCGACGACGGGCCCGCCCCCGAGTCCTCGCCGGCCGGCCTGCCCGACGCCGCGACCCCCGACGCGGCTGCACCGGCCCGTCACGGCATCGACGACCCGGCCCTGACCGGCTCGATCGAGACCGTCGACGTGAACAAACACACCCTCGCCGAGAACGTGATGGGCGTCGTGACCGGCGTCTTCCTGGCGTCGTTCGGGCTGTTCCTGCTGAAGACCAGCGGGGCCGTCTCAGGCGGCACGGCGGGCCTCGCCCTGCTGACCAGCTACGCCACGGGCTGGACCTTCGGCGTGCTGTTCGTCCTGGTCAACGTGCCGTTCTTCGCACTGGCGGTGTGGAAGAAGGGCTGGCCGTTCACCCTGCGCACGGTGTTGACCGTCGTCATGCTGTCCGCGTTCTCGTACCTGCACCCCCTGATGTTCGACATCGACGGCATCAACCCGATCTACGGCACCCTCGCCGGCAACCTGCTCGTCGGCGTCGGCCTGCTGATCCTCTTCCGGCACGGGGCGAGCCTCGGCGGGATCAACATCCTCGCCCTGGTGCTGCAAGAACGCGCCGGGCTGCGCGCCGGCTACGTCCAGATGGGCTTCGACGTGGTCATCGTGCTGACCTCGCTGACCGTCGTCTCGCCGTGGATCGTGCTGCTCTCGGCCCTCGGCGCCGTCGTCCTGAACCTCGTCCTCGCGATGAACCACAAGGCCGGCCGGTATGTCGGCCACACGTGATCACAACTTTCTGCCAGACTTCCGTGCACGACCGGTCTGTTTGAGGCATTCTCGTCTCGAAGCGGTCGATCTCGTCTTGCACGTCCCCGGACGTCACACCACCTAGGAGTACTCATGTCCAACAACACCGCCATGCCCCAGTCCGCCGGTACCGCCGCGGGCTACAACGTCCTCGCGATCGTCGGGTTCATCCTGGCCTTCGTCTTCAGCCTCGCCGGCCTCATCGTCAGCCTGATCGCCCTGTCGCAG
>Ga0308160_10003225_pt1 | contig 18606 bp, 17 predicted proteins | sample PhyFR1_FD_201036 | JGI IMG/M metagenome (GOLD analysis project Ga0308160, IMG submission 201036) | Phyllosphere microbial communities from UC Gill Tract Community Farm, Albany, California, United States - DLSLF.R1 | ecosystem: Host-associated > Plants > Phyllosphere > Unclassified | place: USA...
AAGAGGTGACTGTTGGCACCAGCAGATAGCCTTGCGTATTGGTCACCCCGATAAGCTGGTTTTCGTAGCGTACTGGGATGCCGGGATGGCCTTGGGTAGAAACTAAGGCAAAAGCGTCGTTAATAGTATTGCTCGCGTACAGGCCGCCATTCATCATTACCAACGAGCCGCTTACATCTCCCCGATAGGTGTAATCGTTGCCGGTGCTGTAGAGGCTGGTCTGTGCCTCAAGCAGGTGGGTGCGCCAGGTCAAATCAGCCTGGCGGTAGGCACCGCTGGCCTGACCATTGGCGTAGGAAAAATTCCAACCCAGACCGCCGTCAGTTGGCGCGGCGCGGCTGTAACCGACGCGTTCACTCCAGCGGTTGCGGCTGTCGCGAGCGACGCTCAGACTGGCGGTGCCCCAATGATCAAAGGGAATAGAAATCTGCAATTGGGCGCTGCTGCCACGGCTGCCTATCTCGTGGTTAAGTGAGGCGTATAGGTTGATATTGTTCCACGGTGACAGGCTGTAGGACAAGTTTACTAAGCGGGTGCGTTGGTTGATGGCATCCTGCACGTCGAAATAGCCTGCGCCAATGTTGCCAAAGCGATTAAGGCTGACGCTACCGGTCAGTTGATCGGTGCGTCGGCTCAGCCGATAGTCGCTTTTATACACCGAGATATCGCCAAAGCTGGCGCTGCGCAGGATGCGCTGGGCGTTTAGGCTGAAGTGTTGATTGCTATAGGTATGACCGACGCTAGTTTGAGTGCCATGCGTAGCGGTATAGCGGTAGACTGGTGGTGGGGTGAATTCATTCGGTTTTCCGCCATTGAAAGCGTTATCGCCTGCTTGACTGTAGCTATATGAGGCATTGAGTACTCCTAGTTGACCTATGCGAATATTCGCGCCCAAGCCGCCAACGGCCAGTTTTGCTGCACCTTCTACCCGGTCTTCCATCGTCAGCCAGTCAGTGACGCCGTAACGCCCGCTAGCGCTAACCCCCCACTGCCCGTAATCTGCTGATGCCGTGCCATAATTGTGCCGCAACACTCCAACGGAAACACTGAAGTCACTCATGCCGGGTTGTAGCAGATTACTGGCGACGTAAAACGGTACCGTGGTACTGACCTGGCGACCCTGTATATCGGTAGTGACTACCGTAGCCTGGCCGGCACCATTGATATAAGGCATGCTATCGAGGGTGAACGGCCCAGGATTGATGTTGGTGGTGCTGTCTTTATAACTGTTGATATACAGATCGACACTACTTGGCAGTGCGGCCTGACCGGAAAACTGCGGCAGCGGGTAGGTGATCAGATCTGGACGCACGCCGAAATTGCGTGCCAACTGTACACCACCGAGACGGACTGCGCTGCTCCAAGACAGCGAACCGGTCGTAAAGTCACCGACGGTAAAGCTTAACAAACGCTGATCGTCAGTGTAACGCCATTGGCTATCGTAGCGGATGTAGCGGTGACCAGCGCTATCGCTGGCTACGCTGTTAAAGCTGCTGCGGAAAATACCGGTATTGGCGATCACCCCGAAACCATCGAACAGCCGCTGTTCGCTCCAGGCGGATAGATAACCTCGCTGCCTGCTACTTTGGTTGGCATAAATGTCGTAGTTGAACAGCATACCGAGGCTGCTGCGCGCGGGTAGCGGTTGCAGCGGGTGTTGAGCGCCGATCCTTTGCTGTGGCAACCAATCATTGGGCACATTGATCAGCAACTGCTGGCTTTCGCCATTGTAGCTGACATCGACCTTATCTAGATGATCGACCGCAATTTCCTTTGTTTGTTGATTAGCCAGCGGTAGCCCCGCATCATTCAATTGCTGCGGGGTCATGTAATAATGACCGCCGCGATAATTCACTGGCACCACCTGGCCGGTTTGGCGGCCATTAACTACCGGCTCCAAATACAGTGTCGTGTTCGGCATAGGGAGACGACTGGGTGGCGGTGGTAGGTCATCGGCGTACGTAAACAATGGCCAGACTCCAGCTGCCATGCTCAGCACAACGTAGGCTAGTGGCTTAAATCCGAATTGCCGATCGATAGCAAGCACATGGGCCTCAGTAAGACGGGATGACTACGGGCTGCTCGTTATCATTGACCGTCGCCAGCAATTTGCCATGGCTGAAATTGCCCGCTGAGGGTAGGGCAAAGCGCATCTGAGAACTGGGCAGTACGTACCCTAATAGACCAGGATTCAGGGTATTGCCCTGCATCGTCACTTTGGAAATACGGGCATGGACTATGCCCTGATTGCGTACTACCAGCCAGCGCTGGTTGCCTTGTTGCAGCAACCGGTAACTGAGCTGCGGCTGGCTGGCTGTGGTGAAATCGCGTGGTTTTCCGCTAACTTGCTTAGTCCATACGCCCTTGCCACTGACAAACAGCGGCACCGAGTAACGCATTTGGAATTTCAGCCCCATCTGCGTGTCACTGATGGGCTGATCCTTCATCGGTACTTCATCGATCAACACGCGATAGGCACGCTCTTGGCCGGCTGAGGGTGCCGATTGTTTGATTAGGCGAATAAGCTGGCGTTTACCTGGGGCGATCGAGGCCACTGGTGGGCTGGCTATCACCGCGCTTTGCGTGCTGTAATCGTCTTTGTCGGCCATTTGTTGCCAGCCTAACACGCGTATTTGCATATACACCGGCACCTTGTCGCGATTTTCCAGCCACAGCTCGGTACCCGGTTGTTGATCTTCAATCACAGGATCGATGGGCCAGATCAGAATGGATGCGCTGGCCAGCGCTTGGTTTGAGCTGGTCAAAAGCCACACCGCCATCAGCGACAGGCGCAAGAGTGTGCACATAGCTATATCCTTATTCAGAAATTAATAAATTATCGTCAATAAGACGGTATCGCTGTAAATGCCACTGGTGGGCAGAATACTGCTCGAAAACAAACGGGCGTAAACATTGATTTCTTGCGTGTTGCCAGTAGCGGTGATGGTTCGCACCATACCGCCATTGCTACCGTCACCCCATAAAATGGAATAGTTGCTGTCTTGGTAAAGCTGATATAGCAGCGTTTCTCCGCTAGTGGCGTTTTGTAATTTGCGCCCAGCGGTGATCGAGCCAGTGACATGGTTACCGATACTCAGTGCTAATATCACGTTCAGCTCAGGGTTGCAGCGCAACTGGACCGAACCGGCACCGATACGGGAAACGATGCGAATATCGCTGTCTAGAGAGGATATTTGACCAAAGTTCAGGTTGCCGAAAGTGTCGGTGTCACTGGCTCCGCTCCCCAGCACGCAGCCCTTCACCACCGATGCGTTGACGGTAAACGGATGGCTTTTAGTCATCTCGTTAGTGCCGATATCGCCCAAGGCCGCGCACAGGGGGAGGCAGAACAATAATCCGCAGATTGAAACGCGCATTGTCATTACCAATTGATCGTAACCTGTACTGTATCGGTGTAGCTGGCGGGGGGCGGGGTCGTTTGAGCGGGTATCAGGCCATACATGGGCAGCCAGTTATCCACGCCGTTGGCAGTTTGCGACACGCCCGTTACATTATCCCAAACAGTGCTGTGAGCGGCACTGATATAAAGGTTGTAATTCACCCGCTGACCGGTAGCACTCTGCAGGTAGCGTGCTGCGGTATTGCCGCTTCGCCCGCCACTTAGCAAGACAGTGTAGCTGGTGCCGTTATTGCATTTTACCCGAATGGCACCGGCATTCTGCTGGCTGGCAGCGCTGACGGCACTGCTGAGAGAGTACAATGCGCCAAAGTTTAGCGAGCCAAAGCTGTTGTTACCGCTTGACGTGCTGCCTGCCTCACAGGCGCTCACCACAGTGGCGCTGATACCAATAATGGCGGTCTTGCTGTCTGCCATCGTCGCTGGGCAGAGTGCCAGCATGGTGCAGCAAAAAAACGTCCGTAGCACTTTTACCAGGTGATCGTCATGGTGACGGTATCTTGATAAATGCCTGCCTCTGGCGTGGCGGCAGCGGGCAATACACGTCCATAGACGATCAATGGGACTGCGACACCGGTACCGACGTTGGTCATGGCTTGGGCAGCGCTGCCCCAGTTGGTTAAGTAGGTAGCATCCTGGAACAGCTTATAGCTGACGAAAGTACCAGTGGTGCTGGCCATTCGACGGGTTTCGCCGGTAGCGTTTCGCCCGTTGTCCAGCTCAACTTTGTAGTGGGTGCCGGTGGAGCAGGCCAAAGATAAAGGGGTGGCGCTACCTTCAATGGCTTTGTCCAGTGAGGAATGAGTCCCAAAGCTGAGTCCGGCAAACTCGCTGATGATGCTGCCGACTGGACTACCGCTTAACGCACAGCCAGCACCGATGGTTAAGTCTACCCCCATAGTGCCTTGAATAGTGCCTTCGGCGTTGGCTATTCCGTTGGCTGTAAGCAGGGTGAGTACCGAGGTCAATACCTTCAGAGTCTTTTTCATATTATTTCCTTACTACGTTAATAGAAAACTCTTAATGACGCCACCTAGACTTGAGTTAAACACATTAATTTACTTACAGTTTAATTAATAGAATAAGAATACCAAATTGTCTTGATAGTAGACTAAAAATTTTTACTTTGCCGATTTTCTGTATCTTACAACCTGATAAAAAATGCGATAAATGGTTATCATGCTAATTGATGGTTACATAATCATCATTGGTTCTTATCTTTCTCCAGTAGAAATACCTATCGGTATGGGAAGTAAGAACCTATCCCAGTAGGCGTACATTATTGCAGCCAGTTTTGATCAGCAAAGCGCATAACAACCGCAGTGTACAGGGAGTCCGTGAGGATGGTGATTACAGCTCAGAACCAAAATGGCAAATAAAATAAATAGCCTATGGGATAGGTTCTGAGTCATAGATGAAAATCCAGCGCACCATTGCGCACCAGATCACGCGGCAGGCTGTTTTTTATCCGGCTACCAATGCGCTTGGCGATGCCCAGCGGCTGTTGTTGATAGGTCACAATGCACTCGTCGCATTCCGGTGGCTGCTGCGGGTAGAGATCGCGGCCGTGATACCACTCCTGAGCTAATGTGGCATCCAACTCAAAACGGAGTTTGCCATCCGCGCTTGCCAAGGCAATCACCGCCTCATGTTGCCAGCGGAAACCTTTCGAAAAACGTTCTGCGAGCTTCAAGCCGATGCGTGAAAAACGTACTTTGCCGATCAATGGCTCTAGCTCTGTTGGGAATAGCCATATTTCTTTATCCCGCGCCCACAACTGGCTGGTTTCATCCCAGGCCAAGCCTAAAGCCGCTGCTGCTTGGCTGATCTCGGCCGACTCTTTACCAGAGAGCGGGGTGAACGGAAATTTACCCAGTTTATAGTGCGGTTTTGCTGGTGGAGTGATGGTATGGTTCTTGCGCAACCGTGCCACGAAGAAACCCTCGCTGTCGTAAATTTGTGGGAACACATGCAGAAAACCCTCAGCAGTGAGTGCTTGTTGTGCGCCAGGGAACAGCTCGCCGAGCGGTTCGACGCTGACTGCGTTGCCGTATGTTGTCAGCAACCATTGGACAATTTGTTGATTTTCCTGCGCGTTGAGGGTACAGGTGGAATAGACCATCACGCCGCCCGGTACCAGCGCGTGGAGAGCGCTGTCGATCAATTCGCGTTGGGTGTCGGCGATCTCGGCAACGCTTTCTGGCGACCAGTTGCTCATGGCGTCTGGATCTTTGCGTACCACACCTTCGCCGGAGCAGGGCGCATCCAGCAGAATGGCGTCAAAGCTTTCCGGTAGTGCAGCGCCGAACACCCGGCCATCAAAATGGGTTAGAGCGACGTTTTTCACCCCACAACGGCTTAGGTTGGCATGCAGTACCTTGACCCGGCTGGAGGAGTACTCGTTGGCGACGATGCTGCCTTGATTGTTCATCAGCGCCGCAATCTGGGTGGTTTTGGAACCCGGTGCCGCAGCAATGTCCAGTACCCGGTGCGGCTTGCCGCCATCGGCAAACAACGCGCTGACCGGCAGCATCGAGCTGGCTTCCTGAATATAGAACAGGCCGCTCAAATGCTCGGCAGTGCTACCCAGCAGTAGTTCTTCATCTTCACGATCAATCCAGAAGCCTTCCGCACACCAAGGGATCGGCTCCAACCGCCAGTCGTAAGCTTGCACCAGCGTCAAAAAATCGGCGACGCTGATCTTGAGGGTATTGACTCGTAGACTTCGGCGTAGAGGGCGTTGGCAGGCGGCGATAAAATCGTCCATCGACAGTTCGGCAGGCATAACGGCTCGGATTGCATCGAGGAAAACGGGGGGAAGAACAACGGCGGCGAATTTGGCCACGGGCGAACTCTCAGGCAGCAATAGAGGCGCAGGAGTTTACCACAATGTGCAACTGGCATGCGCAAATCCCTGTGGGAAGTGGAAAGATAGCGGTGTTGCATGCCATTTCGGCTCTGGTAGATGCAGCAGGCAGTATTTGTTCGGCAAACATGCCTCGCTGGGGAGCGTTTTGCGAAGCAACCGAGGATTGACCTTGTGACTCTACGCATTTAGTGCTTATTTTATAGGTTCTCAGTTTTAGGCTTGTAGTTATATTTGCTGGTTTAATGGTTAACACATGATAAAAGAACAATTCTACGCGGAATTAAAACGTGATTTGAGTACGCTACTGGACGGGGAAACCAACTTTATCGCCGTACTGTCCAATGCCAGCGCGCTGCTAAACCAGCGGCTGGACAGCGTGAACTGGGTTGGTTTTTACCTGATGGATGGCAATCAGCTAGTGCTCGGCCCGTTTCAAGGCAAAATCGCTTGTGCGCGCATTGCGGTTGGCAAAGGTGTGTGCGGTACGGCCGTAGCGGAAAACCGCGTGCAACGGGTCGGTGATGTTCATGCGTTCCCCGGCCATATCGCCTGCGATGCGGCCAGTAATGCGGAAATCGTGCTGCCGCTGTGCGTTAGTGGCCGGGTTATTGGCATTCTTGATATCGATAGCACAGTTTATCAACGTTTCGATAAAGAGGATGAGCAGGGCCTAAAAGCAGTGGTGGCGGGGCTTTGTGCACAGTTGGAACAGTGTGATAGTGCGAAATACATTACTGTGGCCGCAAGTTGATCTACGGTTAGCGTGGCATTTACCGATTGCGTCATTATAATGACGCCTGTTCATGCCTGCACTGGTTGGCAAACCCGTTGTAATCAGGAAATTTCATGGAAAATCAACCCAAGTTGAACTCTAGTAAAGAAGTCATTGCCTTTCTTGCCGAGCGTTTTCCGCTCTGTTTTAGTGCCGAAGGTGAAGCTCGCCCGCTGAAGATTGGTATTTTTCAGGATTTGGTCGAGCGTGTGCAGGAAGAGAACCTCAGCAAAACGCAACTGCGTGCGGCTTTGCGCCTGTATACGTCAAGTTGGCGGTATCTGTATGGTGTCAAGGTTGGCGCGCAACGCATCGATCTGGACGGCAATGCGTGCGGCGAGTTGGAACAGCAGCATGTCGATCATGCTCGTCAACAACTTGAAGAAGCCAAAGCGCGCGTTCAAGCGCAGCGTGCCGAACGAAACGCTAAAAAGCGTGATGCTGCCGGTGCCGAGCCACACCCTCCGCGCCCAGCCGGTAAAAAGCCTGTTGCACGCCGCGAAGGTGTAACGGCAGCGGAGAACCGCAAGCCGCGCCCACAGCAAGCCCGTCAATCTCGAGCAGTATCCAAAGAGGAAAGCCAACCACGCTATGCGCCAGTGACGGATATCTCTAAACTGAACATTGGCCAAGAGATCAAAGTCAGGGCAGGTAAGAGCGTGATGGTTGCCACCGTACTTGAAATTGCGAAAGACGGTGTACGTGTGCAACTCTCCTCCGGTCTGGCGATGATTGTGCGCGCAGAACACTTGCAGTTCTGATACGGAGGCCAACTAGGGCATGAATAAATTTGTCAGATTAACAGTAGTGGTGGGGTTGTTGTGGGCGGGGGGCAGTTATGGAGAGGAAACAGCCAATACTCGTATCACTCAACTGCCTCAACTGCATCAGAAAGCGCAGCACGCTACGGTTAGTGAGCGTGTTACCTCGCGGTTCATTCGTTCTCATTATCGGCAGTTTACCCTTGATGCAGACTTTTCAGGTAAGATCTTTGATCGCTACCTGAATATGCTGGACTACAGTCATAACGTGTTACAGGCTTGCGATGTGGCACAGTTCGCCAACGGAAAAACCCAGGTGGGTGAAGCGCTGAAAAGCGGTAAGTTGGATATTTTTTACGATCTGTACAATTTGGCATTGAAACGCCGTTTTGAACGTTACACCTATGCGTTGTCGCTGCTGGAAAAGCCAATGAACTTTACCGGCACCGACACTATCGATCTTGACCGCAGCAAAGCGCCATGGCCGAAAGACCAGGCTGAGTTAGATAGTCTGTGGGATGCGAAAGTCACTTACGACGAGTTGAACCTCAAACTGGCTGGTAAGACCGACAAACAAATCCGCGACACACTGACCAAACGTTATCAGTTTGCCATCAAGCGCCTGACGCAAAGTAACAGTGAAGACGTATTCCAGTTGGCGATGAACGCCTTTGCACGTCAAATCGACCCACACACAAACTATCTGTCCCCACGCAATACCGAGCAGTTCAATACCGAGATGAGCCTATCGCTGGAAGGCATTGGCGCAGTGTTGCAGATGGAGGATGATTATACCTTGATTAATTCTATGGTGCCGGGTGGACCGGCGGCGAAGAGCAAGGCGATCACCGTGGGTGACCGTATTGTGGGTGTCAGCAAGGAAGCCCAAGGTATGGCGGACGTGATTGGCTGGCGTCTGGACGATGTCGTCTCCCTGATCAAAGGGCCGAAGGGCAGCAAAGTGCGTCTGGAGATCCTTCCTGCCGGCAAAGGGGCCAAAACTCGCATGGTTACTCTGACGCGAGATCGCATCCGTCTGGAAGACCGCGCGGTAAAAATGACTATCAAGACCGTTGGCAAAGAGAAAGTGGGGGTGCTCGACATCCCTGGCTTCTACGTGGGGCTGACCGATGATGTGAAAGTCCAATTGCAGAAGATGGCTAAGCAGAACGTCAAAAGTGTGATCATCGATCTGCGTACCAATGGCGGCGGTGCGTTAACCGAAGCAGTATCGCTGTCCGGCTTATTCATTCCAAGCGGTCCAGTGGTGCAGGTGCGTGACAATAACGGGAAAGTACGTGAGGACGCTGATACTGACGGCGTCACTTACTATAAAGGCCCACTGGTGGTGTTGGTTGACCGCTTTAGCGCCTCTGCTTCCGAGATCTTTGCGGCAGCGATGCAGGACTATGGCCGTGCGCTGATCGTCGGCGAGCCGACCTTCGGTAAAGGTACGGTGCAGCAGTATCGGTCGCTGAACCGCATTTATGATCAGATGTTGCGACCTGAGTGGCCGGAACTAGGATCGGTGCAGTACACCATCCAGAAGTTCTACCGCATCAACGGCGGCAGCACTCAGCGTAAAGGGGTGACACCAGATATTCTGATGCCGACTGGCGTCGATCCGGCGGAAACTGGTGAAGCGTTCGAAGATAACGCCATGCCGTGGGACAGCATCAAAGCGACCAGCTATATCAAAGCGGGCGATATGACGGTATTCGAACCTAAACTACTGAAAGATCATCAGCAGCGCATCGCCAAGAACCCTGAGTTTCAATACATTATGCAGGATATTGCACATTACAAGGCGCTGAAGGACAAACACAACATTGTGTCACTCAATCTAGCCGTGCGTGAGAAAGAGACCCACGACGACGATGCGACCCGCCTGCTGCGCTTCAATGATCGTTTGCTGCGTACTGGTAAGAAACCGCTAAAGTCGCTAGATGATCTGCCGAAGGATTATCAGCAACCTGATCCGTATCTGGATGAAACCGTCTATATAGCGCTGGATCTGGCGCATCTTGAAAAAGACCAGGTGACTCAACAGTTGGTGGCTGCCAGGTAAGCCACTAATGTATCGTTAAAAACGCACTTTCAGGTGTAATGCCAATCAGTAAAGCTACTGACTGGCATTTTTTGCATTGGCAGTTATCTGTGCGGCTTTACTTTCGCCATTCGCCCTATTTGTCGGTAATTTTATCCCTACCCGCACTTTGCTTACTTTAAGGAGCAGCGCTGCCGATTTCCTATAAAAACGCTACTTAAATGTAACAATTGTTTAAATTTTTAAGCTCAGATGACATACCACTTGTGTAAAGTTTCGTATTTCTAGTGAGCTAATAGTGCGCAATTCATGAAACTGTGATAAATACCCACACGTTCTAGGGTAGTGTAAGTAGTATCCTGTTAACATTTACGAGGAAATAAATATTTTATGATGCGTATAGCTCTGTTCCTACTCACCAACCTGGCGGTGATGTTGGTTTTTGGGCTGGTGCTCAGCCTGACAGGGATCCAGTCTAGTAGTGTTCAGGGCCTGATGATCATGGCCGGTCTATTCGGCTTTGGCGGCGCTTTTGTATCGTTGCTTATGTCCAAATGGATGGCGCTGCGCTCCGTTGGTGGGGAAGTGATTGAACAGCCGCGCAACGAAACTGAGAATTGGCTGCTAGATACGGTGCGCCGTCAGTCGCAGCAGGTGGGTATCGCTATGCCACAGGTTGCTATCTATCACGCGCCTGACATTAACGCCTTCGCCACTGGTGCGCGTCGCGATGCCTCGCTGGTTGCCGTTAGCACTGGCTTGCTGCAAAGCATGAGCCGCGACGAAGCGGAAGCAGTGATTGCGCACGAAATCAGCCATATCGCCAATGGCGATATGGTGACCATGACACTGATCCAAGGCATTGTGAACACCTTCGTTATCTTCCTCTCGCGTCTGATCGCGCAGGTGGCGGCTGGCTTCCTGAATCACCGTGATGGCGAAGAGGAAAGTAACGGTAACCCGGTGATCTATTTTGCGTTGTCGATGGTGCTGGAGCTGGTGTTCGGCATTCTGGCTAGTATGATCACCATGTGGTTCTCACGTCATCGTGAGTTCTATGCTGATGCAGGTTCTGCCAAACTGGTGGGTCGCGAGAAGATGATCGCTGCGTTACAGCGTTTGAAAACCAGCTATGAGCCGCAAGAAACAGGCAGCTTGATGGCATTTTGCATCAACGGTAAATCCAAGTCGTTCAGCGAACTGCTCATGTCACACCCGCCGCTCGATGTGCGTATTGAAGCGCTGCGTTGCGGCCAGTACCTGAAGTAATTGCCTGAACAAAAAAACGGGGTAGTTCCCTAATGCTGGTCACTTAAGGTGACCAGCAGTTCTTTTGTCAGGATATTTTTTCGCTTTTGTCTTGACCTCCCGTGGATAACTTCTCTCCCTCCTGCCCGGTAATATCAGCCATTTTGCATGCTCATACAGACTCCTCAGTTCTCCGGGGATTTTACCCGGAGAGGCCAGCGGCAGCGCGTTATCAGCAGTCGGGTTATATGGCTTATCGCACCGCTTAAGCTCAGCTGATAGGGCAGGTCATTCCCCTTTAGGTGGAACGCCATTCTAACCATTTGATACCGTACCAAGTTATACATCAGGAGTACGCCCCAGCGCTCCTGTCGTACCAGTTTCGGCAACCGGCTGCGCAGAGTCCACCTGCTGTTCAGCATTCCCTGTTTGGTTTCCCTGTAACCCAACTCTATTTCCCAGCGATGTTGGTATAACTCGCTGATTGCATTACCCATATACCTGTTATGGTCGGTCAGTGAACTCAGCATCTGCCGCTCTTTTCCGCCCACTTTCCGGGGCAGTTGCCTGGCAGTGATTTCTGTCGGTAGTCCGGGCCACTGTTTTCGTGCATGTGAGGTGGTTTTCAGGCTGACGATTTCATCAGCACGCCCCAGGCGGCGAATAACTTCATACTGTGTTTTTTTTCTCAGCAGTAACAGCCAGTGACGGTTCTTTCCCGCCATCTGCCAGTGGTGGAGTAGCCCCAGTGAGTAAAATCCTTTATCGAACAGCGTGATGCCTCGCTGTCAAAGATGCTGGCATTTATCAGATGGCTGCTCAGCTCCATCAGGCAAACCATACGCACCTGTGGGTAGCCACCTTCACCATGCTGATTCTGCGGTTTACTGAAGGCAACCCGGTTCTCTGGTGTGTCCTGAGTTCGCCAGACCAACCCATCCACGCCGAGCAGGTGCAGCCCGTACCATTGCGGATGGGCGGCTTGCTGATTCCAGTGTTGCTGCGTGATATCAAACAGCTCCCGGATCACATCCTCTCCAAACTTTTTACGGCGCTGAATAACTGAACTGCGCGCAGTAAAAGGCGCACCGGTTCGCTCAGTAATACCCATAAGATTAACGATTTCAGTCATCGGGCGGTTACAGAAGACCGCCATACCAACGACCAGCCAGACCATGGATTCGAGGGGGAGTTTACGCTTACGCAGTGTCACGGTATCGGTAAGAGCCAGCGCTTTATGAATAAGCTCTGCGGGAATGAGTTTGGACAGGGAACGAACCTGCTCCGCTGAGGTGATATTGATAATGCCAAAAGCCTGAGAAAGTTCTATCAAAAAGGATCCATGCAGAAACATGAACCCTTTTTACAGCAGCTACAGGATTGTTCAACCGCTCCTTAAATGATCGGCATTAAGGTAGTTCCCCGCTTTTTTTCGCTTAAAGGGAGACTAGTGGTGAGCAAGCCTCACTTTATCCTCGTTGTTCATCACTGCTTTATCTGTTTGCTTCATCAACTGGCTGGTAATGGTGCCAGCAACCATGGAACCGTTGACGTTGAGCGCGGTGCGGCCCATATCGATCAGCGGCTCTACTGAAATCAACAGGGCGACCAGTGTCACTGGCAGGCCCATTGCTGGCAGTACAATCAGCGCGGCGAAGGTTGCGCCACCGCCAACACCTGCTACGCCAGCGGAACTCAGGGTGACGATACCGACCAAAGTGGCTATCCACACAGGATCCAGTGGGTTGATACCGACAGTTGGGGCGACCATCACCGCCAACATTGCCGGGTACAGGCCGGCACAGCCGTTCTGACCAATGGTGGCACCAAACGAAGCCGAGAAGCTGGCGATGGATTCCGGCACGCCCAAGCGGCGGGTCTGTGCTTCAACGTTCAGTGGAATGCTGGCAGCGCTGGAACGGCTGGTGAAAGCGAAAGTGATGACTGGCCATACTTTGCGGAAGAACAGTATCGGGTTAACGCCAGTGAGGGTCAGCAAGGCGGCATGCACCACAAACATAAGCGCCAGACCAAGGTATGAAGCCACCACAAAGCTGCCGAGCTTACCGATGTCATGGATGTTAGAACCAGCGACCACTTTCGTCATCAACGCCAGCACACCATACGGCGTTAGCTTCATCACCAGCCGCACCAGCTTCATCACCCAGGCCTGCAAGGTATCGATAGCCATCAGCACTCGCTCACCTTTCGGCTTATCGTCTTTCAGCAGTTGTAGCGAAGCTACGCCGAGGAAGGTTGCGAAGATCACTACGCTGATAATCGATGTTGGGCGGGTACCGGTCAGATCGGCAAATGGGTTTGCCGGAATGAAGGACAGCAGCATCTGCGGTACGGTAAAATCAGCCAGTTTGCCCACATAGTTAGTTTGGATAGCGGACAAACGTGCGCTTTCCTGTACCCCTTGAACTAATCCTGAGGCAGTGAGGCCGAACAGGTTAGTCATCAGCACGCCCACCAGTGCCGAGATCAGTGTGGTGAACAGCAGAGTGCCGATGCTCAGGAAGCTGATTTTGCCCAGTGAAGATGCATTATGCAGTTTAGCTACCGCACTTATGATCGAGGCAAACACCAACGGCATAACGATCATTTGCAGCAACTGCACATAACCGTTGCCGACGATGTTGAACCAACTAATGGATGCTTTCAGTACTGGGTTGTTCGAACCATACGTCAGTTGCAGCGCCAAACCGAATATCACGCCGACCCCCAGGCCGACCAAGACTTTTTTCGCCAGGCTCCATGGCTTGTGACGGGTTTGTGCTAACAGCAATAGAAGGGCGACAAAGATCGCCACGTTAATTACCAGTGGAAAATTCATCCACAATGTCTCCAATAAATTTTTTTCATATAAAAATGACCATAAACGCCCATATGTAGCGATGCAAATATCCTAACAGCTTGCTGCATGGCTTATTTATATCCAAATTGAATTGGATATAACTTTTTAGAATTATTGTATTATTAATATGCGCATTGGTGATTTATTGGTCATTTTGTGTGATTAAAATCTAATATTTTTATTTGCCCAAAATACGACTGTATTGGAATGATGCACCCGCCTTGCCAATAGAGAGCAAACGCCACCAAGCAGAGACACATAGCGCGTTCCAATTGATTACCTTTATGAGAATTTAGCAGCGGTAGGCGAAAACGCCAGCGGCAGGGCCACAGTAGCGGCACGCCGGCGGGGGTTAGCATGTCGGCCAGGAGATGACTGAAATAGCCGATAATCATGGCATGCAGTACGTCAGGAGGGATTGGCCAACTGCGTGGAAACTCCAACCGGAATAGCACTATACCACCGGTGATCGCCAGCAGGCTGTGGGTGAAGCCTCGGTGGCCAAAGGCGCGAGCGATGGGAATGGCAATCCAACTCAGGCGCTGGCCCAATACCGATTTGGGATGGTCTATATCGGGCAGCAGCGAAGTCAGCAATGCGGCCGGGATAATGTGCCACCAGTCGCCAGTGGTCAGTTCTAATGTCACCTCGGCCTTTTTGGCGAAGATCGCGCAAGCGACAGAGAATATAAGATGTCCTTCCGCAGTCATGCTGTGGTTATTCCGGCTGATAAACTGTTAATTTATCCAGTATATATAAAAATTCCTGGCAGCGGAAGCAGTTACCCTGTAACCAAATGCTTATTTTTCCCGTTTTTACAGCAGTTTGTTACTCCCTAATGGGGGAATTTTCATGTTATGAACATCAAAAAGGGTTTATCTGTCGGGTCAGGCGAAGGAAAGAAAGCGCTGGACGAGTTTCAGCGCCTTAGACCGATTAGGTTAGAGTTGCGCGGCGGCGAGTGCACGCCGCGCTGTTATCAGAGTTTATCTTTGAGCAATACCTGCTGATGATGCTGTAACGGTCGCAGCTTGCTGTAAAGCAAAGCGATGACGAACAGCATTGCTTGAACGATCACGATGCAGGGGCCGGTAGCGCCGTCGATATGGAAACTGATCAGGGTGCCGAGCACGCAGGAAAATACCGAAACCAGCGTTGCGACGATCAACATGCGGTCAAAACTACGGCACAACATAAAGGCAATGATGCCTGGTGCAATCAGCATTGCAATCACTAAAATCACCCCCACTGCCTGCAACGAGGCGACAATGGTCAGCGCCAGTAGGCACAGTAGTCCGTAGTGCAGCAGCTTCACCGGCAGGCCAATCACCCGTGCATGGTGTGGGTCAAAGCAGTAAAGCATGAAGTCTTTGCGCTTTAGCACCATTATCACCAGGGTGGCACCAGCGATCAACAGCGTTTGCTTCAATTCATCGTCGGTAATACCCAGCATATCGCCGAACAAGATATGGGTCAGGTGCTGATTGGTGTCGATACGCGAAAATAGCACCAGCCCGAAGGCGAACATGCCAGAGAAGACGATGCCCATTACCGTATCTTCCTTCACCCGGCTGTGCTCTTTCAGGTAGCCAGTAGCCACCGCGCAGAAAATGCCGGAAAGAAAGGCACCGATCGCGAGTGGAATACTGAGTACGAACGCTATTACCATGCCTGGCAGCACCGCGTGAGAAATAGCATCGCCCATCAGTGACCAGCCCTTGAGCACCAGATAGCAGGACAGTACTGCGCAGATCACGCCAGTGGCGATGGCAGCGATAATCGCCCGCTGCATAAACGGGTAAGCGAAAGGTTCACTGAACAGTTGATACAAGTTTTCCATCAGTGTCCCCCAGGGTATTCACGCGCCATACGACGTTTTGATGCTAGCAAACCGTGTTTAGGGGCAAAGAAGAAGGCCACCAGGAACACTAGCGTTTGCAAGGTAACGATCACACCACCGGTGGCACCGTCGAGGAAAAAGCTCAGGTAGGCACCGATACCGCTGGTCAACGCGCCTATAGTGATGGCGAGGAGCACCAACCGGCTGAAACGGTCAGTCAGTAGATAAGCGGTGGCTCCCGGCGTAATCACCATAGCGATCACCAAGATGGCACCGACGGTTTGCAGTGCGGCTACGGTACAGGCGCTGAGCAGGGTGAAGAACAAGATCTTAAGGCGCAATGGCGACAGGCCGATCGAAACCGCGTGATTTTCATCAAAGAATACCGCCAGCAGGTCTTTCCACAGTAAACACAGGATCAACAGCGATATGCCGATGATGATTTCAACCTGCTGTACATCTTTGTCGGCGATGCCAAGAATGTTGCCGAAGATAATTGACTGCACATTAACCGAAGTCGGATTGAGTGAAACGATCAGCAGGCCAACCGCAAAGAAGGTGGAAAAGATGAAGCCGATGATCGCATCTTCACGCAGGCGGGTGATGTGGCGCACCAGCGTCATCGCCAACGCCGCCAACATGCCAGTAAAGAATGCGCCTGCGGCGTAGGGCAGGCCAAGGGCATAGGCACCAGCCACGCCAGGCACCACCGAATGCGACAACGCATCACCCATCAGCGACCAGCCTTTCAGCATCAGGTAGGCCGAGAGGAACGCGCAGGCAGCACCGACGATGGCGCTGACCCAGATGGCTTTTACCATGTAGTTGTAGCTGAAAGGTTGCATCAGGAGTTCCATCATCTGGGGTGTTTCTCCTGTTGCTGGCTTTGTGATGGCGGGTCGTTTTTGGTATGGCCGTAGAATACTGCTGGCCGTTCGTCATCGGTCAACACAGTCACGGTACGCGGATCGTTATCGTCATGCAGATCCGTCCCAGACAGATTGATATGGCGTAGTACACCGCCAAATGCTTGTTCCAGATTGCTTTGGGTAAAGGTGGTTGCTGTCGGCCCGGCAGCCAGCACCGTGCGGTTAATCAGGATCACCTGGTCACAGAACTCCGGTACACTGCCGAGGTTGTGGGTGGAAACCAGGATCAGGTGGCCTTCGTCACGCAGCGCACGCAGCAGGTCTATAATTGCGTTTTCAGTTTTGACGTCAACGCCGGTGAACGGTTCGTCGAGCAGCAGCACTGTACCCTGTTGAGCCAGCGCCCGTGCCAGGAATACGCGCTTCTTTTGACCACCGGATAGCTCACCAATTTGCCGGGTACGCAATTCGCTTAACCCAACGCGCTCCAGTGCTTTGTCAACCCGCAGCCGATCCTCCTGCGCGGGGATACGCAGGAAGTTCATCTTGCCGTAACGGCCCATCATTACCACGTCTTCTACCAGCACCGGGAAGTTCCAGTCTACCTCCTCGGTTTGCGGTACATAGGCGATAAGGTTTTTTTTCAAGGCGTCTGACACTGGCTTGTCACTTAACAGCACCCGTCCAGCAGTGGGCCTGACTAGGCCCATGATGCTTTTGAACAACGTGGATTTGCCACTGCCATTAACACCGACCAGTGCGCAAATGGAACCACCTCTAAGGGTAAAGTTGGCACTGTGGATCGCGGTATGGCCATTGTTGTAGGTTACCGTCACATTGTCCACGCTCAACTCAGGGCGGACAAAAACCTCGCTGGTCATTGATTAAATCCTTTAGCGATGGTTTCTACGGTGACCCTAAGCAGGTCGATATAGGTAGGCACTGGCCCGTCTTGGGTAGACAATGAATCGACATACAGCACGCCGCCGTATTTGGCACCAGTCTCTTTCGCCACTTGCTTGGCTGGCTTGTCTGAAATGGTGCTTTCGCTGAACACTACCGGAATATGGTGGGTGCGCACTGCATCGACTACGCGGCGAACCTGCTGCGGTGACCCCTGCTCATCGGCGTTGATCGGCCACAGGTAAAACTCTTTTAGTTGGTAGTCCTTCGCCAGATAGCTGAAAGCACCCTCACTGCTCACTAACCAGCGCTGGGCTTGAGGAATGCGTGACAGGCGTTCGCGAAGTGGGGCATCGAGTGCGCTGATTTTAGCGGCGTAGGCTTTGGCGTTACGGTTATAGGTCGCTGCGTTGGCCGGATCATATTGTACCAGTGCCTTACGGATGTTTTCGATATACACCAGCGCGTTGCTTGGCGACATCCAGGCATGCGGGTTCGGGATACCGTTGTAAGGGCCTTCGCGGATCGGCAGCGGGGTAATACCTTTGGTCACGAACGCCGCTGGCACTTGTTTGATGTTCTCGAAAAAGCGCTGGAACCAACGTTCCAGATCCATGCCATTCCACAGGATCAGATCGGCATGCTGCGCTTTGACGATATCGCGGGGCGTGGGTTGGTAATCGTGGATTTCTGCGCCCGGCTTGGTGATGGATTCCACTACTGCGGCGTCACCTGCCACATTCTGTGCAATGTCCTGAATAATGGTGAAAGTGGTCACCACGCGGAACTTCTTCTCCGCCAAAGCGGTTTGACTAAAGAGACTGGCGCTTAGCAATAGACAGAGTAGGCCGAACGGTCGGAAAAAAGCGGCTGCCTGGCGCAGACAGTGACGAGTATAAGCAATATTTTTCAACAGCATAGTAGTACCTACCTGGTATTGTTATAAATGAAATTGATTATCAATTTCATTTATAACAAAGTCAAGCGACATCCATGGATAGAAAGTAAATTATTTCCGC
>Ga0308160_10003227_pt1 | contig 18593 bp, 26 predicted proteins | sample PhyFR1_FD_201036 | JGI IMG/M metagenome (GOLD analysis project Ga0308160, IMG submission 201036) | Phyllosphere microbial communities from UC Gill Tract Community Farm, Albany, California, United States - DLSLF.R1 | ecosystem: Host-associated > Plants > Phyllosphere > Unclassified | place: USA...
GGTTGCGGTTAGAGGCCTGGCCGGAGGGAGGGGCGGGGGGGGGGGCTGCGATCAGTCTTAGCCAGCGCGATGAGTCCACTTCACGGTCGCCGTCGCACCTCGTCGCAATCGACCGCGTAGAAGGGTACGATTGGCGCAAGCGAGCCTGCCGCCTTCTGGAACTCGGGCCCGAGGTTCTTGCAGTGTCCGCACCTGAGCGGGGGAGCAAGCGGGCGACGCGGAAGGGTCCGGGAGGAGGGTCAGCGCCAGACGACGGCAACCGAGCCTCCGCTCCCTTCGGCCACTCGAACTCACCACGGGGCGTAGAAGACGACCATTGACATTTTCTGGAGTATGCAGGGAGCAGCAGATCGTCATCAGCGAGGTCATCGGGCTGGGGAAAGCTTGGGGTCGAGGGAAGCCGACGCACATCGTCCTTGAGGACCTCCTTGTCGAAGGTCTTTGCAGTGAGGTTGATGACTGGCCGGTCAAAGGTGCCGGCCTGGACGACCGACAGGAGCGAGAGAAGGGCTGCCGCCGGGGCGAGACGAAGGAGCATGCTTGCAGAGCCGAGAACTGGGCTGTCGGCGCAGACTTGAGATGGTCGTGGTCGGGGGCAGCCGGCAGCCGACCGGGTGAGCTGGCGGCACGCGACGAGGCGACCGACGGGCGCGGCAGTCGTCCCGCTTGCTCTGGCAAAGCTCGCTCTTCCGTCTGCCTGCCAAAGTAGTTCGTGGACACCTTTCGAAATCTTCGTATACAGCATGCAGGTGTGTGCATCTCTCACCAGCTTCTGGGAGCCTCGGGAGCCGACGAGCCAAAGGGCGAGCTGAGCAAGGTTGACCGCTGATTGCTGCCTGCTGCTGCGCGGTTCAGCCGCGTCGTTCCTGTCAGCTGAGCTGGTCGTACCGCTGACGGTCTCGCAACGCTCAGAAAAGCATTCAGACGGCTAGACGTGTGCGGGTGAGCAGTACGGCGAAAGGGCCCTTCCGACGACTGTCCAGCTCGAAGAGCGATTTGGCTCTACACAGCAAATGCTGAGCGATCCTCTCGGCTCAGCGGATGCGCCTTTTGGTTGACTCGCACAGAGGTGAGGACCGAGCGCCGAGCGATGGCAGCTTCTGTTGGTGGGGGGCGAGTGCCGACTCGGGGGGTCGAGCGCAGGGCTCAGCTGCAGGCAAGGCGCTTCGGTTGTTGACGCGACGCGAGGCGAAGCGAAGCGAAGCGAGAGATCACAGGCACTGGATCGACCTCATACGACGACCGAGACGAACTCGCCGGCCTGGACCGTCTCCCATTGGACGGCGATCCGCTCGGCGGCCGCGCACCGGGCGAGCAGCCGGCCCGTCAAGCTGAGCGATGTCGTCCGGGCAAACGACTCGAGGTAGATGATGCGAGGCGTCGGCCGGCCGACAAACTGGCGGGGGGGGGGGGGGGGCCGCCCCCCAGGGGAACAACAGACTTGTCAGAAGGTCGACTGGCGCAAGTGATGCGGAACGCCCTCGAACGCACGCGGGCGACCCAGACGGCGAGGACGAGCGGCACGCAGGTGCCTGGCCCGTTGAGCAGGAGCACGTCGGCGAACGGCGCCCGGGGATGCAACGCGATCCTCCAGACGGCAACGAGCAGCGTCCAGGCAGTCGTGAAGGCTAGCCAAAGAAATGGGGGAGGGGGAGGGGCAAACGAGCAAGCGTCAGCATCGCACCCCAGACGTAACCTCGTCGGCGAGGCCGAGGACGCTGACCGACGGACCTGCAGACCAGAGCGGCTGGCCGACCGCGCGTGCCCGAGGCAGCTCGACAAGCTCGACCTCGCTCGAGCCCGGTGGCCGTCCATCCAGGCCACAACCACCGCCATCCGCCCTGGCGAAGTCGAGCTCGAGCGAGGCGGCCTTGCGGACCGACATGCCGTCGCCGGCGCCGTGGACGTAGAGCCGCCGGCTGTAGCGCGAGCGGTCAAGCAGCCGGAGCACGCTCAGCATCTCGTGCGTGTGACCGCCTGTGCGATGGTCGGGCCATATACGAGGGGTCAGCGCGCTCTTGCCTCGCATCTTGCTCTCACTGTGAGGGCGGGACGTACCCGAGCCGAGGAAGACGGCGACCGAGCACGAGTCGTCGAGGGCCCGTCGAGCCGGCGGTGGCCGGTGGGCGACGATCCAGTAGAGCCTGAGCGACGCCAGCACGAGAGCCGCCGGAACGAGCAGGAGTGCGAGCGGGAGCATCTCGAAGGCTGCTGCCAAAGAGGCTCTCAGACCTCTTGAGTCGGTCGTCGAGGTCAGAGATGGGACGAGGATCAGGGGCTAGGCAGCGAGCTGGCGGCCTACCCCTCGCCAGGTCGGACGAGGCCGGCGGCGAGGCGCAGCAGCAGCCCGGACCGTCTCCCTTCCTGCCTCAACCCGTCGTGTGGGTCTCTTCTCAAGAGTTAAGCTGAGCTGGGCTACTGAGAGTGACCAGGGACAGGGAAGACTCCTGTCATCTAGAGGGCGGCCGCGGGAGCAGCAAGACAAGCCGCTGCCGCCTGTCCTGCCTTGTGCTAGGCTGTCCTGCAGGCCTCGCCCGACGACACCAGGGTTCCGTCGGATGTCGACTGCCGCCCGGCCTCCACCAGACCAGCGCACCGAGACGGATCGACCTGCCTGACAGACCTCCAATATGGTCAGCAAGCGAGGCAACTTTTTGCGACGGCTAGCCACCGGCGGGGGCTCGGCCGCATGTTCAAAGCTCTAACGGCCCGACCCCTTGCTCTAGGGCAAGCAGCTTTCCTTCGACACCAACCTGAAAGACATCGCACCAGAAGGCTCTTGCCGGTACGTTGCTCAGTTATCTCGCAGACTCAGCATGATCGAGGTCTATATTGTGCGGCGGGCCATTGCCGACTGTTGGTTCGCGTGTCAGGGCCATTCGAGCCTGAAGGGATTTCGGGCAGTCACAAATGCGGGTCGAACTGCAGTCCTGTGTCCGCCCAGTGGTCTCCATCCAAGCCAACGAAGCTGATCGCTCTTTCGGTGGGAATGGCGACGTGCGGTCGAAGTGCCCCCCCTTGCGTACGTTCTGCTCGCTCCGACGCGCGATCGACCCTCAGCTGCTACGAGCTTCTGGCGAGTTCCTGGACCAAGCCCCCGCCCGCGCGCGCGCGTCAGACGGGACCTGCCGAAGCCATCTCGACGCCGACGCCGACGACCGAGTTACCCACCGCACCCCACCTCCAGCATCCTTGCCAGACCGACACCGATCAAAGCTCTGATATCATGGCCGACGACAAGTTCTACCGCGTCCTCGGCGTCTCCAAGGTGCGTCGCCACCGAGTGGGAGGGCCCAGGCCGGGCGGCGCGACAAAGGTCGTCCGAGGTCGCTCTCGGGCCCGCGGCCGTGTCTTCGTTATACGCCTGGCCTCGAAGCGACGCCGCTTGATAGCTACGATGTAGCCCGCGTGCTGACGTCTGCGTACGCTGTCCTTCTTCCTCCCTGCTGCTGCTGCTCTATGTGGTGCTCGCTCGGTCTAGGATGGTGCGTCGGAGCTCCTTCTGCCGGACGTTCTTGGTGTGGCCGCCGCGAGCTGATCCCCGTTCGTCCTTCTGCCTCCTTCTGCAGCGAGCGACGACGAGATCAAGAAAGCTTACAAGAAGGCTGTACGTACGGAGCGAGAGACTGATGTGTGTGTGTGTGTCGTTGGCGGCAAGCACTGACGATGGCTTCGGCTCGGCTTCTCAGGCGCTCAGGCACCACCCGGACCGCAACCAGGGCTCCGAGGCCGCCTCGAAGAAGTTCAAGGAGGTGCGTCTCTGCAAGAGGCGGACCGGCTCTGCCGGGTCCTCATCACTGACTCTCGTCGTCCGGCGTGCTCTCAGGTCTCCGAGGCGTTCGAAGTCCTGTCCGACTCGGTGCGTCTCGCTCCTATAGCCCGAGAGCTCGATCGGCTGGCTTTGCCTCGACGCCGAAGCGCCAGCCCGCTGACCTGCGCCTCTCTGTCCTGTCTTCAGAACAAGCGCGCGATCTACGACGAGTACGGAGAGGAGGCGCTCAAGTCAGGCGCGCCCCCGCCGGGCTCTGGCGGCTTTGGCGGCGGCTTCCCCGGTGGCGGAGGCGGCGGCTTCCACGGCGGAGGCGGCATGGGTGGCGGCGGGATGGAGGACATCCTGAAGTGAGTCGTCCTGCGCGAGCGCTTCCCGTCAACGTCGCGACTGATCCTCCTTCTCACCGCCTTCTTGCAGCATGTTCATGAACCAGGGCGGCGGCGGCGGCGGCGGCGGCGGTCGGGGCGGCGGCAACCCCTTTGGCGGCATGGGCGGCGGCATGGACGACTTTGGCGGCGGCGGCTTTGGCGGCATGCCCGGTGCCGGTGGCGGTCGCTCGCGCCAGCCGGAACCCAAGCCCAAGCCGGAAGACATCAACCGGCCGCTGCCGGTCGCGCTCGAGGACCTCTTCAACGGGGCGACCAAGAAGCTCAAGATCACCCGCCGGCTGCTCTCGGGCGAGGAGCAGGAGAAGATTGTCACAGTCCAGGTCAAGCCGGGATGGAAGGCCGGGACCAAAGTCCGGTTCGATGGTCTCGGGACCGAGATCCGTGGCGGGCCCTCGGCCGACGTCGTCTGTGCGTACCGCTGCGCTTCCGTCTCCCCTCAGTCTGGCAGTCTTGGATGCTGACATCAGTTGACCCCTCGCTCAATGCCCTGCCCCGCAGTCGTCATCGAGGAGAAGCCGCACCCGATCTACAAGCGGCAAGACAACGACCTGGTGGCCACGCTCGACATGCCGCTCGTCGAGGCGCTGACCGAGACAAAGCCGCGGACGCTCAAGCTGCTCGACGGAACGACGCTCAACGTCCCGGTGCCCTCGGCGCCCGTCCAGCCGCACCGCGAGACGCGGCTGCCCGAGCAGGGCATGCCCATCTCCAAGGCGGGCGCTAAGAAGCGCCGGGGCGACCTCATCGTCAAGTGGAACGTCGTCTTCCCCCAGAGCCTGACGGCCGAGCAGAAGGCCGAGCTCAAACGCATCCTGGCCTGAGCGCGGGAGGCCAGAGGCGGCGGGCCGTCGGCCAGAGCGAGGGGCGGAGGACGGCGAATGACGACTCATCACGATAGATCCATCTTTCCCTTTCACACGAGAGCTGCGAGAGGGGGGGGGGGGGTATAAGGGGCGCGGGAGCAGAGACGGGTAGCGGGCATCGCAACGACCGCACTAGGTCAGGTAGGCGGCCCGGGGGTCGCAGGTTGCCTCAGGTGAGCGCTCAAGGAGTCGAGGAATGGCTCGTGTGATACAACGTCAGAGCGGGGAAGGAGGGGGAGGAACGTCACTTGGCTGCCGGCTTGCGGTAGTACGAGACGGGCGTGAACGGCATCTTGGCGACCTCGGCGTCGCGGAGCTTCTTGCGGACGAGCACGCTGAGGGCCGTCCCCGCCTTTTTGTAGGCCTCGCCGACGTAGCCCATCGCGATGTTCTGGCCCGTCGTCGGGCTCGGGATGCCCGAGGTGACGGCCCCAATCGCCTCGCTCTCGGCCGGCACGGGCCCGCCCGCCGGCTGGCGAGGAAAGATGAGGGCGCCTTCGCGGGCGGGCGCGCCCTTTACGACGAGGCCGACGCGCCGCCGGCTTGGAGGCGTCTTTGGCGAGAGCTGGGCGAGGATGGATGACTTGCCGGGGAAGGGCGGGGCGTCGGCGGCGCGGCGCGACTTGCCTATGTTACCGGTCGAGGAAAGGTCTGGGTCAGCGCAAGGGAGCCAGAGCAGCACGGGAGCAGGGCGACGCGACTGACTGATGACCCAGGCCAGGCCGGCCTCAACCGGGTTGATGCCCTCGTTGAGGTCGTGGCCGTAGAGGCACATGCCGGCCTCGAGCCGGAGCGAGTCGCGCGCGCCAAGGCCGATGAGCTCGACGGCCGCCCCATCGGCCCCCTCGAGCGGCGTCCGGACGATCGCATCCGTCACGGCGACCGTGTCTTTGGCCGAGATCGAGACCTCGAAGCCATCCTCGCCGGTGTAGCCGCCGCGGGCGATGTGGATGCGGACCGCGCCCGTCGCGCCAGCCCCGGGCACATCAAACTGCGCAAAGGTCGACTGGCCAAAGTAGAGGGTCGAGAGGTCGGCGTCGACGTGCTCCTGGAGGACGGCCTGCGACTTGGGGCCTGGGGAGCAGACGGAGTCAGCATTCGATGTGCAGAGTCCGGTCACGGAGCGCGACAGCAAAGGGGGAAGGGGGGGCTGACCTTGAAGGGCGACGAGACCCCAGCCGTCGAGGACCTCAAACTCGACCGCCTGGTCGGCGCCGTGGGTCGTGCCCCAGTCGGCGAGCTGCTCGCGAAACAGGGCGAGGTCCTCGATCCGCCGGCCGGCATTGGTGACGACGTAGAAGGTCTCGTCGTCGTGCTTGGTGACGATTGTGTCGTCGACGATGCCGCCGGCCTTGTTGAGCAGGACCGTCAGCCCGCCCTCGCCTTTGCCGAGCGCGCCGAGGTCGGTCGGGCAAAGCGACTCGAGGAACGCTTGCGCGCCCGGGCCGCGGAAGTAAGATTGGACCATGTGGCCGACGTCAAAGAGACCGGCATGCGTCCGGACGTGGGCGTGCGGCGAGAGGCCCGACGTCGGCGGGACCGCGTACGAGAGCGGCATCAGGTAGCCGGCAAACGGCACCATCTTGGCACCCTTCTGGACATGGTAGTCGTGCAGCGGTGTCTTGCCGAGATCGGCCTGGCAAGAGAAGGGAGGCAGACGGGCCGCCAGTGTCAGCTCCTTGTGAGCGGGCAGGACGAGAGATGGTCGGAGGGTGGGCGGGCAGGGACCGCGGTCGCGAAGTCGGACGAGGAGGAGGAGGCGACGCACCGACGAGGGCAGGACGTCGGCGTACGACCGACGGCCGTCGGTCGAGGATCCAGCAGCAGCAGCAACGCGCCGGACACCATGCGGCGAGGCTGTCAGGGCGACAGGAGCCCGGACGGCGTACGACCGGCGAGCGACGGAAGCAGCGGCTGCAGCCAACGACAGTCGCGTGGTCGGCGCCGCAGAGCCAGCGGCAGCCCGACGGACGGCGACGGAAACGAGCGAGAGGGCGGGCATGGCGGCGGGGCAGGTGAAAGAGTGGGCGGGATGGCTGGTCGTAGGGAAGAAGAACGGCAGTGGCAAGCCGCCCTTAAGGCCCCGTTTGCATTGACGGCGTGCCGTCAAAGGAGGCGACCGAGTCGCGCTATCGGCCTCATCTCGGTCCGGACGGTCGCGGCGGCGCGTGAGCTCGACTTAAAGGCCAAGCTGCCGGCCGGCAGCAGCTAGGCCTTCTCGGCAAGCTGGCACGCATCGGATCAGGAACGTCAGATGAAGGAGGGAATGGCATGGTAGCGTCGAAGAGGCAGTAGACGGGCGCGAAGGAGGTCTCAACTCGACACGGGAGCGAGGACGGCCGGCCAGACTATCGGAGGTCGCCGTCGCCGGCGGCCAGAAACGGTGCTCGACCCCTCTCGGCGCATTACGACGCAAGGTGTCGGACGGCGTGCCGTCTGTTCATGGCAGCGTGGCAAGCTCCCGGTTCAAACTGTGCGCGCAGTAGCTCGTGGCCATCGAACTTGGCTCTGCTCGGCTGGGCGAGGAAATTAGTAGAGGCGAGCACAGGCGCTGCTGCGCGCCTGACACATCGCACTGGCGACACCGAATCGCATCTGGCGGCCAGGGTGTCGTCTTCTGGGTTGCGACGAGCAGATCAGAATAGGCAGGCCATCCGGTATGGGTCTCTCAGTACGATCAGATGGCCGGGCCCTCCGAACGGCGTGGCAGTGAAGGGGGTCAGCAGCATCAGTAGAGGCGGTCAGCAGAGGCGAGCGCAAGTGGTGAAGAGGCGACAGGCGGTTCGAAGAAGCAAACCATCGCACAACAGACACGGAAGGAAGAGCGGAGACAGAGGCGTGCGGGATAGTAAAAACAACAAGGACAGGAGATGATAGGGATCGATAAGCAGCGCCTCAGCCTTTAATCGACCTTGCCATGCCCGCTCGACAGCACCGGCAGCGAGCTGACGACCGACGCCGGTGTCGGAGGGGCCGTGTAGTATGACCGCGGCGGTGCCGCTTCGGGAAGAACGTAGTCGTTCTCTGGCGTTGTCGAGCGAATCGCTGATGAGGGTAGCGAGGGCCGATGACGAAGGAGCGTCGGTAAGAATTCTGAGGCTGAGCTCGGGGCAAAGTGCTGATAGGGAGGCAGGTTCGGGTCAGCAAGCGAAAATCAGGACACTGAGCGACTCGCACACGTACCGACTGGGCTTCGCGGATCATGATGCCCTCTCTCCAGTCGGCCACCTCGTCGTCGTCCCGCTTCTTGTCGCCGTGCGCGTCGCCACCGTCGTCCGCAAACATCAGGCTCGCCTGACGGGAGGCCCGGCCACCGGCAGCCTCCTCGTCCGCCCGGAGGTCGATCGTGTACTTCTTGACCTCGCCTTTGCTGCGTTGGCCGGTCCAGCCTTTAGAGTGGCGGGCCTTGGCCTCGGCGTGCGATACGCGCCAGTCGCGCCGGCCCGACTTGGTGAAGAAGCCGTTCGAGCAGAAGCGGCCGATCGAGACGGAGAGAGGGCCGCTGCAGCCGGCCGAGGTGGACGCGTCGTCGGCCGCCGGGTCGTGTGAGGACACCCACGAGAGGTCGGGAATGGTCGAGGCCGTGTGCGAGGAGGAGCCAGCGCCTTTGCGCGGTCGGGGGACACACGTCCAGAGGACGACAAAGATGGTGTACCTGTGAGGCAGGAGCCCGTCAGCGACGAGTGTGGGCACGAGTTCGGGAGGGAACGAACAATCGGGGGAGCGACGAGCCGGCGGCTGATGTCCACGACTTGCCCTCGATGAAGTAGAGGATGAGCGTGAGCGTCTGAAGAAGAATCGTCGGCGAGCCGTTCCGGAGGACAATGTAGACCTTGGTCGACCAGCTCTTGAGCCGGCGATCGGCATCGTCCTCGTGCCGCAAGTGCCAGGCCTGACAGTCACCCGGTGCGGTGTCAGCGCTCCGGTCGCATGGCGTAGACCGAGAGAACGGACGAAGGTCGACGCACCCGTGCCCGCAGGAGCTCGAGCGAGAAGAGGTAGCTCTGCGGCAGAAGCCAGGCCAGGCTGAGCGACCAGGCAAGGATGCGCATCAGCGGGTACAGCTTGCTGTACCGGCGGTACGTCGCCGCCGAGAGAGCGATGCTGCGGGGGCGCCAAAGCTGTCAGCACCTCTGTCCAGCGAACGCTCACATCGCAAGCAGAAGGAGGGCCGCACTAGGTCGGAAACGAATGGAGCTCCACTTGGCCGACGAAGCCGCATGTTGCAGACCCTAGGACGAGCGCCGAGCTGAAGAGCGTGATGGCCCGGCGCCAGACAAACAGCCGGCCCTCGACCGAGCGAAGGAAGAGATGGCTGCGGACCGTGAGGTACGTCTGGCAAATGAGGACGAGGTAGATGGTCCTGCAAAGGGGTTCGTCGGGCGAGACGGTCAGCATCCCCGGCGTCATGCGTTCGACAGCCGATCGTGAGGGGCGCCGCACGAGAAGAAGAGAATGTGGTCCTCGATCCGGGTGTGGAAGTTGACGAGGTAGAGGGCGTCTCCGAAGTGGGTGACCTGGGGTGGCGAATTGGAGCGCGCAATCAGCAGACCGTCCCTGCTCCAACAACAGCCCTATCGAAGACGCACGTAGATCTTGATGACGCGCGACAAGTCGAGCGCAACGTCGGCCGTGTTGAGGAGAAAGAGGAAGATGATGAACAGGCGCTCCTTCAGCGGGTTGGTCCGCAGCGCAAAGAGGTAGTTGGGGACGAGTATGCAGATCGTCCCGAAGCAGACCCAGCTGCGGAGGTCGGCAGAAGGCAGACCAGTCAGCTCGCGGGATGCGCCTCACGAGACGGGCAAGAGGGACGACGGACGAGATCCAGATGCCGATGAAGATCGGTGCGCCTCCCTTGGCGGCGATGAGGGCGACGGCTGGGTTGATCGGCGGGCTGTCCACAGCGTCGCGGCTGAGGTCGAGAGCATTCATGGCGGCCGCTACGGGCGGTGCCGAGCTGGGTAGAGGGCGGGGGAGGACGACAGCCGCCGTCGGCCGGTGATTGAGCTTGGAGGAGCTTGAACCGGAGCTGATCGAGTCGTGAGGGCTGGGTCGACGGCGTGAGAGAGGCGGGTGAGAGTAGCGGGCCGAACGTGGTGGTGGTGCGCCGGGAGGAGACGACGGCTGGGGTTTGGGACGGTCAGCCCTGCTTCACTGATTGCCCCCTGGTCGAAGGCGAGACCGACGAGCGTCGTCGACGAGGGGCCGAGCGGTGGATCAGCAAGCAGGCCGCCAGACGGGCGGCGACCCGCTCGAGGAACAGACAGCCACTGAGACAGATTGCGAGGGACGAGAGGAGAGTTTAGAGCGGCCTCGAAAGGCGCCTTTTCGCTCCCCGTCCGAGAGGCCGGCTCCAGACGATCGGGCGGCGGCCCTCAAAGGGGCGCGGGAGCAGGTGAGGAGGCGGCGCCCAGATGAGCGGTGGCGTCAGACGTCAAGGCAGCCATGGCCGAGCGACCAAAGAGGGGATCGAGCTGTTGAAGACCAAGGTGGTGGTCGAGGGCTGAAAGATGGGCTGGGCGGCGAGCCGCAGCTGGGTGCGCCGCCGACGACCGACGAGCTTCGGCACGTCGACGCCAGGCCCGCCCCAAACCGATGCCTTTGATTCGCCTCGAAGCAGAAGCGTCAAAAAGAGAAGGACATGGTCTCAGCTCAGAGGCAATCACTCTACGGGTCGACAGGACGGTCGTCGGAGGAGGGACTCGGTGGGAGGGGCAGCTGCTGCTGGCGGCGTGGCTGCGCAGCGCATCTCTTGCTTCGTGGCGCCTGCCGTCCAGCGAGCTCTGCCCGCCGTCGTCGACCCGTGACGTCCGCATCGCCTGTCGAACAAGCTCATGCGGCGCTCGCACTTCGTAGTCAACGCATGCTCCTGATGCTCGCTGACTTGCGCGACGCCCATTACGGCTCCCGTCTCCTTTGAGCCGGACGGGTCCGCTGCCGAACAGTCGTCCTCGGCCGGCCAAAGAGGGTTTCGGCGAGCGCTGTCTCATCGAACGCCTCCTTCGCTCGGTCCAGATGGCCAGTCCAGCCCGCCCTTGCTCGCGATACGACATCCGGGCTGTCGGCAGAGCAGAGCAGCTTGGGCTTCATCCAGCTCGCTGAGCTCCGAGACGTTGAGCGCTCCTGCCTGCCAACACACACCCTCCCAGCCGTCGGCGGACCAAGCTCGCAAGAGGACGCTGCGACTACCAGCTCGCCACCTCCCTCGCCTCCACCACGACCCAGTCAGGGTCAAGCACTGCAGCTTCCTGGCTTGTCCAGCTCCCAGCTGCCGCCGCGTGTCACCCTCGCTGCTTACTCCTAGCCGACGGCTTCGAGTTCCCTGCGGACGCCCGCCGCGTTCAAGCCCCCGCCTTCCTGGCGCCCGACGGACCATGGTCGCCATCGGCCATCCGCTAGTCGCGAGACTCGCCCCAGACGAGATCTCTGCGGCAACGCGCAAGCTGTTCGCTGTCCAGGTCTCGGGCGCCTTTATCATGATGGATACCGCGCTCAGTTGGATCCTCTACGGCGTCGTCTTTGTCGGTACCTCCTCTGTAGCCCGGCTCGACCGCGCCTTGCGAAGCGGATGCTGACCCACTGGCCACCGGCCTTCTCCCTCCCTTCTAGGTCCAGATGTGCAAGTACGTCCTTGTCAGTAGGGGCGCGGATGTCCCGCCGTCACTTGACGCTCGCTCACTCTCGCCGCCTGCAGTTACTTTGCTCGCCTCCGGACTCGGAAGGGACGCGGCCGCGAGGACTTCTGGCAGGGTGAGCGTTGGACCGAGGGCGCCCCGTCGAGCAACCCGATTAACTCAAATCTTTTTGACGGTCCTGGCAGTCGTTTTGCTGGGGTTCGTCTGGGTGCTACTGACAGCGTCGGCGGTCACGACGCTGGACCGGAGCATCAAGAGTGCGTCAGCATGTGGTTCCCTCCTCCCGATCTGCGCAATGAGCTGACGAGACCGGCTCTATCAGTCAACTCGTACAACTTTGGCGACGTCGTACGTTTGCCTTCATTCTCGTGTCGGCGAGGGCGCTCGCTGACTTGATGATTTTGGGCCGGCCAGATCTGGACCGACGATTTCCACAACCGACCGCACAACCTCCAGGTCTTCATCCTCGGCGTCGTCAGCATCTGGGCCATCCAGAGTGCGCCCGGGTCGTGCGATTGAAGGCTTTTCTGTCGCGTTATGCTGACGAGCGCAAACGTATCCTAGTCCTAATCGCCGCCAGAGGGCTCGCCTTTGCCAAGTCGATCACGCCTGCCGGCCATCTCGGTTGGTTCCGAGAAGCCAGCAAGTGGCTGGGACTGGTAAACTGCGTAGGCTGGTTGGCGTCTGGCGTGGCCGGCCAATACTAGTTCGTCGCCCGACCCTATCCTCGATGACACGCCGGCTCTGACTGTCTGACCGTCGTGCACGATCTCTGCTGCAGCCTGTACCGATACCACACTTAGTGAGTCGACGCTCACCGGTCCAGAGGGAAATGGCTCGTCGTCGCTCACGCTACCGGTTCTGCTGCAGTTCCGAAATGATCGAAGCGGTCGTCGATCACCGAGCCCCAAAGTACCTGATCTTCCAGATTCTCTGGCTTTCGCTCGGCCTTTTTGGGGCTCTCATCATGACGGCCAACATGGCGCGCGACGTGATCGAGGCCCGCGTGCGTTCTGTTGCCTCTTCCGCAGCTTGTAATGCGCGGCTTTGCCTGACGATCTGCTGTCTCCGTCGACAGCGCTTCAACTCGACTAATCACCCTTCCGTCAAGCTTACGAATGCCGTCCTCATCGCCCTCCTCCGGGCGATGCTCGGCAACTGGATCTACATTGTCAGTCGTTTCTGAAGCACCGCTCGGCTCCTTGGCCTTGCTGACGTCCCTTGCTGCGAGTCTCAGTGTCTGGCACATGCTGTCTACATCTTTGGTCGGTCGAGACGCGCTGCTGCTGCCTTGAGCGAGCCCGTCCTTTGACTGATTGTTTCGGGTCGACCTTTGACTCTCAGCGGTCCTGTACAAGCGGTCGGCCATCGCAGGCCGAGGCACCGCTTGCCTGCCATACGTCTGGGCCTTCTCGCTCCTGCGCATGATCGCCGCCCCTCGCGACACTCGATCACGGTGCGTGCGAGTGCTGGCGTCGAACGAAGCCCGAGTAGCGAATCTGATACTTGCACGAACTCTCAGTCAGCTGATGGAGAGCGAGGAGGAGCATCTCCCACGGAGCCTCGAGCGCTCGCGCTCGCATGCATCGCGAGGCAAGCGGCTCTTTGGCTTTGGCAAGCTGAACACGAAGCGGCCGGTCTCTGCCGTCAACACGACACCCGGCTCCCGGCCCGACATCGGCTTCTTCTCGATGCTCCGGGGCGGGTTGAGTGGGCCGGCTAGTCGCCGAGGGTCAGCCGCCGTCGAGGAGGGCTGGCGGTCGTCCGGCTCGCGTCGACGTCGGAGCAGCGTCAAGGCGACGTTGAACGGCATTCAGCGGTCGACCGAGGTTCTGACGTATTCGCGCAGGGAGAAGGAGTTTCAGCTGCTCGAGGGCCCAAAGGTCGACGTCCAGGACGAGGACGAGGAGAAGTGGGTCCGCAGGAATCACTTGCTCGGGATTGGAAACGCCGTCGTACGTACCGGGCCGGCCTCGGCTTTGGCTCTCGGCGACGTGCGCTGAGCGCTGACCGCGGTGCGACTTCGGAGCGAGCAGTGGGTTGAGACGACGGGTGCTCGCCGACCGCTCTCTGCCAACGAGCACTTCACGAGCCCACAGCTCTCGCCCTTTCGAGCTTCGGCTCTCAGCCTGCCGCCATCAGCGTCATCTGCCGGCCCTTCGAGCCCAAGCTCATCTCGGCCCCCGATCCGACGGCACGCGACCTCCTCCCACTCGCAGAGGTCATCAGCCACCCGCTTGAGCCGCTTCGGGACCTTCTCCGCACCAGCCGCCCAACCGGCAACGGTTCCGTCGGATCTGCGCGTCGACGCAGGCGAGCATGGGACGCATGTCGGCGAGCGACGGCCAGAGATCAACTTTATCGACTCGTTCCCGACGGGGCCGGTCGTTAGCCAGTCGTACGGCGCCTAGTCAGTCCCTGCGTTGGCCACTCGCTCTAATGAGCCTCTTGCTAACCACCCTGCTCCTTTTCAGCGACCCCGATCTGGACGAGTTTGAGCTCACGCCGCTCGGCTGAGATGACCATGACCAGTCATTGTGGATCGAGTCGTGGTCGTTTCCCGCCGGCCGACCCCTCGCGGCCGCCGTCGTCGGCACCTTCGTCTGTCCTTAACCTGTGCGGATCTGGTGGGAGCGACCAAAGCGGCTCGAGCGTCCGTCTAGCAACGTGCTCGACGGGACTGCCGACCGGGCCCGTCTGAGCTTGGCCCGCCTCGACCTGGGCGAGCATCGGCAAGATGGAGCCGCCGGCGAACGGCAACCGGACAGCCGGGGAGTCGTTCAGTAGCGAGGCCAGGGAAGGTAGCGAGGTTTGCAGGTTCGCCGACTGCAAAGGGTCGCCACTGGTGCTTCTCGAAGGGCCAGCGATGGGGTTGACGGGAGCGAAAGGTATCGACGCTCGGGTGCTCGAGCTGCTGGCGATGCTGCCCGGTGCGGCTGGTGTCGGCGGGAAGAGAGACGGCGCCCGTATCCGTTCGGGCATAGACGAGAGCGTCTCCTCGAGCGCTACATTCACCGGGCGAGGGAGCGGGCGTCCGACAGCGGACGCCGCGAAGGACCAGTCCGGTGCGAACGGCGTCTGGCCGGGGTCTGAGTGTCGGGCGACACTCTGGCCTGCGTCGGGCCGGGTTGAGACCTCACGCAGGGCCGTCGCCAACGACGGCAGCCTCACGACGGATGAGCTGCCCGAAGGCGATGCAGGCGAGAGGTGCAGTTTGGGCGGGCCACCGGTCAAGTGGTCGTCGACTGGTCGGCCTGCCCCTGCCCAGCTATCAGACGAGGCTGACGCGCCGCTCGACCGCCGCCGTTCGGCCGGACCGCTCGGACTCGCCAAAGACGGGGATGTATGCGAGGTGTGGCCGCCGCCAGAGAGAGGTGGCAGCGTCCGGTCGGTTGACCAGCCAACGATACTGCCGAGACCGACGTCGGTCGTAGCCGTCAGGTGGGCCGGCTCGCTTGGCGCCGGGCTCGCGAGCCCATGTGGATGCAGGCTGGCAGCACTCGACTGCTGCCGGCCAAGGTCGCTCGCAGCCGAACGGAGCGCCTCTGCCGCCTCGACCGACGCTCGACGGACGTGCTCGTGTCGGGCCTCCCATGCACGGGTGAGCCGTTCGTCTTCGGCCTGCTTGGCGGCGAGTAGGGCGAGCAACGCCGCCCGGTCCTGCTGCGGATGGGCGGCGTAGGCTGCAAGAACTTCGAGCAGCGACGGCGGCGCCAGGAGGGCTTGAGCTGCTCAGGGTGGCCGGGCAGGCAGAAGTGTCAGCCAGCGAGGCCCTGCTCGTGTAAGAGGAAATGGAGGCGTGCGACGTCGGACGGACGCTGCGGGTCATGCGGAGAAGCGGCTGCCGCTGGCGAAGGTGGCGGCGGCGGCGCAGCGGCAGTCGATGCCGACATGGCGGCCTGCTCCGCTCGAGACAAGACCCGAAGGGGAGAGGGGGCTGCAGCTGGGAGCGTGTGTCGTGGTGAATGCTGGTCGGGAGCAAGCCTGACCTTCCTTCAGCAGCAACCGGAGCAGAGCATGCCCGGCTCGAGCGAGGGCTTGGTCCCGCTTGGCAGGCAGGGCTTGCCGCGTCAGCAGAGAAGCGACGCCGGCGGCGCCGACCCGCCCTCAGATATGGCCGCCTCGAGGCCTGACCCCTGATGCTGCTGCTGCCGCTGCTGTCTGCACAAGCACGACAAACAGCACCCGTCTGCTGCCTGCGGAGTCGCTCCTGGTAGGCTGGTTGAGTAGGAGCGCCATGCTGCTGCCGCCGTCTCTCGGAGCGCCGTCGCTCGGAGCCGACGGGCGACGGGCGGCGGCGCGGCGGCGGCTTTGCCCGAGCCTCGAAGACGAAGCATTCGACAGGACCTTGCCGTCGACCTCGACCCACTCTTCATCCTCGCTCGTCGCGACGATGGGCTCCCGTTGCAGGATCCTGCTGGCGCGCTGTGCGTGCTAGCTGGTCAAAAGCGACTACGTTGGAGCAGACAAACGCTGGGACACGCCCGCTCGACCGCCCGGCCCCTCCCGGCGGCGAGCGGCTTCGGAGGGACGGCAACGGCGGCGGCCCTCCGTCGACGCCCCTTCGCTCTGCCTTCCGCCCCGCCCGCTCACCCGGTCGGCGACTGATGTACCGCAGCTCTCCGGGCGGCATGTGAAAGGCTGGACTTATCCCCCGGCGTATAAAGGCGAGACCGTGCAGGCGAGGCGAGCCGGCTGCCCCCCATCCTTACTGCCCAACAGCAACCCAACCTCTCCCCCCCTCCTATCCGCCATGAACACAAGCAGCATACTCCGGTCGACAGGCTCGACCCTGCCCCACCAGCTCCTCCTTCGAGCCACCTCCTCGGTTGCATCGACCAGCAGCGCCGCCCGGAGGTCGTATGCGTCAAGGACCGTCCCGGCCTCGCCATCGGCGACCCTGACGGCACGTCCGCAAACGTCCAACGCCTCGGTCACGACGGACGCAAGTCTCCACGACGGCAAGCAGTCCGAAGGACTTCACCCACGCGGTTCGTCCAGCGTCGAAGGCCCGCCACCTGATCCTGCTCAGCACGCAGCTGACCTCCATCGGTCTCTTTGCTCCCGTAGACCAGACGCCGATCGTCCTGACCCCTTCCAGCGCCGCCGGAGCCGACTCGGCCTCGCTCGACCTCTCAACCCCCTTCCACGGTCCCTGGACCCTCCACTCACCGGTCTACACGCCAGACGACCTTGCCGCCGTCGCTGTCGTCCGCCGGCCGCCGACTTGCCTGACCGACCGGCTCGCGGCAGGTCTCGTCGCTTGCCTCCGGAAGGGCTTCGATATTGCCAGCGGCTACCGGCACGTGCCAATGCCGACGGAGGCCGAGCTCGAAGGTCGGACGTGGACGACCGAGGAACTTCGGAAACGCGGGTCAACGATGACCGAGGACCAGTGGCTGATGGTGCGTCTCCCGTCCTCCACCCGGAGTGCTCACCGACTCGAGGCCGGGAGCTGACTTTGCCGTCTGCCTGCCGTTACAGAGGATCATCTTCCTCGAGAGCATTGCCGGCGTCCCCGGCATGGTAGCGGGCGCGATCCGACACCTTCACTCGCTCCGGCTCCTGCGCCGCGATGGTGGCTGGATCCGAACGCTCCTCGAGGAGGCCGAGAATGAGCGGTACGTCTTTCCTTCCTTCATCCAAGCTACGGCGGCCTGCCCACTCACGGAAATTCCCTGCGCCATCGGCAGCATGCACCTGATGACCTTTATGGCCGTCGCCCGGCCCTCGCGGCCGCTACGAGCCCTCATCCTCGTCGGCCAGGGCGTCTTCTACAACCTCTTTTTCCTCTCGTACCTGTTCGCACCCAAGGTTGCCCACCGCTTCGTCGGGTGCCTCGAGGAGGAAGCCGTCGTCACCTGTAGGTTTTTTGCCTCTCAGCTTTCGTTCAAGCCTTCCATCCAAGATGACATACGACTGACCAACCTACTCGTTCTGACTTGCAGACACGCGGGCTATTGGCGAGCTCCGGGCCGGTCACCTTCCGCTCTGGGAGAAGACGTAAGCGGCCGACTCAGACTGGCCGCTGCCAAGTGAGGGTCTCACTGACACAGTTGCTACCGCTTCCAGGCCCGCACCAGAGATCGCACGCGAGTACTGGAGGCTCAGCCCGGGAGCGACGATGCTCGACGTCCTCGAGAACGTGCGATCGGACGAGTCGCAGCACCGGTCTGTCCCTTACCCTACTTTGCTCGCACAACCGGTCGCATTGAGCACTGACAAGACGAGCGCCCTCCCTTCGCCCCGCAGCTTTGTCAATCACACATTGGCCGAACTGGATCCGAAGGACTTTAATCCGTTCGCCTTGGCCGAGCCTCCCGCATTCATCAAGGGTACCGTCGCCGGCTTTTCGCGCGCCGAGGCCGGCCGCTTCGCACGCGACTCGCGCCTTGCGCTTGAGAGTGGCGGGCAGCAGACGCAGGAGCAGGAGGACTCTCAGCAGGGGTTCGACCCTGCGGGTCAGTCGAAGGCCAAGCAAGACGCCTGAGCTCTGTGCGACGCTTTCCTTCTCCCTTCCCAGCCCCTACCTCTTACGACTCTTTCACGCCCCCTGCAACCAACACCCTTCATTTTCTGTACTTTATGATCCAATCACATGACTCGTCTATCGGGGACTTCGAAGGGTGTGGAGGTGCATCCGATCCGAGTCGACCGCCGCCGCTGAGAGCCGACGCGCCGCGCCGACTAGCCCAGGGCCAGCGGGCGGCCGCCCATATCATGCCTGCCTACATTTGCCATCGTTGTGTCCTTGTCGGCAGGGTCCCATCTTGTTGGCAGCGTCGACCGGTCGAAACGAGGGTGCCGAACGAGACATCGCTCCCCGTCGGTCGGGCCTCAGAGACCGAGGTTTCGTCCGCACCAGAGGGTCGATGTCGTCGGGCTCGATCGCCCGATGCGATCGAGGGGGGGGGGGGGGGGAATGGCCGGGCGG
>Ga0308160_10003228_pt1 | contig 18591 bp, 16 predicted proteins | sample PhyFR1_FD_201036 | JGI IMG/M metagenome (GOLD analysis project Ga0308160, IMG submission 201036) | Phyllosphere microbial communities from UC Gill Tract Community Farm, Albany, California, United States - DLSLF.R1 | ecosystem: Host-associated > Plants > Phyllosphere > Unclassified | place: USA...
TCATTACTACCTACAATAATTTCATTCAAAGAAAGGGTATCTTCTGGAGATAATATAAATGAGTTAAATGTGCTAAGGGTTGAGTGTTTAACTGCAGCATCACCATCTATAGCATTAGCTTCATCTTTGAGGTTTGCAATGGTCTTGGACGGTTTGGATGTAGGCATAGGTATCAGGCAAAGATTATTGAAAAGAGATTCTTTACTGCCCATTTTCCCTTTTAGACAAAATTCAAGTACTCGGTCGCCACCGGTATAACTGGTTTTTATCTCCCATGTTTTATTTTGCGCTTTTTCTTTCGCATCACTGATATTAGATTGTTGTTTAACTATATCTTTCCGTAACTGTTGCTTCTGTTTGGATATTTCTTCTAATTTTAGAGTTAACTCTTCTACCTTCTCCTTTGCTTCTTTATTTTCCTTGGATAAACTAAATATACCGCTTAGAGTGTCTTTCGAATAAAAGTTATCTTGAATGAACTTTTGATTGTAAACAAGAATTGTGTCGTAATCCCCGATGTGAGAGCAGTGTTCGTATTTTGTGCTTTGAGGGTCATAAAAATAATTAGAAAAAGTACTTTTCCCTGAACCATTCAATCCATATATTATATTAACCTTTTTGTCTGTTTTTAGCTCTGCTTTTGATTTGTAACTTGCAATGTTATTTAGTACGATATTAGTTATCACTTACTTTCTCCTCAGTAAACTATAACTCCCATTGATTTTTAATTAAATTACATTAGTTAATAAAGGTTGGTCAACTGTCGTCTTGACGAATTGAGAGCTGAAATCCAATTAACAATGCTAAGGGAATGAGTTGCAACACTAAATCTATTGCTGCCGACCGACATTTTAGCTATGGGGAACGAGGTTCTACCCTCTTATAAGTGTTGGCGAAAATACTGTGGCGAAGGGGGGTAGCAACTTAACAAGAGTAAATGAGTAAGCAATTTACCTGCCTTTAGGATTAAGTTCGTTGCAAAGCTGGCTATTTAGCATTTCATTTATGGAAGATAGTTGTGATATCTGCAAACGCAAATGGTGTATTTCTTCCCGTAGCGCACGATTTTGAGTCTCTGTGTCGTGAAGTTTTTTCCTTAACATACTTTCGGATTTTTGTGGTGGGTAACCTGCTATCTGTCTGATTTTTGCCGCGATATCTGGGTAATGATTGTGAATCAGCGATGGGCTTATGCCAGCCTCACGCGCCACTCTGGAAATACTAAGTGTTTGCTTCCTGAGTACTAGACTGCGGATTATTTGCAGAAGTTTCTGTTGGCGGATATGTGCTGGTTTATGTTGTTGATTCATCATCGTCCCCATCACTGAGAGGAATACCAAGAGACTTCATCACGCTCTTGCAGTGCCTGATATCCTCAAAGAGATGATGCAATGCGATTGGGTGATGGACACGGGTTTTCAATGAACTTAAGTCGTCATATAACTGCTGGTATACAGAAAGGTGTGAAGAGTCGATCACCGCGTTACTACATTTACCACAGCGCAGCATATTCTGTGGAGAGTTGCCTGAACATCGTCGATTATCAGCGGTACACCATGCATGCCCATTGCTGCGGATAGATGTACTTTCGGCCATAGAACGGAGCATATGTTCGTGGCTGTGGAAAATATGAGACGGTGTAGTCTGTCTCCAGTGCATAAGATTTTTGCCATAACCACCGGCCAGAGGTGTTACTGCCTGAAGCCAGTTGTCTATCAGCGTTATTTTCAGCGTTTCTACGTCACCTTCTATTTCACTTAACAGTGTCATTTCCTGTCGGTCGCTCATGGCATATCTCAGCGTCATGTCCATTGACCAATGTTTAAAATGTTCGCGGAGATAACGAAGATCACCGAACTGACTTTGCGCTGCATAGTTCGCAAATTTACGTCGGAACTGGTGCGTGCTGATCGTCCATGGAATCTCGTGAGTCTGGCAAAACGCTTTCAGACGTGAATTCCATTGCCCACCGCCTAATGTCCTGACTTGTCTTGTGCGGGGATGTCTTCCCAGAAAAATGGCTTCCTGATGGCGTCTGGCTTCGAGGATCTCTGGGTCGTGCGGATTAGCCTGCTCTTTTTGTCGTATTTCTATTTGCAACTCCTTTTGAAGTGGTGCTGCCAGTCTTTCAGCCACCCTGATCGCCCTTACAGCAGCAGGAGGGATCATCCATTCAGTCTGACCTTCTCCGGTTTTTGTTGAGCGAGAACGCATCCACCACAGTATATCGCCGTTTTCATGTCGGATGCGGTAACAGGCCCCCGTCTGTAACCAGGCCAGTTCGTGATTCCGACAACCGGATAGACTTGCGATAACAATGTAACAGGCAGTTCCAAGATGATGCAGATCCTGATATAGCGAAGTCAGTCCGTGGCTCCATCCTCGGGTCTTCAGGCAGGTATTGCGTGCAATAGCTCGGGTTGAGGGGCATTTATCTGCAACAGACTTGCTGGCATACAGGAGTGCCTCACGGTGTCGAAGTAATTCATCAGCCTGTTTTACTTTTTTCCAAGCGTGCTGGAACAATGCTGTAAAAACGAAATCAGGCATGAGAGGAGTTTTATGCATCGTGATAGTTTTGTTATTCATCCGGGCTAACCGATGGGAAGATGTACCGGGCCATGGGTGTGGGATCATGTGTTCAGGGGCAAACTGCCCCAGTTCAAACAGTGTTTCGAGCGCAGCTAGGCGGCGAGATAACGTTGCTGGCTTCAACGTCTTGCCTGTTTTAATACTTTGGTATTGCTGAAGTTCTCTGGCCCATGTCAGACAGAGCTCTACAGTGACCTGGTTCAGAGTGCATATATTCTGAGCGGAGAGCCAGTGCAGGAAAAAATGAATCTCTAGAATAAAAGCTGCCACTGTTCCTGGCCTTGGGCGAATCTTCCCCGCACGTCCCTTAACGGTGAACGCCGCACTGTCATGTATACGCCAGCGCATTGGATTGGGAACTGGTCAAATCGTCTAAAAAGTTCTTTAAATGTTGCATAACGTAAACCAAGCCTCTGCATCGCAGAGGCATTTTCTTAATTTGCTGTCTGCTCGTCATATTGTCTGCGCATAATCTCCTGAGGGGAGGATATGCTCGAAAAGACGGGCACAGGTTCTGATGGATAAGGGATGCCTAACGAATTTTCCCTTCCGCCACCGGACCAATTTGCGCCCAAAGCTTTTGCGTCCAGGCTTCTTTCAGATGAGCTGGATCAGTTGAGCGATAGGTTGCAATGACCTGACTGTTTCTTCCTTCGCGACTGACCTCCAGAGTCAGATGGTCTGCGGGTCCCCAGATACGTCTCATGCGGTAGTAAGAGCCTGGTTGGGCGCTCCAGTCAGTGCCTTCTGCCATTGCGCTGGCTACCCAACCCGAGTTCCCTTTACCGCTGGTACCTGCGGCGGCGATGTCATCGGTTGAGGTAAAGCGGTAAAAACGTTTGAGCCTGACTGCGGCAGTATCGATATCTGCATGCACCGTCAGGGTTTTGCTAATTTCACCCCATTCCGGTGATTTCACGCTGTCAGTTGAAGCCGTTGAAGGCATCAGGGAGGAACCTAAGGTACTGACCTGGTGCGTGATCGCATTCAGGTCGCTATTGCTGCACCCTGTCACTCCCAGCAGGATTGCTGCGACCAAGATGGCAGGGGTATAGCGAAGTCGTTTTACTATCATCATGTTATATCTCCATTTAAGGGGATGTGCATGCAGCGCATGCACCAGGCATTTTTCTTAATTTGCTTTCTGCTCGTCACATTGCCTTTGCATATCCCATCAACAACTCTGCAATATCAATTTTGTTAAGCATACAGACTCCTTCAGTCGGGAAAGTCGACACGAACGAGCCAGACGACATACTCATCATTGACATGCTGTAAAAGCAGCAGCGACTCACCATTGCGAAGCAGAATGTGACCGCTGTTATAGACCGCTTTTTTACCGGTCGGCAGGTTTGCACCGATGTCGTAACTGACGGAGCGTGCGAGAGAATTGTCGGATGCTGGGCCGGGGGTGAGCACGAGGTTAAACTCGTCCGAAGAGCCCGTTAAGCTCACAGGGATGGGTTGCAAAGGACCGGTGACGGATGAAATTTCCGCAATCAAATCCAGTTTGCCATGTTTACGGAAACGAGCCGGGAGCGCACCATTATGCGAAGGGGAAATGACGCGAAGCATTTCTCCTTCGTCCAGCAACGAAGGAGAAACCTCCGGCAGGCTTTGCAAAACAGCCTCCAATCCCCCTGTGTGAGATGGCGTAAAGAACCAGGCCTTTACGGTAAAGTACAGGCAGCCCCGACAGCTCTTTGACGTTAGTCCCTGGGGCATACCTTGAGATGGCTGGGAAGTACAGGACGCGACGAACAACGGTGAGAGCATCGCGATGGCTAAAAGGACTGAGGGTAAATGGTTTTTTTTCACGATTGTCATGGCACTTCTCCGGTGAAGGAAAAGGGCATGTTGAACATGCCCTGTCAGGGTCAGAAGGTGACAGCGAGCTGAGCCACGGCACCGTAGGTGCGATCTGTCCCGGCCATGCCGGTCAGGTCCAGGTGAACAACATCAAACGGTGAAATACCGATGCCGGCCGTCACGACGTTGTTGTCACTGTTGCGCATGTCAGCGCGGTAGCCGGCACGCAGCTGCGCCCAGGACCAGGCATTGAGTTCGGCACCGACGCCGGCATATTGCCTTTTTTCATCGGAAGCAAAGCCGCTGGTGGGCGTCACATCAACATCGGCCGCAAAAGTAACGAGTCCATTACTCCAGGCGGTGCCCGCCGTTGCCTGTGGACGGATTTTAAAACTGTCCTGTTGGCCATTCACTTCGCGTGTATCGATGCTGCGTGCTACCAGGTTCTGCCCCGCCAGGGCAACTGTCCATTCCGGCGTCAGGTCCGCAGAGAAACCAAGGTCTACGTTTGCACCGCTTTCGGAGCGTTTCCAGTCACCACTGCGAAAGTCTGACGTACTGTAGTTATTAATGGCCACGTTATAATTCCAGGTATCAACGCGCTGGAATTTGGGAGTGATACCAACGGAAACCGGAATTTCAGCAAGGGTGAACTGATGTGCCATGGCAATGCCGTACTCGCGCACCACTGCAGCAACCCCTTCAGCACGCGAGGTGAGGTTGTTCAGCGCAGCTTCATCAGGTTGAACAATGCCAGTTCCGGCGGCATCGAGATACGCCAGGTCACTCTTGCTCACCACTGCGCGTGCTTTAGCCTGTCCCCAGCCTTTTATGACCAAAGCAAAGGGTAGTGTGTCATTGGGAGCAGCAATCACTGCGCTGACGCCGGCATCTGCTCGGCCGCTGTCCCCAGAGATGTCGGTTAACGATTTTCTGAGTTCTGTAGCCGATGCAGCGCTATTATCTGTGCCGGTAGACTTTTCAAGTTTGTCCCATGCGTGTTTGACGTTATCGAAGCCATCTTGGAGATTATCCGGGTCGCTGAGCTGGGCGCCTACGGATGGAAGGATAATACTGAGGTCATCACCGGGTTCCGACTTAGTTAACAGTGCTGGGTTAAGGAGCGGAGCGGAGCCGTATTTTGATGAGGCAACGCCGGTTCCACCCATCGCATCGTTACGGGCCTCAAACCATGTTCCCGCAGCATGCGCTGCCGGCAGTGAAGAGATCAGACCGGCGATCATCAGGCCGCGTGTAATTAATGTGGCTTTCATCATTATATTTACCTATGCAGTTAGTGTTTTTAAGTAAAAGGATTCCCTGGTGCTGACGCACCATTTAAAAAAGCTAAAGTTTTAGCTAAATAATGAGTTTAATAATCAGAGCATATTTTCAATTTCTTTTAACCACTCCGGTGATAACTGTTTATCTGGGGAACGCATTAGATTGACTTCCTCCCTTTTCCAATGTCTCAGGTCATGCTGGTACAAAATTTTATCCAGCATCATAATGGGCAATGCTTTTCCTAATGACAAAACCAGCAAATTAGAAACGTCTGTTGTACAGGTTATGATATTGGCCAAGCCTTTCTTTTCTAAAACACCACAGTAAGCCATAAAGTCATTAAAGAGTTGCTCGTGTCCACCATACGTAATTTGTTCACCTAAGTATTCAGCAATACGCAGGGGGACACCGTTTCTCAATTTCACGGTAATTAAACTCACCCCTACCAATGTTTCATAACTGTGATTATCGACCGAAGGTGCCAGCATATCCCGAATTAAAACAATCTGCGGTAAGTCCGTTAATGAAATATCTTTAATTTTATTGCTTATTTGCAAGGCCAGATTATGCCAGTCGGGAATGTTGCCGGGGGCCACAGCAGGTGAAGATGATTCCGCCATCAACCAACTTTTATTAACGTTAAACCAGCGGGCCATTTCAGAAAGCAAAGGAGCGGTCAGGTAATCCATCGTTCGTTCCCGACTCTCCAACACGCTCAGACCAATGTTCCACGGGTATAACAACATTGCTACTTCGGTTATTTTCAAGTCATGGGCATCCATGAGGAGTTGAAAACGTTCAACTACGTGCGTAGCGCGGGTTTGAAAGGGAGATAATGTTTCCCGTATCACGCCCTCAATCAAAATATTGATGAATTCAGAGGCTGATATACCCATTTTTGCAGAGGCCTGCGTAACGTATTCACGAATCCCTGGTTTAAATCTTACGGCCAAAGGATCGCCCGATTTTTTACTTTCCGTCGCTGAGGCGCTTAGCAGGGAGCTAAGTTTGTCGTCATGTTCCAGGGTCAGGCGCGAAAGTAATGACGTTACGTTAAGGTTCATGAAGTTCCCCGGTGTTGAAATAACTTATTGAATTATATGTTTTTTAATTATGCGTATTCGATGTGAATACAATAATCCGGCGTTACGCATTTGTATAACGGTCAATTTCGATCGTTCAGATCGATACCGTTCATGTAGCCAGTATGAATACGTTGAAATAGATATTTAACGGGAATATGTGCATTCGGATTTTCAAATTAATATGCCGGGGCAGAGCCATTTACCGCGATTTTCGTCTCCAGAAAAAGATTATCTGACCCAACAGCGGCCTGCATTCCTCCTCCTGTAGCCAGCCGGCGATGAAACCTTCTGTCCAGAGCGTAAGTCGGTCAAAGCGGCTCAGCAGGTCATTGTAGTGAAAGGCCGCTTGCTCCCCCTCACAAACATTCCTGCAGGCTCGCTCTGTGGCGTTCATCAGTTTCCAAGACAGCATAGTCGTCATTCCCTATTGTCTTTTTTGCGTATCACCAGGATGCCGCATTGCATTGAGGGGGCGTACCAACGCCACTCCTTCAGGAATGTGTCGATCTGTAAGCCGGTCTTTTCCACGCGACCGATAGGTCTGCTCAGGGTGAGGCAGCGATAGTGCTCCGCGGGGAAGTGTCGTAACAACCGGGCTATTCGTCGGGGACTGAGTAGGTGAGACGACAGGATAACTGTATGCCGGGGTGTTTTCAGGGCGGCTCGGAGTGTATCTGTCAGGGCACGCCAGTACCCGTTCATATCCCGGAGCCCCGGCTGGCCGACAGCTAGCCAGGGGTTGAGGTGCAGCCATAGTCGGCGTTTCTTTTTAATCACTACGAAGAGGCGTGGCCTGAATAACAGCACAACCTTTGCCAGGGGGTTGAACAATGCGGGCGTACAGCAGAGTGTGATGAATACGACCAGGATGCCTGATGTGAAACGGCCTCCTGTGATGAGGGCCGTGAGTGCTGAGCAAATTAACATCCAGCAGGTGACTATCGTGGCCAGCTGAACAGTGTCCGATTTCATGGCGGTGCCTTCTCTTTGAAAAGCCACATTCATGCATTTTCCGGAACTCGTGGCCTGCAAAAAATCTTCATGCAGATCCAAAAAATAAAGATCAAGGGGTTAATGGAGGAAACGAATATAGAGTTCCTGCTTGCCTGGAGAGGGGTAGAGCATAGCGTAATGCCCCTTTACAGATGACTGACGCGGGGGCGACAATGCTGAAGTGGATGACTGGACGATTTCAGGGCCAGAAAGTAGATACTGCACCGCAGGTGCGTAAGGTATCAGAGAGCCTGAATGTCGGGGGGTGGTTTTCACCCCTGAATGCCGATGTGCTTCTGGCCACGCAGCCCAGAAAACAGGCGCTGCAACAACTTTGGGACAACAGTCCTTTCTCGCGGCCCGTATGGGAAACGTTTTGGCTGGAGCCTGTTAAACAGTTGGCTGTGAGGTTGCAGCACTTACCCGCGGGGCAGGCAGGGAAATATGCGCGTGAGGGAGGAATGCTGGATGAGGCGCTTGAAGTTGCTGTATGCGCGGTGAGGCTTTCACGGGGGTGGATGTTGCCTCCGGGCGCCCCGCCAGAGGAACAGTCTGCCCAAGGTTCTGCCTGGTGCACTGCAATATTCTGGGCTGCGCTGTTACATAATTTGGGGGCCCTGGAACAGATGGCGGCTTTCCACGAGGATGGTCGTCGCTGGTTTCCTGGCTTCGAAGTCCCTGAAGCACCTTGGCGGGTAAGGTTTTGTGATCTAACTACGAATTCGGAAGTTCGCGCCGCAGCTCATGCTTATCGTTTGCTACCCTATGATGGGTTACGTTGGATATCGCGTTGGCCTCAGTTGACGGATGCTTTGCTGGTTTATTTGTCGGGTAGTAAATCATCCGGAGCTATCCTGCATGCAGCCGTAAGTGAAGCCCGTGAAAAGTGCGGGCTCACCGATCAACAGATATCTCATCAGTCTTCAATCACATCTGTAGCAGAAAACTCTGAGCCATTACTTCAGAGTGAGCTTCAGGCCTCAGTCGAACATCCTGTAAATCAGACCGTTAGCAGTCCTATTGTCACTACAGAAAATAGGGATAATGTCTCTCATTCATTCAGTAACACACGGGCATTTGAATCTATGCCGGAGTTGGTATCTGCCCTTAGTCAACCCGATCTCACTGAAGAGGATGCTGAATCAGTAAATACAACATCAACAGAGGGGGGAACTCCAGGAGAATTGCTGTCCTTATTAGATAAAATGACCTGTGCCGAAACTACGGACATTGTGAGCTCAATTTCTTCAGAAGATAAAGCCCATGAGATGAGTCAACATCAACCGAATCATGAGGAAATGCCCACCTCGGGAGAATATTTTTGGAACTGGTTAATAGATTCTGTTGATGATGGCACATTAAGCGTGAATGCGCAGGATAGTCTTCTACATATTATGGCGCAGTATATTTTCGTACAAACTCCGGATTTTTTTTACAGATATTTGGCCTCACAGGGCAGTAATGGGATTGATAAAGAGGAGGTGCAAAAATCATTTGAAGCACTAAATCGACATTTTTCCAGGAACGGTAAGGGAATTTATGTCTACAGAAAATATGAGGGTGAGAATAGAGAAGGACGTTTCACTCGAATTTCAGGGTATATGATCCCGCTAACACAGATCTTTAGCTTTCTGATAGTTCATGGTTAGCACCTAATAAATGATAGTTGTATTTAATTTGATTGACTTGGAGATTGAAATGGATGTGATAAATTATGACGATATACTTGATGATTATTTCTTTAGCAAAACGTTAAGGCCTGCTACGGAGTGGAGTTATCGAAAGGTTGTAAATTCATTCAGGCGTTATACCCAAGATAAAGTATTACCTGGTCAAGTCAACAAATTGATCGTTTTGAACTGGCGTAAGCATGTTTTGCAAGAGCAAGGACTGTCATCTATAACATGGAATAACAAAGTCGCACACATGCGTGCTATTTATAACCATGCTCTGCAACAGAAATTTATTCCGATTAAAGATAACCCTTTCAATGGCGTTATTGCCAGGCCTGATATAAAACGAAAGAAAACATTATCACAGACCGAGATTAAGAAGATTTATTTACTTTTAGAGGCGAGGGAAAAGGAGGAGGGCCTGGGCATTACTGAGAAATCTCGTTCAGCACTACGACCGGCGTGGTTTTGGCTCAGTGTTGTAGATACACTTCGTTACACGGGCATGAGACAAAATCAGTTACTTAATATTCGTTTGGAGGATGTTCATCTGGAGGGCGGGTGGATAAATTTACGACCTGAAGCATCTAAAAATCATAGAGAACACAGGGTACCTATCACCCGATTATTACGGCCAAGACTTGAAAGGCTGATGATGGCAGCGGCCGAACGTGGGGCAACACATGCCGATATGTTATTTAACGCGAGCAGGTTTGACGGGCGAAAGAATATCTTAACTGACGTAATGGCTTATCAACCACTGCGTGGTTTCTTCCGAAGACTTTCGAATGAGTGCCAGTGCATCATCACCCCGCATCGGTTCAGACACACCATTGCTACCGATATGATGAAATCTCCCGATCGAAATCTGAAAGTTGTTCAAACACTTTTGGGTCATTCAAGTGTTGCGGTCACATTGGAATACGTTGAGGGAAATATGGACAGTATTAGAATGGCATTAGAAGAAGCGTTTGGAGGTTAGAGAAGAACTTAAGTCAATCTAAGTGACTGAAAGCAAAAAAATGCTTCTTTTCTTTACATAAGATTGACACTACCAGTTAGATACTGTCAGAATTATTATCGGAAGGACGAGAGAAGGCCAGAGAGTGCTAGAACACTCTCCGGCTTCTTAGTCCCGAGTGTTCAACAATCGATGCGATAAGCATATTTATCACATGAAGCTGTTTCGGGTACTTATGTCATGCCCGTTAAGGATCTCAACCCTTAACGACCAGGCTCTGAAGATGGTGCCCGGACTCGGAATCGAACCAAGGACACGGGGATTTTCAATTCTCGTGTCCTTGGAAAGCATAGAATGAAGCACTCGTTCTCACCTGAATAATGTTATTCAGGTGACGAAATGCATTCAAAAACGAAAGTTGTACCGATAGTGTCTACCAAAGGTGGCGAGGGTAAATCAACCCAGGCTGCTAACCTGGGCGGTTTTCTGGCCGATGCAGGTATAAAAGTTCTTATCATTGATGGCGATCATGCCCAGCCTACCGCCAGCAGTATCTATCCTTTAGCTTATGAAGCTCCCTGTGGTCTATATGAACTGCTTATGCAGACAGTCGACTTGTCACAGGAAGAGAGCATCATCTCACGCACCACCATCGAAAATCTTGACGTTATTGTCTCCAACGATCCCCGCAATCTTTTGCCAACTTACATGCTCAATGCTTCTGACGGACGAGTACGCCTTCGTAATGCGCTGTCAAAGCCCTTGTTTAGCCATTATGACGTCATTTTGATTGATTCTCAGGGATCGCGTTCGGTGATGTCGGAATTGATCATTCTGGCGGCGACTGGAGAAATGATCGGGATGGTTAAGCCTGTGCTGCCTGACGTTCGTGAGTTTATGCGTGGAACTGTTGCACTGATGGAAGAACTTCTTCCCTATGCTACATTCGGCATCAGTCTTCCACACATTCGGATGCTTGTGAACTGCATGGATTATACGCTTCTTGCACAATCTACTGTTGAACAGGCTGAGAACATCATTATCAACGGCGCGTACAGTCAGCATGCTGATAAAATCAGCATTTCAATGCTTGAGACCCGCATTTATGATCTTGATGTTTACAAGCAAGGTCATGCATCTGGACTACCTGTACACCGGCTAGAAAAGAAAACCTCCCGCAAAAGTGATTCTGCCTTCAGCTCAATGTACAAACTTGCATGCGAGCTGTTTCCTGAGTGGCAGCACCGCTTTGACGCTTTAGCTGATAAAGGAGCGGCAAATGTCTGATCCACGCCGCAACATATTAGTATCGGCCCTGTTTTCGCAGGATGCAGAGCAGTGTGTCATCGGCGGGTTGATGCTTGATAATGACTGCTGGGATGAGGTTGCACTCCGTATCAATGCGGATGATTTTTTCTTGAGAGTTCACAGGGCTATCTTCCGAGAAATGATGCGTCTCGTTGATGCGGGGCGTCCTCTTGATCTTGTTACGCTTTCAGAAAGCATTGAAAGCCGTGGGAAAGACGCGTTCGAACAACTGGGTGGATTCGCTTATTTGGCGGAACTGTCTAAAAATACCCCGAGCGTGGCCAACATCGTTGCTTACTGTGACATAGTGGCTCGCTACAGCCGTGGACGTCAGTTGGCCGCGATTGGTACCGAAATCACTGAGTCCGTTAAGGCACCTGATGCTGATATTGCGGTTGTGATGGAAACGGCCGAGCAGAAAATCACCCGATTGGCGGAGAGTACAGAGTCGCAACAGGCTGTCACGCTGCTGGACGGCATGGAAAAGTTGCTGACGGAGCTTGAGCGTCGCTGCAGTACGCCGGACGGTATCACGGGTACACCAACCGGATTTAATGAGTTCGATGCCATGACCAGCGGCCTACAGGCGGGTGATTTGGTACTTATCGCTGCGCGCCCCTCAATGGGCAAGACAGCATTTCTTATTAGCCTGATGCTTAATTCCCTCCTGAAAAAAGCTGATGCAATAGGGCAATTTTATAGTCTTGAACAACCCACTGAACAGATCTTGATGCGCATGGTGTCATCTTTGGGCAACGTGGAACTGCAACGCCTTAAAAGCGGCCTGATGGATGATGAGGACTGGGCCAGAGTATCAAACGCCTCAGCGACACTGATGGGGGACTTGCAAAACCGCCTCATTATTGATGATACAAGCACACTCTCACCTGCCATGCTGCGTATCCGCGCGCGCCGTAATGCCCGTCGCCACGGTCATCCGTCAGTTATTGGTCTGGACTACTTGCAATTGATGCGATGTCCAGGGCAGGAAAACCGCACGCAGGAAATCGCGGAAATTTCCCGATCGTTGAAAGCGCTGGCCAAAGAAATGGGGTGTCCGGTTGTTGCTCTCTCCCAGCTGAACCGCCAATTAGAAAGCCGTGCTGATAAACGCCCCAATAACGGCGATTTACGCGATTCCGGTGCGCTTGAACAGGACGCTGACGTTATCGTCTTTATTTATCGTGATGAGGTCTATCACGAGAATACAGAAGAAAAGGGGGTGGCGGAGGTCATCATCAGTAAGCAGCGGCAGGGGCCGACAGGGACAGTCCGCCTAAAGTTCGAGGGACGTTACACACGCTTCGCCGCTATGCCTACCCAGGCAGGGAGGTACGCATGAGCAAGATACGCAACCTTAATCTGGGGGCTGCCATGCTGCAGCGGGGCAAATCATCGGCTCAGGTCTTTGATACCGTACATTCTGAACCGTTGCCAGTCAGTGAAATGGCCATGGTACTAACACTTGACCAGCTGCGTCCGAATCCAGACAACCCGCGTAAAGGCCGCAATCCTCGCTTTGATGAAATCAAGGCATCTGTACGTGCGCGCGGGCTGGATTCCATCCCCAAAGTGACCCGCGATCCTGACGGAGAAGACATCTATATATTCAGTGATGGCGGTAATACCCGCTATCAGATCCTCTGCGAATTATGGCAGGAAACCGGGGATGAGCAATTTTATCGCGTTCATACCATCTTCAAACCCTGGCCTGGCCGACTAAAGTGTCTGGTTGGCCATCTGGCTGAGAACGAAGTCAGGGGGGATCTAACGTACATTGAAAAGGCATTTGGTGTTCATAAAGCACGGGTGATTTACGAAGAGCAGCTTGGCCGTACTGTCACGCTGCGCGAGCTTTCTGAATTATTGGGTAGTGAAGGTTATCCTATTGATTATTCAAGTGTAAGTCGTATGGAGGACACGCTTGATTACCTTTACCCCCACATGCCGCGGCTTCTCGAAAGCGGGATGAGTCGCGGTCAGGCGACCCCGCTCCTCAGCCTTCGATCTTCATCAATGAAGGTTTGGAAATCATTCAGCAGTGATGTGAAACCTAACTGTACACTTGATGATGTTTTTGGCGCAGCATGTAGGGTCTTTGATGAGCCAGACAGCTATGCTCTCGACGTGTTCAGGGATGAATTTATTGGTCAATTGCTCAATGCGTTGCCGCATCCCAGTCTTAATTATGACCGCTGGCTAATTGAACTGGATCCCCGGGAGCAGAAACGGCGCGAACAGTTTGGTGAACCGCCGCCGCTGCCTGAACTCACTCCGCCCATTGAACGGCCTGCTGGTCGGGAGCGCACAGAACCGCCGGTCACCCACCTTCCTGCTGATACCCCATCAGAATCCCCGGTCACCAACCTGCGCAGCGGTACGCTGACCACGTCCGGCCACCCTGAACCCGCGCCGGAACTGTCTGACAGCATTGCGATGCCAGAATACGAGGGAGCGAATGTCGGCAGGGTACCGCGTCGTGAAGTGCAGAACGACCACTTTGACGGACGTCAGGTCATTACCGGCGAGAGCGGTAGCGCTGACGATAATGCAGGGAGCGTCCTGAGTGATTTCAGCGCCGGTACGCTCGTTTCCGCGTTCGGCGAGCAGATTGAGTCTCCTTCTGCGGCAGTGAGTTCTGTGGCGTTCGCGGCTACCGGACTTGAACCGGTCAACGACATCTGGCACATCCCGGCGTTGCAGGATGACACTGAGCACCTTCAAGACATGGCCTTCCGCCTTGTCTTCGAAATTGCAGAGGCGATGGGCTGTCCTGACTGCGTGCGTGAAGACAAGCATCCAACATCAGTTGGCTTCTCCGTGTCTGCGAACGCCGGTGAATTTTCTCTCTTCCTGGCGGGGCTTTCTGGCTCGTTGCCTAATGGTCAGTTAAATATGTTCATGTTCTGCCTGAACTTTTTCGGCTCTCAGCACCCAACTGATACACCCGTTTTTGACGATATTACGGTGGTTAAAACGATGCGTCTTATCCGCGTTATCCGCCGACTGCGCGAGCTGCAGCGCCTGGCTGCCAAGGGAGGGGACAATGACTGATGACCTGAACGATGAAATGGCGCAGGCCAGTACGGCGATGTTTACGCAGCGCAGTATCGATGCCATCCGGGCACAGGTGCATACTGCGTTGCCATCAAAGGAAATCTGCGGATGCTGCGGCGTTAATATTCCCTTAGACCGTCAACTCGCAGTTCCAGGCGTGGAGCTTTGCGCGGGCTGTCAGGATGTCAAGGAGCGTCGGGATCGGCATCACCCAGCTAGCAAAAAGGGGATGCGTTATGTCTGATAATCAGAGGCTTATCATGCGCATCCGGCACTTGATGGCGCTGGGTACCCGCAATGATAACCCGCATGAAGCGGCACGCGCCGTTGCGCTGGCTCAGCGCCTCATGCAGCGTCATAACCTTACTCAGGACATGTTCTCCCTCACAGAGGTCAGCGAGTCGGTCTGCGATAGCCTGACCAGTAACGCGGAGAGGGTGCCGGCCTGGCTCAACTCCCTTGCAACTGTTGTCTGTATGGCCACGGGTTGCCGTAGCTGGTTCGGTTGGTACGTCTTTACCAGCATGGGCGGTAATAAAATCCATCGCCGCTCGTTGCACTTTTACGGCTTCAGTGAGCGGCCAGAAATCGCGCGTTACATCTTCACCGTGTTGCAGCGTCAGTTGCGGGTCGCAACTGACTGCCATGTGAAAGGTTATCGCTCTCGCCGTATCCTTCTGCGCACGCTCCGCTGTCGGGCAGACCAATTCCGTGAAGGCTGGGTATCGGGTGTCTGGCAGGTACTGCAGTCTTTTGCTCCCTCATCGGGGGAAACGTCGGTACTGCAGCGCTGGTTAGTGCAGCGTCATAGGGGCAACGCCTTGACCGGCCTCACCGTCCGTGAAGCCGGTAGTTGCCGCGGCGACAGGATGGCCCGCATGGCGGGCTGGCTCGCCGGGCGTGATGCCGATGTACATCACGGCCTTTCCGGGGCACAGGCTCCACATCAGATCACGGAGGGAGGTACCGCGTATGACTGACATAGTTTTATGGAGCGCCTGCCTGTCGGGTTGGCTTTTTGATGTTCTGCTCGTCGCAAACCAGGTGATATCTGGAGGAGCCTTATGAGTCAGCACAATCTGTCACAGGCCACCACGGCCATTCTTTCATCACTGCTGATGGACGTAAAGAGCGGAAATATCCGCCGATGCGAGTCGCTGGGCATGTCGGTCGAGGAAATCCGCGCGCTAAGCCAACTTAGCCTGGATGAACTGCATTATATCAGCCAATCACACGTTTCCGTCCTAGACGTCACCCTCAATCATGAGAATTTCTGGCTGATGCTGAACCAGGCGCGTAATGAGCAGAAACGCATGCTGATGATTGATCGTGCGTTGGAACTGGGTGGTTCGATGGAGCTGATGGAGACTTACTTTGGTATGTCGCCATCAGAAGTTAGTGCCCGTCGGCGAATGATGGGTATTGAAACGCGCCAGGGTCGCACTCAGTCACTCAGCGAACCGCAGGATACGTTGCTGTGGTCGGAGTGGAAGGTAGCGGGTATGTCTTCGCCGGACTCGCACCAGGCTCTGGAGGTCATGATGCTGGCGGCTGAGCAACACAGCCTGTCCCTAACCGCCGTCTGGACCCGTGTCTGCCTGTGGTGTCGTGAAGCAAAGGCTGTACGTAAAACAGATGTCAGTGTGCGTAAGGCGACATGATGCAGCTGTGTGATGAGAGCTATAACCATGCAATGTGCTGTTAAAGGACTGTCGCTGACAAACATACAGTGCCGGGTTAATCCCGGCACTGTGCTGTCGCAGGGTAAAGAGGGGAGCAAAAAATGACCATGCCGCCCGATAGCATTGTGGCACTCACACTGTCCCGGATGCAGCAAAACCTGGAGCGGAGGGCGGATAGCTGCGATGTCAGCCAGGAGCGCAGCGGGCTGCTGTTTATGGGGAACGTGCACGATGCGTATCCGCGCCGGCTGTTTCTCGACACGCGCCTTTCACCGCTCGATAAAACCGCGTGGGTGATGATCCGGCTTTATGCACAGCAGAATGAGGGGGCTGTCTTCCCGACCTACGATGAACTGCAGATGCAGCTCGCATCGGCGCATTCTGAGAAAGCCTCCAGGGATACCGTCAGCCGTGTTCTTCTGATGCTGCGTCTGACAGGCTGGCTCAGTTTGTGTAAGCGCGTGCGTGACGACCGTGGCCGCATACGTGGCAATATCTATGCACAGCATGATGAACCGTTGGGTTACCGGGATGCAGAGACGTTCGACCCGGGCTGGCTGACGCTGGTTGAAGAAAGCTGTTTGAGTAAGAACAAGTCTGTCCGTATGACGGCGTTAGCCGTGATAAATGACATACTTCAGGATCCGGGCATGCGTCACCGCCACAGTCGGCTGGTACTCATTGAAAATCGACTGAGTGTACCCGCTACACCTGCTGAAATGGTCCGTCGTAGCAGGGCGCAGTCACTGAGTCGAGAAAACGGACTTGGTAAAAAACGCTTAAAAAACCACCTGGATCCACTGAGTCCGAAAAACGGACTCAGTACCCATCAGCACGAAGATGTACTGAGTTTGAAATCAGGACTTTGCAAGAAATCAATGAGTTACGCCGGAGTCCGAAAATCGGACTGTTACGTACGTAATTTCACACACAGTGTGAATAAAAAAACGTACGTACTGGGACGAGGACTTTCGTTGCTGCCTGAAGATTTCGTGACCGGACTGAACAGTGAGGATCGGCAGATGCTGGCTGACCAGATTGCCTCACTGCCCGAAACGACAGCGAAGATACTGGCTGGGATGCTGTGTGAACAACTGAGACAGGGCAGGCTGTCCAATCCTGTTGGCTGGATGTTTTCGATGCTGCGACGAGCTCGCAATGGCAAATTAAAATTGTCAGAAGACGCCGGGCATGAAGGCTCTGGCTGCATCGTATCTACCCCTGCAGAAAGCCCGGCCCCAGTGCCTGCGGTATCGCTTCCTGTTCTGCCTACGAACAGAGCTTCTCAGGAGCAGGTCAGGGCGATGATTGCTGCTATCCGGAAACAATCGTGTAAGTGATAATTGTGATTGTACAAAAAAAAACCTTTCCGCCAGTGGTGGCAAGAGCAAAAAACAACCAATCAGAGGAGATGTTACATCAGCCCCTACAGAAAGCCTTTACCTAGTGCCTGCGGTATCTCTTCCTGTTCTGCCAGCGAACAGAGCTCCTCAGGAGCGCATGGAGGTGGTGATAGCGGCGATACGGCATGGGGCGCAACAAGGTTTGAAAATTAACAAACTGATTCGAGAATTAAGCAACAACGCCAACCTGAGACAGCAAGATTGCACAAATAATAACCTTGTTGCGGGGCGCAACAAGATTAAAAAACGAGCAAACCGATTAGGGAATTAAGCAACAACGCTAACCTGAGATAGCAGGATTGCTCAAATAATAACCTTGTTGCGGGGCGCAACAAGACTAAAAAACGAGCAAACCGATTCAAGAATTAAGCAACAATGGCAACCTGAGACAACAGAATTGCTCAAATAACAACCTTGTTGCGGGGCGCAACAAGATTAAAAAACGAGCAAATCGATTAGAGAATTAAGCAACAACGCTAACCTGAGATAGCAGGATTGCTTAAATAATAACCTTGTTGCGGGGCGCAACAAGATTAAAAAACGAGCAACCTGATTAGAGAATTAAGCAACAACGCTAACCTAAGACAGCAGGATTGATCAAATAATAACCTTGTTGCGGGGCGCAACAAGACTAAAAAACGAGCAAACCGATTCAAGAATTAAGCAACAATGGCAACCTGAGACAACAGAATTGCTCAAATAACAACCTTGTTGCGGGGCGCAACAAGATTAAAAAACGAGCCA
>Ga0308160_10003229_pt1 | contig 18585 bp, 20 predicted proteins | sample PhyFR1_FD_201036 | JGI IMG/M metagenome (GOLD analysis project Ga0308160, IMG submission 201036) | Phyllosphere microbial communities from UC Gill Tract Community Farm, Albany, California, United States - DLSLF.R1 | ecosystem: Host-associated > Plants > Phyllosphere > Unclassified | place: USA...
ACCGAGGGATCACTTCCGGCGAGCATTCCGTAAGTTGCGAGAGCCTCAGATTCTTGTCTTTTGGCCTCACGCTCAATGGAAGCGAGACGCTCGGAGACGTAGTCGGAAGGAAGCTTGGTAGCTTGTCCTTGAGTCTCGACTTCGAACTTGAGGAGATCGGTTTCGTTCGTAAGCCATTGCGAAATTTGACGACGACGGAACTCGAGTTGACGACGACGGTAGGCAACGTTGAGGATAGGCGAAGGGTACTTGGAAGCGACTTCACGAGCGGTTCCCATAACACCACGTCCAGGACTGAATGAAGAGAGAAGTGCTTAGTTTCTCGTACGTAGCAAGGAAGAAAAATCAGCAACTCACGCAGGAATAGATCGACCAGCCTTGTCGGTAGCGGTAGCAGTGTAGGCGACGACTGAAGAAGTGGAACGAAGGTGAGTCAACAGCACGAAGAAGGGAAAGGAGAAGGGAAAGGCGACTCACTTCCGTAGATGGTAGCTCCCATCTCGATAGCAGTCTTCGCAGACATGAGGACTTGAGCACCACATCCTTGAGCTTCCACTGTAAGCAGGGAGGGAACGAAGAAATCAGCAAAGCGAACGAGAGCGAGAGTGGAGAAAGAACAGAAAGCTTACTGAATCCAGCACGAGTGCTAGTGGTAGGACGAGACATCTCGTTGGGTTCGCGACCGGCAGCGAACTCAGTCTCAGAGTTGGAAGTAGCCTTCATGTTGGCGAACTCGTAAGAACCTTCCTCGGAGAAGTCATCGTAACCTCCAGAGACCATGACCTTGGCCTTTCCGCTCAAGATGGTATCGCAAGCGATCTCGACGGATTGAAGAGCGGTAGCACAAGCTCCGACGGGGATCTTGATAGGACCCGAAGACGAGAGAAGAAGAAGGTTGACCCATCCAGCGACGGTGTTGATGAAACTGGTCAGAGAAAGAGGCAAATCAGCTACATCCGAGAACGTCAGAGAGAAGAGAGAGAACGTACGTCTCTTGAAGGATATCCTTTTGAACGTCCTTCTCCTCGCGGCGGTCTCGGAACATCTTCGAAATTGAAACGATTCCTCCCATACCGGAACCGAGAGAAGATCCGACTTCACTAGGGTGAACGTACTTGTAGAGTTCGTAAGGATCGGTGACTCCTGCCATCATGAGAGCTTCGGCGACAGAGACGAGAGCCCAAAGCGAAGTTCGATCGACTTGAGCGGCGATATCGTCGGGAATACCGAAAGCCTTGTGAGACCATCCAGTAGGGACTACACAGAATCAAGCGTCGAGTCAGCGCTTGTCGTCACGACGAGGAGAGAGGGGGAGAGAAGCTTACTTTGACCAGCGACGACACGATCGAATGCGATGGCCTTAGGAACTTGAATCTTCGCTCCCTTCTTGAACTTGACAAAGTACTTGCTTCCATCGTCAGAGTAGACGTCGACCATCTCTCCGTGTTCGCGCTTGAAGCGATCAGCATCTTCTTGAGAAGCCTCGATAGGCTCGAGGTCGTGTTGAAGTTCGATCTCCTGAACGAAACCCTTCTTCTTGGGGTCGTAGCCACCGAAGAGTTCAGGTTCTGCGAAAGAGTTGAGGAGAACATGGTCAGTGAGAGTATCGGGAAGTCAGAGAAAGAAACATGACTCACCGATCATTCGGATACCAGTGTGAGCGAGGATGTGCTTTTCGTAAGCGGCCTTGACATCCTTGTCGTCGAGAGGTTCGTTCGTTTTGGCGTCGACCCATCCGACGTAAAGAGATCCATCCTTGAGACGTCCATCGAAGTGCTTGATCAAACCGGTGATGTATGCGAGCTCGAGAGTACCTTGAATCGAGAAAGTTCCGTTCGCCTCCATTTCCCAACGAGTTCGCGAAGAACCGAAAGGACCGACTTCAGCGTAACCAGTCATGACAACAACCTTTTCGAGATCGATGAGACCACGAAGTTGAGCGAGTTCTGACTTGGCGTCGATAGGTTTGAGTTCAGGGAAGGGAAGGGAGAAGTTGGCACGAGGAGCGACCTTGACTTGAGTGTGAATCTGTTCGGCGGTAGGACCGTGAGCGACCTTGTAGTCGGCAGCGTTATCCTTGGCGATAGCACGACGAGTAGCGGCGGTTTGGTTGAGTTTGGTTCGGATATCGGCAGTGAGACTAGCGAGATCAGGAAGCTTGTCCATTCCTCCGTTGAGCTGTGATGGATTGCGATCGAAAGATTAGTCTCAACGTGACAAACGAGTAGAACAGAAGGAAGCAACTCACATCAGCCCAAACAGGTTCGATTTGAGCGACATCGAAGACGAGAGGGTGCATGAGACCGAGAATGTTGAAAGCCATCTCCTTGGCAGAGAAGGTACGGCAACCCTGAGCTTCAATACCTTCAGCGACAGAGTTGGTAGCGTTCATGAGACCAGTTCCTCGAGTCCAACCTGTAAAAAAGCGAGATTTCGTCAGCTTGAACCCTTCAAGGGAAAGAGAAGCAGTAAGACTCACCGATGACGGCACCAGCAATACAGAGGTACTCTCCCCAGCTCTCCGAAGACCAACGGTTGAAGAGAGTCTCGAGCGAGATCTTTGACTCGGAGTAGAGACCATCGTTTCCGAAGAGACCGTGATTCGGCGAAAGAGGAAGAACGACTTCGGTAGGACGAGTGGTGAGCTTGAGAGCAGCCTTCTTCGATTTGACGGCACCGAGGAGTCGAAGGAGGTTGGTAAGCATGATGCGGTGAGCGAGTTCAGATCGATCATCGAGACCATCGATTTCACGACCGTTCTCGGGGAGAGCGGCGAAGGGAAGAATGTAGTCGAGATCCATTCCGAGACCTTTGTCCTTGGAGTAGATGTAGTCGACGAGAGCTTCAACGTCTTGCTTCGAACCTTGGTTGAAGGGAACGACGGTCAAGCTTGAACCCTTTGAACCACATTCTTGGTAGATAGCTTGGTAGTACTCGACGCTGGAGACAGAGAAGAGTTGAATCAGCTCTGAGTACTTCGAGAGAGTGGAGGAAGAGAAAATAGAAAGCTCACGTGGACCTCGAGTAACGAGAAGTAGTGATAACAACTCGAGCACCTCCTGCGAGGAGACCCTTGACGATCTCAATACCGATAGATCCTTTACCGACACCAGTCATGAGAGCATTCTTGTGTTCAAAGGTGACACCGGAAGTAGCGATTTCCTTGAGAATGTCGAGGTAGAGCGAAGTGAGTTTGCTCGAGTAAGACCAATCGTTTCCGATCTTGCGCTTGAGGTGAAGAAGGGGAATCTTGTCCTCGGCGAGAGAAGTAGGTTCGGGAACGGCGGAAGGACGAAGGAATTGACTCGAAGGACGACGAGTGCGAGTAGCAGTCTTTTGAGGTTTGGGAGCGACATCCTTTCCGAGACCTCGAACGACTTCGGCGTAGAGAGACTTGATAGACTGCATGTGAGTCTTCGAGATTTGAGGTTGAAGCTTGACGAGCTTGTAAAGTTTCTCGATCTGATCTTGTACTTTGTCGAGCTGAATGAGACGAAACGAGGAATCAGCGACTGCGATGGGATCGCAGCGAGAGAAAGGGGGTGAGACGTACGTTGACGCTAGCGACGGTGACCTTTGAACCAGCAGCCATCTCTGCGACGTATTTCTCGAGACGAGAGACACCAGGTCGTTGAACTTCCTCGGAGAGAATGTCTCCCTTTGCGGTGACAGTGGTCTTGGGAGCGGTAGGGAAGGTGACTGCAGACAAATAGAAAGCGTCAGTTCAAAATGAAGAGAGAACGAGAGAAAGCGTGACTCACCATCCTTGTACATGGGAGCTTGACCGATCATCTCGCGACAGTTGTCGAGAAGAGTTTGACCGAATTGCTTAGCGAGGACGTACTTCTCACCGAGCTCGACAGGAGTGTTGTCGATGGTGTATTGCATGTAATCGATCTATCGAGAGGAGAACACGAGTTGAGATCAGTAATCGAGTGCGGTGAGACAGAGAGAAAAGCTGAAACTTACGAGAGCAGGATCGGCACGATTCATGATGACGAGACAACGAGCGGTAATGTCACGATCAACGGTGGTGAGACGACCGAAGCTGAACGAGGGAAGAAAGGTCGAAAAGCAAAGTCAGTAAGAGAAGATAGCGAGACACTGAGGGAGGACAAGAGGAAGGTAGACTCACAGAATGTCCATCCACATCATGAGAGCATCTTGACGAACCCAATTCCAACTCGAGTTGAAGTGACGAGCCTTGAGAGGAGTGAAGACGGGTTGGATACCTTGAACGTAAGCTTCTCCATGTTCGCGTGAGATGGCGTCGAGCTTCTCTTGAAGAGCAGCGACTTCAGCCTTTTGGAGATCGGCGAGACGGTGACCAGTTCGAGAGTCGCGTCCAAGGTAACGAAGGAAGACTTCGACTTGTTGGGAGACGAAATCGTCTTGCTTCGCTTGCATCTTGTCGAGTTGTTCAGTATCGATCATCATACCCATTCCTCCGCCTCCTCCTCCGCCTCCACCACCTCCTCCGAGAGAGATTCCAGCTTGAGAAGCGTAAGTTGAGGCGATTCCGTCGATCCAAGCTTTAGCTTCACCTTCACTAGCGAGACGCTTCTCAGGTTCCTTAGTGAGGGCGACGAGGAGAACACCGTCGGTACGTCCAGGACCGAGTCCGTGAGTCTTTGCGAGGTGAGCTTTCGCGGCCGACAATCCGAATCCTCCGGGCATCTTGGATCCCATCATACGAGCGACGAGACCACTAGTGTACTTGCCAAGAGTTCCAGGGTAACCAGATTGAAGAGCGGCTCCGAGTTCGGCGAGAGGAAGTTCTTCTCCTTTCTCGGGAGCAGATGAGAACTCTCCTTGAAGATCTCCGAGGATTTCGTTTTGAAGGGTAGACTTTCCACCGACGAGATCCTTGATCGACTTGGTAAGGGGAACATCGGGGATTTGCTTCTTGAGCTTTTGAGCGATAATCGCGCGAAGAGTGTCGACAGCCTTGAGGGGTTCATCGGCAACAGCAGCTGGTGCTCCTCCTCCTCCTCCACCGGAAGGCGCAGAGAACGACATTTGAGGTGCGGCAGCTCCTCCTCCTCCTCCACTTCCGAGAGCGACTCCAGCGTTCGAGGCGTAAGCTTGCGCAGTCGAATCGACCCATCCTTTAGCTTCTCCTTCGTTTGCGAGACGCTTGGCGGGCTCTTGAGTGAGACCGAAGAGGAGTACACCATCGATGCGACCAGGTCCGAGACCGAAAGATTTGGCGAGGTGAGCTTGAACGGCGGAAAGACCGAATCCTCCAGGCATCTTTGAACCGATCATGCGAGAGACGAGACCGGTGGTGTACTTTCCGAGCTTGCCACTGTATCCGGATTGGAGAGCGGCACCGAGTTCAGCAAGAGGCATCTCCTCGCCCTTTTCAGGTGCAGAGGAGAATTCTCCTTGAAGGTCTCCGAGAATCTCGTTCTGGAGTGTCGACTTTCCTCCGACGAGCTCTTTGATGGTCTTGGTGAGGGGAACTTCCGAGACGGGTTTCTTGAGCTTCTGAGCGATGATGATTCGGAGAGTGTCGACGGCCTTGAGAGGTTCGTCGGCGACTGAAGAGGCGGGTCCAGATGAGACGGGAGGAGGAGGGGGAGGGGCAGCGGCAGCAACTGGAGCAGCTCGAGGAGCAGGAGCTGAAGGAGCGGCAGCGGCGGGTGCAGGTGCATCTCCTCCAGATTCGTCGTCGAGTTGGTAGTAGATCTCCTTGAGTTGTTTGGCGATACAGTAGATCGAACGCTTGATACCGAGAGCACCATCGTGAGAGTCGTACTTGAGCTTCTGAGTGCGAGTAGCCATACCGGTCAAGGTAGGAGAGGGACCGAGTTCGATGAGTCGCTCGAATTTGAAGTCCTTGAAGAGAACATCTTGAGTTTCGATCCAGCGAACAGGAGAAGCGAATTGGTAAGCGAGGAGCTCGATGAGGCTGTAGATGATTGGTGTCAGCACAAGAGTCCATGGGAAGAAAGAAGAAAGCGAGACGAACATTGCGTAACCGAGCTTGTTTCGGTTCTCATAAGCTCCCCAATTCTCTTCGTCCCAAACCTTGAGAATCTTCTCGAGACGAGGAGATGAGGTTTGAGTGTGGATGCGTTCGGCGTACTCCTTGGTGACCTCGTAGGGAACGGCAGTCAAATTGGGAATGTATCGACCAACGAGAAGATCGGCGTTGAAGTGAGAAAGCTTGACCTTCTTCGACAAGTCTGAAGGACGGGAGCACAATGGAGTCAGTCAAGTGAGACGGTATAGTCGACAGTGAGAAACTAGACGTACAGGTACGGAAAGGCATGACACCAGCCCACAAATAACGAGAGTGGAAAGGTACATCGATTCCAGGAAGAGGAATAGTACTATTTAATCGAGGATCGTCAGCTGAGTAAGGTAGAACAAGAAGAGAGAAGACTCACGCGAAACCACGCTCGAGGACGATGAAACCGGTCTTTTCTTGAAGATCTTGAGCCTTTTGAACGCACTCGTCAACAATCTCGCAGAGGTGTTCCTTGACTTGGTCGAGCGACATAGTCTCGGTGAGCTTGGCGAGATCAATCTTTTGAACCTTGAGGAAGTTGAGGACGTTGCTATACGGTCGAAGAAGCGAGATTAGTTTTCGAGCTAAGAAACCAAGGTAGCAGAAAGTCAGGCTCACGTGAGCGATTGAAGACCGACGAGGTGACCAGCAACGACGTATTGTTGACCTTCGACGTTGTAGCTGGAGACGAGGTGAAGTTGTATCAGCATGAATAGCGAGTGAAAGAAGACGAGAGTGAACTCACTTGACGACTTCGATGAGGATGTTTCCACGACGAGCGATAGTCTCGACAACCTCCCTGAGAGCGGCATCTCCGAAAGACTTGCCAATCCTCGAAGGGTTGACAGCGATCATACCGTAACTCGAACGGTTCTGCGAGTCACGTTCGACGGCACGTTGCATCGTGATACCTCGGTAGAAGACGACATCGACGAGCGCCGAGACGGGGAGGATATCGGCGATCGAAGCGAGGGCAGAGTACTCTCCGAGAGAGTGACCAGCGAACGCGCACGAAGGTTGAACGAGTCCCTTTGAACGCATGTCCTCGAAGGCGGCCTTCTCGGTAACGACGAGAGCGATTTGAGCGAATTGAGTAGCGTAGAGGAGACCGGTAGGAGAGGAGAAGGTGTAGCGAGAAGTGCGAAGATCGATATCTCCGAAGAGAGGGAGAGTCTTGACGTTTCCATCCTTGTCGGCTGCGGTAGAAGTCGAGGTCAGTCTCGATTTCTGAGAAGGGAGAGAATGCAGTCCGTGGCTCACTCGTAGTGTAAGTCATTTCCATGTACTTTTGCCTAGTAGCTTGACCCTTGAGTCCACCGAAGTGAACAGTCTTCTCCTTGGGGTTGGTACGAACGATCTCGAGGATAGAGAAACCGTAGACTTCTCCCAAGTGAGCATCGGCTTGATCCCAAACGGCACGAGCGACGGGAGAGTTGTTGTAAAGTTCCATTCCCATTCCAGGTTCTTGCGAACCTTGACCGGTGAAGACGTAAGCAGTCTATCGAGAGACAGAAGAGCGAAGAATCAGTGACATCGCTGAAAGAGATAGGGAACAGATGATAGGACGTACGGGAGCTTGAGAGACTTCAGCAGTACCGGAAAGAACGATCGCTCCAGATTCGAGATCGACGGTTTCAACCTTGATGAGGCGGTCTCCACCCATAGTCATACCGACGTGCTTGAGACGAACCTCCATCTTCTTGTCGGGGAGACACATGGCGGTGAAACCGACATCGTACTTGCGAACGCGAGCTCCAATGTTGTCGGCGACGATTTGTTCGACAAACTTGCGAGTGCGAGCCGAAGAGTGCATACCGTGAGTGATGGTACCGGGGAGGGAAGCGAGAGAAGCGAAGTAAGGGTTGGTGTGAATAGGGTTCGTATCTCCTGAAGTGAGCGAGTAATCCAAGTTGGAAGCGGGAGTCCAGAAAGTGCATTGTCCTTCCTTCGTGAGCGAGTAACCTCCTCCTTCGAGCATGACGGGTTGTTCGAGAGCGGTTCCGTGACGTTTGAGGTATTCGAGGACGGGGTCACCTTTCGTAACTCCCTCTCCTTCGGAAGTGTATTCGATAGTAGCGACCTTGACCGAAAGCTTTTGTTCGGGAGTGATGATGTAAGCGGCTCCAGAGACCTTGACACTCGAGAAGGAAGATTTATCGGCGTAGACGTAGCTCGAGTCGACCTTGAAACGAAGATCGGTTCCAACGGTGAGAGGTTTCGATTCGTCGTCCCATTCGAACCACTCCTTGGATTGAAGGACAGCGAGAGCTTCGGGAGAGCTGATGGGGACCGAGTGTGTAGGAGAGTCGACACGAGAGAATGTTTGAGCGTAGTCGGTGAATTTGCCTCGGTAGAAGAAGGAAGAGGAAACTTCGAGGACGGGAATTCGTTCCGAGGTGGCCTCCTTGCCCTTGGCGGTCGAAGAGAGGAGGAAGACGGTACCCTTGACGGAAACGGTCTTGCCAGTGTCCGAGTTGGTAACGGATTCGATGCGAGAAGTCGAAGTAACGGTATCTCCCGGTTGAAGAACGGGAGCTCCAGGAAGAACACGGAAGCCGTTCGAAAGGTGAACGAGCTTGAGGAGATCTCCATCGATCGAGTTGGGGAAGATGGGTTTCATGATAGACTGGGAGCGTTCGAAGAGGTTCAGTTTCTCTCCGCTAATTTTGGCGAAAACGATACGAGATTGCGACTTACCTTCCATCCGAGTTTGATGGCAAAGTCCATAGGGAACTGCATACCAGTCTTGTATCCCTTCTTGTAAGCCTCACCTTCGTGACCGACGACACGGCAGAAAGCCTCGATTTCATCCTCGGAAATAGTAACCTCGTCTCCTTGGAACTCGTCAGAGATCTTGAGTTGCGATAGTCCTTGAGTCGAGGAAGCGTCGAGTTGCCAGAGATCCCAGTAGTGCTGTGAGGATGAGATGGCGCTATCAGTTTTCGCTCAATCTGGCGAAGATACACGCATTTCTCGACTCACCTGCTTGATCCTTTGGTTCCGATCTTCTACAATCTCTTGAATAGGAGCGTAAGGAGTCGAAGGGTCGTATTTGTACTTGAGTTCGAGAGGAATAGCGGGTTTCGAAGATTCAGGTTGGTTGAACAAAGTCATTGAAATGGTTGAAGACTCGGGAGCAAACGAGATGCTCAACGCGAGCGGTAATTCGGGAGCTGCGACCATCTTTGTCGAGCTTATTGTAAGGTAAAGCTAAGGGGTAAAGAGTTTGAGGACTGTTGAGGGAAATAATTCGGATCAATTCTCGCTCTTCTCACAAGTCTTGCTAAGGGTTGTCGCTTCGTCAAAAGTCGTAAGAGTAGCTCAATCGAGTATGTAGAGATGGAGAGCTCCTCGGGTGGTGTAGTTGGAGTGAGATGGGGATATTGAGGGGTTCGAGCGGGTTGAGGTGGAGGAGAGCGAACAAGAGGAGAGGCACTCACTATGAGGTGTAAGTAAGGTAGCGAGTAACCCAATAAGCGAGTAAACCTAGAAAGAACGAGGAAACTGCTTGAGATGGGAGAGTTGTAAGGGAAGAAGAAGGGAGGGAGTCTCGCTTCCCAACAATTTTTGAGGAAGTGTCCCCTGTCTTTCGCTCTCTCTTTGACGAACGCTCAAGGGCAGGATAGAATAGGATGCATGGTATAGGTATTGCAACCCTTGTACTTTTACTACAACTCGTACGAAAAAAGAGAACAAGTCGTTCTCGCTCATGCTACTTCACCCCAAATCTTGATCGTTTTATCCGCTCCTCCCGTGATGAGTCGAGAACCGGTTTGATCAAACACAGAACAAAAGACTCCTTGCTCCGCGTCTAGAGACCCGGGTTGAGCCTGGTGTCGTATAATGAAGGTCAGTAAGCTACGAGAGACTTGTAGCGAATAAAGTGAACTCACCAAATCTTGACCAGTTTGGAAGGGACTAAACGATACAGTACAGTTAGAAGCCGTTCAGTCACGTAGAGAGAGAGAGTAGACGAGACGCACAGTCCAGTTTTGTAATCCCAGAAAGTCATTGATCCATTGTCCGCTCCCGAATACATCACTCCATCCTGGTTAACCGAAATCGTATTGATGATCGCATCGTGACCGCTAAAGTTGTGTACGAAAGTACCCTGAGGACACGCCCACTTCTTGATGTTGTTACCTCCCGAACTGGCGGAAGCGAAAGAGTATTCGGTTGGGTGAATCGCGAGGGATCGAACGGATTTGTGATGGTGAGTCAAAGTGGTCATCGTCTTTCCTGCTGCGAGATCCCATAATCTATACAACGAGGGCGAGTCAGTATCGAGGACGAGGCGAGAGTGAGAAGAGAGGTGAAACGTACCGAACTGTCGAATCCATACTCGCTGTGATGACTTGAGGATCTGATTCTTGACATTTGACATCGGCAATTGTTGCTGTGTGACCCGTGAGGACGTGCACTTGCGCTTTTGTTCGCATATCCCAAACCTAACGAAGTTCGACGAAATCAGCGAAATCCATTCAAACGAGATTTCGTCTAATTCTGAGCGAGAAAGGGTACGAGAGACTCACACGAGCAGAAGCATCTCGACCGGCAGTAACGAGAACATCCAGAGTAGGATGAAGACTGTGAGAAAGACGAGGAGGACAATCAGCTTTACTTTCGCATACGATCACTTTCTCTCATTCGACTCACGACAGAGAGTAAACACCAGACAGATGCCCATGGTAATGACGAATAACCTTGTTCGTTTCCAAATCCCAACATTTCACCATCTGCAAAAACGAACGAAATCAATATTCGCTCCAAACACCTCGATTCAGATAGTGGGAACTCACCTTATCTTCAGCACACGAGAACAAATATGGATGTCTCGAAGATACTGCCAACCCTCTGACCGTCGAAATGTGTCCCGTCAACGAAAGTTTCAATTCACCCGAAGCCAAATCCCAGATCTAGTCTCTCACGTCGAACTCAATCAGCTCTGAATCCTTCCTGAGAAGAGAGAGTTAAATTACCTTGATCACACGATCTCCCGCACCCGTAGCAAACCATTTGTTTCCCGGTTCGACCGCAACACTCCTCACCCAACCCAAATGACCCGAAATAACTCTCATCAATTTCCATTGTGCGTGATAGTCGGGTTTGACTTGTCTTGCTTCTCGTCTTCGGATCAGGGATTGGGAGAGTAAAGTAGGGGCGGCGTGAGAGATAGGAGTGGTTCCATTTTGTGTTGTCAAGGCTTGAGAACTATCGAATCCGGTAGTTTGTCAGTCAGCGATAGATGAAGAGGCAGAGTATAGGAAAGTATTGGACTCACGATAAGTTCTCTACTGTTTGACCCATAGCGGATTGAAGACCTAATCGAAGAACGATATTTAAATACTTTCTCACGTTCTCACAGCAGAACGATGGCTCAACGTACCTTCAATCATCTTTCTACCATTACTCTGAGTCGCTGGAGTGGGTCCATTCGGTCTCTGAGGTCCTACACCACCTTTCTGCTGAGCCAACAAAGCAGCGGGGAGAACTTTGGCATTCCTATACTCTGAATCGATCTTGCTTGATAATCTCACTTTCGTACTATCTCGCGAAGCATTCCAGGGGTCAGCTGGTCGATCAGTGGCGAGGGGAGGGAGAGAGATGGAGGTGGATTTACCTAGGTGAAGTTGCATCGTCTGTGGAGGAGAAGGCTTGATCCGCTGAGAAGAGAGAGTGGGCTCGTTTAGCTGATCTTCGTACTAGGTGATCGATAGGCGGTAAAGAGTCTGTCATATTTTGGTGAGGTTGGATCAGAGGAAGAGGGAGTGAAATCCCACCTCTTGCTTCTTGACCATAACCTCTCGTTTCAAAGATTCGCTCAGATTGACTCCCAAGCTAGCTTAAGATGCTCCAACTATCGCTCTGCTATCTTCGGAACGCTTCAGTCGCGTAGCCGCTCCTCCAGCCGCCTTCTCCCAACCGTTTCGCCTTACAACTCCTTCACGCCCTTCGCCAGGCCTCAAATTAGCACGTTGACTCTCGATTCTACTTCACTGATCGGTACCCTACGACTCCATCGAGATCTGCTTCGATCTCGTAAGTTGCGGAGGGTTTATTCCCCAATCTCGCTTTCAAAATCAGTTTGTATCGCTGGTAAGGGTCTGTCCTCCGTCCGTAGACAACCTCTGGTTGACGTGGAAGCTACTCCAGACTATGTCAGATGTTACCGGCTCCCTAGGATTTCGTTTCGGGAGCGAGGACGACTCAATTCTGTTTTTACTCTCTCGAAATCGTGTCGCAACCAGTACCTCGCTCTCGCTCAGCGCTTTGCCGCTTCATTTCTGGATGAACTGGATGCACGCTCTCGTCTACAACTCACCCGAACGTCCTCATGACCGTCGACGTGCGTCGGCTCAATCTTTCGGACCGCAAATTTTTACGATCGTGTAGCGCTCGTTAGACGGCTCCCAACCGCTTTGCCCGCGGTAGACTCGCTATCGAGGACGTTACAAGCTTTCTGCGCCTTGTCTCGCGCCAGCTCACCTGGCACAACGAGAGCGACGAAGCAGCGAGGAAAAAACCGACATGCTTCGCTTATCGAGTGGCAACTTGACATTTTTCGCTTCAATTGTGATCCACTCAATAGACGTGTAACGGTACGATGAACGAGCAACGACTGTAGAAAAAGATTAAGGAAAAGACTTCGGTAAATCGCCGAGAAAGAAATTTGGGCGGAAGTCGAACGAGGGTTCTGTCAAAGTCATCCCACTCCCTCCCTCACGCAGCACTCCCTCTTTCTGATTCTTACCATATACAGCTACTACAGCACATCTCTCTACACCACCTCAAACCCGACAGCAGACAATCCCTCAGAGCAACGACAGCAGATCAGAAAAAGAACAACACGAAAACAAACTTCTCACTCTTCAATCTCGCCACACAGCTCTACTTTAACGTAGGTTACATTCTCGATAACATTCATCTCGTACTCAGAGTGTATATGAGGCAGCAAAGAAGCATAAAGGGATAAGAAAGGGATTGAGCGGAGTTTGGGATTTCAGAGCGGAACCCAACGCGTTTTAGGAGAACTCTTCATTATTCGAACTCGGGAAGGGCAAGGAAGGGTCGGAAAAGGTGTCGAACGATCAACCAAAGTAACATCACGCTTTCAATCAAGAGCAGTTGAGGCTGACCTCCTCTACTCTATCCTCTGCAGCTTCTTCGGCAATGGATATCGCATTACATTACTTCGATGAATACGTAGGAGACCGGCTGTACTCGGTACTCGACAATCCATTCTCGAAATACGCACCAACAGCAGCGTCGAAACTATCCCTCGACACTTCTTCCCCTTCCGCCCTTCTCTCTTCCGCCGCTTCCTACCTCGGTACCCTCCCTTCCCTCTCTTCCCTCGACAGAGACAGTGTCGTTCGACAATTGATCTCCTTATTCACCCTCACCTACGTCGGAATCTTTGTCCTATACTTCTCCGTCGCCACTTTCTCGTATTATTACATTTTCGACCACCGAATGAAACTTCACCCACGGTACCTCAAAGATCAAGTCAGAAAAGAGATCTACTTTTCATTGGAGGCGTTCCCTGGATTGATCCTCTTGACCCTGCCATGGTTCTTGGGAGACGTTCGAGGGTACTCTCAATTGTACGATACGATTGAAGAGGGTCCGTTCGGAGAGAGAGGTGGAGTCTTACCTTGGGTTTACATGGCTGGAAGTGCGGCGTTCTTTTTGTGGTTCACCGATTTCGCAATCTATTGGGTTCACCGATGGCTTCACATCCCTTTCCTCTACAAGCGCCTTCACAAACCTCATCACAAATGGATCAGTAAGTCTCGCTCCCTGTCTTGTTCATTCCTTGAACCGCTCACTGACTCTCGTGCTCTGTTCGACAGTTCCCACTCCTTTCGCCTCTCATGCTTTCCACCCAGTAGATGGATACCTTCAATCAGTTCCTTACCACATGGCATGCTACATGTTCCCAATTCACAAGTACATGTTTGTCGGACTCTTCTCCTTTGTCAACTTCTGGTCAATCTTTGTAAGCTCCCTCTCCTTCTCCCCTCCCAAAATACCTTCCAAAACTCACCTCTTGACATCGTCTCCAATAAATCTAGATCCATGATTCCGATATGTTATGCGGACACCCCCTCGAGCACTACATCAACGGACCCGCCCACCACACTCTCCACCACATCTACTTCACCTGCAACTATGGTCAATACTTTACTTGGGCCGACAAATACTTCTCTTCTTTCCGAATTCCTGCCAAGGGCGACGACCCACTCATCGCGGTTCTCGCTCAAATCGAGAGGAAGAAGATCCTCGATGCAGTGGAAGCGGCAGAGAAGAAAGGAGCGAAATTGGTGAATGATCAAGGGGAAAAGATTACTGAGAAAGACGTGGTGACGGAAGTGGTACAGGTTATCGAACCTGAAGTTGAGGTTGATTCACTACTCGAGGTCGAGGCACCACCGATGGAAAGGAGTCAATCGGCGAGTGATTCAGGGATTGGAAGTGAACCCGATTCGGAGGAGGAAAAAGAGAAGAAGGAATCTGTCAAAGTTGCTTCAGCAGCTCCTCCTAGACCTCCGAGAAGGGAAGGACTGAGATCACGCAAGCAGTAGGATCACTCTCCTTCTCTTGATACCGTTATCGTCCTTTTTTCTCTTTCGAACATAGACAATTCTCTACTTTCCCCCTTCGTTCCGTCTCCTCGCTGTTCCTCACCTTTCGCCTTTCTACTCTGCACACTCCTAGCTGTCATTATTCCCCCTCTTAATCCCCTTACAATTACTTTCCTCTCACATTTTGCGTTACCCTCATTCAGTCACTCGTTTTCACTTTCCCCTCACCCTCACATCGCAAAGAAAGTATCTATTTTTTCACTCTTCTGCGACGACCTGACCGAGAGAAAGAGAGTGGGATGAAGTGTACTACTGATTCGATTGATTGCAGACGATTTCGGATTCAAACAAGAAGAGAAATAGAAAAGACAGAGAGGAGAGGTATCGCAAAAGAACGAGAGGGGGTAATCTAGAGCTTGGCTTGAGCACCCTGTACTCGACACAGGCATTATATAAGTCGAGTGAATGGTTAAAGAAGAAAGGAAAGGGGTACGCACCTTGAGAACGGTGTCGAGTTTCGTCGCGAGCATGATGTTTCCCTTGACCTTTAGCTTACCACTCATGAATGCCTTTTGTCCGTTAAGCTTGCCGTCCGCTAATTGTTGGAAAGTATCGTCGGCGAGGGAGATCGTGACTAGTTCGAGAGAGAACGGAGGGAAATTAGCGACCCTCCTGCGAAATCGGAGCAAACTCTTCCTCGAAACTGCAACTCACCATCAGCCTTGGGCTTAGCGTTTCCTTTGTACACTTTCGCATCCTGTAGTCCAACATATAGGATCAGTTTCCTGGTGCAAAAATTGAAAGGAAAGTCGCCGAAGAGTTTACCTTTTTAAGGTCGATAGTCCAGATTTGTTCCTTTCCTTCCTTGTTCTTGAGTCGCATCTCAAAGATACCATTAACCTTCTTCATGTTCTCCTTCTTCTCGGCATCGCTCATCTGTTCAGTTGGAGAGAGGCGGGTTCGAAAGAGGCAGGTGGGGAGGAAAGAATGACGAGGAAATGAGCGAGGTGGAGGCTCTGTAGTATAGTGAAAGAGTGCTTACCTTGCTGATACCATCGTTGATAGCATCGAAGAGCTGTTGAGAGTGGAAGATGGCACGAATGAGTAGTTGCAAATGAAATCAGCGACAGATGAGAACTCACAGTGGAAGCAGGGTAAGCAGAGTCAGCGAGAGCCATTGTAAGTATATATAGAGTGTTTGAGGAAGAGAAGAGCTAAGATGAAAGCAGTGAAGTGAAGGAAGAGGAAAGGAAGAGAAAGCAAAGTTCGCCGCGAGTTTGTCAACTCGATCATTCGCAACTTTCGGATTCATACTCTTGCCGACGAGAAAACAACGCTATCAACACTCATCTTCTCTCGGTCGACGGGCATTCGAGGTATACTGACTCGGAATCGCACTGACTTTGCGGAAACGAAAAAAACTCGGGTACGAAAATATGGAACAAGCAACAATGGCAATCTGAAAGGAAGTAAAGGGTGTGGGTACTGATGAGGGGTATATCGACTAGAATGCGAACCGGAAACCTGAAAGAGAGATTCACTTCTTTCCTTTTCCTTTCGCAACTATTTTGACTTTCGAAGGTTTCGTTGATCCAAACAACCTGGCTTGCTTGTTCTTAGACTTCTTCTTCTTGCTCTTGCTGTCTGCATCTGTAAGTCAAAGTCACGGGACATCAGCGCGGAGACTAAACGAGATGAGAGAGAAACGAGAGATGTACCGATGCAATCATTGACATGTTTCTGGAATGCTACTTCACTCCCGAGTAACTCGCGTTGACAGATCATACACTCCCTCTTTTCCGATCGAAGTTGAGGAGGAGGCGCAGAATCCGAATCTCGTTTGATCTTTGGTTTCTTTTCGGATTTGACCGTCGTCGAAAGTGGTTCGAGAGAACTAGCTTTGCGTTTCGTCGTCAAAGAAGAGGAGGAACAAGAATCGGAGTCGTTGCGAGAGAGGTCTGGTTTCTTGTCGTTGTCGTTGTCGTTGTCGTTGTCGTCGTCGTCGGAATCTTCGAGAATCATTTCCTCGACTCCACCGAATCCCAACTTGATCCTCTGTTTCTTGACTTTGGCTCCCTTCTCCTCTTGCTTCCTCTTCTTCGCATTCTCCTCTTCCACGAGGTATCCATCAACAATCCAATCCTCCTCCGGATCCTGCCATCTCGCACTCGGTAAAGGTCGATCATTCTCCTCGTCTTGTTCAGCATCTCCCAACAAGAACCCATCTTCCTGAGTCAAAGCCGCTCTAGTGAGTTTCTCCAATTGACTCCTGCCTGATTGTTCTTCGTCTTCGTCACCCGAGAAATCGTCCCACGCATCTCGTTCCATTTCTGAATCGCTCGTATCACTCAATTCTTCCTTGACTTTCCCTTTCCCTTTGTCCGTACGTTGAATGAACTGTCAATCAGAGAGTCACTCGATTTGAGTATCGTTTTTGATGAGAATCGCAGGAGAATATTGACTGACCCCATCGAGTTTGTTCGCTTTCTTCTCCTCCCTCTCGTCCCTCAAGTTCGATACCCTCAATCCCAACAACCTAGCACAAAGAATAAAGTTCTTCCCTCCCTTGACTTTCTCTCCTCGAGTGATCGCAGCTTGTCGATCTTTCATCTCTTTGTGAAGGAGTTGCAATCCGTAGCTGCTCACGATTCATCATGAGTCTCTTCCTGATCGAGATGGGAGACAAAAGGAGACGTACTGGTAGATATCCTTGCAGGATTTGATCCAGATGTTTCGTCCGGGAGTGAAAGCTCGAGTGACAGTCTCATAATTCGCATGTTTGATCTTACTGTGAACCAGTTCCAACAAACGACGATCAGTAGCATATCGAGCTATCGTAGATGAGTGAAGAGGCGTACAGAGTGATGGTTCTCCCAGCGAACTCAGCGTGAGCAAGATCTTTCGCCAAAGATTTCGCAATCTTGCGAAGCTGTGGATCTCAAGGAATCAGCGCATCTCTTCGAAAACAGACATGCAGAATCCACCACCCACGATCTCGTCCAGTTCTTCCTTCTTGTCGGTACCTCTGAAAGTTTTCCTGTTCAAAATCGAATGATATCAGTCCCGACACGGGGAGAGAATTTGCGAAAGAGAGAAAGAGAGGTGATCACGTACTCGACACCATAAGTTTTCCTATCTCCACGTTTCGCACGTACTACTCTATTCGAACCGAGACCCAAGTAGAGCGACAATAACCATTTGAAAGTCGCTTTTTGACCAAGGTGATTACGCTGTAGATCAATCCTAGCGCGATCAGCGAATCTCCAGGTTCGATGATGGAGCGAATCAAACTTACAACGAGGTACAAATCAGCTCTCCTCTCCCACAAATCACCAACCGTAACGAATCCAATCTTGTTCAATAAACATTCCGTGACTCTCCCCAATCCAAAACATCGTCTCAACCTAATATCCTTCATGAACGCCATACACCCTTCCCTAGTAGGATCAATGACGAATTGACCGTTCGGTTTGTTGACGTCTGCACAGATCTTCGATAGGGCTTTGTTTGGTGATACTCCGGCGGAAACGGTGAGACCTGTCGCGTCGAACACTTCTTGACGGAGGCGAGAGATCGCTTCGGAGGGCGTAACGTGCTGAGTCTCGCAGTAGGAGGTAAGGTCGACGTCTGTTGATTCTCGAGAGAGAGAGAGTCAGTTTTCGTCGCACGTTTGGGGAAAAAGATCCGAGACTCACAGGCTTCGTCGAGACTCGCAGGAGAGATAGGTCCGTACTTGGCATAGATCGTCATCATCTGTTTGCTCGCTTTGACACTGTAAGCGGGTAGCAAAGGCTGTACGATCAGTCGTCATCGTCGAAAATCGTAAACTCCTTCTTCCGACTTACTAGAGTTCAGGTTCCAATTTGAGCGAGACCAACTGAGGGCACAATTTCTTAGCGATGAAGAATGGCATAGCTGAACGACATCCATAAGCTCGTGCAGCGTAACTAGCCGTAGTCAATATTCCACCTCCTACTCCAAACG
>Ga0308160_10003230_pt1 | contig 18581 bp, 13 predicted proteins | sample PhyFR1_FD_201036 | JGI IMG/M metagenome (GOLD analysis project Ga0308160, IMG submission 201036) | Phyllosphere microbial communities from UC Gill Tract Community Farm, Albany, California, United States - DLSLF.R1 | ecosystem: Host-associated > Plants > Phyllosphere > Unclassified | place: USA...
ACAAGATCGCCGACAACCTGGCGCTGTTCGTGCGCGAAAAATTCCTCGACACCGAGTCGATCCTCAAGCTGATCCGCCGTCACGACCCGGTGCAACTGCTGGCCGACTGGCTGGCCAAGCCCGCCAACACCGAACTGATGGGCGCACACCTGGTGCGCGCCGCCACCTTCATGCTCGACTTCATCGAGGATGCGCCGGTGCAGAACGTCATCCGGCGCGCGGTGCACACGATGGTGGGCAGCGTCGATTTGTCGAAGTCCGGCGGCGCCATCCTCGAGAGCCTGACGCGCGGCCGGCGCCACCAGCAACTGCTCGACGAAGGCATCCGCCAGCTCGCCCATCTGCTGGACAATACCGAGACCCAGGGCGCCATTGCCGACGGCATCGTCGACTGGCTCAAGGAAGACTACGCGTTTGTCGAGCGCATGCTGCCCTCCGAACTGATTGGCCGCAAAGGCGCCGACATCGCCGTGCGCCTGGCGTCGGGCGTGCTCAACAAGGTCGCGGCCGACCCTGCGCACCCGCTGCGCGCACGCTTTGACGAGTACGTGGCCGATTTCATCGAGCGCCTGAAAGTCGACCCGGACTTTCTTGCCAAGGCCGACGACGTCAAGCGCTACCTGCTCGAAGACGCCACCTTCAACGGTTACGTCGGTTCGCTCTGGACCGAGCTGAAAGCGTGGCTCAAGCGCGACCTGGCCAGCGACGATTCGAGCATGCGCCGCCGTATCGTCGGCATGGGCGCCTGGATCGGCAAGGCGCTGGGCGACGATCCGCAGCTGCGCCAGTCGCTGCAGGAGAACCTCGAGGCGGCCGCCCGTGGCGTGGCGCCCGAATTTGCAGGCTACCTCACGCGCCATATCGCCGACACCGTCAAGCAATGGGACGACCGCGAAATGTCGGCGCAGATCGAACTCAATATCGGCAAGGACCTCCAATACATCCGCATCAACGGCACCATCGTTGGCGGGATGATCGGCGTGGTCCTGTACCTGTTGTCGCACCTTCCCGCACTGCTGCGCTAGCCAAGGAACCCTCATGCACACGCTCTTCCTGAACGACTGGCTCGCCGCCCACCCCGACATCGAAGCCGTGCCCGAGCGCGACCTGTACGTCGTGGCCCGCTACATGATTCCCGTGGACGCCACGCTGGCGCAGGGCTGCCTGGAAGCATCCGGCATCCCGGCGATGCTGGCCGATGCACATCTGATGCAGACCGACCTGCTGCTGGCGCCTGCGCTGGGCGGCGTGCGGTTATTGGTCCCTGCCGAGCACGTGCAGACGGCGCACGAGGTGCTGCTGGCGCTGGCGCGCGGGGATTTTGCGCTTGATGAGGATGCGCCGGATGGTGAGTGGCGTACGCCGGTCTGAGGTGATTGAAGAAGGGTACGAGAAGAAGGGGGCGGAAAGAAGGAAGCAGAGCGCCGCGCGTGGGCTACCGGGAACAAGGTGTCGGGCGGGAGCAAGAAGCATTGAGGCCGAGCCAAAGCAGTGCCGGCCCAACAAAAAGCCGCTGCATCGTTTGATGTAGCGGCTTTTTGTTGCATGGAAAAGGCTTTGTCTGCAAGCCTCGACGCTCTGGTACTACGGCTGAGCTTGTGTCCGTTTGTCAGACCTGACCCTCGCTTTGCTGGCCAGACATGACGATCGCCTCAGACAATCATGGCATGACTGGTGAGTGGCGAGCACCATCGGTCTGAGTCACCTGCCGGAGTGTAATTAAATTTTTTCTAGAGAATGTTTTTTCATTGCAACTGAGCGCATAATCAAGTCGTGACGAGGGCAATAACGAATTTCACCCAACCGTTTTTTGTCAGGTGGACAGGCCATGCCAGCTAGGTACAACACTGCGACCAGACCAGCTTTCACGCTGGCTTTGGCCAGTGGCTGCAGCCACTCTCGTGCACCCGCGCCGCCCCGCGTGTCCGCCACCGGCGCATCCCGATGAGCACGCAGATGATCGCTCCAGTTATCCTTCCACCCCAAGCGTTGCGTTCGTCTGCTCCGCACCGGCGCCTGTTGCTGGTCGACGACGAACCGAATATCCTGGCGGCGCTGAACCGTTTGCTCCGGCGCGATGGCTACGAGGTGTTTTGCGCCGACAGCGGGGCCGCCGGGCTCGAGGTATTGTCGAAGCACTGTGTCGATGTCATCGTTTCCGACCAGCGCATGCCCGGCATGCTGGGTGTGGATTTTTTGCGCCGGGCGCGTGCGCTCTGTCCCGACTCGATCCGCATCATGCTTTCTGGCTACACGGAGCTGCAGTCCGTGACCGATGCGGTCAACGAGGGGGCGATCTTCAAGTTTCTCACCAAACCCTGGAACGATACGCAACTGCGCGGGCACATCGCCGAGGCCTTCAGAATCAAGGAAATTGCCGACGACAACCAGCGCCTGCATCTGGAAATATGCAGCGCCAATCGCAAGCTGGAGCAATTGTTGCTCGAGAAGCAGGAGCAAATCCGCCTTGAGGAAACAGCCCTCGAGGTGGCGCGCGATCTGATGGAGCACTTGCCGCTGGCACTGGTCGGCGTGGATGACAGTGGCATGATTGCCTTTGCCAACGCCTGCGCCAGGCGCCTGTTCGGTGCGCAGGTCGCCGTGCTGGGCGACGCAGAAGATGTGCACCTGGCCAGGCCAGCCAGCCAGGCGCGGGACATTCACAACAATCCTTACGACATCATTCGCTATCCGATGGGTGAACGCCCGGCGTCGCGCGGCACGCTGCTTACCTTCGTCCCGAGGCAGACACATGAACAGCGCTGACCTGATCCGAACCGAACCGTGTGCCGGACCGTCCGCCCTGACGCCGCCCGGCTGTGCCGCCGCGCTGGAGGGCGACTATATCGACCGCGTGCGCGCACTGCCGTCGCTGCCGCAGCTGGTGCTGGAGCTGCAGGCGGCGATGCAGCAGGAGGACATCGATCTCCATACGCTGGCCGAGCGCATTACGCTCGATGCCGCCCTGGCGGCGCGCATTTTGCGGCTTGCCAATTCATCGTTTTACGGTGTGTCGAGCAAAGTGGTGACGGTGCAGCAGGCAGTGTCCATCATTGGCTTCGCCGGCATCCGCACCCTGGTGACGGCGTGCTCGATCATCGGCAATTTCGCGCCGCACCGCGATGCTGCTTTCGACCTGGTGGGCTTCTGGCGCCATGCCACAGCGACAGCAGTTTGCGCGCGCGTGCTGGCGCCGTATCTGCAACTCAATCCGGAGCACGCTTTCATCGCAGGCATGCTGCACGATATCGGCAGGCTGGTCATCGCCACGCAGTGCCAGGAGCAATACCTGCAAGTGGCCCGGTTTGCCCGCGACAACGATTGCAGCCTGCTGTTGGCGGAAAATGCGGTCCTCGGCATCGACCATGCGCGCATCGGCAGTGCACTGGCCGCACACTGGCATTTCCCCGCCCTGATCGGCGCCGCGGTCGCCGGTCACCACGAATGTGCAGGCGACGCTGCGCAGCCTGCGCTGACGGTGCTCATCGGTCTGGCAAATGCGCTCGCCCATGTTGTCGATGCACCCGGCGGGTCACAGGCGCCGCTGTCCTGTGTGCTGCCGTTCATGATCCCGGTGCCAGACGACGACTGGGACCGTGTGCGCGGCGAGATGGTGACCCTGTATGGGGAGCTGTGCCAGGTGTTGACGCCATGAACGCCCTGGCGTCCTCCCCGTCATCGGCGTCCCAGCCCAAAGTGCTGTGCGTCGACGATGAGCCCAATATCCTGTCGTCGCTGCGACGGCTGTTGCGCGCCAACGGTTACCAGGTACTGGTTGCTGACAGCGGCGCCGCCGGGCTGGCAGTGTTGCAGCAGGAAGCCGTCGACGTGATCATTTCCGACATGCGCATGCCGCAGATGAACGGCGCGCAGTTTCTCGCCGCCGCACGGGCCTCCTGGCCCGCCACCATGCGGCTGCTGTTGACCGGTTACTCGGAAGTCCAGTCCATCCAGGACGCGGTCAACGCCGGCGAAATCTGTCGCTATATCACCAAGCCGTGGGTCGACGGCGACCTGTTGATGGTGCTGCGCGATGTACTCGAGCGGCGCCAGCTGGAGCAGGAAAAAGTGCGACTTGAAGCACTGACGGTGCAGCAAAACGCCCAATTGCGCGCGCTCAACCAGAGCCTTGAGGCGAAGGTTGAAGAGCGCACCCGGCTGCTGAAGCTGGAGCACGCCGCGACCATCGCCGCCAACGCCAAGCTGCGCCACAATTTTGTCGTCACCATCAAGATTTTTTCGAACATGATCGAGCAGCGAGCCCACAACCTGCCGGGCCATACGCGCCAAATTGCCGAGCTCGCGCGCAAGATGGGCGCCGTGCTGGGCCTCGACACGCGCGACAGCCAGGATCTGGCAATTGCCGCACTGCTGCACGATATCGGCAAGATCGGCCTGAGCGACGCCATGTTGCAAACGCCGTTCACGGCATTGCAGGGTGAGACGCTGGGCCTGTTTCGCAGGCATCCGGTGCGCGCTGAAGAACTCTTGATGCCGCTGGAAGACCTGCGCGGCAGCGCCGCCATCTTGCGCAGCCAGCTGGAGCGTTTCGACGGCAATGGCTTTCCGGATGGCCTGACCGGGCTCGCCATTCCAATCGGTGCGCGCATCCTCGCCGTGGCAGTCGATTACTACAACCTGCAGCAAGGGGCCATGGTGCAGCGCCATCTGCGCGCCGACGAGGCAGTCACGTTGATCCTCGATGCGGCGGGCAAGCGCTACGATCCGCAAGTGGTGGCCGCGTTCCGGCAGGTTGTGAACAACAGCGACATGGGAATCGGTGCCGGGGTGGAGATGCTGTCGACCGAGCTGGTGCCCGGCATGGTGCTGGCGCGCGACATGGTCAGCCGCGACGGCCTGATGCTGTTGTCGGCCGACCATGTGCTCGACGCGCGCATCATCGCGCACGTGCGCGACTTCGAGCAAAAAGCGCGCTGCCGTCTCGCGATATGGGTGCGCAATCCAACGGGGGCAGCATGAGCAGGATTTTACTGGTCGACGACGATCCACATGTGTTGCATGCCTTGCAGCGCGCGCTGCGGCAGCTGTTCCAGCGCGAACAGCTGCACATCGACGCCTTCACCAATCCGATGGCGGCACTGGAACATATCTGCACATGCGACGTTGACCTGGTGATATCGGACTACCGGATGCCGCAGTTGAACGGTGCGGAGTTGCTCGAAGCGCTCAAGGAGGTGGCGCCGGATACCGTGCGCATCATATTGTCGGCGTCGGCGGAATTCGACACCATGCTGCACACGATCAATCAGGCGCAGGCGTTCCGATTCATGCTCAAGCCGTGGAACCCGGTCGAGCTCGAAGAAAACGTGCGCCTGGCGCTGGCGCTGCGCGCCCGCCTGGTGGCAGCAAAAGCCGCCACGCCCAGTGCCCAGGAGCTCGAGGCTGCGCGGCTGGAGGCTGAGGAACCCGGTATTTTGCATGTGCGGCGCAACGCCGACGGCGCTATCCTGCTGTAGCGGTCTGCTGGGGCGGGGTGACCGGCAGGTGCACGGTGAAGCGGGTGCCGACGCCTGGCTCGGACGTAACGTCGATGCGGCCGCCATGCCGGCTGACGATGCCATACGACAGTGACAACCCCAGGCCAGTGCCGCTGCCCACCGGCTTGGTTGTGAAAAAAGGTTCGAAGATCCGCTTCATGATGTCCGGCGGGATTCCGCTGCCATTGTCGCCCACCTCGACCCAGACCCAGCCGCCGGACCCGCCGGTGCGGATCGTGATGACGCCATCGCCCGTCAGCGCCTGCGCTGCGTTGACCAGCAGGTTCATGAACACCTGGTTGAGCTGGGACGCCAGACACGTGATGGGCGGTATGTCCCCATACTGTTTTTCCACCCGCGCCCTGTACTTGATTTCGTTGGCGACGATGTTGAGGGTGCTGTCGAGGCCCTGATGAAGGTCGGCCACTTGCCAGACCGCTTCGCCGACGTGTGAAAAATCCTTGAGCGCCTGCACAATGTCCTTGACCCGCTTGAGGCCGTCCATTGATTCACCCACCAGGTCGATCACATCGTCTTTCAAAAACGCCAGGTCCACTTGATTGCGCACCTCGGCCATCTGCGCTGCAAGCTGCGGATGCGGCGCCGCCGCCAGTTCGTAGCGGTCGATCACGTCGAGCAGCGTCTCGACGTAGGTTTTCAGCGACCCCATATTGGAATTGACGAAGCCGACCGGGTTATTGATTTCGTGCGCAATGCCTGCTGCCAGCTGGCCGATCGACGCCATTTTTTCCGATTGCAGAAGCTGCTCGTGAGCATTGCGTAACTCGGCGATCAAAGCCTGCTGTTCGAGCCCCTTGATCTTCAGGTCTTCTTCCATTTGCTTGCGCAGCGTGATGTCGGTCAGCGACCCGATCACTTCGAGCGGCACCCCATTCTCGTCGCGAATCAGGCGCAGCGTATCGTGCATCCACAGGTAGCTGCCATCGTGGGCGCGGAACCGGTAATCATAGCTGCGCTGGCCTTGGGTGAAGATGAGTGCCAGGCTGGAAAAAATATGCGGGGCATCTTCGGGATGGATGTGGTCGAACCAGAAATTCGGATCGGCCAGCATCTGCTCGGGGCGGTAGCCGAGCACATGGACGGCGTTGTTGCTGACGAACGTCATCTTGAAGTCGCCGCTGGGAACGGTGCAGTAGATGATCGCCGGCGTATTGTCGACGAGGTACTGGAATCGTTGCGGTGGCGACGCTTCCTCCGACGTATTGGCAAGGACGCGTGCAGACTGTGTGCTGGAAAAATCAAACTCTTCGAATTGCATGACGACCACCTTTCAAGATGCTGGCCCGCTTTCAAACAGATATTTCTCAAGAGAACTATACGTTAATTCAGCGTGCATGGGCCATCAGGAAGGGGGCATGCGAGAAATAAACTTTGCTGACAGATGCGGGTTGCCCAGGGGTGCTGCCACGGCCTTGTCTGTCAGTTTCAACGTTCTGGTATTACGGCTGAGCTTGTGTCCGTTTGTCAGACCTGACCCCCGCTTTCTGAGCGGGCCTGACGATCGCCTCGAAGTGCGCAAGCAGCCCGTCGGCTACCTTGTCCCAGGTGTTTTCCAGCGCATAACCCCGTAGCCGCGCCGCGTCCCAGGCGTGGTCCAGCGCGAGGCCGATGGCGTGTGCGAACGGTGCCGGTTCGCGGGCGTCGACCAGGATGCCCAGGTCCGGCCCCGTGATGATCTCGGGTACGCCCCAGGTGCGGTGGGCCACCACCGGCGTGGCGCAGGCCATGGCCTCGAGAACGACATTGGGCCAGCCTTCCTTTTCGCTGGCCAGGCAAAACACGTCGGCCGCGGAGTACCAGGTGTGCAGGTCGGTGTTCAGTACCGCGCCCGCCCAGACGACGTGTTCGGCGATCCCGAGTTCGGTCGCCAGCGCGCGCAGATCGGCTTCGCAGTCGCCTTCCTCGCCGCCTTGCCCGACGACGATGAAGCACAGGTCCGTATGCCCAGCGGCGCGCAGCAGGGCGTGGGCGCGCAGCAGGATGTCCACCCCCTTGCGTGGCACCAGGTGCGACACCGACAGCATGTAGCGCCGGTCGGTGCGCAAGCCCAGCGCCGTGCGGGCCGCCATCTTTGCCGTGGGACGAAAGCGCGCCGTGTCCACGCCATTGGTGGACGCGTAACCCTTGTCCGGCGGCGCGCCCAGCCGGATGGCGCCATCGACCAGCGCTCTGGCAACGCCGAAGTAGCGCGCGCTGTGGCGTAGCGCGAACAGCACTTGCCGGATCCGCACGGGAAACCGGGGGAGGTCGTTGATATCGTGGCCGCGCAAGGTCACGACATACGGCTTGCCAATCATGCGGGCGAGCAGGGCGCCTGCAAACCCTTCTGGAAACGCCAGGTGACAATCGAGCACGTCGATCTTGCCCTCGAGGCCATGGGCGGCGATGAAGCGCCGCAGGGCAAAGGCCAGGAAGACACCCTCCAGTGGCTTGAGCACCGCCGGGATCGAGAAGAACTTCGGGAAGAAGGTTGGATACGCGTTCGCATCGGTCTGCGCCGCGATCTGGCTGCGGTTGGCGTAGCGCGCAAAATACCGTTCGCCGGGAAACCAGGGGATCGGCGACACCACGATCAGATCGACCTTGTCCGACAACGCATCCAGTCGCTGCTTGACGAACTGGGCATGCACCGGCATCCGTGGATTGGGAAACATGGTTGCGATGCAAAGGATGCGGATACGCTCGTTCATGGATTGCTCACAGATCGACCATGACATCGGACAGGAAGCTTTTTGCCTTCGCTTCCCAGCTTTCGCTGTGGAGAAAATCCGCGAGGCGGCTGCGTGCGGCGTCGGACTGTGCTGCAGGACCGGCTTCGAGCGTGGCCAGGGCCGCTGCCACTGCCTGCGGGAACGCGTCCGGCGCAGCCAGGGTCAGGTAGGCGGCCAATCGGATCGCCTCGGGCAGGGGCGAGGCGATCACGGGTTTACCCGTGGCCAGGTACTCCTTGAGCTTGAGCGGGTTGATGTTCCAGGTCGATGAATCGACCACATACGGCAGGATGCACAGGTCGAAATGGGCGACGTGGCCGGGCAAGTCGGCATACGGCACGGCGCCCAGGAAGTGCAGGTTGGGCACATCATGAAATTCGCCGGGCTGGCGATCCATGACCGGACCGAGGACGACGAAGCTTGCCTGCGGTGACAGGCGCGCGGCCGCCTTGAGGGCCTGGCCATCGACACGCTGGTCGAATACGCCGAACATGCCGACTATCGGGTGCGGCAAGGCAGCCAGCGGGCTGTCGGGATCGGGGCTGGCACCCGAGAAATGCGCCAGGTCCACGCCATGGGTCAGCAGCGTCGACGCTTTCGCGTGTGGTGACCGGGTGTCAAGAATCGAGGTCGAGGTGGCGATCATCAGGTCGCACGCGTGCAGTGTCTGCTGTTCCAAACGATGCATGGCCGGGCCATTGATGCCATGCCAGTGCGTGAAGTCGTCGACACAGTAATAGATTTTTCGTTTGAAGACATGGTCGCGAAACAGGCCGGGCACGATGGGCGACGTACTCACCAGAATGGGATGCTTGCCTGGCGCCACATGCCGCAGCGCTTCATGTACGGCGCCCGAGAGAAGATGGTGGTTCAGCGCGGTGGACGTGGGGCCCTGGAAAGATGGCCACATGACCGGGTTGACGATATACGGGAACACGGCGTTGCTGGCTGACGGCGTGGAACCGTCATTGCCAATCTGCCGGGTGCGGTTTGGCGAACGTGCTCTGAGCCGGGCATGGGGCCGAATCCATGCATGAATGACCTGCATGGTCCGTTTGAAATCATGCAGATTCAATCGCGGCGTGCGCAGGCCAATGGTATTGACCCAGATAACCTGCACGTGCGGAATAATTCGCAAGAATAAATGCTGGCAACTGGACGGGTGACGACCCCAATCGTCGGCGAAAACGACAAACACGTAATGGGACAACGGATGTTTAGGGTCTGGCATTATGGCCAATTGGTTCGGGACGGCACTCGGTAAACAAGGGGAATGTGTAATTGCAGGAATAAAACGACACACAATGGAGATTGTCTGTCGCAATGAATAACACCGAGTTTTTCCAGCAATGACAATTGTTATTATCATATCACCGGCAATGTGGAAGTTGCTGCCAAAATAAAGTTCTGTCGCCTCAAACCAACTGACCCGTCATGTCATCAGAATAAGCTTGGCATTGCCGCCCGTTTATGCGATACGCGCCCGGAACCCGGCGGCCATTTTATGGATTTCTGCAGTTAATGGATGCCCTGTGATACGCAGTGACAAGTACCAGAGGCACGCCAGCGGCAGGGCCGAGGCAAGAAGTACGAGCGCTGGTGCGAATGAGGCAGGAAAGGCGAGTTTGAGAAACGCCGCGCCCGCCATGCAAATGACCGCCACGGCGGCGCTGGGCCATAACGCGACCAGCATGGTCGACAGCCGGTGACGAAAATAGATGCGTTGCTGGATCAGCAGCACGGGCATCGCAACGATGGTCGCGCCGCAAATCACCCACGAAAAGCTGCGAATACTGCCGTCAAACAGGGCAAGGGCAAATGCCACGCGCGAGGCAAGCGTCACCGCGATCGGGAACGAGGCCAGGAACGGCCTGCCGATCGCCGTCATGGCTGCCGGGTAGTAGTTGAAAATCGTGCCGATGGCGCAGGCGACCAGCAGGCCGTCGATGGCCGGTACCGATGGCAGCCATTTCTCGCCATACAGCACGGTGATGATGTCCGTGGCGAACACATACGTCAATCCAAGTGCTGTCCAGGCAATGCCGGTCAACAGCGACGTCGCCTTGTTCAGCAAGGCGCCGACCGACTCGCCGCGATGGTGGGCCTGGGCGATATACGACACCGACCCGTAATTTGCCGTACTGCCGGCAATGTGGAAAAAGATCGTGACGGTTGAATTGGCCCGGCTGAAAAAGCCGACCAGGGTCGCATTGCCCAGTTTCCCGAGAAGGATATCGGGAATCGAATTGTTAATCGAGCTGAGGCAATTTGTGAGGAGCGAACTCATCCCGAAATGCACGACGTCGCGCCAGTGCCTGAAGGAGGGCATCCACGGAAGATACTTGGGCCGGAAGGGAATGTAGGCAATCGCGCACGTGATGATGTTGACGAGATTGGCCCAGGCCATGCTCAATGCGCCAAAACCCATGAGGGCCAGGACGATGCAGGTCGCCGCCGATGTTGCCGTACTCACCGCCGTGACCCATGCCTGCTTGCCCGCCGCGAAATCGCGTATCAGCAGCGAATTGGTGATGGAGCCAAACGGGATGAACACGAAGCAGATCGCGAGGACCTTCATCACGGGCACCATCTTGGGTTCATTGAACCATTCGCCAAACCAGTCGCTGCCGGCATAGATGGCCGCGGCAATCACCCACGAGGTCGTAAAAATCACGCCCGTGGCAGCGCGCAGCTTTTCCGGCGTCAGTTCTTTTTCCCGCTGCAGATAACTGCCGACGCCGAAGTCCTGGAAAATATGGGCGATATTGATGAACACGATGGTCATCGAATAGATGCCGATATCGCTCGGACTCAGTACGCGGGCCAGAAACAGCGTGACGGCAAACTGGACGACGGTGCCACCTGTCGAGGTGAAGAAGTTGATGAACAGGGAGCGCCGGATGTTCGCCATAGGGTGAAGCCACTTTTTTTATGAATTATTTCGCACATTATGCACTGTGGCGCAGGGCTAGCCTTCTTTCGACAAGCCAAAAGATTGTCTGGCTGGGAGGGCCTGCGTAGCGTGCGTGATCGATGGGGGCAACCGGGGGTGCTGCAAAATTACCTCAGGCAGACAGCGTCACGCGGCAACCGGATCAGCGCTTGCCTGACACATTGGGAGAGGGGCGCCTTGCGGCAGCAGGTGGACAGTGCGACTTCACGCGAAGCACCGAAGTTCAGCGGCTGAGGGAATGAACAACGATCTCGCAATCATCATCGGGTGATGCGCCTGGCAGTAAGATCGTTAAATCGTGATGAATTTTTCCGGGCGACCGGTCTGTTATATTGAATTGCTGCGATATGTGATCGCGGTCCCGCTGCATTCATTGATGCCATCAACGTTCGCAGAAAATCTTGCAGCGGTGCCGCATCTTATTGAAATAGCTGAATTACTTCACGAAATCGAGCGTGTCGCCTTCTTGCCCGACAATCGATGCAATTGTGCCGTTCTCATGAAAGTACACGGCGCCAAATTGTTTCCTGGTGCCGAAATCAGGATCGCCGCCCAATGACTGATTGCTGATCGAGACATCATCGTTTCCGTTTGCCACAATGGCTTGAACTTGTGCCGTGACATCCGCGCCACGTGTAGCGTCGCCATAGAATGCGGTGATGATCTTCAGAGCCATTTTATTTCCTTTGATAGTCGCTTGATTGGGATGATCAAAACTGCGCGACATGACAGTTTCAATACGTTCGAACGCTCGAAATGACAGTGATATCCATGGCCCATAAAATCAGGTGTCATAGAGGAAACACCGCTCAAACATAGCTGGGTTCGGGCAATCACGGAAGTAACAGCCACGTATCACCTGGGTTGTCATCGCGGTAGAAATGCGCGTGAATAGCGATGCGCGATGCGCGATGCAAGCGCACGCGACTCGACACGGTGCAACATCTCGCCGTCGTGTGACATGTCGATCGGCATCGGGGAATTGCCATTGCGGGGTAGTGGCCTGCCACGTGACCCATGCTGGGGCAACACGATGCGGACAGGATGGGCATGAAAAAAGCCGCTGAACCTTTCGGATCAGCGGCTTTTCGACTTCGTGGTGGTGATAGGGGAACCGTTCGGATTCGCTGGAGGCCGCATGAGTGCTGGGTTTTAGCTGCTCAGTTAACGAAAATTGGCTCTACTATTGTTACCGGTCGAGAGCGGCTAAAAATGTGCGCGTTACGGCGTAACGAATCGACGAAAATTCTTGAATGCATCAGCTTTGACTCGAATTTTCAATGCCAGTTTCGTGAGTATTCTTCCGCTAACTTGACGGACTTCTTCGGTCGCTTATCACCCGTCTTGCTCACGAGCATATGTTTCCACGACCTCGGTGAAATTTTGACCAATGTGCCAAGTCTTCAATTCCGATCAAATCATCTGTGGGCGCCGTCGTTACGCTGTAACGAGTCCATAGACGACAATTGAGCGGTATTCAAGGAGACAGCGATGGTGAAAACGGCAGCGGAGCGGCAGGCAAGGTATCGAGCAAACAGAGAATTTAGCGGCAAGGATGGCGAGGGACAGCGGAGGGTCAGTGTGTGGCTCAGTACCGGGTCTGCACTGGCACTGAAACGGATCGCGCGTCGTTACGGCGTAACGCAGCAGGCATTGATCGAAAAACTGTTACTTGCAGAAGACGAGCGCATCCTTGATGGAATCTCTGTTGACTCTGCCGAATGGAACGAATATTTCGGAATCAATCCGCAGGGCTCGCAACCACACTGATGGGACTGACGCGTCATTCTGACGTACATCTTAAATTCGTATTGTAGCCTGCTGAGGCATCGGAAAACTTATACCGAAAGGAGCACTGCCGATACTGGGTGTTCGAGATCGGGTCAGTTAACCTGTCTCGAACCGATGCAATTCGCCACCGGCGCGTGCTGGTCCGCTCGATCTTGAGACAGTCCTTCGGTAAAGTCTCAACTCACGCGAGCGGTGTCGAATATTGCATCCAATAAACTTATTTCAGCGGTGGACGAAGTCTTCGGCGGCCTTTATCGTTACTTATGGCAAGGTTGCAATATTAAGGTAAGCTAATAAAATACCAACAAACAAGGCACTTTATGAAGCTTGCAGCAGTCATTCTTGAGAATTTCCGTGGTTACCGTGAGCCAACAAGGATTGAGATCGACGAGGACCTGACCGCGTTTATCGGGAAAAATGATGCTGGGAAATCGACCATTTTGGAAGCCCTTGAGATATTTTTTAACGATGGGAAGCCCGAACAAGGCGACGCTTGCGTGCATGGCAACGCGAAAGAGATTCGCATAGGTTGCGCATTTTTGGAGCTTCCCGACACCCTTATCTTGGATTCAGCAGCTAGCACATCACTTGCCGCCGAATATCTGCTCAATGAAGTCGACGAGCTCGAAATCATTAAGGCTTGGGACTCCTCAGTCAAGACTTCGAAAGAAACCGTCTTTGCAGCGGCACTACATCCGACAAACGCTGATGCCGCGGATCTCCTTTCACTGAAGAATGCTGATCTTAAAGTTCGCCTTAAAAAATTGGCTATTAGCGATGCCATCGTGAACCTTTCGATTAATGGGAGTATGCGACAGGCTATACGCAACAGTTGTGAGGAGTTATACCTAGAGCGCAAACTCGTTCCTCTCGATAAAGAGGAGGCTAAGAAAATATGGGATCAGATCAAGCCACAGTTGCCGATGTTCGCTCTATTCCGTTCTGACCGCGCCAGTCAGGATGGAGACGAAGAAGTCCAAAACCCTCTTGGGTTTGCAATTGCGCAAGCTTTAAAGGAATTGGAACTCGACATAAAAAAGATCGAGAATGCGGTACGTCTAAGGGCGGAGGATGTCGCAAATAGGACGCTTGCGAAACTCAACGAAATGGACAGTCGGCTTGCGAGTGAGCTTAAGCCATTTTTCAAGGCAGATCCCAAATTTAACAATGTCTTCAAGTTCGGACTAGTTAGCGACAATGGCATCCCAATTAACAAGCGCGGAAGCGGGGTACGCCGCCTTATTTTGCTCAATTTCTTTCGAGCCGAGGCGGAGCGCCGACGTCTGGAGAAAGGAGCTCTCCGAGTTATATACGCCATCGAAGAGCCTGAAACCTCGCAACATCCCGACAATCAGCGGCTACTCGTACGAGCGCTCAAGGAACTTTCTTTAGATGAAAACACTCAAGTTCTGGTCACTTCACATACCCCTGGATTGGCTGGACTTCTTCCCAGCGACAGTCTTCGAGCAGTCCGCAGGCAAGACAATGGAACGGCATCGGTATCGGAATGCAACGATGTTGAATTGGTTACCATCGCAAATGAGCTGGGAGTACTGCCGGATCAACGTGTAAAAGCTTTAGTCTTTGTCGAAGGATCAAACGACGTAGAGTTTATGGAACGCATCAGTGCGATGCTTAAGCCTAGCATAGCCGACGCGGTAGACTTCACCAGCGACAACCGAGTGGCCCTTGTGCCACTCGGTGGGGGTTCACTTAAACATTGGGTGGCGAAACACTACTTGAGGAAGCTTGGAATCCCCGAAGTTCATCTCTATGATCGAGACGACGACCTACCACCGAAATATCAGATCGAATGCGATGTGATAAATGCAAGGAAGGACGGATCTTGGGCGGCAATCACCATGAAGCGGGAACTAGAAAACTACCTGCATGCCGACGCCATTATGGACGGAATGGACGGCATTGTTGTCGCGTTCACAGACACTTGTGACGTACCGTTAAAGGTAGCCGAGGCCGTACACCTGGCGTCGGGAAGTGCGAAGCCATGGGCACAGGTTTTAGCCGATGCGAAAATGCTTGAGAAGAAAGTGGGGCAGGCTAAAAAGCGACTGAATCGCGAGGGAGCTTCCAAAATGACCTTTGCGCGACTCGCATACATTGATCCAACAGGGGAGGTGTCTGGATGGCTAAAGCGAATTTACGGAATGCTTAGCTAATGTCGATGTTTGACGATCACCGCCAGCACTTAAACTAAATATATTGAACTTCCCGTCGGAAACCTAAAAAAATGCAATTTGACCTCCACAAGCTTGGCTGGAAATCTTTCGAAGATCTGATCGCTTGCGTCCTTAGAGAGACATTAGGGCAGACGTATCAAGTATTCGCCGAAGGTGTTGACGGAGGACGAGACGGCGCCTTCTACGGCAATTGGAAGCCAACAGGAGAGGCAGAAACGATGTTAGGAAGCTTCTGCGTTCAATGCAAGCACACCAGCAAGGCCGCAACCAAGCTTACTCTTTCTATCATTGAGGATGAGCTCCCGAAAGTAAAGCGTCTTGCTGCTGCAGGACTCGCAGATGCATATTTTTTGTTCACAAACTGCTCTCTCTCTGCCGAAACCGCAGCCGACTTGGAAAAGAAAATCAGGAATTCTGGGGCGAAACAAGCGAAGATATTCGGAGCTGAATGGCTGAATCAAAGTATAGCTACTAGGCCAAGCTTGCGACGTTTGGTACCACGCCTATACGGACTCGGGGACTTGACTCAGATCGTGACCAACCAAGCATACCGGCAAGCAAAGGGAGTGCTTGAATCCATCGCTTCTGACCTAGAGTGTTTCGTACCGACTGATGCTTACAGACGATGTGCGCATGCTTTAAAAGACCATGGCTTTGTAATGCTTATCGGGGACCCTGCTAGTGGTAAGTCAATGATTGCTAACCTTCTCGCCCTGTCTGCGGCAGACGAATGGGATCTTCAAACACTAATTATCAACAGCCCGCAGGATCTTGACAGGAAATGGAATGCCGACGATCCGAAGCAGTTCTTTTGGGTTGACGACGCTTTCGGCTCCAATCACTGTGATTTCGGCCGAGTCCAAGAGTGGAATCAGAGGATCCCTGAGCTGAAAGCGGCAATTCATCTTGGAGCACGGGTCATCTTCACATCGAGAAGCTATATATTTCGTGCTGCGCAAAGTCGCTTGAATGCGCACAAATTCGAGATTTTTAATGACAGTCGGATCACCATTGAGGTTGAGAAACTCACTGAGCCTGAGAAGGCGATGATTCTCTATAATCATCTCAAGCTTGGAAAACAGCCAAAGGCCTTCAAGTCGATGGTAAAGCGATTTCTACCTAACGCGACATCGACACCCAAATTTCTTCCGGAAATTGCTCGCAGATTTTCGAATCCACGATTCACGTCCAGACTTTCAATGAGCGAGGTTGGCGTGATGAACTTCTTCAGTCATCCCGTTGAGGTCATGGCCGAAGTAGTTCATGGACTTGCCAACGGCGAAAAGGCCGCCCTCGCTTTGGTTTTCTCGAGCGGTGGCAGCTTACCAATTCCGCTGTCGGATGACAACCCTCACGTTGCAAATACGATTGCAGCAATGCAATCTACCATTGGTGATGTTAAAGCGGCGCTCTTTGCATTGGACGATTCGTTACTTCGCAAAACTACCATCGCTGATATTCAGTATTGGCAATTTCGCCATCCGACTATTCGCGATGCTTTTGCTTCTGACGTTGCCAGAAATCCTGAACTGGTAGACATTTATCTGTCAGGGGTGAGTAGAGAGAAGCTGATTGACGAAATAACCTGTGGAAATATGAGAGTTCAGGGTGTGAAGCTCATCGTGCCACCGGCAATGTATCATCGGGTGTTAGATATAATCGCACCAAAGGGGAAAAAGGCAGCAGTCTCGAAACAAGTTATTGCATTTTTGGCAGAGAGGTGCGTGGCTCGTTTTCTCAGACTGTTTTTTGATGAGAATGTAGTCGTCGAGTTGCTGGTTGAGCACATCGCGTCAGCAAATCCATTCGACGTAGCGCTGGTGCTTCTATCTCGTCTGAACAAAGAGGGGATGCTATTGGAGGACACCCGGCTAAAAGTAGTCGCGCGGATATGTCACCTTGCAGAGTTGAATTTCTCGGATTGTTTCGTCGATCGCGATTTTGTTGGGTCGCTTTTGAGCGCCGAGGAGAATGTTGAACTTCTGGCGAAGCAAAAAGACGTAATATTTTCCAACACAGACGAAATATTGGATGACATCGAAGGAAATTGGAGCATAAACGAGGATGCGGAGGACGCTTTCTATTATATCAGGCGACTTGTTGATAAGTTTCAGGAAGATAACGAGAACACGCTGGCCCTGGATGAGTATAGTGGGGATGAATCCATTGCAGTCACAGAATTTCTTGATGCTATCACGTTTAAAGTTGACATACTGAAAAAGTTACAGTCAAATGCCGAAAGTTATGAAGAATTGGTTGCAGAAGAAGCTCAGCCCGGCGATCTTCCTAGCAGACGAAGTATCTTTGACGACGTTGATGAGTAACCTAGCAAGAAAAACCAAGAAAACTCTTAAAGTATTCTATCGCGAAAAAATGTCAGTTCCAAAGTCCCGTTCCTGTACTCTTGGCTGGCAGGAAAACTCGCAGTCGGCGCAGCGCAATATCAATGAATTGGTAGAGCTCGCATATGGCCTCGAAAGTGAAAGGCCGGAAGTCGTTCCTTTATTAACCTTGCGGTCGGGCCACGAACGTATCTTCAGTTTGGGAAGTATTTAGGGGTCGGCCTGAAAAAAAGGTTCATCAATTGAAGATCATGCGATTCACATTGGCTACGAGACTCGCCGATATCGTGTGCTACGTTTATAAATCCAAAAAAATATGATAAGGAGTTTAAGTGGGAGCACTTATTTTCGGTAAAGGAATCTTCGCAGATCATTTGCATGAGATTGTTGGCTGTAAGGCAGGCCTGGCGGTCTCTATTGAACATATATGTGATTTGCTAACAAATCATGGCGACGCTGATAAAGTCCGCTCTTCCGAAGATGTAGGATTACGTATTCGATCTGAGGACTATGAAAGTCTATACTACGATTTATTGTATAAGGTAGGGGTCACTGAAAAGCCCTATACAGGTATATTTGCAATTTTCGATCTAAATCGGGATCTAGCCAAGCGTCATGGGGAGAGGTTCTCTGAAAACATCTTTAAATTGTATCAGAAGTGGTATAGCACGGCGATAGAAGTTGCAGTGCGGACGGGTGAGAAATTGCTTAATCCAACGCCTGTGCTTATGGAGGCAAAGAAAATTTATGGGATGAAAGGGGTAAATGCCATAATCGAAATTATGGATGAATATGAAAAAATGATTAGATTCAACCCACATTCTAGAAATAAATTCTCGGAGTGGCGAAATGTGTTGGATCTTGATTCCCTTTTTTCTAAATATCAGAAAAATTCAACTTATGGCGAATATTTTGATCAGCGTTTTATAGATTTTCTTTCAGTTAATAATGATAAGTTGGCGACGATTCACTGGAGAAAATTTGAAGAGTTGATTGGAGAATGCTTTATTAAATTTGGCTATCAAGTTGAAATAGGGCCGGGCAGTAATGATGATGGGGTCGACGTG
>Ga0308160_10003231_pt1 | contig 18579 bp, 25 predicted proteins | sample PhyFR1_FD_201036 | JGI IMG/M metagenome (GOLD analysis project Ga0308160, IMG submission 201036) | Phyllosphere microbial communities from UC Gill Tract Community Farm, Albany, California, United States - DLSLF.R1 | ecosystem: Host-associated > Plants > Phyllosphere > Unclassified | place: USA...
TTAGCCCCCGCTTCAGCCCCCCCCCCCCCCCTGCCCTGCCTGCTTGCCCGTTGTCGCCCACGCCCTCTCAACGCCCAATATCCCCTGCATACACACGAGCTTGACTTACACGAAATGTCGACCGCTCACACCGTCGCCGCCGTCGGCCTCTTCACCTCGGGTCTCAGCGCCGGTTGAGTCCCTCACATGGCTGCGCAACGGCCTCTCCCTCGGCTCCGCTTCCATCTACTGCGGCTGACCCTGTTGGCCGCCCCTCGCCTGCCATACCTCAGGCTTGACCGCCGCCTACCCAATCCTCATCAACCCTCTCTTCCGGGACGGCTCGCTCGACCTCTCGGCTAAGGACCGGCTCCGCGTCTGGGACACGGCCTACCACCGAGGCATGGCTTCGATGCCCCTGCTCGCACTCGCGACCGCCATCGCCTTCACCACCTCTGCCTATGCGTTCGGCCCGTCGACGGCTGGCGAGCTGGTCGGCTACAATACGCGCAAGACGAGCCTCGTCGTCGCAAGCGCCCTCCACCTCGCGATCATGCCTTTCACCGTGCGCCGCAAGCCGGCCCAACACGCCCTCACGCCGCCGCTGCCAACTCACCTGACCCTGACCCTGACGCCCTCATTCATCTCGCCCCAGATCTTTGCCATCAAGCCGCTCAACAACGTCCTCCTCGGCATGCGCAAACTTGCATCGGCCAACGAGGAGACCTACACTGCGGCCGACATCGAGCCCAAGTTCGCCAAGTGGGCCACGCTTCACAACGTGCGGGCCGCCTTGTCGGCCGCTGGCTTTGCGGTCGCCCTCGTCTGCGAGCTCAGCGTCAGGCGCATCTAAGGCGTCGACACCCGCGCTTTCCTTGTTTGACGTTGGGATGTATCTTTGGCTTTGGATCTGGACGCGCCCAGGCAAGTGCGAGGGTGAAGGGCAAGAGCAAGACGGTGGGCAAAGGGAGGTAGAGAAGGGCGAAGCGGGGCGGGGAGTATGTGCGGGAGAAGAACGGGCTGTCGAGGAAGAAGAAGGAGCGTCGGGGTGCTGGGAAAGAAGGGGCTACAGAAGAAGAGGCGAGGGACGGAAGAGGGCGGGCGACGCAGGGCGAGGCGGCCTACATGCCGAAGACCGGCAGGCCATTGACACCTCTGCCGACGGCGAGGCTGCCAGGTAGGCCAGACGAAACAGGCATGCCCATGGGTTTCTGCATCCGAGGAGCGAGAAGCAGGTTGGTCAGCTTTCGGTCAGGGCTTGAAGCGCAGCCAAACGCTAGAAGACGCACACCAGTCGCGTAGCCGGGAATGTTGATCTGTGCGATGCGGCCGCCACGCCCGTGGATGGGCGGGCCGTTCAGCAGGTCGAGGAGACCGTTGGCCTGGCCGCCACGCGCGGGCGAGGCGGCGGCAAACTGCGGCTGTTGAAGCTGCTGCTGTTGTTGTTGGTGCTGGGCGTGCGGAGGGGGCGGCATGCCGTAGGCAGGGTGGTTGTCGTGGGCGGATGAAGACGGCCCAAAGGACTGCGGCCGCTTCTGATGTTGCTGCTGCAACGGCGGAGGCCGGCCGGGACTGTCGGAAGGAGCGCCGAGTAGGGAAAGGAGCATGCGCTCGCGCTCTCCACCGGGCTGCGGGCGTTCCGGCGTCTGCTGCTGCTGGTGCAGCTGCTGCTGCTGGTTGTGGAAAGGCTGTTGCTGCTGCAGAAGGACTTGCTGCGACCGCTGCTGGGGCGGCGAGAGGAGATCGAGCAGGTTCTGCTGCTTGCCTGAGAGCGTCGCCGGCGGCGGGGTCGGCGAGGCGCTCTGATGGATCTGATGGAAACCGTCGTGCTGAAGCTGGGGTTGAGGGGCGTGGGCGGAGGAAAAGTGCGATGTAGGGTGCGCCGGGGCAGGAGGCGGCGGCGAGCTGAGCATGGCGAGGAGCGTCTGTGACTGGCGAGCGGCGTCCGACGGACGGCTTGCGACCGGTGAGGGAGGAGGAAGCGCGAAGCCGTTGGCGGGCTGCACGAGCTGCTGAGGGTTGAATGACGCCGAGGGTTGGCCGTACGACGTCGTCTGGCCGAGGCCGTGATGTGTAGTCGGCGTCCGGCTGCCGGCTGCTGTCCGCGGCGAGCCGTGCTGATCAAAGTGGAGGCCGTCGCGCATGCCGCGCTCAGAGCCGTTGCCGGTGACGAGGATGTCGAGGAGGGACGTCCGCCGCGGCGGCTGTTGCGGTGGAGGCGTCGGGTACTGGTTGCCTTTCGGGACCAAGCCGGTCGGGACCGGGTGGCCCGCGTAGGGCGAAGACTGCTGGTACGGGTGCTGGGGCTGCTGCAGTTGCAGACCAGGCTGTTGCGCATGGGCGACGTGCGGCGAGCCGTACGTGACCGAGTCGGAGGCCTGGAGGCTGCTCTCGAGCAGGTCGAGGAGCCGCCGCTCCTTGTCCGCTTTGGCTCCCGGAGGAGACAGCGGGACGCCGCCCTGCTGCGAGGCAGCAAGCGGCGCGGTGGGGATGCCGAAAAATGGGGGCTGAGACTGATGCAGAGAGAGAAGGGAACCGTGAGACGAGACCTCGGCCGACGGGGACGAGGCAAACTGGTGCTGGTGCAAGTGCTGGGAGGGGCCGAAGCCGGGCGGCGTGAAGAGGCGAGGGTCGTCAAGTCGTTGCTGAGCCGGCGGCGGCGGGTGGTGGTACAGATTCTGAGGCGGGAGCGGAGGCGTGCTGAATTGGCGGTGATCCCAGGCGGGACCGGCCGCCGATGAAGAGGCTGAAGGGCCAGAGTCGGCCGAGAGCGTCGTGACGGTCGTGCTCGTTGTCTCCTCCCTGACGCGAAGGCCCGCGAGAAGCTCGTTCAGGCGGCCACCGCCGCCCTCAAGATCGGCGCTCGACGCCGGCCCCTGGGCGGCGAGGGCACGCTCGTCCTCGCTGTCGCTCGTGCGAGCGTCGGCCGAAGGGCCGGTGTTGTCCTTGAGGAAGCGTTCGAAGAGCTCATCGAGCTCGCTGATGCGGTTCTCTTTCGTCCCGCCCTCGGGGCCCTCAATCTCGGCGCGCGCCATCGGAGGCGAGGCGGCCGCTGGCGTGAGTGTCGGCGAGGGCAGACCATTGGTCGGCGGCGAGGGCGGGGCGTTGGCCGAGGACGCCAGCGGCTTGTGGGTCTTGATCCATTTCTTGAGCTGACTGCAGGGGCGGAAGGGAGGCCGAGAGTCAAGCTGATCAGCAACCCGGCCAGGCCATCAGGGAGCCACTGAAAGCAGCCGACACGCACCCGACAAACGGCGTCGTCAAGTAGAACTTGTTGCCCTGGGCATTGCGGCTGTAGGTCGCTCGATCCTTGTCGTCGACGGCACCGCTGCCCGGCGCCCGCTTCTTCCAGCCGGGCAGATCCTTGAGCCGGAACCACTCGATGGCGCCGATCTCCTTGCGGGTCTGGGTGAGGAACGGGAATGACAAAGGGACGTTCGGCACGATGAACAGCGTGATGCGCTGGTCCTGGATCGTGAGCTCGATAAAGTGCTTCGGATCGAGCAGCGCCGTCGGATCGTAACCGGTCTCCTCGAGGACCTGCAGGGGATGAGAGCAGGGTGTCAGCCGGCCGGCCCGGTCGACGCGCTGGTTAGAGACGCCGGAAGAGCAGCCGGACGGACCTCGCGGGCGGCGCAGACGTGCTTGGCCTCGTTCTGGTTGATCTTGCCCTTTGGCCAGCCCCAGGTGGACCCCTTCCAGCCGCGGACCATGAGGACCTTGTCCCAGCCCTCGGCGACGAGGATGGCACCGCAGACGGGGACCCGGCTCTTGTACTTCATGAACTCGACAAAGACCTTCTCGTGTTCGGGCTCCCACTTCTCGAGCAATGGGCAGACCTGGAACAGGAGCGACGAGAACGTCTTGAGCGTGCATGTCGGCAGCGTCGTCGGATGCGACGGCTGGACATGGTCCGAGTAGTACCAGTAGGCCTGCTCGACCTGGAAGATGATCCGCGGGATCGACGAGAGCTCGGACGAGGGGAGGTTGAGGATGAAGCGGCTGCAGCACATGTGAAACCGGGAGGCAAGGGCAGGGGAGGTGGGTGGGGGTGGGGCCTTGTTCAGCGCGGGAAGGGAGGCTTGACCGGCCGCTGAGAAGCGGGTACGCACGTCGAGAGGTCCTCGAGGACCTCGACCAGTTGTGATGGTGATGTCGTAGCAGCGACCATCAACGGGATGCGAGATGGGAGGGAGACAGCAGGACGGAGGGGGTGGGAGGGGGCAGGGCGGGCGGGTCCGGGATGATGGGTGCCGCGCGAGAGGGGGAGGGAGGCGGGAGGCGGCCGTTCGAGTCCGGTCAAAGAGTGGCTTGATGGGAGGAGAGACGACCGGGGAGAGTGAGAGATCGAGCGGAGGATAGTTGTGAGGGATCGAGGAGGATGGCGAAGAGGGGAGGAGAGGAGAGAAGGAGGAGGGTGTGTGGAAGAGGGCAGCTCGGCAGCAAGCAGGGCGGGCTGACACAAAGGGCGGCCGGCCGGCGCGAGAAGGCGATCGAGCCCAGAGGCGCACTGCAGCACGAACCCACGCCAGCCTGTCGCCGCACCTGCGCTATCGACGACGGAGCCAACAGATCATGACAGAAAAGCGTCGTGCAGAGGTCGCACAACGAGCGGCGTAGCCTTATGAGGCACTCGGTCCGTCCGTCCGCTTCTTGAGCCCCCACTTGCGAGGGCCGCCGCCCGCCCGCGCCGGTGCGCCGTCCGGCTTGCCGAGGGCGTGATCAGGCGACGGCGACAACGCCCGGCGAGCTTTACGAGAGGCCGCCGAGCCAAAGAGCCTCCAGGGCGAGCCGACGGGGGCGGGCGCGTCTTCGACAGCCAGTGAGAGGGGAGGGTCGACGAGTCTGCCGGGCGAGAGCGCTGCGATAGGACCGGAGATGACGTTGGCCGACCAAGGTGGGTGAAGGACGGTCGTGTCGTCCTTCAGGGCGGTCAGTGCCGGTTGCTGGGCTTGCTCCTCTGCCCAAGCCACCTTTGCCCGCTCGAGCGCCGCCCTCTCGTCGTCGAGCGCCCGCCGCTCCTTCTCCAGCTGCTCTTCAGCCGCCGCCCGCCGCTGCCGCGCCTCGTCTCGGGTTCGCTCGTCCTCGGCCCGATCGAGCCTCGTCTGTTGGCCTGCGCGCTCGAGCGCTTGCCGGCCGAGATCAAGCGCCTGTACTAAGATGTCCGAGCCAGCCTTGTGGAGGGCAAGCGAGACCTCGAGCAGTCGCTCCGGGTTGTCATCGTCGACCTTGCCAGGCTCGACGACTGACGACTGCACGAAGCGGCGGATGAGACGCGCGCGCTCAGCCATTTCGGTAGCTGAGGTGCTCAATGCCTGACCGTGCTGGACGAGGTCCTCGGCGCTAATACCGAGCGCCTCGACGTAGCGCGCGAGGACGGCGCTCGAGGCGACGCTCAACGCCGATGCGGCGGTACCGGCCGGGTCAAGGGAAGGATCGACCATCGATGACGAGTGGCGTGCGGCACTCGATCGCGACAGCGTTGGCTGGAGGGTCGTGCTCGAGCCATTGGCTGAGAGTACGGGTGGCGATGAATGGGGCAGGGGAAGCTCAGGGAGGTTCTTGTCGGAGCCGACCGACAACCGACGAGTGGCGATGTGTTCGTCCGACGGCGGGAGGATGGCGAGGTTGGGCCGAGTGGGCAGCGTGCCGCTGGACGAGGATGGGCGGGAAAGACTGCGAGGTGGGCGCACTGGGGTGAGGAAAGGCGACCGCAGTTCTGGAGTGGACGAGACGTGGGTAGCAACAACTTCAGATGCGCTGAAGGAGCGCCGCCGAGCAGGTCGGGGGCTTCTCCGGGCCTCATCTGAGACGATCTGCTCGGCTGGAGTGAGCGGCTTGCCATCGCCCGTTACAGGACCGGAGACCTTGACCGGCAGCGGCAGCTGAGCATCTGGCTCCGGCACGAGGAGCGTCTGAGGAGGGCCCGCGGCATCCGAGACGATGCCGAGGGCTGTAGAGTCGGCTGCCAGGGATCGAGCGGCGTCGGCACTGGCAGCCCTGACCGGCGGCGCTTCTGTCGTCGACTTGACCGTCTCGGCCGTGTTTTGCCGAATGACGCTGGAGTGGCGCAATTTGAGCGGACCGACCGTTTCGAGCGTCTCCCAGCCGCCGCTGAAGGTCGAGTCGCGCGGACCACGACCGCCACCGCCGCCGCTGCCGCTCCCCGTCCGACCACTCGTAGCGAGCGAGTTGAACCGAGTCGAGTGCGTCATGCGGGACGAGTGTTCCTCCGAGATGGTCGTCAGATCGGACGAGCGCTGGTCGTCCAGGAGCGCAGCCGACAGCATCGGCACCATGACAGCCTCAAAGTCGGCCGACGGCGAGTGGACGCTGTTGTCGCCAGACGTCTCAACATCGTCGGCTGATGTAGACGCAGCCGAAGTGCCGGAGCCGTCTTCATCGAAGGGAAGCGTCCCAACCAGAATCCTAGGATCGCCGGGATCAGCGTCGTCACCGACCCCGTACGGGCTGGCGTCAGGCGGTGTCGGTGTCGGAGGCGGGATCCAAGGACTCTGGTATGGGCTCGAGGGCTGGACGAGCCCGCCCACTCCGAAGGGCGACGGCGAGCCTGCTATGTGGCCGGACGATGCGCCCTCGTAGCCGGGCGGTGGACTGGATGGTGGGATGACCGAGGGTCGAGCGGGCAGAGCCGGGGCGGTCGCTGACGGGATGACCGTCGAGTCGCGTCGCAGAGGCGGCCGAGGCGGAGAGGAAGGGAGGATTGTCCGCCTGCTGGTCGTCGCGTCATCGCCGGCGGACAACAGAGGGGCCGAGCGACGGACAGGGGTGCTCTGCGACGCCAGGGCGGGCCGGGAGCTCGTCAGCATCAGGCATGGGAGTGCCCACCAGAGGCGGGCTAAAAGCTGAAGGCTCACCGGCTCGCTCGGCGTCGAGCTGGAGGGCTGCTGCCGAGACTGAGGTAGCGTCGTCGGGAAAAGACCAGGAGAAGAAGGCGCAGAGCCGGCGCGGCCAAAGAAGTTGGGCCCTTGCGGAGAGGGGCTTCCGCGCGGGGGTAGAGGAGGCGGCTGGCCGCTGTTGGAGAGGACGAGAGGCCGAGGCGAAGGGGTGACTTGCAGCATGAGAAGCAGACAGGCCAGGAAGGGAGGAGGGGGGAGGGGGGGCCAAGATGGGAGATGGCGGTCGAGGTGGTCGAGCCGGCCCGGAGCTCGTCAATGAGAGAGGGGGCGGGAGGTCGGCCGGCTGGCCTGCCGAAACGCCGGCCAGCGCAGGAGAAAGGGGCGCCGCCGCCTGGCCGTCCCCCCTTCGGCACGCCGCTCAGCCCAAGCGACTGGAAGGGACCATTTCTGCCGGCGACGACCGCTACGCATCCTCCAGGGCGCCCTCGAGGACGCCAAGGATTTTCCGCACCCGACTGGCGCCGAGCTCGCTCTCGCGCTCAGCTCGAGACGTTCCGAGGCCGGGCACGCCATGCGACTCGAGCTTTTCAATCTGCGTCTGAGCAAGGTAGTCCCAAGTGGGCTGTGTGGAGACGCGCGAAGACTCGTCGGAGTCAGCAACGCTCCCGTTCGCCAAAGACGGTGGAGGCTCAATGCAAGGCGCGAGTGATGGTATGGCCGGTCTCGGCCTCAGAGGAAAAGGGCGGATGAGATAAGGGGGAGACGCACGATGACCTGCTGCCGGTGGAAGGTGGCGAGAGCCGTGGCGAGACCCGCTGCAAGGTCCTGCGTGGAGACATTCGAGCGTTGCGCAGGTCAGCTCGCTAGTCGGAGTAGACATGCGAAGCAGATTGCGCACCGTCTGCTGGAAGGAGGTCAAGGCCGTCTGGCCGCTGATGCTTGCTCTGAAGGGCGGTCACGAAGGCGGGTAGAGGCAGACGTCAGCAGAGCGTTGATGCGCCATTGTTGGATCGGCAGCCAGGCGTGAGATATGTACCTGAACCTGGCCTTCTCGACAGCGTCCTTGTGCGAGTCGATCAGCTTCTTGCGCTCGTCGGCCAGACGTCGCTCGAGGGCATCCTGGTCGCTCTTCAGCTGGATTGGCGATTGAACGCCCGAGCAAGGGTCAGCACTTGCGACCCGCCCAGTGTCAATCCGGCGGTGACTGCAGCTCATAAGAGCGGGCCATCTAGCGCGACGAGGGAACGCACCTGCCGCATCAGGGCGAGGAAGCTTGGATCCTCCGCCAGTCGCGTCAGGTAAGGCAAGGCCTGAGTAAACGTGAGCAGACGGAGGTCCTTGGCCTTCTGCCCGCTTCCCGAGGTCGTCGCAAAAGGGTCTTGGTGCACCGCCTGGTACGAAGAGGTCGGCCGTCCGGACGGCAGCGACGATGGCACCGGCGAGTACGAGTCGTCGGCCGAGTGGTCGCGCGGGTTCGACGGGTTGCGAGCCTGCTCGAGCGAAGCGTACGTCGGGTAGACGCCCTCGACGGCCGGAGGCAGCTCGTACGGGACCGTGTAGCCTCCTTGGCCGAGGTTCGTCAGGTCCGGGCCTAGAGGTGCAGCGTCCGACGAGCCGGCGGCAGCGGCAGCAGGCGAAGGGTCCTGCGCCTGCCGGAGCGAGGCTAGCAGGCCCTTGAACGTTGGGTCGTCCTATTGAGCGGTAAATCTGTCAGCCGCCGTACGGAGGCAGGATTTCCCAGCTTGCTTCAGACTGACCGCGCTGAACGACATCGTCCAGTTGACAGGCGGTTGGGAGAGCGGCTGTCGAGGACTCGATGACGACCGTCGGCAGCGAGGCAAGACGCGTCCTCTCGGCCGGCGACCTCGACGACCCCGGCCCCGACGGCCAGCAGTACTATAGCCCGCCTCCCTTCGTCCCCGTCAAACGGCGAGCTCGCTGGTAAGCATGGCCATCATCCTCGAGGCTGCCGTCGGAGACGAGGAGCAGCAGACTGTCGCGAGGTCGACACCGTCATTCCTCGACGATCAGCTGGCCACACTCCTGCCGCCGGAGTTGCTGCCGCCGCCGCACGACGACCGGAGCCTCGTCTCGCGCGCCGGGCTCGACACCTGGCGGGCCGGCTTCGAGCGCACGGTCAATCAGCTCACCCGTCTAGCGGACGAGCAGCCTGAGCTCTGGTCGAGCCCAAAACATGCCGGGGCGCTGGCATTCGCGCTGAGCCGCTGGCTGCCGGTGGAGGAGGCCGAGGAGGAGGAGGGCTGGCTGCTGGACGCGCGCGTACGGATGAAGGTCAAAGGTACGTGTCGCCGCCACTACCTGCCGTCTCTGGTCTTCAATGCTGACGAGCTTGTGCGCCCGTACATAGCACTGCTCAACAGGCTCCCGCCGCCGGAGCTGTTGTCGCTCAAGCCCATCTTCCAGGCGACGCCGCCGCCGCAGCTGTCGACGACGTCGTTCCGCGCGCTGCCGAAGCCGGTCTACGACGACGACGTCATGCCCGAGCGCGAGACCTGGCGGGCGACGGCTGGCTGGGGCACCTGGAACGTCCTCCGTCGCGCCATCGAAGGCCTCGACGTCAGTGGCCCCTGCCTTCCGTTCCCTTTCAGTCGGGACATCGACGCGCGCAGGCGCGACGCGTCCGGCTCCGTGTGTGCCGACGCACACGAGACAATGCGCTGAACCTTGGCTCTCTTCCCACCGGCTGGCAGGATGCTGCACCGGTCCCGATTCCAGTCCTCTTACCGCCCCTCCTGGCCCTGCTCGATTCGACCCACGCTCCGACCCGCCTCCGTGGTCTGCATGTCCTACAGACGGTCATCAACAAGACGTCGGCCGCTTCGACTCTCACCGGGACGTCACGCGGCTGGGGCGGCGAGCGTGGCAAGTGGCTCATCCAGACCGGCCTGGGCGAGGTCCTGAAGAAGGTGAGAGCGCCGATGTTGTGACTGAGATGGGAACATGGCTGACGCGCTGCCGCTTGGGCCTGACTCGCAGTCCCTCAGCACGCTTCTCCTACTGCCCAACTCGACCGACGATCCGCTGCCGTCGCTCCATTCGACCTCGCTGCGGACCTACCTGTCCTTGGCGACCCTGCTCTACGCGCCCAACTCGGCCGAGCGGTCACGGGCCGTCGACGAACTCATCGACAAGGGCATCATCGCAATCTACACGTACCGCCAGGGCGGCGAGCTCGGGCCCGATGCGCGCGAGATTGCCAGCTGGCTTGCGACCAGTGCGCTCTGGTCAGCGCTCGGCTCGCTCGGGACGGTCCGTTACCTCGGACCTCTTCTGACGTCTCTGCTGGTTCCGATGGGCGAGCTCGCCTACACGAGCGGTCGGTCGAGAGCGTTCGCCATGGACCTCCTGCGGGCGGTCGACGGCATGCTGGTCGTCGCCAGCGTCGAAGGCGCGAGCAGGGTCGCCCAGTGGCGAGGAGCCGTGCTGAACGGCACGGGCCGGCTGTGGGTCGGTGTGCGGGAAGCCGAGATCTTGCCCGAGGCTGGTCGAGGTGTGTCCCTCTTGCTGGGCCTGCCTTGGTCAGTTGCTGCGAGAGCTCGTCGCTGACTCTGGGCCATCCGCCGACGCCCGCAGGCGCCGATGATTTTGCCGAGCTCAAGCGGCTGGTCGGCCAGCTCCTGCGGACCGTGCGCAGATGCTCGCCCGAGCTCGAGGTACGTCTCAACCGGCTTGCCCCGAGCCAGCGAAGAGCTCGAGCTGAGCCTGGACGACCTTGCAGGCCCAGGTGCGTGAGCTCACGGAGCTCGACCATGAGGTCTTTGGCAGCCTGCATGCCCTCCTGGCCTGAGGCGTCGGCGCCACTGCACGCCTTGCACGTCCGTGCCATCGCCCCATCCGTCGGCCGACGTGACGCCGCGCTCGAGCTCTACAGCGTCCGGGGCCGGCCGAAGGTCGAAAGGGAAGGAACGAGGCGCCGCGGTTCAGCGTCGGTCGGTCGAGCTGCGGCCCGCAGCAAGCGGTGCTGCTCCGGAAGGCCGGCCCTCGACCTCTTGTCGCCGCCATCGGCCTTGGCTGGCCAGCAGTCCACGCTGCCTTGCACCTGCTGGATCATGGCTCTTGGCGACAAAGGTCCGGCCATACCGCGTGGGCGTCGAGGAAGGCTGCTAGAGGGCGCGGCCGGCTCGAGCCCGGCCCGGACCGGCTGCCACGGCTGCGCGCCCCGCCACCGCCGTCGCCCGCGGGGCTGCCTCTCGCTGCGAGATCTCTCGCTCTCCGACTCGCCACCTCCTGCTAGCAGAGCCGACCGACTGACAAACACGGCTGCGATGGAGACGCAGGTCGGCTGACCCCTTCGCGAGAGCCTGTCGGACCGGGTCGTGCAGCAGCCGTCCGGACGAGGTCGAGCCGCTCACCAGCCGGCCGGCCGACGCGTCGGCCATAATATAAGGTCGACGACGACGGCTCGAGCTTCCCCTCTCTCGCATCGCATCAGCCTCTTCTCCCCCCTCCACCTCGTACGTCGACTCGCTCCCGGCCGCTCTACCTGCCGGCCTGCTGACGGCATTGCCCTGCTCCTGCTCTCCAGCTCTTTCCCCGATCAAACGATGGCTTCCTTTGCCGTCCTCGCGCTCGCCGCCTCAACCGTCGCCTTTGCGCGGCCGTTTGAGGGCCCGGCTCTCACGCTCGCCGAGAAGCGCAACAACGACAAGCACAACGAGGTTGCCCACTCTGACGGCGGCCACGACTTCTACACGCAGATGTACTCGCAGTACGGCGCCAAGGACATGACCAACGAGTGTGTCGTCCCGCACACGGACGGCCAGGACGACACGCCCAACCTCATCGCCACGTACGACAGCTGCGGCCACGAGAACTCCAAGATTGTCTTTGCCGCCAACACGACGTACAACATCGTGCGCCTCTCCTCGTTCCATTCGTCGCCCTCTCGCAACAGGTGAACGCTGACCTCGCCTCCCGGTCGGCAACCTTTTCTCTCGCGCAGTGGTCGCCGTTCGAGCTGGCCAACATGTCGAACGTCCACGTCGCCATCGACGGCAACATCAACTTCCCGGAGGACCGCGAGCTCATCCAGCGCCAGGTCGCCAACATCACCAAGTGCGACGCCTCCCCGTCCTGCTGCTGCTCCGTCACGAGCCGCCCTGACCATTCCCCTCCATTTCCAGGTTTGCCTCTTACGGCAAGGCCTACATGTCGTTCCAGGGCGAGGACGTCACGATCCAGGGCAGCAAGGATTCTGGCATGGGTTGGATCAGCTGCCACGGTCAGAAGTGGTGCGTCTGCGTGCTGCCGTCTCTGCCGACGCCCAGGTGCTGACGTCCCTTGATTCTTTTTTCAATTCTCCCTCTTGCAGGTGGGACATCGAGTCGACCAAGTACGTGCCTGTCGCAGTTCTCTTTCCTCCCGCGCTCTCTCTGCGCCTCCCTGCTGACATTTCGTACCCTCCTCCGCGCGCAGCTACACCAACAACGACCTCTCGGCCAACCGGCCGCAGACGATGGCGTTCGACGTCAAGCGCGGCTCGCTCCTCGACCTCAAGATCCACAAGCAGATCGCCTGGAACATCGCGCTCCTCGGCGAGCACAACTACCTCAACAAGTGGGTCACCTTTCGTTTTCGTGCTCGCTGCCACCGGCATGATACTTTTGCGCGAGTGCTCCTCGACTGACTCCTCCCCCTCCCTCTTTCACCCAATCAGCACCTTCATCTACGGCGTCTCGAACAACTCGGCATCGTACCCCTTCAACACCGACGGCTTCAACATCAAGTCGCAGCACACCCTGATCGAGAACTCGGTCGTCTACGGCGGCGACGACTGCGTCGCCATCAACAACAAGGCCGACGACCTTCTCTTCCGCAACGCTTACTGCCGGGGCACGCACGGCCTTTCGGTCGGCTCGCTCGGTAAGGACGGCGCCAACACGACCGTCCAGAACATCATCATCCGCGACGTCAAGATCGAGAAGTCGACCTACGCCGCCCGCTTCAAGTCGTGGGTCGGCGGCGGAGGATGGGGCCGCAACATTACCTGGGAGAACATGTGGGTCGTTCTCTCCCTCACCTTCACCCTTGACCCCTCCGGACTGACCCTCCGCCCTACCGCTTCCTCTCGTCCGCTTTCAGTGAGAGCCGCGAGGTCATCCAGCCCATCTTCATCACCCAGGTGCGTCCGTCGTCTCCCGTGCCTTGCCGCCCGGCCCATTTAGCTGACATCGTCGTTTGCCCTCTGCTCCGTCCTCCACCAGTCCTACTACGACCAGCAGTTCGGCCCGCCCAAGGACGCCAAGAACCAATCGACCGAGATCACCGACCTGACGTTCCGTAACTTCTGGGGCGACATCGACTCGCTTGCGCCCAAGCTCTCGGACGCCACCTGCGTTACCGACCCGTGCTGGAACTACGTCGAGGGCGCCGACGGCACCCAGGCCGTCATGCTCGTCCTCGACCAGCTCAAGACGGTCTCGGGCCTCAAGTTCGAGAACATTGGTCCGTTCGTGACCTCGAACCAGAAGAGCGTCACCGTCATCTGCGACCCGTCGACGCTGCCCCAGGACGAGCTCGACCACCTCGGCTTCGAGTGCGCCAACGGCCCGCTCATCACCATGTAGAGCGCCTCCTTCCGGCCTTGTCTCCCTTGTCTCTTTCCCTCGTCATCCTTGTCTTTCATACAGCCTGCCCTGCATTGCATCACTCCCCCGGCTTTCACTCTGGCCCCTCTCCTCTCACCAGAGATACACATCCAGCCTCCACTCCTGTAGCCCATCTCGCCCCTTTCTCCGGTACGGTCGCGATCCCCTAGGTCTCTGCTACAGATCCATGGCGACGTCGAGCCCCTCATTCACCGCGTCCAGATAAGCCATAGCGGATGGCCCAAATTGCGCCCTTCATCGCTGCTCGGCGCGAGAAGTCGCCGGCAGTGAATCGAAGCTCTGCCACTGCTTCGTCTGAGCATTGCGCGGGAGGAAAGAGAAGTCGTGCATGCGTAGAGCGAGCAGGTCGAAAGCAAGGTCGTCAGGGGAGAAAGCGTGATGGAGACGGGGCGTCGTGCCGCCTGGCGGCAGCGTTCGAGATCGTGAGCGAGCAGACGTCGGGTGTAGGGGGGCTCTCAGGCCGAAGTTGAGGCGGCGCCGTTGATCGCGGTGGGTGCGACTTTGGGCTTCGAGTTGAGGAAGCCACGAAGCTTGCTGTCGGCGGCGGTCGTGCGAGCGGCCTCCTCTTTGTCAATTTGCGCCAGCAGCAATTTGACCGAGGCGTCTGCAAGGCGGTCAACGTTGGGCGGGTCAATCTAGCATCCGGAGACAATCCTTTGGATGAAGGACATACCGCTCTGATCCATCTCCTTGAGCACGCGCTTTGCCTTCTGGACGTCGCCTGCTCGCAGAGGAACGGACCGGCGTGGGTCAGTCGCTTGGAGTATATGAGCAAATGAGCAGCTCAGGGCGACGCACCGCTCGCGTTGAACGCCGTCGCCTTGCGGAAGCTCGCCTTGACGTTCTTGGCGTTCTTTTTGAGCGCATCGTCGGCGCATGCGATCGCTGGCGTTGCAGGGCGACACGTCGCAGATCAGCCGATCGTCTCGAGGGGCGCAGCGGGCCGACAGCAACGAAGCGCACCGCGGGCCCAGTTCTGGCGCTTCAGCTGGACTGCGGCCATATTCGAGTAGATCAGACTGGAGGAGGGTGAGCAGTCAGACCGTGCGGCGATAATGCTCTACAGCGACGTCAAGGACGCACCTGATCTCGCCGTCGACCTGCGCATGAAAGGGGCACAAATCACGAGCTGGTCAGCATGGCGCTGAGGCCCGCAGGCAGGCACCAGCACGTACGCCAACGAGCTCAGCCTTGCCCTCGCCATTTGTTTCGACGCCCATAATGCTCCGGTCGAGTCCCTGCAGGTAGAGGATGGCCTGATGGGTCGTACGCGCGTTGGGCGACGCACGAGGGCCGAGGGGAGTTGAGCGGCGTCAGCGGCAGTGGTTCGAAGGCAGCGGCTCGAGCCGCCCCAGACGAGTAGGCGCACATGGTGATACTCCTTGATGGCTAGAGTAGGGACGAGCACGAGGCAGTCAACAAGAGCGACAACTTCCAAGGCTTCGGACGAGGACTCACCCTTCTGGAGGTCGCCCTGCGCATCAAGCGCGTCGTTGACGTCGGGGTCAGCCGTCGTCGCTCTGCGGGTCTGCTCTGTGCAAGTGATCGGCTTCATGGCAAGACTCGTACGCACGACCTTGAAGGCCTCGTTGCCGGCAGCCTTGTGCGAGGCAGCAAGCTGCTGCTTGCGCCTAATCGGGCGAGACGTACCCGAGCACGAGGTAGAGGTAGGTCAGCCCGCGCGCGCATCGTGCAGAGGCCACCCTGAGGGGGGCACCCGTCTTGAAATCGCTTGGAGGGTACACACTGGATCTCGGACCGGACGTCGACGACGCTGTCAGACATGGCTTGCGACGGACTTCTGAAGGAGGAGTCTAGAGGGGAGAGGAAGTGAAGCGGCAGTGACGGTTAGGCAGCACCGGAGCGCCTGCCATGGTCGAGCCGACCATCTCGGCCGTCCGGAAGCTGGCCCTCGACGTCGACCCGGTCGTCCCTCCCTCCCTTCCGCCTTCATTGCTCCAGCAGGCCAGGCAGCTCCTTCGGAAGCCGCTCGCTCATCCGGCACAGTATGTCTGCCGTCCGTCCGCCCCCGAAGAACGACTATACACCGCCGGCTCCGCTGCCGGGCTCCCTTCGACGCCCAGCCGCACCGAGCGCGTCGGCGGTGGCGGCTGCCGCCCAAGCCAGCATCGACCCGGCCGAGTACCTCGAGAAGGCCGAGGGCGAATGGAACGAGCGCGTTGACAAGGAGATCGGCGGTCTCGCCGGTGGCTTGGAGAGCCTCGTCAAGAGCTTTGGCGTGGTACGTCTCACTCTGCCGTCATTTAGCGGCGGCACTGCAGCAGGCACATGGCCGCCGACGCCCGTTGCACCCGTGCTGCGACAGTGACATGCCCCACAGATGACATAGAAGAGGCTGACTCGTGATGCTGGCTGCTCTACAGGAGCCGACACAGGCCGCCTCGCAGCAGCACGCGCTGCCGCTCGCCTCGCTCTCGCTCGGGCTCCTGCATGCCGGCCTGCTCAAGAATGCGCAGAACCTGCTCAAGATCACGCACGACCTCAAGCTGCTGCACCTGCTCGCGCCCTCGTCGGCGGACGCGACCTCGGCTGCGAACGGTGCGGTTGGAATCGCTGCGGCCGACCCGGACAATCAGTCGGCCGTCATCGACGTAGCCGGCAGTAAAGCCGATACGCCCAAGGAGGCTCAGCCGGAAAAGAGTCTGGACGCGCTGCGGGCCGAGGTCGCAGCGCTCGAGAAGGAATGGCAGCGCTCGTCGGCATAGGTCTCGCAGGCTGTTATGCGTCCGGCTGGGTGTCGCTCGCCTCCAGCCAGCGACGCTGGCGTCTCGGCGCAGCCGATCCTCGACACCCACGCTCGACATCGGTCAAAGTCGACGACGACATCCGAGGCCGACGGCCCAGCAACACCACGGCGGCAGCGACCGTCGCGCACTTACGCTGAGCGACTTACGCCGGCCCTCACCGTTGGCATACCCTCGCGCCCGCTGCGTATGCAGTCGCTCTGTCAGACCTGCATCCCCGCACGGGGCAGCAAGGGCGATGTGGCCTCATGGCCATCCTTCGCGCCCGACAATCCGACGCCGCTGGCTGTCCTGAACCGGGCAGCTGACGACCATCTCTTCTGAAGCGGGCCGGCGCGCGGCGCCCAAAGCCACTCGCCCAGCGGGTGAGATGACATGCGTGCTCTTCCCCTAGCACTAGGCTGCAGCGTGCAGGCTCTCTGCCCAAGTGTGCACGCGCAGGTGCAGCAGGTTGAGTGCAAGTAGGGGCAGGCGGCGACGCATCTGTCGAATCCGTCGTCATGCCGGGCCCTCCGGGGCAGCGAAGCGAGTCCGACCGCGCCGGCGCTCGTCGCCTCTCGCCCGACATCCATCTCGCCCATCTCTGCCTCCCTACCACAGCAACCTGCCCAGCTCTACACGAAGAGTGCGTCAACTGCCACGCCTCTTTCTCGGCTCGACCCCTCTTTGGCTGACGGAGTGCTTTCGCCTCGCCAGATGACCTCGCCCGCCCCCGCTCGAGACTCGTCGGCCATCTGCTCGTCCGCCCATCGGGCCTTCAAGGACCCGCGCAACGACGTCGTCATCCGCTCGTCCGACGGCAAGTCGTTCCCCTTCCGCCGCCTCTGGCTCGAGGTCGCCTCGCCGGTTTTCGAATCGATGTTCAAAGTCGGCCGTGGAAACGACGCAAGCGCGCAGCCCTCGCACGGTCAGCTGCCCGTCGTCGACGTCTCTGAGGATGGCGCCCTCGTCGAGATGTTCCTCGTCTACGCGTACCCCCAAGAGGATGGACCTCCCGCTCAGAGCGTCGAAGAGCTCGACCAGTGCGTGACTTCCGCTCGGGCTGTTTGCCGCGTGCAACGCTGACTGCCGACGACCCGCCAGATTCTGCCAGATGGCCGCCAGTACGAGGCGAAGGGTCTGATGCTCCAAGTCCTCACGCAGTCCTACACTCGGAACGGGATGGGAGCCGCGGTGTTTGCTCTCGGCGTCATCCACCAAGTGCCGCGGGCCGTCAAGATCGCGGTCAAGCACTTCAAGGGCGAATACCGCCAGCCATGGGGAACGGGCGGGCCGTGGGTGCTCAGTTGGCAGCCGGAGTCCACCTTGAGGTCCATTCCGTTCCACCTCTTCAGCCAGATCTCTCGGGAAGCCGTCTACAGCCTCCAGGCAGTCCAGATCAGTCATCTCGCCTATGCCCGACATGGAATGGAGTTCAAGGGTATCGGCAAAGATGGATTCGAATGGGACGATCTGGCAGACAAGCTCGAGAAGGTGCGTCTCACCGCCTTCCTCCGCTCTCTCCTCCGGTGCCTTTCTCACTCCCTTCTTCTCGCAGGACTCCGGCTACCTCGACCGGCCCCTCTGAAAGTGCCTTTATCGTCTGCACGAGGTTGACTCGATCCTCAGTCGCCTTCGCCACATCGCTCGCCTCGGACGCAGACTGGACTGACTGCTGATCCGAGCGCATCGCTGTAAAACGCCTGAACCCTCATCGGCCAAGCATGGCGCATCTCGATCGTCATCGTCGGGCGCGACCGATCCTCTCGACCTCGACGTCCGCCCTCTGGTCGGGCGGAGCATCGACGTTCCGATCTCATGCGCCTTCCTCTTCTGCTCACGAGAAAAGCCAGGTAGCTGGAGAGAATCGACAGTGAAGAGGGGGGGGCGCCACTCGGAAGCAGCGACGCGACGGTGTCGGGCCGACTGCTTTGCAGCTGTGGGCTTTGCCTTACGTCCCCCCTCATCATCATCCGCGGGCTGCTCGGACCCGTGATGATACAAGACCCCTCCCCTAAATGACACGGCGAGCTGACCTTTAATGTGAATGGGCTGGTACAACGGGTCTCATGGCTCGCTCGCTCACTCGGCCGGCCCCTCCCTCGCCGCCGTCGTGTCTCCTGCCAGAAGGGCCGTCCGCTCGTCTGGTGCGACGACCGCAGCGGCATGCCCCGCCTCGAGCGGCCGGCCAAAGTCGTCGATGCCGAGCCGGGCCTGCCGGCCCTTCCAGGCCAGACACATGGCCAGCAGGCCGGCCTGGAGGACGCCAGTGACGGCGTAGGGGAACCAGGCTGGCGCAGGGGCGGGGCGGGGGGGAGGAAGGGAAGGTCAGCCGGCGCTGAGGGACGAGCGAGGGGGCCAGCGAGC